>Ga0209390_10007533_pt1 | contig 13892 bp, 12 predicted proteins | sample BON01_FD_187212 | JGI IMG/M metagenome (GOLD analysis project Ga0209390, IMG submission 187212) | Freshwater microbial communities from Lake Bonney liftoff mats and glacier meltwater in Antarctica - BON-01 (SPAdes) (version 2) | ecosystem: Environmental > Aquatic > Freshwater > Ice > Glacier... | reverse complement strand
GCGGGAGATAATTGTCGTTGAATTGTATCAGCACTGCGATTATTAAAACGTCCCATTGCAGTAAAATTTTTATGAGAAGTAGACAAAACTAAAGTTTTTACGTAATTTGAAGATATGTTTGCAAACATTTATAGGCTCCTTTTTAAGTTTGATCACAAAAAAAGAAGCCTATACTTTTTTAGAAAGAACGTCTAGATCGAATCTTTCATTCGATTTCAATTAATTTGCGGAAGTCCTGTAATCAGCAAGTAACTAATGATATTGGTCTTGGTTTGTTGCAAGACAATAATGATGTATAAAATTTAATCTAAATCTTAAATAAAAAAAAGAGTGCATTCATAAAAATGCACTCTTTTTTTATTTTATAAACTCATTATTTATCAGCTAAAAAACCTTGTTGTCTATGCTTTTTTTTCTGTAAATTGATAGTCTTTTTTTCTTTTGAAGCAGCTTTTTTTAACTGTTTTTCTTTTTTAATATCTTTAAATTCTTGAACTTTCAATATGTTTAATTGTTCATACTCATATTTTGCAATTGACATTGCGTCATACATTTTACGATTGTATGTTTCAAGATTATAATCAACCGGTTCATATTTTAATGAATTAGTTCTCAGTTCATTCATTAATTCTTGAGAGATGAAAGGTCGTTCTATTATTGGTGTATAATGATATTGAAATTTTTTATAGTTATAAACTTCAATGCTCTCTTTGTATGGGAAAAGATGAACAATAACATCTTTCGATATGTCAGGATGGCTCTCAAGATCTTTAATCATAAGTGGCAAGAAGGTTATAATAGGTAGCGGGTTTAATGGGAAATTTTTTCGATATGATAAAATTGTCCATCCCATAAACCATAATTCAAAGTGGCCTGGATCATACGTAACTTTTGTGAAATGTTTACGTAAGGCTGCCTCATCCTTTGGAAATGGCATATCCTGATTTCCTTTTTTAGGCACATAGTCGGTTATGCTGAGTCTTATTTGAGTTAACTTGTCAGGTAGTTGGAAGTTTCTTCTATTCGTAAATTTACGTTGTGAACAAAATCTTTTAAATGAAAAGAAATCAAGCTTTTGAACACTATCAGCTTTAGAGTAAAGATTATAAACTTTTTTAAATACAGGACTATTAATTAAATAATCAGTTTCGATCTGAACCGGTGTTCCGGTTAAATAAAGTTCATCAATGAAAATTTGTTCAGATGGATTTTTTGTTACATGAACCGCACCTAGTTGAACCGAAAGATTTCCGCCATGACTATAACTAATAATACGAATTTTAGGTTCTTTACCAGATTTTTTTAATTTTTTAACAACCTCAAATAGTTGTTTATATAAAATTCCGGCTTCTAAATATCTAAGTTTATGACTTACTAATCCACTCCATCCAAAAGCATAATATTCATCACATGGTTCATTACCAGCATATTGAGATATTCGTTCATAGTTTCTGGCAATAATCCGAGCAGCTTCTAGCTTGTCAGGATTTTCAAAGTCAATTTTGTGTAATCCAAGATCAAGCATTGCTTGGTTTTTGTAAAAAAAGTGATCTCTTCTATTAATTTCTGTTGCTCGATAATAAATTGAATTTTCAATTCTATCAAAAACAACATTCAATGCATTACTTAAAGTTAAATGTGGTTTAACTGAAAATGAACCATGAACAAAAATAGTTATCCAGTTATTTTCTTTAACATGAGGTTTGGCCCATAATGGTTCGCTGCAAAAAAATATAAATGCAGTAAAAAAAGAAAGAAATATTTTTTTCATAAAGGTATCCTATAAATTCTAAAATCTATTTAATTTGAAGCATTTTGATAGTATAGCCCCGATGATGTAGCCAAGTAAAGAAAGCGCTAAGGGAATTATATCTTGTAAAATAGAGTGAGGTAAAGAAACTTGAACAACTAAAAAACTTATTGATCCACACAGCATTGCAACAACAGCTCCATACTTACTCACATTTGTTGTAAAGTATGCAAGGATAATTGGAACGAATAAACAACTTATCGAAAATCTGTAACTTTGTTCAAGTACAGATATAATATCTCCAGTAATGTAGAAAGATACGACAATTGCGGATATTCCTGTGATTAACGTAATGATTTTTGAAACTAATAATTTTCTTGAAGGTAAGAACTTTGAAAAATCTTGTGCAATATGAGAACTAATTGCACAAAGTAATGAATCTGCAGTTGATGAAATTGCTGCAATTAAAGCACATACAATGAGTGCAAAAACAAGTTCACTATTATTTCTTTCAATAAACACAAGAAGTGGACTTGCTCCAGCAGGTATTTTCATATGATTAATTCTTGCAAGGATCCCAAAGTAAAGTGGAATGCATGCAAAAACAGTTATGATAATGCTTGATAAAAAAGCTGCAACTGTCGCGGTGAATTTTGAACGCGCAGCAAAAAACTTTTGGGCTAAATCTTGTTCGATCAAAGAAAAAAGTGCTGAAGAAACAACAACCGGTAATAAAGATGCAACCACATATTTTTTTGAAAAATAGTAACCTTGCATTTTAAGCAGGGTTGGAATTGTTAAAGCACGAACAATACTTTTTGACAATGAAAAATAAAATACAGTTGCAAACATAGTTAAGATGAAAATGACCTGCAAACTATCAATGATAATCACTGATCGTAATCCACCCATCATTGTATAACCAATCAGCATCATCCAAAAAGCAATTAACAATTTGATATCAGTAATACCAACACTTAAAAAAAGTTGATGAGATGCAATAATTTGTGCAACTAAAATTCCCCATAAACTAATAATTGAAACGAACGATGCAAAGAGTTTTAAATTATATGAATTATAACGAGTTTCAAAAATTTCAGCAGTAGTAGATATTTTTAATGATTGTAGTCGAGCCGCAAATCCAAAACCTAAAATTAAGAAGCCAAGACTGATTCCAAGCGTATATAAAATTCCCCACAACCCAACATTATATGCTTGCATTGATGTTCCAAGTAAAAGTCCACTGCCAAGCTGTGTTGCAACGAGCGTAAAAGTTAAAGGCAAAATCCCAACTTTACGATCAGCTAAAAAGTAATCACTGACTGTATTTACTTTTCGAGAAGTGAAAATGCCAATAATGAAGTAAAAAAAAGTAAGTGAAAACAAGAGCATGAAAAAAAGTACACTACTCATAAAACGTCCTTAATTAATAATAAATATTACTTTGAAAGCAATTTTTCTATATCGATTTCTGAAAAACAATCAACTACTTGATCAGCCTGTGCGAGCAAAGTTAGATTTTTACCAGTGTTAATTCCAATACAATACATTCCAGCAGCTTTAGCAGCTTTAACTCCGCTTAAGCTGTCTTCAATAGCAATACAGTCACAAGGATCTACTTCAAGCATTAAAGCTGCGTGTAAGTATACTGCAGGGTTTGGTTTAAATGCTTTGTTTACATGATCAACATGATAAATATGCTCACCAAAATAATCTTCAAGTGGTACAGCTCTTAAAATTATATCGACAGTTCTTTTTTGTGAGCTTGTTGCAATTGCACATTTTAAGTCAAGAGTCTTAACTTTACTATGGAATGTATCAAAATGAGGAATAAACGATATTCCATCAGTCTCATACATTCGTTCTACGTGAGTTGTATTTAAATCTCCTAGTTCTCGGAGTGACATCTCAGTAGAAGAAATTTTTTGTATAATTGTCCATATTTCATAAAAAGTTAGATGTTTAAATGCACCAACAAGTAAATCTTTTTCTGACAATGTTAAGTGTGGAGCGAATTCATCTAAAATAGGACGATTTGCAGCTTTCCATAGATGGTCAGTGTTGATAATTGTCCCATCCATATCAAAAATAATAGCTTTGAAGTTATTACGTTCTTTTTTCGGTGGTATCATTCTATATCCTATTATAAGAGCAGTTATGCTTAAAATAGATATGGCTATAAGGTTGCGTATTGTTTTCATGTATTGTCCCGAATTAAAATTATTTATTATATAAAAGTTTATCTAAATTTATTTCTGAATAGCAATCAACAATCTCATTAGCTTCATGCAAGAGATGTCGATCATTACCAGTATTGATTGCAATGCAGTACATACCAGCAGCTTTTGCAGCTTTGATTCCATGAACTGAATCTTCAATTACAATGCAATCTATTGGATCAATACCAATGTTTTTTGCTGCATGTAAAAATATTGCTGGATTTGGTTTACAAACTTTATCAACAAGGTCAATGTGATAAATATGCTCACCAAAAAAATCTTGTAAAGGTAGGAGTTCAAGAGTTTTTGTAACAGTTTCTCCCGTAGCATTTGTAGCAATCGCTGATTTCAAACCAAGATTTTCTAATTTAGTATGAAAATCTGTAAAAAAAGGAATAAATGAAATTCCAAGAGTTGTATATGATTCATGAGCTACTCGAGCTTTTTCTAATAATATTTCTTCAGTCGTTACATCAAGAATAGAATGTTTATGTATGTGTTTAGAGCTTTCATATATACCAAGACCTTTAAGAAAAGTTTTAATCTCTTCTTTTTTTTCTTGAGATAGGTGACCAACATATTTGTCTAAAATACTTTGAGTTGCTTTTTGCCATATTATTTCGGTTGAAACTATAGTCCCATCCATGTCAAATATAATTGCTTTATATTTCATGATATTCCCTTTAAACATATTTTATGATAATCTGTAATTATTGTTTAATATTAAAATAGATTGATTTTTCAATGATAGATAAAAAAATTATTAAAATTATTTCATTCTTTATAACCTTAGCTGTCTCTTTACTACCATTTAATTTTATTTTGGGATCAAAAGCAGCTTGGTTTTCATGTTCTAGTATGGCTGTGCCTGCGCTAGGATATCAATACTCTTTATTGTATGTCATTTTGTATATTTTAACAAAAGGTCTTTTTTCTTTTACGACACCTTTTTTGTTTTTTCTTCATAGATTACCATTGTTTTTTGCAACATTATCATTTAAATCTCGTCACTGGACAACATATATTTTATTACCATTTTTAATGATGATACTATTTTCTATTCATCCAATTGGACAACAGGTTTTTTATTATGCATGGTATTGGATCATTCCAATGGTTATTTATGTAACTAAAAATGATACGATTTATACCAGAGCTTTAGCTTCATCCTTTATAACTCATTCACTTGGTTCTGTTATTTGGTTGTATTTTGGTTGCGTATCTGTGACTATGTGGTCTGCATTAATTCCAGTTGTTATTGTCGAAAGATTAGTCATAGCTGGAGGAATGATACTTTTCACCTACTTGTTTGAAGCAATTAATGCATTAGTTTTTAAAAAAATCACTCAAAAAGTCTTCGTATCATGATTGCACACTTAGCTTGTATTATGGATGGTAATCGGAGATGGGCTACCAAACAAGGTAAACCTCCTTGGGTTGGTCATAAGGCTGGTGCTACAACAATTAAAAGAGTTGTTAAGCTTTGTTTAGATCAAAAAATTGAACATCTTTCTTTGTACACTTTTTCTTTAGAAAATTTTAATCGTAGTGAGATTGAGCGATCTTACTTGTTTGATATTATCATGCAGCAAGCCGAAGATTTTTTATTACAGTTTGTTGAACAAGGAATAAAAATTAAATTTATTGGAAATTTATCATTATTTCCTAATGGTGTGCAAAAAGTATGTAAGCGATTGCAAGAAAAAACTATTAATGGAACTCAGCTACAACTTAACTTTTTATTTGGATACGGAGGTCGGCAAGAAATATTTGCTGCGGCTCAATTACTGGCTCAAGATCTTGTTGCAGGTAAATCAATAACTCAGGATGTTTTCGAATCTCATCTTTGGACAGCAGGGACACCTGATCCAGATTTAATTATTAGAACCGGTGGTGTTGAAAGATTAAGCAATTTTTTATTATACCAAGGTGCTTATAGCGAGATTAGATTTAGTAAGACATTTTGGCCAGATCTAAAAGAAGAAGAAATTTTAGAATTTATAGAGAGTTCAGTCAAAGTTCAAAAAAACATTGGAAAATAATATTTATTTTTGATGAAAACAGCTTAATTATCACTAAAATAAGCATCATAATCATCTTGTGTTAAATAAATAGGATTATTTTGAGGTTCAAAAATTAATTCTTGAGTTAATTCTATTCTTTGCTTGAGATGAGTTTCAAGCTTTTTTTTAAACTCTTTTTTTTGATTTTCTACAAAACTTTTTTCTTTTGCTTCTTTTTTAAGATATTTATCAAAAAATTCAATACCAATTAAACTTTTAAGTAATATTGCTTCTCCCAAGCAACTTGCTTTTAGTTGATGTGCATTCATAGCGAATTGAATGAGTAATATAATTATGAATTTAATTAAAAAAATAATAGATCCTTTTTCACACTGTAACCAATGGTTTCTTGAAGCGAGGCTTTTTTTTGGTTTTGTTTTTTGTCTGATAATCACGATCTGGAAAATTTATTATGATATGAAAAAACCATTTATCTTTTTTACTTTTAAATGATTGAAATATTATTTAAAAATAAAAAGCTCATACTAAGAATTAAGGAGAAGTTGCAATTTCAAGATACACCTGAAGTTTATTATTTGGTGTAACAAATGTTCCGGCAAGAGGTTTTTGATTAACTACAATAAAGTTTGATTTTTCATGAACCAACATCCAGTTTGGTTTTTTATCGGATACATTTTTTACTACTTCAGAGTAGTTAGGTACAATACCATATGGTTTTAAAAATTGAATTACATCTTCGATCATAGCTCCTGTTAGATCAGGAAAAAGATATTGAGTTTGGTTGCCAAGCGAAACATAGGTATTTATTTTTTTTGAATCAATTAATTGACCGGGAGATGGAAATTGCCCAATGCATTGTGACTTTGGATCAGAACTACGCAAGAAATAAATTTTATTTTTGAGTCCCATTTCTTTACAAACAAGGTCGATTTCATCAATATTTCGATTAATAAGTGCTGGAGCTAAAATTGGTACAGCAAGTTTCGTAATAACAATAAAAATTGATTGATGAGCCTTAATCGATGTACCAGGCAATGGATTTTGTGTGATGATAGTACCTGGTACTACATCACCAACTTCTTTTTCAGTTATAATTCTAACATTTAATTTATGAGAGCTACTTATTTTAACAGCTTGTAAAATATTTTTACCAACTAAATTTGGTGCTTGAATAATAGTATCTATCATGAAAAATTGTAAACAAATATAACCAAACATAAATGCAAAAAAAGGAGCAATCCATAAATAATTATGAAGAAAAATATATATTTTTTTAAGTATAGATTCCATTTTTCACTTTCAGTTGAATAAATTGAGTAGAGTTATCAATAAGCCGGATTCTGTGCTACAAATTTTGTAGTGGTAACCATTTATCTATGCGACATACCCTTAAACTATAGATAGCGAAGGATCAGTTTAATGCTTTGTCTTGCTCCAAATGGGGTTTACCCCATAATACTATTGCTAGCATTATCCGTGCGCTCTTACCGCACATTTTCACCCTTACCTGTTATTAAAAAACGACAGGCGGTTATTTTCTGTGGCACTGTCCATGGATTCACATCCCCCTTAGTTGATAATAATATCTCCTAAGGCATTTTTTCGCTAGGAGTCCGGACTTTCCTCTCATAATTAAAATTACAAGCGATTACCTAGACAACTCTACTCTATTTTAGAGTGTATCAAAAAAAATATAATTAGCATATGAACTCTCTTAAGATCTTGTCCCTGAAATTTTATATTATTTTGGTTTTTAAAGATAGTCGAATTACAAGGTAGGTTATTATAAATTGAATCAAGTAACTCTTCTTTCATATTTGCTCGTAATAAAAGTTGATGATTAATTGATTTTTGTGCTTTAACATATCTCATTATTAAAATTTCATTCAGTTCTTTATCATGACTATGAGCACTTTGAGCTTCCAATGACATATTTTTCCATAAAGGATCTTGATAGGCATATCTGAAAAAACCAAATTCATTAGAATTGTTAGTTAATATTTTTTTAAAATTATAGTCATAAACAGTTTGGATTGCATTAGATTTTTTGTACTCTAATTCAATGTTTTTTAAAAAAGGTAAATCTTCTAGTTCATTTTTTTCGATAGCTTTTAAAAGTATTTTATTATGTTTGTTCGTAATTAAATCTGCGTATTGATTTGTAATTGCTTGAGCAGGTTTGTCTTTATACCATTCTTCATGAATAGCAGCGACTCCAACCCAATCTTTGGGAGCTTTTTTTAGATATTTTTTAAAAAGCAAAGTGGTGTTTGGTAGTTTTCCATCATAACAAAAATTACCATTCGCATCGAAACATTCTTTTAAAAGAGCCTTTAAACCTTGTTCAAATTTATCTTTATACCACTCAGGAACAGGTGTTGAAAATAATTTCAATATAGACTTAATCGCAAGTGGAATGTTTTCGGTATTAGATGCTTGCTTTAAGTGATATTCAATTTCTCGTGTATGTCGATAAACCATATTTTTATAAGGAATGTCTAAAACATCGGTTTTTAGATTGTATTCTCTTCTTTTACCAAATAGATATTTACCAGTTTTGTAGATAACTATGCATGCGATAGTTGCTTTGTTAAGAATCTCTGGAATTTTACTTGTATGAGTTTCGATTGATTCTGATAATGGATAATCAATCGAAATCAAGTCAGAATATATACTTTGATCATCTTTTTTTTTGGAGTTTTCAACTTCATAACTCAAAGGTGAATTATGAGATATTAAAGAAGTTGGTTTTTCAGATTCTTGACCAAGTTCATTATTATGGTTGTGAAAATTATTATTTTTCACCTGATCAGCTACTATTTTTAATTGCTTAATTTGATCTGAAAGTGTTTGATTTTGATTATTGTCATTACAGTCAGATGATTCGTATAATGTGCAAAAAAATAAAAAAGTAACAAATTTTAACAATAGTCCCATATAACATACCCTTACTTTTAAAATATTCATTTCCCTATAAAAGATGATAGAATAATTTGGGGGTAGTTCGTCTAGAGAAGTTGTTCTTATTTAGATTTCATAATTGATATAATTTATAAACTAACTATTTTTATATAGTAAAAATTTATATTTATTATATAAAAAAATAAATATAGTTAAACAGATTATATTATAAAATAGCATCGCAGTTAAAGACGATAAATTATAATGAACTGTAAACATCCATCTAAAATATTGTAACTTTATAATCATCATGATGATTATAAGAATGTAAGGTATTATAATTTTAATTCGTATGTTTTTGTGAAAATATTTTGCTATAAAAACAACTGGCATCATATAAATAAGGCATGATCCAAAAATGTTATTATCCAAATATGAGATGAAACAGAGTAGTAAAAAAGGATAACTTACTATTTTTATTTGATTTTTAGATTTCAAGAGTATGATAATAAAACATTCTAAAATAAATATACTATGTTGTTGTAAAAGTGAAAAAAGTGATAGATCAACAAAAAATAATAAAGAAGTCATAGATATAAAAAAGATGTTTTTTATTTGAGGTTCTGTCATAATTTTTCAGTATCATTAAATTTATTTGAGTTAAAAAGGATTTAATTTCTTGCACATACAAAGTGTAGCAAAAAAAATAATTATTGCTGGAGTTTTATTTTTAGCCTGTGCTGCAGGCGCATTTGTTTTTGTTCTTCAAAGCAGGTGCGTTGATTTTTCTATATTAGAAAATTATAATCCTGGACAACCTTCAATTTTACTTGATGATAATGGTAAAGAGTGGGGTAGGTTTCAGTTAGATCGTAGAAAATTTGTTCCGATTAAAGAAATGCCATCATCACTACTTAATGCTTTTTTAGCAACTGAAGACCATGATTTTTTTGCTCATCATGGATTATCATTGCGTGGTATTGTCCGATCGACTGCAGTCAATATTTATCATGGTAAAAAAGTACAAGGCGCAAGTACAATCACTCAGCAGCTTGTCAGACTCTTGTTTTTCGAAACAAAAAAAACATTTAAAAGAAAAATTAAAGAGCAGATTTTTGCTTTACTAGTTGAATTTCAATTTACAAAAAAACAGATATTTGAAACCTATCTAAATCATGTTTATTTTGGACATGGAATTTATGGAGTTCAAGCAGCAGCGCAACGTTTTTGGGATAAAAACGTAAAAGATTTAAATTTAGATGAAGTTGCGCTTTTAGCAGGAATGGTTCGATCTCCAAATTATTATTCGCCAATTTCATATCCCTTAAAGGCTACAAATCGTAGAAATATGGTTTTGAGACTTATGGAGCGTCGAAAATATATAGATAGTTGTGACTGTATGCAAGCTCAACAAGTTGAATTATCAATTGAAAATTTAGAAGTTGATAACATCGCACCTCATCTTAAAGAGACCATAAGAATATTTTTAGAAGAGCAGGTTGGAAAGCAGCAGCTATATTCTGGTGGTTTAACTATTCAAACGACTATAAATTACGAAATTCAAAAAGCTGCTCAGAAAAGTTTTGAATCTCATCTGACCTATTTAAAAGAAAAGATTTCAATTGATGTTGACGGAGGACTGATTTCTATTACCCCAGAAACCGGGGAAATTAAGGCATTAGTTGGTGGGTATGATTTTAAACAATCAAAATTTAACAGGGCTTTACAGGCAAAACGCCAGATGGGATCTGTTTTTAAACCATTACTTTATGCAGCTGCATTAGAATCAGGAGCATCTTTAATTGATGTAGAGGTTGATGAGCCGTTAGAAATAAAAACAGGCAATCAAGTATGGAGACCACAAAATAATACACGAAAGTTTATCGGAGTATCGACGCTTGCCCGAGCTTTATCCTATTCTAATAATATTATTGCGGTTAAAACATTGATGAATGTTGGTGTTGATAAGATTATTAATATTGCACGAAGAGCTCATCTCACTTCTGAAATTAATCCATATCCATCATTATCTTTAGGTTGCTTGGATGTTGACTTACAAGAATCGGTTGGAGCTTTTAATATTATTGTAAATAATGGAATATACGTTAAACCTTTTTTTATTCGGTGGGTCAAGGATAAATTAGGACTTAAAATTTTTAAAAATGATCCAGTCAAAGAGCAGGTTATTGATATCAAAATTTCAAGCCAAGTTTTAAAGGTTTTAACTGTAGGTATAAGCAGGCTTAAAAGGAATATCGGAGAACAGTGGTTTGGAGGTGATGCAGCTGGCAAAACCGGGACAACCAATGAATCCCGAACTTCATGGTTTTGTGGATCAACACCGGATCTAACGACTGCTATTTATATTGGTAAGGACAATAACCAATCACTTGGGTATAAGGTTTATGGATCAAAAACAGCATTTCCAATTTGGTTTAATTTACATAAAAAAATTGCGCGAACTTTGAAATCATTTCATTATGATCCTTCTTTACAAGAAGTTATGGTAAATTGGAAGACCGGAGAGCTTTCAACAGATAAAAAAAATCCCGAAGTTCTATCTCTCTTGATTTCAAGATAATATATTTTTTACCTTAATTAAAAGTTTTAAAAAAAGGTAAAAAATGAAAAAAATAAATTTAATTATTCTAAGCATTTTAATGCTCTTCGTTTTTCAACCATCTTTATTGGTTGCTAGTTTTATAAAAAACATCGGTAAAACGATTGGATCGAGAGACTTTTGGGAAGGCATGGGAAAGAGTTTTGGACGTCCAGCATTTAATTATACATATAGTTTTGAAATTTGGAATGATTCAAATATACCAATTTATGTTGATCAAGAAGGAATAGCTTCTTTTATGGGAGCATATTTTCCAAGCGCTAGAGGAATTTATGGGAAAAAAAAACTACCCTCTTTATTTGATACAACAAAAGACTCTCCTTCTAACATATCGGTTTCAGGAGCTCAATATTATTTTAATTTATATATATCTAAAAATTCTCATGTTAAAAAACTTGATTCAATAAATACAAATTCTATATCTAAAAAATCTCAAAAAAATCTTATATATACAGAAAATTTAACACAATTACCATTAAAACAAAATGATCCTACTGTTCACTATTATCATGTTTATACTCATAGAAAATTTGATCATGGAAAAACAGTTCATGTTCCAAAGGTAGAAATGCTTGGAACTCAAAATGCATCGGCACGTAAAGATGCTGATAAAGGTAATGTTGTTGTTAATAATCAGTTGTCTTCGCTTTCATTTTATAATAGTTCTGACAAAGATGTAAAAGTTTCTTTGATGTATGGAATTGTCCCTTATACTTTTACGATTGAAAAACATTCTCATAATGTTCTAAATGTACCAACTCAACCTGATGTATCATCAAAATCAGAAGTTTCGAAAGTTAAAATAGATACATTAAAACCAGCAGATGATGTTATTATTCAGAGTGATTTAGAAAATAAAAACCTATTTAATTCTCAAGTGGTAGAAAAAGAAATACCAGTTTTAGAAAATTTGACACATGATATGTCAAAACAAGCTGTCAATGGTCCAGATAAAACTTTTTCATTACGACCAAATAATCTATCATTTTCTGCTCATGATTCATTAACAAATATATCTCAAAATTTTAGAAAAATAGTTTTGCCTACAACCGGTTTTGACCAAACCCCTCATACTCTTGAAATTTTTGAAGATAAGGGCAAGAGTATAGAAGTTGGGATGCAAGGTTTTACTACAGGTAATTATGACCAAGCTGTTATGACAAAATCTCGGGATCTTACTCCAATACCTTGTAAGTTTTGGTATCAATCAGCTCTTCAAGCTCAGGCAAGTGAAGGGTATATAGATTTACCTGGACAGGTTTGGATCGCATATGCGGGTGCAGATTCTATCATCAAATCAAAAGTAACTGTTTCGGAAGTTGTATCATGGAGTTTGGTTCGACCATTAGTTTTGCAAGGTGATCAATTTGTTTATTTTGTCTATGTTGCAACCACAGATGATGATAAAGCAGAAAAATTTGTAACAAGTTTTATGCAAAAAACAATTGGAAAAGATTTAATTGATCAGTATGAAAAAACAGTATCAGATCCTATTGGATTATCACACTTTTCTGCTCATATTGTAGGTACTAATGCTCAAAATGATGATAAATCTTCAGGCTTAACTATCAGTGCTGTCGAGCAAGCCGCAACATTAATGGGATCTTTAACAGTTTCTAATGGTCTTATGCAAGATTCTAAGACTGGAGTTCATGGGTATCTTTTAGGGGCAGATGTTTTCACTCCTAAGGGGATTGGTTCTGGTAACTACTATTATTTATTACAACCTTCGGTTATGAGCAGTAATCAAATAGTTACGCTGGTTGCAGGGTGCCTGGATATGGATAAAATATCAGCATCAAATGATCAAGCTTACCAGGCTTTAACTCTAGTTGTTGATACTTGGTTGGAAGGTTATATAAAAGATGCAGCAGGGACGAAATCTCAAGTTCGGTCATATCTGATTAAATATGGAAATTATCAAGTCGTTGACTCGGCTAACAAGTTAACAAAATTTGGAAATAATCGATTGAAAACAATTATGGATGGTAAAGTGAGTTTGAAATTTCCACCAACAAAATTATCAACAGTAATCAATCAATATGTTTATGATTTTGGTGAATCAGCACCAGAAAACATGCCAAAAAATAGTCGAGTAATAATGCCATTAAAATCAGCATAAAAATAAAAAAACAAGCTCATTGTGGTATTAATAACACAATGAGCTTGTAAAATTTATAAGTAATTATTTTAGATAACTATAATATCACTAATTTAATAGTATACAAATCAGAAAGAATGGTTTTGGATTCGCCGATTCAATTCTGAAGTGCAACACTCTGTAAGTTAATTTTAGTGTTATGCATAACCTCAAATGGGGTTAAATAATTCAATGATTTTCGAGGCCGTAAGTTTAACCAGTTTTCAACTTTTTGAAC
>Ga0209390_10007532_pt1 | contig 13894 bp, 9 predicted proteins | sample BON01_FD_187212 | JGI IMG/M metagenome (GOLD analysis project Ga0209390, IMG submission 187212) | Freshwater microbial communities from Lake Bonney liftoff mats and glacier meltwater in Antarctica - BON-01 (SPAdes) (version 2) | ecosystem: Environmental > Aquatic > Freshwater > Ice > Glacier... | reverse complement strand
CTCAGAGCTTGATTACAAGCCAGGTAATTACTTCGTTTTCTCAAAAGATAATTCAGAGTTTGAATGGAGATGCTTCTGAATTGATTGAAGAGGCGAAACATAAGGCAAAAAAGGTCCCCCAGGGTTCGTCAGCCCTCCCAATGTTTGTCTCTACTCTCAAACGAGTATGCTTATATGTATCTGGCAAACCTTGATACTTGCTTTCTCCAATTCTTCATGAGCTTGAAGGATTCGTTTCTCCTTTGAAGTTGTGACTTTGACTGTCTTCACTGCTTCCTCCGTATCTTCTTGACTTTGGTTCCACTCAAAAACCGATTTCGCCAGCGGTTGACCAGATTTACCAGTACTTTACTGTGTTTATTCGCTTCAACATGTCTTCGAGCACTTTTAATGATTGTTTGCCAAGTTTCCAGCCTGGTTTTCCTCAACTTTCTGCCATCAGTAATGCACTCACTACCTCCTAATAATTCCTTGATGTGGACCTTCTCGTTCTTTTCCGTACGAAACTTGGCAAGGATTCGTTAAGGAATTTTAGATATTTCCAATCGTTATTCATGATATTGAGACCAATCAAGCCGTCGCCTTTTCAAAAATACAGCTTTTGAAAAAATTGCTTTTCCGCCACATTTAATTCGTGAATTTGATTTTTAGTATGGGACCGTTATCCGCTGCAGAAACTTCAATCTTATTTAAAATAACGACTTTACAAGATACAACTGAAAAAAGAATATGGCCGATCATTCGTTTGTTTTCGTATTAGGAACTTTTAATATATTTTACGCAGCGTGCGTCGTAGTTTAAACCAAAAATGTCTGTTTTTGTTTCGAAATAACTGCTTCAAGATCGAACCCATTAACCAAATCCATTGCTAACCGAGTTATTGAATATGGAGATACACCATGATGCGAAGACAAATACTCCCATAGCGGTTCAAATGATACTACTTGAAGACTAAACAGGTGAACTATTACTGTCCGCCAATAAGAACCTCTGAAATGCTCGGTCACCAATTGAAGCAGGTTTGACTCAAACTGATTACCAACCACTTCAGAAAGCAAAAAATGCACTTTACTAAGAGATTGAATGACTGATGAGATCTCAGCATGGCATATTCCAGTAACCAAATATTTCAATTTTTCTTCGTCAGAATTCAATTCAGCATCTTCAAACAGTTTTCGTAGGAGATTCGGCTCCGTATTCGTCGTCAATGCTACACTCAACGAGTTTGTTTTTACCGTATTCATTCCTGTGTCTGCTATTCGAGATTTAATTGTATCCGAAACCACTGCTTCTACTGCAGAGAGCGAGTTGAGTTCAACCAATTGCTCTATCACATCAACAATGAAATCCTGACGTTCGTTATCAACAGCGAACAGCTGGTCCCATTTCGCCCATCCGCATTGAAGTCCACCAAGCGACAACTGCAAGGCTACATAGTTTGACAAAATGCATCGTTCTCGTGGCGTACATAACGGAATTTGGACGATAATGGCATCCAAGCAATCTTCTGAAATGGGGCCAAAACGAGCAGAAAATCCGCTGCTAAGTTCACTGAGTATACGCTGAATAAAAACCATCCTGTCAGAATCTTTACATGCACAAAGGCAGTTCAATAGTATGCCATAAATCATGTAGTCAAAACCAATCTCCGCTAATGATCCAGCAGCTTCCACCGGATCAGTTGGGAAATACCCAATCAAAATGTCACTAACATATTGATCTAGAATGAATTTATGATACCTGGAGACCAAAGTGATGGATTCAAAAGCCATTTCCAAACCAGATTTTTCTTCAGCTTGGACCATTGAACTTATTTTTAAAACATCTTTTTGCGATACTGCTATATTTCCAGCGGATAAAAATAGATTCAAGTCTCGGATATTTTGCTTGGGTTTCAAACTCCCAAGTTGATTCAAGATATTGTCGCCAATTTCGATTTCTAATGGATCGATTCTTTTTTCGACGTCTTGATATATTTGAGGCATTAAAGGTTTGCTCAATTCTGCAATTTTCAAATCTGCAGCTAAAGATTGCCATGAATTTTCTGGTGTGATTGAAATAGCTTTTACCAGCAAAGGTGATTTATCATGAAGCCAAGGCATACAAAGTAACGCGCAATCTAAGTTTTTCGCACACAGTGATTCAAAGAAAGAATTCAAAGACGCATTGCCCACTATACCAACATTGCAAAGTTCACAAATAAATCTCAATACCATCACAGAATTTTCCATCGATGAGCTCACGGAAAGTTTATGGATCACCTTGGTGATTACTTGATTTTGCAATTTCACAGGAAGTTTTGACAGCAACAGTGAGTAAACACACGCTTTCCAGGTTAGAGTGCATCCACATTCAACCACTGCTTCTATAATATTATCAGAGTAGTCTTTCAAATCACTCGTCATGGCGGATTTCATTTTATCTACTTGGGAGTGCACTATAGACAGTTTATCATCGGAGGTAACTGATTTACCAAGTGAGACCATGAGCTTATTGATAAGTACCACTCTGTTGTCATCTCTATTCGCTATTTTTCGAGAATTCATCTCATCATCAGCAGCCGCTCGCTTCATACCCAATGGTTTGTTGATTCAATACAAACTGGTGCGGCGGGGGGCTTTATTACTTTGCATTCAAAATTGAATTGAAATTCAATTTCAAATATCAAAATCAATTGAAATGGTAACCTGAACATAAGTGCGCTCAGGTTTTGCTTGTTTGTTAAAAAGAATGATTTGATAAGACCAATTTGTTAATTACTTTGAAGGGGTCCTTTCAAATTATTCTATCATGAAGGGAAGATCACTAATCCTTCTGACGGCATGAATATTTTCTACTTCCGGTGGTAAATCCATAACTTGAGTTTCATTTGCCAAGATCACAGGCGGAAGAATAAAAAATATTCCTCCGTCACTGTTTTTATAATCTTGAAACCCATAGTTCGAAATGGCTGAAATAATTCTGCACGAGTTAGGCGGTACAACATATAAAGGAGGGTCTTTGTCCTCGCTAGCTACGCTAGACACCCCTAGAACAGCAATACCGCAGGTATAATATATCCGTTTACTTCGATTCACAGCGAAAACCAAACAAGCACCTTCGGATTTCTTGGCGAATATTTCGCAGTCTCCCAGCTTCGATACCTTCTCCACGGTGGAACCGAGAATTGCTGTATGCAAAGCATCCACGATCGTATGCGATGATAAAACTTTCAAGAAACAAACTTGAAGGACTTTAGCACTCATTAATCGAATGGCAAAATCTATATGAACTCCATATCGCTTTCTGTTTTTATCATATTTTCCAATTGAAAACGGAATTACGAGATATTCAGAATCCGGTTTAAGAAGGCATTCTGTGTGATGAGTCTTAGATTGTCCTGGAAGGGAAATGATACATTGTTCAAAATCACCGTTTAAACATACTCGTACAATGATGATGGCGATGTCAACAAGATTCCAATCTCCACCTACTTTGCCTCGAGTCCCAGCCTGACATGCAGTCACATAGGTCCAAGTAACATCAGCTCCAGTTTTAATTCTCAGAGCGTTTCTTGAATACCAAGAATTAGGTTCAAATGCATCCTTATGATTGAAAACGAACCAATTCGTTTCAGGGGCTTTGCAAATATCAATTGACCCGCCTGAAAATTGTGTAAGAAAATCATCAAACAACATATAAAAACAGCCGTTATTCTCGTCAGTGTGTCCTAATTCTCGACGCAGTTCCGACGTCCATTCAGGTGAATGTCTTCCGAATCGTCCCGTCCACTCCCCAGTACCCCACGGGTTCCTCAATTTGATCAAATTCAAAAATTCCATCTTTTGTCTCTTCTTCTTGTTCGACCCAAACATGGACGTTATAGTTGGTTGCTTTTCAGCTTTCAGATTTGTTGTTGTCACTCCGAGTATCGAATATGCATGAGAGCCATGCAGTCCTGATGATTTATCAGGACTTGAACAGCCGGCACCCATGGGGAACTTTTGACTTGCGTAGCTCCCCAAACGAGTAAAAAATTCATCTCTTTCGACAGTGCCAATTCGAATGGTCTCAGTAGGACAACCAGTTAAATCAAACATGGCTTCTGCAATCCATCCACCAGAAATTGCTCGATAACTGCCGTAGCACTTTGCATATGCTTTCTCAATAATAGGGACCCAAAGTCGCTTCTTGAATGCTTTTGAATACACCAACAGGAAGTTAGTGTCGACTCTGCTTTGAGCAGATTTTGATAATTTAGTTAGACCAGGTCTACATGGAAACAAATTATCTACAGTAACCAGATTCCAACCGCAATTCATAAATAGATGCAACTGAAAGCGAGAGTTTTTGTCTAGTTTTGTGACAAATAATCTATCAATGAGATCTCTTCTCTCAGCAAGAATGCTCAAGGCGGATAGGAACCAGCAATCACCCAAACTGCCTTGCCGTACATCTTCCGGCCGGGGACCTAAACTTCCAAACAATCGGTAATGACTCGGTGCTCGTTTCCATATCCAGTTCTTGTCCTTTTCTCTTATTAAAACCTCCCCTTCTTCAACCCATTGAAATGTATTGCAGGTTCTAGTACCGCAGCACCAAAAGTACTTGCCATTGTTTTGACCCTCTTTTGATACTTTCTTTTGTATGCATGGATTCTCACATAGACACATGGGTGCCTTAACGTTATCTGCAACTTGTGCAACGCCGCTAATAGACCTATAATCAGACGGAAATGATTCATCGACAAAATCATTTACTACTTGTGGATTTGTTGTGATAATACTATAACCGTCCTCTTGACAAGATATGCTGCTCATCCACGCTGTTTCAGTAGCTTTGATTCGTCGCGATTGCTTAATCCGTTTTCCTATTGTGAGCGGTTTTTCAATTAGGAGCTGAGATGGAGAGGATACACGTAGCGGTTCATGAATTTGATTTTCAATATTCGAATTTATGTTTTCAATTACAACGACTTCATCGTCATCATCATCGCTTATCCAAATCACTTCTGGGACCATCGAGGTATTAATGTTTCAAAAAGTACTGATACAACAACTGATACCTAGGCAAGCGAAAGCAGTTACAATGCACCGTAGTGTTCGGGTTGGTTCGGTTTTTCGTAAACTGAATGACGAAAAACCTTTAGCCAAACACAATGCAACCTCTGACCCTGAAATCATTATCCATGTAAGAGATGACATTAAAGGACAAACTCGGGACTTTTCTTGTGCAAAATCAATATTGTTGAGCAACATGGCTTACTTTAAAGCATATTTGAATGACCTTCAGAAAGTAGATATATCAGTATTATGCGATATTCATGTATTTGATTGGTTAATGAAGTTTGTTAAAAACCCAATTGCTGAACCTGCATTCGATCTCAGATCGTCTCTCTCCATCCTCATTTCGGCAGATTTTTTAGGTATGAGTCATCTAACGCGATTGGCTCTCGATTATATAGCTAGAAATATCAGTGACATTATTCACCAACCACTGGATCTTGAATGTGTTAATGAAAGCCTATTAAATAAACTCGCCAACAAGTTTACTGATCTGGAGATGGAACTCCTCATTGATCCAAGCGATAAAATGATGAGCAAACTATTCCGAAAGAAAGTAGAAAAGTTTGTTCGAACTGATTCATTGACATGTTGTTCAGAGTGTGCATTAGTTTATGATGGGAGCGCACAAAATGCCCTGATATGCCCTAAAGCACCTACCATCGTGGATTACCGAGGGGCTTTTCAACGGCAGCATTCTGAAAAACAGAGCTGGCATATAATTAATGATTATGTTGCTATACTTAAAAGGGAGTATAAATTGTCATGGAAGTCTGTTTACTGGACTTTATGGGGAGCTTGTCACGTGTTTCGTTGTCTGACTTGTCAAATGGATTATAACGGATGCATGACGAGTGGTTGCATCACACACAAAGACGAGCCTAGTAAATGCGACGAAACATATTCTTGTTGTGGTGAGAGGATATATCGAATGAATTCAGTGTTTCCGACCATCCTTCCAACTGGTTGCTCAACAGCAGATCATATTCCTGATACAACACACACTGACGCAGACACCATCTCCAAATTGATATATGTCAAACGATACGCGCGTCTATTTAAAAATCCAGTTGCCAATGTGGAACCAGACTTTATTTTGAAATCAGGTGATCTGAAACATCTATTGAAACCAGTTGAAATAACAGAACCAGCGACTGATTCAGCGAAAACAAAACCTTCAAAAACCAAGTTGTTGAATACTAAAGGGACCAAAAGTCGTAAATCTCTTGGTAAAAAGTCAAGTCGTAAATATAAAAAAACATCTATTCATGAGGACGAGGAGGAAGATGAGACCGATGCAGAGCTAAGTCGCCCTATGCCTCAATACCATGTTTCGTATCCAAGTAATTATTCTAATAATTCATGGGCTCTCGAGCGACAAAGGGATGAGGACGCCGTATGTATGAGAGATCTTGTAGACAAACTAAAATCGATGCGGAAATAGTTTTGCTCGTGATGTTTTAAAATTACTGGAATTAGCTATGGATGGCTTGAATCCAATAAACTAATATTACAATTTTTAGCGAGTTTCATTAAAACGAGACAACACTTATCTTTTTTAAAAAGAGAAGCCTGCCAATTTTATTCTTGAGAAAATCAGAAGCGACAGCGTTGTGAGAAATCATTGAATACTCAATATACCGCTTCTGATGCATCCTCGACTAGACTCCATATCGAATACAGTTGTGCTACCACTAATAAAAATGAAATTTTGATTTATAGAAGAAGCAAGTGAGAAACAGGAGCTAGTTGGAGTCGGCAGACTTTCTTCGAATGAGATGGTCGTGTTCACATTCCTTACAGAGTGCATGGATATGAGATCGCTTCAACTTCGCGTCGCCAGATTCTTTGAAATTAAATTCTGTGCATCTCACGCAGTGCTTGTATGCATGCGGTCTGGCTGCTTTGGGATTGTTTTCAGCTTTTAATCTGATTGCTGTAAGGCATTCGTCATTTTGGCAGCGAATTGCTAACTTAAGCTCCTTCACGCCATTTTTACGAATCTTTTCTTTTGGCTTCTGATCTCCTTCAAGTCGAATTGAGAGTTTTAGAACGCTATCGAATCGGTGGTCTGTCGAAATATTAATTATTGGCTCGTCAACAGTTTCAATTTTCAAAAACTTCGCCATCAGCGCCGCAGCAAAGAACTTGATACTTTGGTGAGATCCCTCAGGGTGAAAATAGGAATGTGCTAAGTAAGCATCCGTGATAGCGATTCCGAAGATACTACAAAACCCTCTAAACCTCCAACAACGTGTCTTGATCCTATCTTCAAGGGCAAGTGTGCGTTGTCTATGATGATTGTGTACGTCAACTCCGTTACAGTTGGAATGATACTCTGCTGTAATCGCATCACGTGGAATAGGTGCTGAAGCTGGAGTGGACTTTCTTGCTTTTGATTCCTTTTCTCGTTTCGTTTTCGGTTCTCCTTCAAGGTTTGCTTTCCCGCAACTGGAAACAATGGTTTGGATCCTACCATCATTCCAGCCGGTTGCCAATATAGGATAAGAACCTTTCTCAGTGGCAAATTCTTTCATGTAGTGAACAGACTGGCCATGAAAATCGTATTCAAAGTTTCGCAAGAAATCTTTGATAAACTGCGGATTCGAAGTTTTCACGAGGCCCATGAAGAATAAACCTTTCTCCCGTAATGAAAGTGCTGTTTCAACCGAAGAAATTTTCGAATCTCCGTATATTGTCCGTCGGCTGCCAAAGAAACCCTTGCAGAGACGCAGTGTCAACGCAGTTTCTTGATTGACATTCACCCCATCAAATTCAAGACAATCTACGCGATCTGAAAATTGAAGTTCAAGCGCTAAACAAATCTTCGTCTTGCAATCACAAGCCATTTCAAACATTAAGTCATCCTGCACCGGTTTACCTTTTATTATATGTGTCAATCCGTGAGAATGGCTCCTGTGAACGCCATTGGATGTCCATTCGCCTTCATCTACAACGATTGTTGCCCCCGGTTCAAAATTATTTCTCCGTTGTTCGTTGAAGCCTTCGATAACACCGCCCAATTCTTTCAAAGTGTGTAAAGAGTTGAATGGCGCCGCGCTCTCGTTGGGATTTGGGTCTAGTGACATGGGAATAAAAGCTAGACAATGGGTTATATCGTCGAACCGATTGAGAGTCATTCCATACTGACCAATATTAGCGGGTTTGATGCTTGACAGGTTATAGAAAGACGACTCGCTCCACAATTCCGATTTCGAATCAGTGCCCCATAAACGAAGCAAGAGTAAATAGCCCAAATATGTTTTGAATTCTGCGACTCGCACCGGTTGGAGCATCTTTTTCTTGAGACGATCGGAAGTATAATTTGTGATTTGATCTAGCACCTCTGCAGGAAGGAAAAACGCATCAAAGTAATCACTGATCTCTCGTTTTGAATTTGCATTGGGATTACTCCAACGCATATGAGGCCGCATTGTTAAATCTTGTGGAAGACGCTGTGCATCATAGGTTGCTTCATATTTCTTGTACCCGTTCAGTGGTAGATTCTTCTGGTCTTTCTTTCGTTTTTTCTTCGATGTCCTGTTTTGAATTTCGGTTTCAACTGCTTTTGGCTCCTCCACATCACAATAGCTATCCGAATCCTCTGATATCTCTGAAGCGCCAATCGAGTAACTGCCATCGCTATTATCACTCTCTTGGTGGCCACTGAGAACAGATGCTGGAGCAGGATTCTCCTTTCGTTTTTTTGACACGACTCCTTCTTTTGGAACTCCAATAAATGACTGCATATCGTCACTTAACTTTTCACACAACCAACGACCGTTGACCTTGTCGAAACCAGAAATAGCATGAGAATTGGCCAACATTATCTCTTCGACCTCGATTAGACAATGGCATGTCGTTTCATCAACTGGAGTCGATACAACAGAATTTATAGCACTATTCATTGCGTGTGCACATAAGCTGTGAATGGGTGTTTTGCATCTACATAGATGCTGACCACTGCATTGGAGCCGCATTGAAGGGGTTTTGAAATAGGATGTCTCTTTATTTCTATTGAGACAGAACATTTTCAATCCACATGCTTCGATGCTTTCATTTTCACGTGTCTCACAAGGAGGAAGGGTATGAAACACATCCCGCATTGTAGAAACACAATTCTTTTCTATCAAAGTTGCCTTACTCCTGATTTTCCTTCCAGTTTTTTCATCGCTTTCATCATAATCAAACCTAGCTTCCAAGGATTTATCTGAGGCGCCGATTGGCTTCGAGATTAAAGGCTTCGAGATTAAAAGCTTCAAGATTTTAATTGACATAAAAAATCTCATCGGCTTGCTGTGGATAAGAGAGTAAAACTTTATATTTCTTCCACTTTTCCCTTGCTCAGTGAGCGGGTCAACAATGCACGGGGTACCACTATAATTTCTACCTGGATCTTGTTCACCGAACACGAATTTCTTCGCATTAGGCGGTGCTGCATCATGCATCATGTCCAGCATGAGGTTAGTGCCAGGCGGGAAGTCCATCCAGCAAACTCGTTAAGATCGATAATCTGAAGGTCGTCACTGTGATTACGGGAAAATACTACCAGCTTCACTAGGAGCTCCATTTTGAAAATGATAAAGACTTTCTGGTAGCTCGTGAGTACAATTCAATTCCCAATTTAGTTTTCGATGAAAATTTTCATCAATTTACTCATGCGCAGTTTAAATCCGATGATCAGCATAAAATTAGATATGCCTGCCCATTTAAAATTCAAGCATGAACCAAGCTGCTCTTTCAATAGAAGATACTGGTACCAGGTACCTGGTACAACTGTACTAAGAAAAAAATATTGATTTTTTGTAACGGTTTTCACGACTATTTTCAGTTCTCGTTGTTTTGCAAGTCAAGCCATGGGGGATGAGAGCTGTAGCAAGACTATTCTATTCGATACGTCCAAGAGAGAGACGCATCAACCGAGTAACGGATTCAAGCGTCTCCAGAAGAAGCTACGCAGTGCATACAAAGTAGCCGTGAATAAAGATCCGATTACGACAGATTCTTTTGCTCATGTATCGTTGGTAGTTTTCGCTGGTCCGCGAGAGAAATATTCTGTAGCAGAATTTGAAATTATCAAAGATTATTTAGCAAGTGGAGGTTCAGTGTTATTTATGCTCGGTGAAGGCGGCGAGAACAAATACAATACCAATGTGAATTTTCTGCTTGAAGAATACGGTATCTCATTTAATAACGACAGTGTCGCGCGTACAGTTTACTACAAGTACCTTCATCCTAAGGAGGTATTAGTTACTGACGGTATTTTAAACAAGGGATTCTCTTTTTCAAAATCATCGAAAGCAGTGGTGAAAGACAAACGAAAGAAGTCTACATCGTCGACTACATCAACTTCAGAAGATAAGAGTGCGATGACCTTCGTGTATCCATACGGAGGAACATTAAATGTTCAAAAACCAGCAGTCGCGTTGCTTTCATCTGGACATATTTCTTATCCATTGAACAGACCCATCGCCGCGGTTGCTCAGGTGAAAGGATCAGCCACGTGGGATCATAAAGAGGGGGGACGTATTGGAGTTTTAGGATCCGTCGAAATGTTTTCTGATGAATGGCTAAATAAAGAACAAAATGACAAAGTGTTGGAGTTGCTGGTTAAATGGCTGTTCTGCGAAGGAGGGATTGTTTTAGATCACGCTGATGCTGAAGATCCTGATGTTGATGAATACCATCACATTCCACACACGGAGGCTCTTGCAGAGAGACTGCGTTCGTGTTTGCAAGAAGGGGAAAGCCTGCCTCGTGATTTCACCCAACTATTTGATGACTCTTTGTTCAAATTCGATGTCAACTTAATCCCGAAGGCAGTGGAGTTGTATGAGACATTAGGAGTGAAACACGAGCCATTGACGCTTATTCCGCCTCAATTCGATGCTCCTTTGCCTCCGTTGGTTCCAGCTGTGTTTCCACCTTCCATGAGAGAGCCGCCACCTCCTGCATTGGACCAATTCGATTTAGATGAACATTTTGCATCCGAACGACTTCGACTAGCGCAACTCACCAACAAATGCACTGATGAAGACCTTGAGTTTTATGTTCGTGAAAGTGCTGATATTCTCGGTGTATTGAACGACATGAACATAGATGTAACTCAATTGAAGGGAGAATCGGGTGCTAAACAAGTACTGGAATTCGTTTTGCGACAAGTAGTTCGTTTCAAGAAATTAAACCAAGAAGGAACTGAAGAAAATAATGCAAGAATATCTAATGTACAACATGAATCAGAGCAGAGTCGAGTGTTCAAAAACCAATATTTCCCCATGGAAGAGAAAGCGGAGGGCATTTGAAGTTTCAATTTTAAATTTTAAAGAGTTTTTTTCGGTCCAGTTCAGGCCTATTTATTTGAGGCACTCACATATATGAGGCGCTTTTCAAAAACTTGGTGAGGACTATTTGAGACTCCGCACACAAACGGATAGTTTCCATTTTATTTATCTAAGGTTCTCTAGTTCCAACACTTCAAGAGTTCTCTTGTACACAGGTCCGACAACAGCTTCGAAATTATCTTCCTGGTCAACAACAAATGATTTGGAAGTTAAGAAACATCCGGCTTAACGCCTTTGAAGCGGTTGGAGAAAATACCAAAGACAAATGTTGGCGAAAATCCAGAACCATTGGGTTGGTCAAATTTGAAAGCCTTGGCAGCTTCAATTTGTTTCTCCAAAATACTCGCCTTACCCCCGTGAAGCGCCATTTGAGTGATCTTGGTTAGCGACGGCTTCCCATTCTTGGTGACCATTTCACGACTCTTGGTCTGATTGAATCATACGACAAGATTGAACACTGCACAAAAGTCGTTGCCGTTGCATCAGGTAAACGGTGTTTTCTTCGATACCCACACGCTCCTCCTTGCCATCACTTCCAGTAACTAGCTTAGAAGACATGTCTCCTTTGAACGTCTCCGCCAGAATCACAGGTGAATTGAGTTGACAATTAATTCGCACTTTTGAAAACTCGCAATTTGGATTGCAATGTGCTCCAGAGTGTAGATCCTTGACAGAGACCAACAATCACCACGCGAATACCAAATGGCATTCCACTTACAACGTAGGCTGTGAATAGCGATAAGCTCCATGGAACTCCAGGAATACGACGTTGGAGCGATGGTATTAGCAATCAAACTTGACGGTGCTAAAGCGTCCAGCGCAAGCAAGGGAATTACAACAAGACCCTTTAGGGATGATAGTTAATATTTTGTATGTTGAGTAGGTAATATTTCGCATGTTGTTTAGCTACTATTTCGTATATTGTTTAAGTAATATTTCGTGTAAAATAGACAAGTTTTTGAATTTATTCGTTCGAAACCCTGGGCAGTATATTCAAAATCTCCCGACACAAAAGATGTAAAAGCTTTTAACTTGCCAGTATGTTATCATCACCAGTAGTTAGTGGACTAGTTGTTGGAGTATTTGTTTGAGCACGTTCAATTCTAGTTCATAGTGTACGCAGTAATAAGGGAATTCGCATACGCTTTTTTCATTGAAACATATCCTAGAACCATATTCGCTTCTTACATGGCAGGAGAATATGTGCAACAATAGTGTGCTAAAAATAAGAAATGCTAACATCGATTTAATTAAAATTTTATTATTAATTAAACTTATTTAAAAACAACCTGCTTTTACAGTCCAATAGATAACCCAATTAAAGCCGCTATAAACCCTAGACTCCCACCTGCTAGCACTTGAATTGTCGTATGGTCCTGCAATATGATTCTCCCAGGAAGTATCGGCGTTATTGTTACCAACGTGAGCGCAGTATATGCATGTGACAATTCATAAACGATAATGTAGTTCAGTATGAGTGTCAAAATAAGTACAGATGTCAATGAATGATTGCTTGGAAATCCATAAGGAGATTGTGACAACGACCTGTCGGGACGAAATTGGCTAAAATGCGGCTTCAAAATATGTCTCGATATCTCGTGACAGATTAAAACATATATTGACCAGAAAGAAATCAATGGCCCTGCACCGGCAATGAACCACATATACATGCCAAATGGAAACAAGCCAAAGAATAGAAACGGCCAAATAACACCCGAATAGAAACTCGCAATGTTCTCGATCGTGGTCGCATTTGGGTGAACTGAAACTTCCATGTGACTGAACCATGGATAATCGTGTCTGAATTGCTTTCTCTTCTTCTCATCTCTCCACTTCGTTACTCTATCCATAGCAAAACGTTTTTTATGTTCTCCTATTCTGGTAATTATCACATCACGAGGAAGAACATAATTTTAAAACTCGTCAATCACAACTTGACCAACTAATCCTTCTTTAGCTCCCCTCCGTTCAAATTCAGACAAGCAGGCCAGCACTTTGCAACTGCTGTTTGGTATGTGTGTCCACTTGTTGTGAGAAAATCGTAATAAGAACGTTTCCAAGCATAGGAGAGCACCGACTTTCCATTTGGTAACATGAAGCTTTCGCTCTCCTGCGCCACGATCTGCGTCCATTCACTGCTCCTCTTAAGTTGTTATCATAAACGTAGGTGTGGGTATATGCTGCACGATACTCCCAGAGGTAACCGCGGCACAATCGCCCACAAGCGAATCAATCCAAAGCAGATAAAAAATCAGTAGCAAGATTAGTCTATAATGGAATGCAGACATGAAGTGGTCCACGTACGATGGTATGGCTTGCATTGTACGAGAATTCGAAAATATAGTCTCTCGGAAACACATCGGAAAAAGTTCCAATAAAGACAAAACACAAGGATGGGAACAACGAGTGGATAAAAGCCATCAAATTCTAATTTCTTAATAGACAAGAGTATCTTGTTGAAAGAAAAGAGCCTGATGGCAATCCGTGAGGTAATCAGAAGCAAGAACATTA
>Ga0209390_10007531_pt1 | contig 13898 bp, 9 predicted proteins | sample BON01_FD_187212 | JGI IMG/M metagenome (GOLD analysis project Ga0209390, IMG submission 187212) | Freshwater microbial communities from Lake Bonney liftoff mats and glacier meltwater in Antarctica - BON-01 (SPAdes) (version 2) | ecosystem: Environmental > Aquatic > Freshwater > Ice > Glacier... | reverse complement strand
GGCCACCCAGCCGGTGTGATGAAGTATGGGTGTCGGACACGACGTATCTGAAGGTTCGCAACGGCTGGATGTATCTGGCGACGGTGATGGACCTCTACAGTCGAAGGATCGTGGGCTGGAGCGTTTCAGCCCGGAACGACACCCGACTGGTGAGCCAGGCGCTGGAAAATGCCCATCAGACCCGGGGCAAGACGGAGGAAGGAATCATTCACCACAGCGACCGGGGCAGCACGTATGCCAGTGATGACTATCAGCGGCAGTTGGGTCGACTGGGGATGGAGTCGAGCATGAGCGCCCGAGGCAACTGCTACGACAACGCGGCGATGGAATCCTTCTATGGCCGGTTCAAGACCAGCACCATCCGGGACCGCGTGCTGGCCGATGAGGAGGAAGCCCGGGCAGTGGTGTTTGAATACATCGAACCGTTCTACAACCGGTATCGGCCCCACAGCTCACTGGACTACCGCAGCCCGGTGGAGTTCGAGCAGATGATTTCCCGAACCGCCCCCGCGGGGGCGGTTGGGGAAGAAGGCAAAGCCGGCGACAAAGCCGCCTTTACCCAAAACTAAAAACCTGATAAACCAACCCACAACAAAACAAGAGAATCTCAGCTCCAAGAAACTCAGTACACTTCAGATGGAGCTTTCCAAGACGAAAATCGAGAAATGAAGCGAATGTTCCTTATCGCAATAGCTGTCATATTGGTATTGACCGCTCTCGCTAAAATTTGGAGTGCATTTGGTCAAACTGCAGTGCTTTACGAGATCGATCCGATCTTCGGAATATCGTTCCGAACGCTTATGCTGGTAGCAGCCAGCCTTGAGCTGATCGTGGCAGGGGTTTGCCTATATCGTTCCGAGTTGGTTGCAGCCGTTGCTGTGGTTTGGTTGTCTCTCGCTATACTAATTTATCGCATTGGGCTTTGGTGGGTTGGTTGGGAAAAACCGTGCCATTGCCTAGGCGACTTCTCCACGGCGCTTGGCATGTCTTCAGAACATGCAGATTCGTTGATGAAAGGAGTGTTGGCTCTAATGCTATTTGGTGGTGGTGGTCTGTTGTTACGGAGTCGCAACAGTCCAATGGGTTCTAACAGCCAAGCCCCCGCTGAAGTTGATCGAGTATGAAATGGCTCCGAAATAGTGGATGGAGAACACCGGAATATAGGACCAGGGTTGTCCATAAGGTACATTAGAATGCTTCAGGGCGATCCAGTTTGTTCGGGGACCAGCGATTGTGGGGATTGCGGTAGTGTGGGCAGCCCGCAAGATTTATTATACCTTCCCCCCCGCCAGCCCGTGTTTCTCGCCTGTCCTAGGTGTGGGGAGCGACAATAATGAATTCACCACACGTCAAACAAACCGCTTCGATCGCCTTCACTCTAATTGAGCTTTTGGTTGTGATCGGGATCATCGGCATCTTGTCGGCGTTGTTGCTAGGGGCCGTGAATCGTTCGAAAGGCGCGGCACGAAAGGCTTCGTGCTTGAACAACCATCGGCAGCTCGTGCTGGGCTGGCAGATGTATGCCGATGATCATCAGAGTCGCCTGGTCTACACGGTGGATGACGGTGACAATCTCTCGTTCACCAACTGGGTGGCCGGTCAGTTGCGTAAACCCAGCGAGGGCCAGAACACCGACCTGCTGGTGAACAAGGATCGTTCGCTGCTCACGCCGTATGTTCCGAATGCCAAGATTTACAAATGTCCGTCAGACAGATCAAAGTTTGTGCGTAGCGTTTCGATGAACAATCGGATGAATCCGATTCGCCCGATGCCGGGAACGTATCCGTTGGTGCTGGGTGGGTATGGCACCAACTATATGATCTACCGTCGTACGTCAGACATGAGAAACCCGGATCAGTTGTTCGTGATCACTGATGAGCGGAGTGACAGCATCAACGAGGCGAACTTTGCGGTGGACATGAGTAACACGGGTGTATTCAACGGCCATGGAACGCCGAGTCCGTATTGGTGGATGGACACCCCGGGGAGTTACCATAACAAGGGTGTGGTGTTGTCCTTTGGCGACGGGCATGTGGAACAGCACAAATGGGTGGAGAAGACGACGTTGGGGCCAATCGGCGTGACAGGTCCGCGTCACACGAGTCCAACAGATCAGGACATTGCCTGGCTGCAGGAACGCACGGCGGAGCGGAAAAGGTGAATAGAGTTTCAAGTGTTCGGAGAGGACGAACCAAAACCCAAGCACCAAGAACCAGAGAAGAACCAAGAGCCAAGCACCACCATTCTAGATTCTGCATTCTATCTTCTGTCTACTCGCTTCGATCCGAATACTGAGATCTTGAAACTAGAAACTTTCCAGTCCACCGCTGGCATTTTGGCCATCGTGATGCCGGTGTTCAACGAGCAGCGTTGGTTGGACGCCGTCTTCAAACGCGTGCTGGCTCGATCGGAAGTCGGTCAGCTTGTTGCGGTGGATGATGGATCGACCGATCGATCTTGGGAGGTGCTGCAGCGCCTGGCCGAAACCGATCCGCGTGTTCAAGTGGTTCAACACCAAAACAATCAAGGCAAGGGCGCGGCGATTCGAACGGCATTGAAGCATGTTACCTCTCCATTGGTCCTGATTCAGGATGCCGATCTGGAGTATGATCCAACGGACTACGCCCAAATGCTGAAGCCCATTTTGAATGACGAAGCGGAAGTTGTTTTCGGGTCGCGTTTTTCGGGGGATGTCCCCAGGATCGTTAAAACTGAGTGGTGATTGGTTCGGGCATTGTGATCGTTGGTGTGGTTTTGTTCAAGTTGGGATTTCCTCAGGCGGCATCGGGCGTCACGGAGAGTCCGGAGCGAAGCGAGGGGCTCGCAGTGGAGTCCGATGCCGCCTGCTTCAGCGCTTCCAGCAGTTTCGGTAGTTCTTCATAATGGCGTATCCGCCGGAACCCGCTCTCGGCCCACAGCAACCCTGAAGCTGCCCAGCGTTCGACCATGTCCTTCTTCACGTTCCAACGCTTGATGTTGTGCGTGTGCTCACGCCAGTTGCGCATCACGTTCTCAATGATGTTCGTGCTCAGGAATGTCCGGTTCAACGTCGCGGGGATGTTCAACCGATGGACGCACAGTATCTCCTCCCGCCGTTCATTCAACGCCAGTGCGGCCGCGGCGTTGCGCTCCGCCAGATACTTCCGCAGTTCCTCAAATGCCTCCTCTCCGGCTTCCTTTCCCTGCGCTTGACGCAATCGCTTGAAGAGGCGTTGGGATTCGGTGCGCTCGCAACGACGAAGACGATCGGCGATGTTGCGCTCTACGTGAACCAGGCACGCTTGTTGAAGGGCCTGGGGCCAACATCGACTCACGGCTCCGGCGATCGCCTTGGAACCGTCCCGGAGTACCAGCAGTCTCGAACCCTTCGCCGCATTCACCCCGCGCTCTTTGAGCCGGTTGATCAGGCGTTTGACCGTCTCCTGGCTTTCCGTGTCCCCGGGCTCAAAGTCCAGAGCTTGCTTGCGACCGCCGGCATCAATCCCGATAGCAACCACCACGCATCCCTGATTGCCGATAAACACCCCGTCGATCATTACTGAGATCCAGTGGCTCTGATCAAGCGGACGCTCCCGGATCAGGGCCAGCTGTTCGCGGCTTTTGTCCTCCCACATGCGTGAGACCGCGCTCTTGCTGATGGTTCCCTTCGCGGCTCGCGCAATGCCTCGCTGAGACATTCCTTCGCCCACCAGTCCGACGATCTGCTCAAAGAGCCCCGTCTGACTTGAGGCCGCCCGGTAGGTTTCCAAGGGCACCTCGCCATCGCGCGGGTGCCGCACCCGGGGGCGACGGATCATCTCCTTGTCGCCTCCGAGATAGACGCGGCCGCTCTCCGAGCCGGCACGTCGGTGTTCACTGGCTTTATCGGGCTGGTAGGAGGGGCCGCAGAGCACGTCGACCTCCTCGGCCATCATCTGCCAGAAGGCCTCCCGCACCGACCAGTACCGGTCGAGCTGGCAATGACGTGACACTTGCGTTGAGGCATTCAACAGGCCACACTCGGAACTCTCATCATGAACCAAGGTCCCCAGACACAAGCTACTTTGTTGCTCCAGCTGCGGGAGGTGGAAAACCACGCCGCGTGGGAGCGGTTTGTGGACCTTTATACGCCGCTGATCTTTCAATTCTGTCGCAAGCGCGGTCTTCAGGAGACCGATGCCGCAGACGTCGCCCAGGACGTGATGCGTGCGGTGGCCGGCGCGATCCAGAAGTTCGAATACGAACCGGCCCGCGGCGGGTTTCGCAACTGGCTCTTCACTGTCACGCGGAACAAGCTCAACAATTATTTTTCGAAGCAACACAAGACCCCGCTCGCGCTGGGAGGCACGACGATGTTGCGGTTCATCCAGGAGCAGCCCGGGACGGCGGATGAATCCGAGTGGCGCCATGAGTATCGCCTGCGGATGTTCCACTGGGCGGCCGAGGGCGTACGAAGCGAATTCACGTCGCCAACATGGGACGCCTTCTGGCGGACGGCCGTCGGGAATGAGCCGGTCGATGCGGTCGCGAAGTCCATGAAGCTGTCCGCCAGCGCGGTTTACATCGCGCGTTCGCGGGTCATCGCAAGACTCCGTGCGCAGGTCGATACGGCCACGGGTGATTGGGAGGATCTGCAGGTTGAGATGGCATGAGCACAACTTGCCCAAATTCTTCGACGTGGCAATCGCTACTCAGCGGCGGGCTGGCGGAATCTGAAGTCGCACGTTTGGAGGCGCATCTTGAATCCTGCTCGGATTGTCACCGATTATTGGACGACCTCTCCGGCTGCGGCACCACCTCGTTCGCATTTGCAGAGCACGAATCCATTGAGCTCGAATCGAGCGAATTAAGTCGCGCAGTGGCAAGGTTGAAAGGCCGTTCCACAACCGATCACGCGCAGGCGGACTGGGACATCAGTTCGCATTTGAAACCCGGCTCCAGACCTGACGCACTGGGCTCCTTCGGTGGCTACGAGATATTGCAAGTTATCGCCCACGGCGGCATGGGCATCGTCCTCAAGGCGCATGATCCCGCATTGGATCGCATCGTTGCCATCAAGGTGCTCGCTCCCGCCCTGGCGGCGGATGCCGGATTTCGCGAGCGCTTCGTGCGCGAGGCCCGGGCCGCGGCGGTGCTGCAACACGATCATATCGTGGTGATCCATTCGGTCGGCGAAGAGGATGGTTTGCCGTTCATCGTGATGCAGCACCTGGCCGGACCGTCATTGCAACAGCACCTGGAGGCCAACGGTCCGCTGGCGAAGAACGATCTCATCCGAGTGGGCGCTCAGATTGCCTCGGCGTTGCAGACGGCTCATGGCGCAGGACTGGTGCATCGCGACATCAAACCAGCGAACATTCTCATGGAGGACGGACTGGCGCGCGTGCGTGTCACCGATTTCGGTCTGGTGTATTCCGTGGAACGTCCGATGGATTCTGAAAGGCGCTTGATCGCTGGCACACCACAATTCATGTCACCGGAGCAGGCAGCCGGCGGCACGATCACCACCGCCTCGGACTTGTTCAGCCTGGGAGCAACTTTCTACATCCTGGCCACGGGCCGGCCACCCTTTCAGGCGTCGAGCATCACCGAATTATTGGAGCGGGTGCGATCTGGAACACCGCCCCCCATCGAGCAACTGCGTCCTGATTTGCCCGAAGCGATTCGCGCGCTCATCCAACGTCTCATGTCCCGTGATGCCGGATTGCGACCGGAGGCCAGTGAAGTGCATGAAGCCCTCGCCGCCATGGACCGTCCGAGGGCGAAGACGGCTTTGGTTTGGGGCGCGCTTGCCGCGTCTATCCTCCTCCTTCTTGCGGCCATTGGCGTGGTCCGGTTCGGGCCGGGCGGAGCCAACGATCTGGCGACAGTACGATTTAGGATCGAGTCCGATGGAGCGATGTTCGGTTCGTTGCCGGAATGCGTCGCGGCGGCGCGCCCAAACGACACCATCGAGATTTCCGGGACCGGGTCGGTGGAGGTCGCCTCGGTGCGGATTGTGGGCAAGCCACTCCGATTTCGCGCTGCGCTCGGCGCCTCGCCGGTGCTCATTGGAACCAACAACCTGCTGCCCATCTTCGAGTCCGATTCGCCGCTGGTTCTCGAAGGACTGACGCTCGAGCGCAGCATCAGTGAGTTGAAGGTGCCGCCCTTGATCCGCGTCACGAATTCGTTCCTGCGACTGGCGTACTGCCGCCTGATGAAAAACGCCTTCGTGGCGCGCATGATTGATGATCGAGTCTTTTTCATCGAAGCCGACGACGCGCCCCTGGTGGAACTCGCGCATTGCGAAGTGATCTCCCTGGAGCGGGCGGCAGGCACGCTGTTCAGTCGTTTCACCAAGGACAGTTTGCCCGGCCAACCGGGCGCGGGCGCCATCCGAATCGGACACTCGCTGCTCACCGGACTACAGGCGGTCGAGGTGGAAAACAGCCAGACCGAGCCGGTGCTTTTACGATTGGTGCAATCAGTGTTCATGAATCGCACCTTGCTGCGACTCGACGAGATCCCGCCGTCCAACTCCTTGCAGGTGCGGGCCGACCATTGCGTCTTCGATCTGGAAGCATTGGTCTCGGGATTTGCATGGGCCCGGGATCATTTCCGACGGCAACTTGTATGGGCTGGAGAGGACAATCACTACTCGGTCAAAGTCGCCTTCGCAGCGGAGCCCCGGAACGCGCGGTCGGTGCCGGCTCTGGCGTATCCGCTGAGCTTTGAGAAGTGGATGATGCTGGAATCTGTCAGCGAGACGGACAGCCGATCGGCCCGTTTGGATTTGTGGAAGGAGATTCGCAATGTCGGCATCCAGTTGGACTCGCTACAGGCCAGCCAGGTGGTGCTGCCAGCCGCTGTGTCCATGACCATTCCGCCAGACCTGCGTCTCATTGGACCGGGAATCCCCTATGAAACATGGCGAAACTCGGAAGATTACGCCGCTTGGGAGCGGGCCATTGAGGTGGGCGATGGCCGGTAGGATGGGGGCAACGCGGGGTGGCCGTAATCCCTATTGGGGGATTCGATTCAATGCCCTCTGTCCCGAAGGCTCGGAATGCTGCCCGAGTTGCTGGAAGGCATCGAGGCTGGCCTGCATGGCCCCGGAAAAGAGGCTTGATTCCGAATCGCGCCCGCTGCGAGGCAGGATTCCATCCGTCAGATCATTTTTCGTGAAAGATTCCGGAGCGAGCGCGGTATGGAAGGGTAAAGAGCTATGAAAACTATGAAAACGCATCCTGCCCTTTCTCCCGGTGCTGAATACCAAGCAACGAAGAGTTCGATTGGATTTGGAGTCATGAAAACAGCAACGAGAACTCTCGTCGGAGATTCCAAAACCTCGCGGATCTTGGCAGCGATTTCCATACTGCTGCTTGCCTTCATCACAGTGCCATTGGTCCGAGGTGCGGCCGATTGTCCTGACATTCCGCCGCCGGAGTGCGGATCGGCGATTGCCGCAGGTCGGTGGAACCTCACCGCGCAGCCGACGATCATTCGCATCACCGGGACGGAAACCGATTCGGGGATCGCGGTTGAAGAATTCGGCGACCATGCCCTTGACTGGACGTTGGATGGCGAACTCACGCAAGAATGGCTCGGAGGCGCCGAGGAGAACTACATCGATATCACCTGCGAAGGATCGGTGACAGGAAAGGGCCACGATCGCATTACCGGTGAATTCCGCAAAACACAGGTTCCGGGGACGTATTGCGAGGAATTCTCGAATGGCACCATCCTGGGAGAGAACCCGATCGAAACCCACAACGTCACGTTGGAGCGGACCTACGATATCACCGGGCGAGTCATCGATTCAGGCAAGCTGGAACTTCGATTCGTCTTCACCAGCGGGAGCCTGCGAATGGAGGGGCAGGTGGGGGATTGGGTGGACTGCGTGAGTTGGAGGGATGTTTTCTCCACCCAAGCTGACGTCTCCCTCGACGGAGAGGTGGAGTTGCTGGAAGTGGTCGGGAATTTCGATCCTTCCCAGCCCATTTCAGTGACTTTTCAGCCGCGCGAGTCGGAGAAACCCTGGATTCATCAATTCCTTTCCAGGCATAAATACGAAGACTTCCAAGTGCTCCCCCCCTTTGGCCTAGGAAGAATTGCCAGTCCAGACCGTTACGGCCCGTTCCTGCAGTTGGAAGGACCGGAAGTCGAATGGGCCGGGCCAGTCGAGATCGAGAATGTGTCGCCGGTTGTTCTTAAGATCGAGAGCCAGTCCCCCAAGTATTACCTGCAGAATGTGACCGCTGAGAACGTGATCGTGGCAACCGTGGACTGGCGCAACGCACCGGAGCCGCACGAGGTCGAGTTCGATTACGACGGCGAGAAGACGATCGTATCGGCTTCGGGAGACCGGGTTGAACTCGCGCTCGACATGGGACGCCCTGGAGCGACCGTCACCGCCATTGCCAGAGGAGGCGAACTCAGATCCGCCCCGTTCCCCCTGGCACTCTTCAAAGTTCCCGTTCCCGGTTGGGCTGCTCCCGTATCTGGATTTTCCGGAACGCCGGGTATTCAATACGAAACCACGCTCGACTGGCCCATCTCGTTGGAAACGACGCGAACTCTTAAGACCATCTCTCTCTTCACCGGAATTTGGGGAATCAAAGGCTCAGCCAGTTCGGAACTGAAATCCAAGTCCCACTCCAGCGGAGTCGCGATAGCGGGCAACTTAAACGCTGAAGTCAGCTTGAAGCTGGCGGGACGTAATTATCAAATGACCATGGCGGGCCCCAACACGTCCACGCTCGATTGTGAAACGCTGTCCATCAATGGCGAGGGGACGGTCAATTTTCCCCGGGCTGAATGGGAGGCAACAATCAATCCCTTCACGCTGCTGCCGGGACTGCAACCGGCGGTCGCCTCACTTCCTGGTTTTATTGGAAACTTCCTGAATGGCTTTGTGAATGGGTTCGGCCTCAAGGCGGATGCAGGGGTCACGCTTTCTGGAACAGCCGGTTACGAGAGCCAGGAAAGCGAGTTGAAATGGGTGAGTGGGCGGTTGGACGGAACGATCTCCGGAGGACTGGAGCTGGTGGTCCTTCCGCCTCCTGTCTCGAAGTTGATGTCCGTGGTGGTCGGTGCGGAAGCGACTGGCTGCCTCGGTTTTCAAGTGGCCCCCGAATTCTTCGTGGACCAATTGGGCGGCACCTTCGAGGTCAACGGGTTGATGAGTGTTTTCGGAAAGACTGTCTTTAGCGGCTCAGAGGAATTTCCCTTCGGTGACGGTTGCGGTGGAGCTGGATTGCGGTTGGCAGGTGCCGACCCATCGGGGGGCTCAAGTAGCTCGCTTATCGAATCAACTGCCGCCATCGCGCTCGGTCCAAACGGAATGGCTGCCGCAGCATGGTCCGAAATCCCGGCTGGTCAGTCGGCTCCCTCCGGCGACATCCATGTGCAGATTTTCGACGGTCAAGCCTGGCAGGCACCGTTTCGAATCACGGACGACATCCAGGCGGATTCGGGACCAGAACTGGCCTTCGATGCCAATGGCAATCTGCTCGTGTGCTTCCAACGAAACCCGAGCGTCCAATTGCCCGTGACCTGGGACGACATGGCGACATTTTTTTCAGGCTTGGAGCTCGCCTACACTTTGATCGACCCCGCGAACGGCACCACGCTTGAGACCGGCTTCCTCACTCAAAATGTGGAAATGGACTCTGGTCCGACGCTCCGGACGGATGCCAATGGGACCATTCACCTGTTTTGGCAACGCACCGGCACCGGCACCATGATCGGTACAACGGAAAATCCTGCCAGCATACTCTCGACTATATGGACCAACGGGCAGTGGAGTGCCGAATCAGTGGCTGCCAACAATCTCACGGGAGTCTATGGATGGCATCCCGCCGCCTATTCCGAGACGGAATCGGTGATCGGCATCGTATGCGATCTGGATGGAGATCTTGCGAATGCGGACGACCGGGAGATTCATCTCGCTCAAAAGACACAAGGCACCTGGCAACCCACAGTCCGCATCACTCAAAACACTGTCGAGGACAGCGCCGTGCTGGCCGGATATGACGCGACCGGCGTTGCATCTCTGGCTTGGAAGCAAGGTGCATTGGTTGTCGGGCTAACTGGCGATTGGACGGGTGAACCGCAAGTCTGGTTCCCGGCTGATCTGGAGATAGGTCCGGGATTTGCGCTGGGACGGATGTTCTCGAATGCTCAAGGAATGGCATTGATCTGGCCGGAAGCGAATGACCTGTTCGTTTCCGCGACGTTCGGAGGTGACGCTTTGCCGGGCAGCGATTGGCGCGCGCCTGAGAAAGTGGCGGAGACTCCGGAAACGGAATCGAGCCTGGACGCGGGGTTCACGGATGGTGAGAATTTCCGTTACGTCGCTGGCAGTCGTGTGAGTAACGGGCAGGGCGCGGGATTTTCATTCGGCGTGGGTGCTCGTTCCATTCTGCCACAGTTTCCCAACCAGCCGCCCGTTGCCCGCCCCGATCTGATAATGAGGGATGACGGACAACCCGCCCTGATCTCTTTCTCTGATCTTCTCAGCAATGACCATGAACCTGAAGGCCAGGCGCTCCAGGTTCTTTACGTCGACTCGGTGAGCGCTCGCGGCGCTATGATTTCTATCGACGATGAAACGATCATTTACGACATCCCGTTCCCCGAGGAGGAGGACTCCTTTACTTACCGGATCGCGGACGGGCGAGGTGGATATGCGGACGGCCTCGTGACCGTGCGGGTCGTTCCAGAACCCATTGGACCTCCGCCATTCATGATTTCAGAAATCGCTGTTGAGCCGAACGGAATGGTTCGCATCAGAGTGCTTTCAGCGACGAATTCCTACGTTGTCTTGTACCGCGGGAGCGAACCGGACGAGATTACCAATGCCATTGGGGCATCTCTCTCCTTGGAGAGTGTCATTGATTTTATTGATCCAGGTTTGATCACTGAATCTGCAGCCAGGTTCTATGTTGCACGAAACATTCCTCTAATCGCGCCGCTGGATCACGATGGAGATGGGATAGATGACCTGACCGAACTCGCCCATCCCGCTGTTCTCGATCCCTTCAACCCGAGCGACGCCGACGGAGATGCGGATAACGACGGACTGACCAACCGGACGGAGATCAATGCGGGCACCAACCCTGCATCCGAAGATTCAGACGAGGACGGCATCGACGACAAATATGAACTGGATCACCCGACGATACTTGATCCTTTAGATCCGGACGATGCAGCGATGGACCCGGATGGAGATGGCCGGTCAAACTTGCGCGAATACGAGGACGGCACCGATCCCGAAGTGATGGAAGAGGAGCCAAACAGCAATGACCTGTATCCGGGCGCCAATTTTCCATTCGGCGGCGGCACGGACCTGGAGACGACCGACGTGGACAACGACGGAGTGGCCGACCTGGTGTCCTTCGGCGGCGGCGTTATCTACGTGACCATGGGCAATCTGGACGGCTCCTTCGCTCCACCCAACCTGGTGAATATCGCCGGTGGACCGTTCGGCGACATCACCCTGGCCCGGCTCAACGCCGACAATTTCCCCGACGTGGTCTTCGCCGACCAGGGCAACAACCGGGTGGAGATCCTGTTCGGCGATGGACTGGGCGGGTTCGCTTCCAATGCCAAGATTGATCTGGGTGTCGCTCCCTACCGGGCGGTCCTGGCCCACGTGAACAGCGATGCTCACCTGGACATCGTAACAATCAACCAGCTGGCCTTTTCGCTGTCAGTGCTGCTCGGCAACGGCGACGGCACCTTCCAGCCCCCCACTACGGTGGCCACTCAAACTCGTCCCACCGATGCCGTGGCGGTGCTGCTGAACGATGACGAGCATCCCGATCTGGTGGTGACGATTTCAACTGGTGGCAGCTTTGCGGCGGTGTTTCTGAACAATGGCGATGGCACGTTTGCACCCAGAGTGACCTATCCGACGAGCGCTTCACCGCAACGCATTGCCACCGCCGACGTGAACGGCGATACGTTTGCCGACATCATCACCTCCAACCAAACTGGTGACGGTATCTCGGTGCTCCTGGGCAATGGCGATGGCACGCTTCAGGGCAAGGTGGATCATCCCACCGGTGACAATCCACGTGGACTTCTCCTGACCGATCTCGATGGTGATCTCGATCTCGATGTGCTCGTGGCGCACGTCGGCGCCAACTTCCACGCGAGTCTGCTGAACAATGGTACCGGCATATTTACCGCCGGCGATCCTATCTACACCTCATCTGGCACCTACAACTGTCTGCTCGTGGATGTGGATCGGGACGGACATCGGGACATCATCAGCCAGCTCAACACCGGGGTGGACGCGATGGTCAGCCGGGGACTGGCGGGTGGTGGATTCGATACGCGGGAGCAATACAGCTACGCGCTCGGACAGTTCACACCGCGCGACTTCGAAGTGGCTGATGTCAATGGCGATGGCCGACCTGACGTCTTGGTAAGCAACCAACGCAGCAACACGGTGGACATCCTGATCGGTCAGGCGGGTGGTGGATTGAGCGCACTCACGTCCATTCCGATTGGCGAGAAAGTCGAAGGGCTCGCGCTGGCCCGGCTCAATCCCGGCCCGGCCCTTGACCTGGCGATCGTGACCCAGCGGCCGGACTTTTCGCCCGGCAATTCCAGCAACAAGCTTTACGTGCTGCACGGCAGCGGTGCCGGCGACTTCACGTTGAATCAGGAACTGGAGTTGAGTGCACAACCCAATGATGTTCTGGCCGGTGATTTTGATGGTGATGGGCAGACCGATCTGATGGTGGCCTACAACGCGACGGGTGAAATCCAAGTTTTCAACAATTCCGGAACCAGCTTCAGCGGGCAGGCGCCACTCGACTTGGGGACCTCATTCGGCGGTGGCTCAAATCGACGCATCGCCGGGGATTTCAATGACGACGGACTGACGGACCTCGCTGTGGCGGTGTTTGATGGGCAGGGCGTGATCAAGATAGTTCCCGGCAACAGCGGAGCGCCGCTCGCCGTGGGCCAGGTCATCACCCCCCTGAACAACGGCAATGCCCAAGGTCTGGCGCTGGCCGATGTAACTGGAGACGGAATAAAGGATTTGCTGACCGATGTGGTCACGGGAAGCTTGAAGTTGGTCTATTATCCCGGCAGCGTGGGCGGACTTTTCGGAGCAGAGCAAACTCTATTGGAAGGGTTCTCAGGCTCAATCGAACTGCAGGACCTAAATGGCGATGGGTTGCCAGATCTTTTGAGTGGCACCACGGTTCGACTGGCGCAATCAGGTGGCGGCTATGGCGAGCCGAAAAACTATTTCATGGGCTCCAGCGCATTGGAGACGGTCGTCGCTGATATGAATGGCGACGGCAGACCCGACTTGATCGCTGCCGATGATGCGGCAGATGCGGTTGAAGTGCTGCTGCACCGATGAATATGAGTGATTCAGGGGCATTGCGCTTCTCCGTATGGAATGAACCAACTGTCTGATCACAGCTTTTGGAACGGTGGAGCGCTCATGTGAAACTACGCATTGCCGGACTCGCATATCGTAAGCGGCACGCCGAGTGCCTATTGACAGGGGTTCGTTAGAGGAGCCGTAGATGTCGTAGCGTATCGACTATGACGTCTATGATGCCTTGGCCGGTGCTGTGGTGCGGCGGGTTTTGGCCCAGGCTTCGGGGGTGACTTCGGGGATCTGCCGGTTGGTCATGTGCGGCAGGCGGGTGAGCACGTCGCGCAGATACGCCAAGGGATCAATCCCGCGTCGGCGGCAGCTTTCGATCACGGTGTAGATGATCGCGCTGCGTTCTCCGGCCCCGGCGTTGCCGATGAAGAGCCAGTTTTTCTTCCCGATGGCCGTCGGCTCCCGATAGATGCTCTGAAACATCAGCCGCAATTGCTAGGCCTTGGCCGTGCAGAGCGCTTCGGTGTCCAACTCCGCCAGGCGCGCCTGTTCCTTGTCCGTCAGGTTCTCCGGATTC
>Ga0209390_10007529_pt1 | contig 13902 bp, 16 predicted proteins | sample BON01_FD_187212 | JGI IMG/M metagenome (GOLD analysis project Ga0209390, IMG submission 187212) | Freshwater microbial communities from Lake Bonney liftoff mats and glacier meltwater in Antarctica - BON-01 (SPAdes) (version 2) | ecosystem: Environmental > Aquatic > Freshwater > Ice > Glacier... | reverse complement strand
CCTTCGAAAAGGAGGTTGATGAGTGGATCATTGGGAATAGTCTGTGTGTGTTCGTTCATGGCTGGTGCTGTTTTGGTTTGAGCACCTTCAGTATCCGGTCTTGGGCGGGCACCTACAACCCCAGTGGTCTGGGAGGAGGTCGGCGCGCCGCCGCACTGGCAGCCGATTTCGCTACGCTCCATCGGCTGCCAGTGCGGCAGACATCTGCTTCGTAGCGGGCTTTTACAGACGAATCTTTACACTACCCCTCTTGGCCTATGATTTTTCGATCTGTATTTTTATTTCACCAGATGGCCTTTGCCGGTGGGAATGCGTGGATGTGTTCGTCCTTGGTGAGCAGGGGAACATTCAAATGCCGCGCGGTCGCCACGATCGTGCGGTCCGCCGGATCGCGGTGTTCCCAGGGAAGAAGCAAATTCGCCAGCCAAAGCTCGGCGTCCACCGGCACGAACTGCACCGCCCCTGTGAGGGAAATCCTGCGGGCAAACTCCTCGATCGTGAGACCGATCTCTACCTTTTGGTTTTTGATCTTCAACCCAATTTCCCAAAGCGAGATGGCACTTGCATACCCCCCTTCCTGCTCCATCCGAGCGCACATCCTCAGTGCTTTTGCGGAGAGCTTTTCGCGGTCCAGTGCCCACCAAAGCAGGACATGTGTATCCAGGCAAACCATCACATCCCGGGCCATTCGCCGCTCGTCGGTGCCATGATGTCCTCATGATAAACCACCTTTCCGGTCACATCGGCAAAAACGCTCTCTACCCTCGCCTTCGGCGGAACCAGTGAACAAATTTTCAGCACCGCGCGTCCACGATCCGTCACCACCAACTCTCCGTTAGTACGCTCCAGTTGACGAAAAACACTGAGCATCTCGGCTTTCAAACGACTTTTTGAAATTGTATTCATAAAAGCAAGATTACTATAGTCACAACCATAGTCAATTCAGGAATCTGGCGATTTACCGCGGCCGCTTCCCAAAGAAGAAAGTTTCAGTGTGAAGGACGTCCCTTAGGGACGATCTCCGCCATCGCCCTTCTGAAAACGGGCGATGAGTTCAGCTTGGGAAATGGGGAAATGTGGAATTTCTTTCATAATGTGATCTTGAAATCCTTTAAGAATGAAAAATGCAAAAGCGATCGGGAATTTTTGATTGTATCTAAAGCGGAACCCCATCCGGTCTCGCTCTCTAAAAGTGTACAAAAATGCACATTCTTATCCCCAGGCCTTCCAAAGTCCGAACCGTAATCGGTGGTGGAGCCTGGAGCGCGATTTGCTTTCAATTTTCTGCAGGTTGGGGCTGCGCAATGACATTGATTCCTCGGAGTCCGAACAGGGACGCAGCGGCCATGAAATGGCGATCGTTGGAATAGACTTCTGCGAAGCTGGCATCCGATGCGCAGGCCAGATGTAAAGCGTCGGCGGTGTGGAGAAAAGCTCCACGAAGCGCGTTCTGGATCACGAATTCGAGGCGCTGCATAACCGCTTCATTCAACGGCGGGAGGCTGACGGCCCCAACATTCAATTCGTCGGCAAATTGTGCGCGGCTCTCCGCGAGGTCGGCATCGGGATATGCTTTCTCCTGCGGCTTTCGTAGAAAAACAGTCGCCATTTCTGCCCGTGCGTGCCATGCGGAAGCAATAATTTCTGCGCACACTGCGAGGGCTCGAACATCATCCGCACCACACTCGTTGAAATAGAGGCGGAACAGATAGTTTGAATCAAAATAGAGTTTCATTGACCGATGGTCTCGTCACGCGCAGATCGGTCTTCGGAGATGATCTCGGTGGAATCCGTGCCACCGCTGAGGCTTCCGCCTTCAAGCAGCCGCTTGAAGGCGGAGCGCAATTTCCGATTTGCCCAATGGGGAGCGGATGGTTCTTCGATTCTGGTTTCCAGTTCGTTTTTCAGCGAGGTCAGAACGATCTGCCGAAGCGTCTGCCCGGTCTCCACAGCGCGAATCTTCGCCTTTCTATATAAGACCTCGGGAATTTCGATCGTTGTTTTCAACGAATACAAATCTACTGCAAGCCAGCAATCCGTTAATCCTTCGATCCGTCACGACATGAAAACGGGGATACTAGATCTTCAGAAAGGGCAGAACCGCCTAACGGATTTGGCCCGTTCGCCGATACCATTCGAATGTGGCGGTCATTGCCTCACGGAGCGAACGGTAAGTTTGCTTTCCAGCAAGCGTGCGAAACTCCGACGCATCCACCACCCATCGATTCGGGAAAATTTCTTTCACCCGGTCGCGGGTCAGACTGGGGGTTGCTTCTCTCAATGCGGGAATTGCATCCACAAGGCCTGCCGCCAATCCCAACAGGCCATGTGGCAGCGGGACGGTGATTCCAGGCGCCTGCATCAAGTCAATCGCCGCGCCAAGTAGTTCCCGATCAGAAATTACATCTGGTGCCGCAGCATACATCGTCCGATGCGGATGCGTGTTCCAAGCTGGTGCCGAAAGGATGGATAGCAGGTCACGCGAAAGATCTCCGACATCAACCCAACTGTATTGTTTCTCGCGCAGGCCTGGCTTGGGGCGGATCCAACCTGCTGCCATTTTAAAAAGCGGAAGTGTCGCTTGATCTCTTGCTCCTAGAATCATTGGAGGACGAATGATCATCGCCTTCGGACAGAATTTCACGAGCTCGCGTTCCATCGCGATTTTGGACTCGCCATACCATGTCAGCGGAGCATCAGGATTGTGAATCGTGCGCGCGGTTTGGCCCGCAGGGGTAGGTCCTCCGGCGCTTTGCGACGACAAGGCCAGTAGCCTCACCGAAGACGGAAGGCAGCGGAGCACTTGCATGGACTCATCCACATTGACGGTGAAGTAGTCCGCGCGGTTTCGTGCAAACAAAACTCCCGCACAATGGACCGCATGATCAATACGTAAGTCTTCGGGGACAGGCGCTCCCCAGGGGATGCAGACCACGTTTGCCGGATCGACATTTTCATTTCGCAGTTGGCAGCGCAATTTTTCGGGATTCCGAACACACGCAATAATTGACTGATAAGTTCCGAGGGCCAGCGCATGGAGCAACAGGTTTTGTCCTACGAACCCGGTCGCTCCGGTGATGAGTAGATTCATAATACGCGATGATACAAATGGTAAGTCTTGGACCAAACACCTCCCATGGCTTCGATCACGCCGATCACATCTTTATTATTTGTTTCAATCCAAGAAAGCTCGGCGCTGGTCGCTTGTTGCTCACGCGTGCGCAGAACCATGTCATAACACATGAGCGCCGCGAGCCCACGGTCCCGGTGCTCGGGAGCAACGCCAAGGACAGCCTGTCGCACCGCCCGGATCTGAAGCGTCTTCATAAGATAGAAGATCCACGGGATCCGGAGCCAATACGGGATGTTGCGCGTGCGGTGCAGGATTTCATTGAAGTTTGGCAATGTAAGCATGAAGCCAATCGCCTCACCGTTTACCTCGGCAAATGTTAGAAATTCCGGATTTGCAAATGCCTTTAAATCATCGGCAGATGCCAACAGATCATCAACCGTAATCGGATAGAACCCGCTATTCCGATCCAGCGTCACGTTGTAAAGGCGGTGGGCAAGCCGCAATTCGTTATCCAAGTCATCCATTCGGAACGAGCGGATGGTGATGTGCGGAGTCCGGTCGCGGATCCGTTTGGCGATCCGCTGCACCCTCTGGGGCACATCCACGGTAAGGTCCATGTGATAGGCAAAAAGGATCCGCTCGACCGAAAATCCGGCAGCTTCCAACAGCGCGCCATAATAAGCAGGATTCCACGGCATGGATATACTTGCCGGTTTTTCATTTCCGGCGACCATCACTCCGCAATCATCGTGGATCGTCGGATTGTAAGGCCCTCGCACTTGATCACAGCCGAGGGCGCGCAGATGGTCGCATGCCCTTTTAATCAGCAGATTTGCTGTACATGGGTCATTTTCGCAGGCAAAAAATCCAAAGAAACCGGTTTTGTCGCCGGTGTGTTGGTTGTGCGGGCGATTGAGGATTGCTGCGACGCGTCCGACAGGCCGGCCATCACGACGAGCAATGAAAGCGACAATTTCCCCACCCTGTCTGTGGAACAGGCTGTCAGGTTTAAGAAATTTGCAGACGCTACCCGGGAATGACGGCGTGAAGGCTGGATCCGTTCCGTGGAGGAGCTCCGGCGTCCTTTCGAACATCTTCCGATCCGTTGGCGTATTGCAGGCTGAAATCGAAAACATTTTTGCGGCGTCCAGGTTCAGAATATACAGGGTCGTCAAAAGTCCCCAGCTCGCGTGCCAACCGTGCGAAGATCTCCAGCACATGGTCCAGATCGGAGTCGGAGTGACTTGACATGAAGCTGGTCCTGACAATGGCCTCGCCATACTTCACCGCCGGGTAGATCGCCGGTGTTGCAAAGACACCCTCTTCGTAGAGACGCTGGGTGAAATGAAAGGCTTTGGTCTCGCTGCCGATCAGGATCGGCACGATCGGGGTTTGTGTCGTCCCGATTTTAAATCCGATGCTCCGGAATCCATCGTGCATCTTCCGGGTATTGCGCCACAATGCGTCCATCCGCTCGGGTTCCGCCTGCATGATCTCAAGCGCCTTGAGCACGCCACCGGCAACCGCAGGGGCCATCGATGCCGTGAAAATGAGGCATCGCGATTTGTGCTTTAGATATTCAATGATCTCGGCCGAACCCGCGACAAATCCTCCCATGGATCCCAGTGATTTGGAAAACGTGCCCATGACGAGGTCAACATCGTCATTGAGTCCAAAATGATGCACCGTGCCGCGTCCCGCAGGTCCCAGCACGCCAAGCGCATGGGCCTCGTCCACGTAAGTAAATGCGCCAAACTCCTTGGCTGTTTCGATAATAGACGGCAGATCGGCGATGTCTCCAGACATGCTGAATACGCCGTCCATGATCATTAATTTGCCAGAAGCCTCTGGTAGACGCTTGAGCCTGGCGCGTAGAGAGCTTGCAGAATTATGCCGAAATGGCACCAACTTGGCTGGAGAGAACATGCACCCATCGATGATGCTCGCGTGGTTCTCGCGGTCGCAAAGAATCGCGTCATCATCCTCGGTGAGGGAAATGAGCGCGCCTTGATTGGCAAAAAATCCGGTAGAATACAACAGGACTGCTTCGCGCTGGAGAAAAATTGCAAGCGCCTCTTCAAGGTCCTCGTGCAATTTTATCGTCCCATTCAGCAATCGAGATCCCGTGCATCCCGAACCAAATCTGCGGGCGGCATCGCAGGCCGCCTCGACGACACGTTCGTCTTGAGCGAGCCCGAGGTAATTATTGGAGCCGATCATGATCTTCGGTTCTCCGTCGCAGATCACGTGATTACCGAAGGTATCATCGATCCTCCTGAAGTAGGGATAGAAACCCTGCGCTCTAGCGTCAGCAGAATCCCTGTAGTCCCGGCATTTTTTGATTAAGTCTTTTGCCACGTTGAAAAATGTCGAATTTGACGTTGGCAGGATTGCCTCCGATGTAAAATACTTTTCGACTGGCAGGCCTAATCGGATTGCATGTATTTCCAGCCATTTCCCGGAAAGCCAAAAGGTTGCCTTCCCGACCTGCGCCCGCATCGGGCGATTTCAGCAAGGCACCGGGTAGTTAGTTTGCCTCCAAAAAAAGCGGAGAGAAGCCGCAATGCGACTCCCCCCCGATAGGAAAATCTGCTCTTTAGGAGACAGACGGTGTTACTTTTTCTTTGCCGGTGCTTTCTTAGCTGCCGGTTTCTTTGCGACCACCTTTTTGGCTGGTGCTGCTTTCTTTGCAGGCGCTGCTGCTTTCTTAACTGGTGCTTTCGCTACCGGTTTTTTTGCGACGGCCTTGGGTGCTGCTGCTTTTTTGACTGCCGCCTTTGCTACTGGCTTGGCGACGGGTTTTTTTGCAGGAGCTGCTTTCTTTGCGGGCGCTTTTGCGGCGACCGGCTTTTTAGCTACGGGTGCTTTTGTCTTAACTGCCATTGAATATCCCCCCTTTCATACCGCGGGTGCGGCAAAAGTGAATTAAATGTGAATAACTCACGCCTTGTGTGAATAATTTCTGTCGCGAATTAAGTCAATGAATTTTTTCATAAATTTCTTCATTAACCGGACATATTGGTTTCGTTTTGTGACCATACCCCTTTGGTTGGGGCATGATCCACATCTTCAATGAACAGCCGTCATGCAAATTTCAGCGATTTCACGTCTGTTCACAACGCATCCGCGCATCCGCCTGAAGTGCGACCCAGAGATCCTCAAGTGCCTTCGCGGCGGCTTCCTTTACCTCTGCTAATCCTTCTTGGGATGGGGTTTCGGGTGTGATTTCCCGGTGAGCAAAGAGGTAGTATTTGATTTTTGGCTCGGTGCCGGAAGGACGGATAGCCACCCGCAGGCCGGTCTCTAATTCGAAGCTAAGCATGGATTCTACGGGGATGGTGTCGCCTTCGACGTCGGTTATTTTTTCCGCGGCAAAATTCCGCGTTGCAATCACCCGGCGCGCTCCGATTTTGGTGGGTGGGGTTGCCGCATAAGACTCGACGAGTTTTTGGATTTGTGCCGCACCTGAGGCGCCTTCCATGACCAGAGATTCCCCGCGTTCGTTAAAGAAGCCGAACTGACAATACAATTCATCCAGAAGGTCCAACAGCGTGAGCCTCTGCGATTTCGCGTAGGCAGCGACCTCGGTGATCATCGCGACGGCACTATTCCCATCTTTATCCCGAACAAAGTCAGCGCCGCTGTAGCCGTAGCTTTCCTCACCTCCAAATACGAACAACGACGAATGCGCCAGACGGAGTGAGCGCGTTTCGGTCTCTGAGAGCCGGGCGTAGTTTTCCCTCAACTCCCGCGGAATCGCCTGCTCGTATTTGGTCAGCTTTGCACCGATGTATTTGAACCCCGTGAGCGTATCCACACAGCGGAGCCCAAAGTGGGCCGCGATCGCATCCTGCAGTCCAGTCGTGACAAATGTCTTAATAATCACGCCCCGGTCCCGATTCGACCCATCCAAAATTCCAAGTTCAAAATGCATCTTCGCCCGATACCACGCCATGAGCGAACCGAGCTGATTGCCTGAAAGCAAATGCAACTTTCCGTCGCGCCCCCGAGCGGCGGCTCCCATGCGGTCATCGTCGGGGTCGGTTGCGAGCACGAGGTCCGCGCCCTCCGTTTCGGCTTGTGCCATCGCAAGCGTCAGTGCCTCCGCATTTTCCGGGTTTGGCGACTTCACCGTTGGGAAGCGTCCATCGGGAACTTCCTGCGACGCCACTACCGAGAACTGGACTCCGAGCCGGTCGAGAAGGGGACGGATGATCGCACCGCCCACGCCGTGTAAAGAGGAATAGACGATCTTGAGCGGCTGATTCCGGACGACCTCTGGATCGAGAATCAACGACTCCAGGCGGTGCAAATACGCGGAATCCACGTCTGCGCCCATCGGGATGATCTGTCCGCGCCGTTCCTTGACCAGTGCAGCGTAGGTATCGTCCTGAATGGCATTCACTCGGGTAATGATTCCGCTGGCATGAGGCTGCACGATTTGCCCTCCATCTTCGAAATACACCTTGTATCCATTGTATTCGGGCGGGTTATGACTGGCAGTGAGGTTGATTCCTGCGGTGCTGCCGGTAAATCGCACGGCAAACGACAACTCGGGCGTAGATCGTTCCGCTTCGAACAAAAATGCATTGCACCCGAGATCAGAAATAACCTGAGCTGCCAGCTCAGCGAATTGCCGGGAAAAATGCCGGGTATCATGGGCGATGCAGATTCCGGGTTTCCCGTCGCGGTTTTCCGCGGAGTGCCAGTCGAGCACATATGCAACAAGTCCCCGAGTGGCCCGCCGGATGGTAGAGTCGTTCATCGCGTGGGTGCCCACGCATGGAAATTCCGGCCTCCCATTGGGACCACCACTGCCCTGCTCAGCTGTGGTGATTACCGCTCCGATGGTTTTGCTTCGCAACCCGCCGGTGCCGAAGGCCAGGGTTCGGAAAAACCGGTTGTCCAACTCAGACCAATTTTCGGATGCCACAAGTTCCTCGATCGCGGATCGCGTCACGGGCGACACCGAAGCCGCCAGGGTCGCTTGGATATTTGCGAGGGACGAGGGAAGGAGTTGGCCTTGGCGGGCTGCGGAATCGATTTTCTGAAGAAGCGTATCCATTTCCTCGGATACTACGCTGCGGCCGCCCCGCAATTGAAGGGTAAATCCCGCGTGACATCGAACGATGTTGGGCAATACTGCCGTCTATGGAAACGTTGGACCTGCTAGCAGTGGCGCTCGGCTTGGCAACCCTCGCCGGAATCAACCTATACCTCACTGTTTTTGCCACCGGGCTTGCGGTGCAGATGGGGTGGATCACACTCGCGCCAGAGTACCAGCAGCTCGATGTCCTGGCAGATCCGGTGATCCTTACCGTTGCCGGGGTTTTATTTTTTCTCGAGTTTTTTGCTGACAAAATACCCTGGGTGGATTCGCTGTGGGATTCGGTGCATACGCTCATTCGTCCCGTGGGCGCGGCATTCCTCGCAATCACCGCGCTGGGAGAAGTGAATCCTGTTTTCGACGTGCTGGTGGGGCTTTTGGGCGCTGGCATGGCGCTGACGAGCCATTCGGTGAAGGCGGGGACGCGTCTCGTAGCCAATGCGTCGCCGGAGCCATTTTCAAATATCGGCCTGAGCCTTGTCGAGGACGTGGCCGTGCTCGGCGGACTGGGTCTGCTTGCACTGAATCCCATTTTGGCTCTCGGGCTGGCAGTGGTCTTCTGCGGCCTTGCGATATGGCTTTTGCCACACCTTTTCCGGCGGGCGGTCGCGACGCTTCGGTTTTTGTGGCGGCGGATTGCATACTGGTTTGGGCAGTCCAACGACGCAGCCGGAGCAGAAATTCTCCCCGCGCAAGTGGACCAGGCATTGGCTGCCGCACGGGGAACGAGTGTCCGGGTTACGTGGTTCGCTCCCTGTGTTTCCGGGCGTGTTCCTGGCATCCCCGGATGTGTGTCTGGCTGGTTATTATTGACTGATCTTGAGGGGCAATCTCTGGAATTTGCCTGCGAACGCGGCGGCACGGTGAAGCTGATCCCGCTCGGCGGTTCGGGGAGCAAGGTGCAGCATGAGCCCGGATTCCTTTGTGATCGCGTAGTAATCTATCGGCGCGACGAAACACAGCGCTATATCGTTCAGTTCGACCGATCCCGCCGCGGATCGGTGCTTGAATTAACACGACTCACAGCCGGTGAATCCTTGCCATCATCCGCTGGCAGCATCCCTACGACCGCCTGACGGCGTCCCGTTTTTCCCGATCATTGGCATGTTGGAATTCGGCTCCCCGGAGTGGTTGTGGGGGCTGCTATTGATTCCTGCGGCATGGCTGATTGCCCGTGGGAAGCAGGTCCTTGCGACCCGGCGGGCACGCGCGGCTGCGTTCATTACCCGATCGGCGATATTTACGTGCGTCATCTTTGCGTTGGCTGACGCCCGCTGGAGCACCAACGAAGACGAGACAGCCGTGCTCTTCCTTGTGGATAATTCCGCCAGCGTGCAACTCGACGGCCTTTCCATGGCGCAGGAATTTGTTGACGAGGCAATGCAATCCCACCCGTCCCGTCCGGTATCCGTAGCAACTCTGCAGCCGATACCATCCATCCATCGCTCATTTTTCTTTCCGAAGGACGCAAGCAAAAGCATAGAACTCAGCCCGGGAAAGCAAACCGCATTGGCTGCCAGGATCGACTGGTCAGGCTTGGCCGTTCATCCCGATATGCCTACACGCGTGGTATTGCTCACCGATGGCTTGGTCTCCGATGCCCCGGCAACCTTGCTCGCGCTGGATCGGAGCAGGCGGCGCGGGGTGCCCGCGGATGTGGTCGCGCTTCGGCCAAACCGTGGACAGGAGTTGGAACTTGGCGATATCCCGCTGCCGGGCCGTATCGAGCCCGGGCGGCCATTTGACCTGCCTCTTCAAATTCGAAGCTCTGTGGCACAGGATGTATCGATCAAGGTTTTTCAGAACGGCCTTCTCGTGCGTGAATCGGCTCGACCCGTAAAAGTTGGCGAGTCGGAAGTCATCATCGACGCGCTCGTGCCAGAGCCGGGGGCGGGCAGCTGGCGGGTGGAACTTGCCGGAACTGCCGACACGAGGATGGATAACAACATCATCACCCGGTTCGCAGCGGCCACAGGCGAGACCCGCGTGTTGATGATCGATCCCAATCCCAACACCCTTTCCACTGCGATTCGTGCGGTCGAGCAGGGCGGGATGACGGTGGAAACCCGGCGGCCGAGTGACTTTCCCGGCTCTCTTGATGGCCTCGCAGGCTTCGACCTCGTCGTGCTGAGCAATACCTCGGCTTCCATGCTGGAAGCTTACAAGCTCGCATCACTCGCCGAGTGGGTGTCGGAGGTGGGAGGTGGACTTTTGGTGACTGGGGGACCGAATGCCTATGCCGCGGGAGGGTATTTTGGCACTCCGTTGGCAAGCCTGATCCCAGTGATCACCGATTACGTCGATCAGGCTGAGTTGTCAGTGGCAGCCTTGTACGTCTCGCTGGACCGCTCCGGGTCGATGTCCGCCCCGGTTGCGGGAACAACCAAGATGGCGCTGGCTAATGCGGGAGTGGTCCGTGCCATGGAGCTCCTCGACAGAACGGACTTATTCGGCGTCGCTGCTGTCGATACCGAGGTGCATCCGGTGCTCTCGCTCGGGCCGGTATCCGATCAGACAACCGCCGCACGAATCATCCAGTCGATCACCTCGGGCGGTGGCGGAATCTATGTCTTCACAGCGCTTACCGCGGGTTACCGACAGTTGGCCTCGGCGAAGGCGATGTTGAAGCATCTCATCCTGTTCAGTGACGCGGCCGATGCCGAAGAGCAAATGGCTCCCGCCGGAACGGGAGCCATGGCGTCCGCCCTCGACGTTGCATCGGCGATGCTGGCCGCGCGCATCACGGTGTCCGTGGTGGCGCTCGGCGGGGAGTCGGACCGGGACACAAGTTTTCTCAGAAACCTGGCCGCGCGCGGCGGCGGGCGGTTTTACCTAACATCAGACGCCACCACGCTACCGAGAATTTTTGCTGAGGAGACATTGCGTGCAACCCAGAACAGCCTCATCGAACTGCCTTTTCTGCCGGTGGTTGGCGACGATGATCCAACCCTCGCCGGGATTGCATGGGCTGATGCGCCGGATCTGTTGGGCTACAACGCCGTGCTGGCGAGATCAGAGGCGCAAAACCTCCTACTCACCGACGCAGGAACCCCGTTGCAGGCAACTTGGCGGAGAGGGCTCGGACGAGTCACTGCATTCACCAGCGACATCAATGGCCGTTGGAGCATGGATTGGCTGGACTGGTCCGGGTTTCGTCAATGGCTGCTTCAAACTTTACGCAGCCTGATTCCAGCTTCCCGGCCCGGTGAGGTTATTGTCCGAACAACGCTGAACGATTCCCAGCTCGTCGTTGAAATCAACGTAACCGAGCCGGACGGCAGCTACCGCTCGGGACTCGAGCCGCAAGTGGCGTTGAGCGAAGCAGGGAGCGCAGGCAAATCTGCGGTCGCTCAGCCCATCGGACCGGGTATTTACCAAGCGATCTTTGATCTCCCGAGCGGGGAGTCAGGGTTAGTTTCCGTGGTTGTCGATGACGCGGCGACGATTGCAGCTTGGCACCGTAGCCCGGATGGCGAGGCGTGGGTGCTGCGCGATGTCGCTGCATTTTTGGAGGAATCGGCGGAGCGTGGTGGTGGGCAGTTGAATCCTGCACCGGATGCGGTTTTCCGAGCCACCGGGCACGAGGTAGCCTCCACGCTTTCGCTGGTACCATGGTGGATCGCGCTAGCTATCGTCTTGTGGCCCTTGGACATCTGGTTGCGCCGCCGCGACTGGAGAAGGTCGGAGGAAAGTTAGGTTCTTCGCTGTTTCCAGTGGGAAGCGAGCATCCCGCGAAACTAGGGGTCAGTGTGCAAATCTTGACAAACTACCCCCGCGCTTGCTCGGGGGAACCAACACGAATTGCGGCGTGTAACGCGCCCTGTTTGGCCAAACAGGGGGTCAGCAGGGGTCAGTTCTCGATTATTGACATTATGGAGGTTTGAATGTCTGATATTGAGGTGCCGAAGAAAGAGCGCGTGGAATATGAAGGGGCGTTGTATCACGTGATGGACCGTGGCAACCGACTGGAAGTGATTTTTTGTGATGATGGAGACAGCGGGCACCGAACTGAAAGTGGCGGATTTCTGACGGTTTGAAAGTGGCGGAAGCCACGGCTGGATATTATTCAAAAAAGACAGCCCTAGCTGCTTGTTATCTTATTCCTTATTAGGGGGGTGAGAGGAGTTTGCGGCGGATCTTGCGAAGAGAGTCCGATCTCTGCATGGCAGTGCATGGACGTTACGCCCAAGCTCTGCAAACATTGTCATAACTCGTTTATTCCCAGTAAGTAATCCGGAGTCAGGCAGTGCATATGTGATAATTTTCGATGCCGGGCAGCGGCAAAAAAAGAGCGGGAGGCGAGCTGGGTTGAGCAAAATTCCGATTATTTTCGAGGGTCTGAAAACGTCGAAAGGGTGAGGGAGTGGCGACGAAAAAATCCTGATTGGAGAAATCGGCAAAAAAAAGAGGCAGGAAAATCAAGCGCAAAAGCTGAATCTTGTAACCGGGAGGAACCTGGGATGGCGCGGTTACAAGATTCAGTTCCCATCGTTCAAGACACTGCCCTTGTGTGGTTTATGTCATTCGTCACTGGCTCGGTGTTACAAGACGAAGTTCAAAATCTCTACGGACGGTGTTTGGTTCGTGGCGGCGAGCTACTGCGCCCCATTTCGATGGAGCCCATGTCGTCAACAACCTGAAACACATCAACACCCATGGAAAAATATCCTCTTGATCCCGCCCGAATTCGACAACTGCCCACACGCTTCAGTTGGCTCGACCAACGTCTTGTAACCGAAGGCCACCTGCGCCAGTGCGGCTCTGGAGCCCAAGGCCTCTACCTCTTTCTTGCCGTTGTCAGCGATGCTCAGGGGCTCAGTTATTACGCGGATAAAAGCATTCGCACGCATCTTGGCATCGAGCAGGAAGAACTCGCGCAAGCCCGCGCCACGCTCATCGCGGCGAACCTGGTCATTTTCCAAAGACCCCTTTACCAGCTTCTGAGCTTGGATCCTTGGAAGAGCGACAGCCGGGAACGCACCGGTCGGGCTCTCTGTGTGAGTGATTTGATTCGAGTGCCTGAACTCACCCGGCCATGATCAACTACGCCACCTACTGCCGCATCCGACAACTGGCCCAAGAAGGCTGCTCCAGTGCCAAGCCATCGAAAGCTTCCTCACCCTCAGGTTCCTCCAGCGCAAAGAAAACCTCCTGTTCTTCGTCAACCCCGGACCCGGAAAACCCACCTCGCCATCGGCTACGCCGCCGCCCTCGCCAGCGCCATCCTTGACCGCCTCAGCCACCACTGCCACTCCATCGTCCTAGAAGGCGAAAGCTACCGCACCCGGAAACTCAAAAACTAGCACCAAAAGGAACCCAAAAAAATGCCTCTTAAAATCCGCCACTTTCAAACCGTCGCCCGCAACCATTAAATGCACCTGGTCGGAAACACCACCGACGGCCTCCGGCACGCCACCAAGGGTGCGCACAATACCACCCATGAAAGCATGCAAATCGCCACGCCACGCAGATGCAATGACCGGCGCATGATCCTTGGTTCCAAAAACCAGATGGTAATGCAGGCAGAGATGGGTCGATGGCAGGGTTGAGATTTTCCTCGGCCCCTGCCGGGGCGAAACGCTTACTTTATCGAATTCCGGTGGTTTGCACCCTGAGCTTTCTACAGATCAACCCTTATCCTGCATTTTATAATGATTCAACCGCATCTCATCTGTGCCGAAGCTGTCGCCGGTTTGCATAGGCAGAGAATATGCCCCACCAC
>Ga0209390_10007527_pt1 | contig 13907 bp, 10 predicted proteins | sample BON01_FD_187212 | JGI IMG/M metagenome (GOLD analysis project Ga0209390, IMG submission 187212) | Freshwater microbial communities from Lake Bonney liftoff mats and glacier meltwater in Antarctica - BON-01 (SPAdes) (version 2) | ecosystem: Environmental > Aquatic > Freshwater > Ice > Glacier... | reverse complement strand
TGCTATCAGCAAATGTGGGGTTACTTATCCGTTTCATGCTGTAAAAATAAACATTATATAGCTGATAACCAAATAATTAACTTGGTTTTTGATTGAATTTAATAAGAAAATTCCGTGCAACGGTCTTCTATTGAGGTAAACCCTAAAAAAATTAAGCTAAAAAACTCATTGCTAAGTAATGTTGCAGTTTTTACTGATGTTATCCCATTTTTAAAAAATAGGTATGGAAATATAGGTATTCAAGTGCAACCCTTAAGGAAAGTGATTTTAGAATTAGCAGTTGGCAAAGGTTTAATTAATTCAGATTTTGTAGAGTTTCCAGATATTGCTTTGTTTGGGTTTGACCATATAAAATATGAAAAATTCTTTGCAGAATCCATTCATTACAAGTTGAATAGAGGGTATTTAAACCGCAGCTTTACATTAGGTTTGGGCTTTAGACAAACATCATTTTCAGGTATTATTCGCAATTATAGTAAGTACAATGCAGTTGCAGACCATAGAATTGAGCCATATAAGTTTTATTCAATTAAAGAAAATAGTATTATCCTATTTATTGCGGGTCAAAAAAATGTATACAACCATTTGGGAATAGGCTATTTAATTGGCATTGGCAATGCAGATCAAAAAATGAAAGAATTGCAACTCACCAAAAGTACTACCAAATTAGATTTTCAAATTAGACTTCATTACTATTTATGAAAAAAATATTTATAACAATAATTTTTATGTGCTTCACAAATATTTTGTATTGCCAAAGCATAGCAATCGCTGGCTACACTGAGATAAAAAGTAAAAAAGTTGTTGATTTTAACACGATAGATTTTATTGAAAATGATGGAAAATACTATGTTTTTGGTTTAGAAAAAAAGTATGGTGATTTTGACAATATGTTTGGCAAAACCTATGTGTATACTAATGATTATGAACTGCTTACATTTAATCAAAGCTTTAAGTTAATTTCGATTAAAAAATTAAACTTATTTGGCAAACGGAAAAATGTTAATTTTACTTTAATCAAAAATCAGTTTGCTGGAAGGATTTTATACATCTTTAGCCAACTTAATTATATTGAAAACAAGGTTTCAAAATACAAATTGTATTGTAATGTCATTGATTTGGCTTCGAACAAGCGCGAATTTTTGGAAATAGCAAGTTCGACCGTAAATATTCAATACAGAGTAACGTATTTAGAAAGTTCTAATGAATTTATGATTGAAAACAAAAGCCCAAATTCAGTTGGTTTTAATGATGACATATCAATTATCAGTGAAGATTTAAAAGTCTCATTTAGAATACCAAAATTGGAAAATAGTGCATTACAAACTATACAAAGCATAAACTTAAAAAACGGAAATTATTATAGGCTTTGTAATAGCCAAAACCAAGAGAATGCAAACAAAAACATTTTAATTGAATATAAACGCAATGGCTCTATTGACTCTATAGTTTTTGACACAGCCCTAAATTTTAAAGTTAATAGATTTTATAAAAATGCAAAAGAGGACAAACTTTTCATGTGTAGTGAATTTATTATCAATGAACATCAAAGATTTAATCTTTATGGATTTGATTTAGGAAAAGGAATTCAGGACTTTAAATTGCTTTTTCATTTTGGATTAAATGATATACTTCCTTCGGAGTTTGAAGATATTTCAAAAAGGCCTAAAGACATTGATTTGGTGGAATTGATTAAATTAATAGAAGTCGATTCGGCTGCTGCTTCACTAACATCTAGAATGGATTTTACAGATAAAATGAAATATTACTTATCTTATGCAGAGCTGCATAACTATAACATTTTAACATCAACAAAAGGAACTTACTTTGACTATAGTACAACAAAAGAATCCAACTATATTTTAGACAATTATTTTAATGCCGCTGATACCACACTTTATGTAATCCATCAATCAAGACAACAAATTACCACTAAAAAAACATTGAGCTATCAGTCAAATAGCACTTTTGAAACTGGCCCCACCACCATTTATGCCTTAAAAGGCAATAGCAGCAATGCAGTTTTGACCGACACCTCCAAATTCAAATACAACAATCCTCAATTTATTGACAAAAGTATGGTTTTAGTAGGAAATCATTTATTACTTTTGGGTGTAACAGATAACTATTATATTGATTTAAAAACTCAAAAAAACGGTTTGATAAATATGAAAGATGAAGCCTTAAAAGGTAAAGTATCAATGGTCATTTTTATCAATCGTCAAGAGAATTTTTTAGTACCATTAATGAAAGAAAACGGTTTTTTAAAATCCTATCTTCTACTGAAATATAATAATTAGGGTTAGCTATCTTATTTAGCACAAGCTTGAATTCAATTAGCAAAAATCATTTGCTTTGTTGAATGAACCTTGCCATCAATGATTAAACTATAACTATAACTATAAACGCCTTGCTGGCCGTAGTCATAAGAAAATGCTACTTCATTTATTTCTTTATTCAAACTGATGGGCAATTTCTGCACTTCCTTTCCTTGAATATCTCTAATCAAAATATAGGCACTTTTATACTGAATTAAAGCATTTGATTTCACACTAATGATAGTTGCCAAATCAAAAGGGTTCGGCCTATTTTGAAGTAATTCGATAGTGCTATTTCCCTTATTCGTTATATTTTCATTATAAGTAGCATTGGCAGTTACCTCTCTAGAAAATAAACTTTCTACGCCATTTCCATCTACTGAAGCGACACTTACAAAATAGGTGGCTTTATCAGGCGGATAAAACGTATCCAAAAGTTTAGTGGTGGTATAAACCGAGTCCCAATCATTGGTTTCTGAACGCACTGCAACTCTGTAAGTGCTGTGTTGCGTTTGATTTGTAATTTCTACAACCAATCTTCTACCATGAAAAACCGAAAGATTCAAATCTGGTGTTTGCGGTGCCAAAGCAATCATACTTGCTCCCACCCCATTTATAACAGCATTTCTGGCTAAGTAATTAAAGTCCACAAAAAAACTATCAATAATTTGGTCATTATCCGTATCGATACCTAAAATATCATCACTGCTATGCTGTCTATCCATATAATCTGGTAATGATGAGGCAGCATTTCCATGCTCATTGGCTGAAGTGAAACGCATGGAAGCAAAACCATTTTGCCTAAAAGGAATGTGGTCTCCACCCCTTCCAACTCTATCCTCCAAAGTCATGATGGTTAATTTCATAGGCACTTTAGTGATAGGCAATACCTCCTCCATATATTGCAGTTTTAGGTATCTTGCTAACTGTTTCCATTTAGAATTAAACCCACCAAAAGAAAATAAACGAACTGATGTACTATCAACATCATTTTCACATGGGCAAGAGGGCTCAGAAGAGGTTTTACCACAAACCACTCCACCAATAACATCATTATTTAAAACAGCTTTTACTTTGATGCCATTTTCAAAACAATATCGTGCTAAGGCTGATGCCCCTAATAATCCTTGCTCTTCAGCGGTGGTGGCAACAAAAACTATGGAATTCTTATAGCTATACTTGCTCATTACCCTTGCCAATTCCATTATTAGAGCCGTACCAGTTGCATTATCCTCAATTCCTTGAGCCACACAAGCGGTATCACAAGCACCAGCACAGCGACTATCAAAGTGCCCTTCAATAATTATTACTTCTTTTGACATGGTATCTGTGCCTGGCAGCACCGCCATTACGTTTCTATGCTGCCCTATTCCACAAATGTTTTGGTCAAACTGTAGATAAGTAGGAATTAATCTTTGCTCATTCTCAAGCGAAAATTGCTCAAATTTACTGTAAATCCATCTTCTGGCTGCACCTATTCCCTGTGTATTAGAGAGTGTATCAGCACCTGAATTTCTATTTTTAAAAGTAGCTAAAGTCGTTATTAATTCTTTTAGACTATCTGCATTAACTTCATTTAGGATTTCTTGGGCAATTTGTTTGGGATTACTAATAACATTAGAGGCCTTATAAGCATTAGGATTATAATTGACTTGTAACACATTTTTAGCTTGACTATTGGTTACAATAATATTATTTTGCCCGTTAACTTGAACAAAAATAAACGCTGATAAAATAAAGACAATGTGTTTCATGCAGGTAGTTTTTGAAAATCAAAGGTAATATAAAATAAAAAGCATTTCACAAAAAAAGCCCAAGTTTGTTAAAACTTGGGCTTTTTGATAAGTCCTAAACACTAGTGTTGTACCACGATTTTTTGAATTATTATCTGACTGTTTATATTCAATTGAATAAAATAAACACCATTGCTCAATGTTTTGGTATCCACAAAAATAGTGGTCAAATATTCTTTAACACTTGTATTTACTTCAGTTCCTAATAAATCAAACATTTTTAATGTTAAATTTTGACCCGCTAGTTTTTCAATTTCAAAACCACCATTTGCAGGGTTAGGATATACTTTAACCTCATTTTGATTGTATAAATCGCTACCCAAACCACTGGTACAAGGTTTAATAAGTGCTTTGCAAATGGTTGTATCACAATTTTTGCACGTATCTTTTAGTTTCAGGCAAATTTCCGCAGTATCACGAGTTTTAAATTCATAAGTTAATAACCTACCGGTACCAATCACTTTGCCACCACTAACCCACGTATAAGTAATGCAACTATCTCGCAAGTTAGTAGCCTCTAATTTATAAGTACAACCGGATTTAACATAACCCCAGCCTGCATTTCTATCTTTCCAATTGCACTTTGTAGCACAGCCATATTGAATAATCTTACAAATTGAAGTATCACAATTATTGCAATTGTCATACAATTTTAAACATATATTGTTATAATTATTACCACTAAAAGTATGGGTTAATACTTTACCAGAACCCAAAAAAACATTGTCTTTATACCATTTATAAATAATACAACTATCCATTAAGTTATTGGCTTCAAAAGTATAGACACAATCCTTGTTAGTGTATGTGTAACCTGGTTTCTTCTCCTTCCAATTGCACTTTGTAGCACAACTATATTGAATAATCTTACAAATTGAAGTATCACAATTATTGCAATTGTCATACAATTTTAAACATATATTGTTATAATTATTACCACTAAAAGTATGGGTTAATACTTTACCAGAACCCAAAAAAACATTGTCTTTATACCATTTATAAATAATACAACTATCCATTAAGTTATTGGCTTCAAAAGTATAGACACAATCCTTGTTAGTGTATGTGTAACCTGGTTTCTTCTCCTTCCAAATACACTTTGGTGCACAACTATATTGAATAATTTTGCATATAGAAGTGTCACATCCCTTGCAAGTATTAATAACTTTTAGGCAAATATTACTGTAGCTATTGCCGGTAAATGTATAAGTAAGAAATCTACCGGTACCGATATTATCCGCACCTTTAAACCATTTATAAACGATGCACGAATCATTTAAATTATCAGCTTCAAAAGTATAGACACAAGCCTTGTTAGAGTATGTATAACCAGGTTTCTTGTCTTTCCAAATGCACTTTGGAGCGCAATGATAAACCACTTTTTTAGTGATACTGGTATCCGCACAAGTGGTATCACAAATATTTTTGATAACCAATTTATATTCAGCAGAGTCATTGGTACTGAATGTTTTGGTGTAGGTGTTCCCGGTTCCTAAAAGTGTTTTACCTTGATACCAAGCAAAATGAAAGCAACTAGAATCTGTCAGCTTATTAGCAGTAAAAGTGTAGGTACAATTCTTACTAGAAACCGCCCAACCTGCGCCCCGAGTGGAATAAGGAACGCATTTGGCATTTAAAACATGAATGCTTGATGTTAAGAGAAGCAAAACAAGGAAGCCTTTGTAAATTTTTTTCATAAAAATATATACTTTCAAATTATTAGACAAATATAATTTACGTTTAGTTGCCCGTATTATATTTATTTTGAAAATTTTAGAATACTGATAATGTGCATATTAAATAGCTTTTAATCCAGTAAGGGTCAAAAACCAATTTTAAAACTCTACAAAATATTCTTCAAAATGGATTTGTAGGATAACATTTTAAAATTGGTCGCAATTCTATGATTTATAAGCCATTGAAAAGAAGAATATTTTAGAGGTATTAACAATCCTTAAACTAAGGTATTTAAGATTTCACTCCTAAGGAGTTTTAAATTTTCACGTCTTTGTTGTTACAATGGTTTTACTCTTCAGGAGCAAAACAATAATCAAATCAAGATAAGTGCCTATTTCTTGCAACCTTTTATTCATATTCAGTTTTCTCTATATCAACCCAAACACCTTTCCTGGCAGCACTTTCACTTGGTTTTTTAATTCTAAATCCAGTAAAATTAAAGAAAGTTTACCCATCGGTATTTTGGTATCATAATACAACTGGTCTATGGTTGTATTTTCCTTTTGCAAAGCACTAACAACCATTTTTTCATTATCTGAAAGTTCTTCAAAAAGCAAAGCTTGCAATTTTTTAACAATTACCCTTTGGTCCCAATTCAGGTGATACACTAGATCACCAATATTTTCTATCAAGTTTGCCTTGTTCAATTTAATCAACAAATTGCAACCCTGAGAATACTTATTCTGTGTATTTCCTGGCAGGGCAAAGGTTGTTTTATCATATCCATTGGCAATTTCTGCCGTAATCATACTTCCCCCTTTATAAGCACTTTCTACCACAATTAGTGCATCACACAAACCAGCCACAATTCTATTGCGTGAAGGAAAATTCTCTGGGTTTCCGGGTACAGAACTAAAATAATCTGTAAGTAAAGCACCATTTCCGTATGCCATTTCTTCAGCCAAGTTTTTATTCTGAGCTGGATAAATAGTAGCAAAACCATGCCCTAAAACGCCAATGGTCGGTAAATTATTTTTTAAAGCAGCTTTGTGTGCTGCCGTATCAACACCATGTGCCAAACCGCTGGTAATACTTACTTTATATTCGGCTAACCCTTCTGCTAACTCAGCAATAAATCCACGTCCGTAACTGGTAATATTTCTGGTGCCAACGATACTTACCATTCTTTCTGCATTCAAATTGGCTTCACCCCTTTTGAAAAGCAAAATTGGTGAATCGCCATGCGCTTTCAATCTATATGGATAAGCTTTATCCAAATAGAGAATGGTTTCAATATCATATTTTTCTATAAATTGAATTTCTTTTTCTACTGCTTCCCAATTTTTAAATTTTTTAACGGATGCAGCTCGAATCGTCCCAATTCCTGGTATTTTTGAAAGTGCAGTTTGATTTTCTTGAAATACAGCATCCACTCCACCACAGTAACTAATCAGGTTTTTTGCCATCGCATCCCCAATATTAGGGATGATGGACAATGCCAAGGCATTTCTTAATTCATAAGAAACACTACTCTTTTGTGTTGGCATTCAGTGTATTTAGAAACAAAAAACCAATCAAATCATCATATCTTAAAAACTGATTTTTGCAATAAACCAACACCCTATAATCATTCTCTGTTTCTTGATGAACACCCTCTGTTATTGAAAAATCTAAACTACCATCCTTTTCCTTTCTTCCGTACAAATAGTTGTAATATCCTTGTTTTAGGGTAAGTGAAACACCATAATTGCCGTTGTTCATTTTGCTCAATTTAGACGCTGGAGTAGGAAGCCAATTGTTAAACTCTCCCAACACATATAAATCTTCATTGGCATTAAACAGTGGATTTCCTTTTAATTCGAAATTAACCACCAAATAATCCTCGCTGTTAGCAACATTAGGTAAATCTCTATTTCCATAAACCGTTTTTCCATTGTTATCTTGCCAATATAAGTAGGTTATTGAGCCTCTGGTAGCATCTTCATACAAATTTATAACCGTTTGATTTCTGGCAGTATCAAAAGACTTTGATTTAACACCGCTTGCAAATGTCCTCAATCCTCTTGAATCAAAAAACCTAAACTCATTTAAACCTTGTACCACATTTTCCTTTTCATAATTAAAGGTGTATTTGTTGGCATTGGCAAACTGGGGTTGCATCATTTGGCTTGTTTGAAACCATGAGTAATTCTTTAGCACAATTGCATGCAAATCATTAAATGGATTGGGAATGGTATAATCTGTTGCGTCCACATTAAAATCAATTTCCTGATGTGTAAACCTTAAATAGGCATTGGTAGCACTTCTAACCCTTCCTGTTACTTTAGTTTGAGGATTTAAAACCAATAACCTTCGCGTCAAAATGATGTCTTCTTCATCAAAATTTCTATAAACTACTAAAAGGTAATTTCCACCAATTTTAGGTTTCATTTTTGACATTGGAAATTGAAAATCATAATGGGTGTATTGGACAAAAGTATTGCTTGCAAACTTAAATTGGCTTACATTTTCAAACATATTTCCATCAATATAGTCTGTTTTATTAAGGGATGATGGATTCCAGTTTCTATCGCAATGTATCACGGTGAATTGAAAATAGTCGTTCTCACTTTCAAGCATGTCAAAACTGATACTTAAACCATTGTTATTATCCAAATACATCAATGGAAAACGGTCATCGCTGCCCAATTGTTTAACCAAAACAGAGCGAACCTTGGTTTCATACTCATGGTCTTGGTACATCAGTGTTTTATCTTCACTAAAATTCTGAACCGTATTTTGCGGTGCAATCAATGGGAAAAATATGGTAAATAGCGTTTGTAACATGTTTATTTTTAATATTTTAATACTTCCTCGAACTGACTTTCATAAGCCTTATTCAAACTATTCAATTCTTGTTCCAATTTGTGTCTATTTGAATTTATTTTTTCAATTTCTTCAAACTTGCCGTCATAAGAAAACTTTTCAATCTCTTTATCCAATGAAGAAATACTAACTTTTATACCGTTGATTTTATTGTCCAGTTCCTCTAAATTTCTTTCAGCACTTTTTTTCGCTTTTTCTATTTCCCTTTGTTTCAAAAAGTCATCATTGGTCGTTTCCTGAACAGGCATTATTTTTTCAGCAACTATCTTTTTCTTTTCTTTAGGTGCTGTTACTGTTCTTTGCGCAAACCACTCATTAAATTCAGCATAAGTACCTGGGTATTCTTTCAACTCTTGATTTTCTATAAACCAAATTTTATTGGCAACCTCTTGTATAAAAAACCGATCATGCGAAACCATGATATAAGTTCCATCAAAGTTTTTAAGTGCTTGGGCCAGAATATTGATACTCTTGATATCCAAATGGTTTGTTGGCTCATCTAACAATAAAAAATTAGCCCCAGAAATCAAAGTTTTTGCCAAAGCAACCCTTGCCTTTTCCCCGCCACTTAATACCTTTATTTTTTTGAAAGAATCATCACCTACAAATAAGAAACAACCCAAAACTGTTCTTAATTCTAAATCTGTTTTTGCTGTTCCACATTGTTGCAACTCCTGTAAAATCTCATTTTCTACGTTCAATGATTCTAGCTGGTGCTGTGCATAAAATGATTTAATTACATTATAACCCAATTGCAAAGTGCCATCAAACTCAACGGTTTGCGCTATGATTTTAAGCAAGGTTGATTTGCCTTTTCCATTGGCACCAATCAGCGCAATTTTATCACCCCGATTGATGGCAAATTCTGTCTGGTCTAATAAATCAATGGGGCCATAACTTTTACAAATATCTTTACCAATAGCCACTTCCTTTCCACTTTTAGCGCTTGGGGCAAATCTTAAATTCATGCTTGCCTCATCACTTTCTACGGCACTTACACGATCTAGCTTATCCAACATTTTTACCCTACTTTGGGCTTGTGTAGATTTAGATGCTTTTGCTTTAAACCTTTCAATAAAACGCTCTTGCTCTTTGATAAAAGTTTGTTGGTTGTCAAACACTTTCTGATGGTGTTCCATTGACTCCTCTTTCTTGGTAATATAATTGCTATAATTTCCAGGGTAATAATAGAATTTCCCATTCCACAACTCGCCAATAGCATTCACCATTTTATCCAAAAATATTCTATCGTGAGAAACAATAACCACCGCTCCAGGATAACCCATCAAATAGTTTTCTAACCATTCAATAGCCGGCAAATCCAAGTGATTGGTTGGCTCATCTAACAACAATATTTCAGGGTTTTTGAGCAACATTTTGGCTAGAATTACCCGCATACGCCATCCTCCAGAAAAGGAAGACAAGGGCTGCTCTAAACGTTCTGTGGCAAAACCCAAACCCTCTAAAACCTTTTCCGCTTTGCTTTGTATGGAATATCCGTCCAAGGTATTAAACTCATCTTGCTTTTCAGCCATCAGTATAGCTTTATCCTCATCGTATTCAATTTCTAAACCGCTTATCAGTTCTTCAATTTCATGTTCCAAGGCCAGTTCTTTTTCAAAAGCAGACATGGCAACTTTTAAAATAGACTCATCACTTTGAAAAGAAAGCAAATCTTGATTTAAAAACCCAATATCTATGCCTTTAGTCAAGGCAATATCTCCTGTAGTGGGCGAATACTCTTTGGTAATAATTTTTAGCAAAGTTGACTTACCTGCCCCATTTTTCCCTACCAAACCTACCCTATCTCCCGGCACTACTTGCCAGTTGACATCAGAAAAAAGCGGTACTCCCGCAATTTCATATGTAATATTATTTAAAGTTAACAATTTATTTCTATCCTTATTTTTACTTCCTAGACATTGTTTAAAACATGCCCCATCTTATCCCTTTTTGTTTGTAAATAACCCAAATTATGCGGATTGGGGTTTACTTGCAAAGGTACATTGTCCACCACTTCCAAACCATACCCCATTAAACCAGTGCGTTTTTTGGGATTATTGCTCATCAATCGCATCTTACAAACACCCAAATCTCTTAAAATCTGTGCACCAATTCCGTAGTCGCGTTCGTCCATTTTAAAACCCAACATCAAGTTAGCTTCTACCGTATCATTTCCTTCTTCTTGTAATTTATAAGCTTTTAGTTTATTTAATAAACCTATGCCTCTGCCCTCTTGATTCATATATACAATAACACCTTTGCCCTCTTTTTCTATCAATTGCATGGCAGCTTCTAATTGTTCACCACAATCACAACGGCATGAACCAAAAACATCCCCTGTTAAGCAACTGCTATGCACACGTACCAAAACCTCGTCATCTTCGGAGAAAGTCCCCATAACCAAAGCCAAATGTTCTTGTCCAGTATGAATTTGTTTGTAGGCGTATAAATCAAAATCGCCAAATTTGGTAGGCATTTTTACACAAATTTCTCTTTGTATCAATGATTCTTTTTCTATTCTATATGCAATTAAATCTTTGATAGAAACTACTTTCAAATTATGCCTTTCCGCAATTTTCATCAACTGTGGAAGTCGCGCCATTGAGCCATCTTCATTTAAAATTTCAACAATACAACCTGCTGGCTTAAATCCTGCTAATTGTGCCAAATCAATAGCTGCCTCAGTATGTCCAGCACGTCTCAAAACGCCTTCTGCCTTTGCAACCAAAGGAAAAATGTGTCCCGGACGGCCTAAATCTTCAACTTTTGTGTGATCACTAACCAAGGCTTGCACGGTTTTAGCCCTATCTTGAGCAGAAATACCTGTTGTACAACCATTTCCTAATAAATCTACAGAAACAGTAAATGCAGTTTCATGGGTTGCAGTATTCTGAGGAACCATAGCCGTTAACTGTAAAGCTCTGCAACGTTTTTCTTCCAATGGCACACAAATTAAACCTCTACCATGAGTTGCCATAAAATTGATTACTTCTGGCGTAACATTTTCTGCTGCCGTCAAAAAATCTCCCTCGTTCTCTCGGTCTTCATCATCTACCACTATTACCATTTTACCCTGCTTGATGTCATCAATAGCAGATTGGATGGTATTCAATTTTATTTCTTCCATGTTTTAGTTTTATTTCAATTAACAAAATTTTTGGTAAGCATCTGCTAAATTTTCAGCTATCATATCAGGTGTATGCCCTTCAATACTCATACGCTCAACAAAATGAACCAATTGTCCGTCTTTAAATAAGGCAACAGAAGGGCTTGAAGGAGGATAAGGTAAGCAATAATCTCTCGCTTTTTCTACTGCCTCTGTATCTTGACCAGCAAAAACGGTTAATAATTGATTGGGTTTTTTATCTCTTTCTAATGACTTTAAGACTCCTGGACGTGCGCTTCCTGCTGCACAGCCACAAACGGAATTAAAAACCAATAGAGAAGTACCTGACATATTTTTAAATGCACTATCTACCTCCTGAGGATTGGTTAATTCTTGAAAACCTTGACTGGTAAGTTCTGCGCGCATTGGTGTTACTAATTGTTCTGGATATGGCATATCATTGTAATTTTTTTTGCAAAAATATAACATTTCTTGGCAACAAACATTTTAAAACACTAATTTTTGTACCTTTGCAGTCATTTTAAGGATAAAAACCCTAAAATATTAAAATTAACATAAAATAGATATATAAAACATGGCAACAATGGCAAAAACAATCCCAACCTACTTACCTTACAAAGTAAAGGACATTTCACTAGCAGAATGGGGAAGACGAGAAATTAAATTAGCTGAGGCTGAAATGCCTGGCTTGATGGCACTAAGAACTGAGTTTGGAAAATCTAAACCTTTAGCAAACACAAGAATAGCAGGTTGTTTACACATGACTATTCAAACTGCTGTTTTGATTGAAACTTTAGTTGAATTAGGTGCAGATGTTACTTGGAGTAGCTGCAATATTTTCAGTACGCAAGATCACGCTGCTGCTGCTATTGCTGCCGCAGGAATACCAGTATACGCTTGGAAAGGATTGAATGAAGAAGAATTTAACTGGTGTATTGAACAAACCTTATTTTTTGGACCAGATAGAAAACCATTAAACTTAATTTTGGATGATGGTGGAGATTTAACCAACATGGTTTTGGATGAATATCCAGAATTAGCATCTGGAATAAAAGGATTGAGTGAAGAAACAACAACAGGAGTTTTAAGATTGTACGACAGAGTGAAAGCAGGAACTTTGCCTATGCCAGCTATCAATGTAAATGATTCTGTTACTAAATCCAAATTTGATAACAAATATGGTTGTAAAGAAAGTTTGGTAGATGCTATCAGACGCGCTACTGATATTATGATGGCAGGAAAAGTGGCTGTTGTAGCGGGATATGGAGATGTAGGTAAAGGAAGTGCTGAAAGTTTGCGTGGAGCAGGTGCAAGGGTTATTGTTACGGAAATTGACCCTATTTGTGCCTTGCAAGCAGCTATGGACGGATTTGAAGTAAAAACCTTGGAAAATGCAGTGGCAGAAGCAAGTATTATTGTTACTGCTACTGGAAATTTTAACATTGTAACCAGTGATATTTTCAACAAAATGAGAGATAAAACAATCGTTTGTAACATCGGGCATTTTGACAATGAAATAGACATGTCTTGGTTAAACGAAACACATGGCGATTCTAAATATACCATCAAACCTCAAGTAGATGTTTACAATATTGATGGTAAAGAGATAATCTTACTGGCAGAAGGCCGTTTGGTAAACTTAGGTTGCGCCATGGGACACCCATCGTTTGTAATGTCTAATTCATTTACCAACCAAGTTTTAGCACAAATGGAACTATGGAACAATGGTGGCGAATATGAAAACCAAGTTTATGTATTGCCTAAACGTTTAGACGAAAAAGTAGCTGCTTTGCATTTAGCCCATGTAGGTGCAGAACTTACTAAATTGCGTCCAGAACAAGCCAAATACATTGGTGTAAGTGTTGATGGACCTTTTAAGAGAGACGAGTACCGTTATTAGTGCTTAGTGTTTAGTTGTTAGTAATTAATACTTAGTCGTCCCTTAAAAAGCACATAACATATTAATTGTCAATTAATTGTGTATAATTTATTAGTTATAAATATGCAAGATTTACTATTTTTACATCGTAATCCTTGCATATAATTTAACATGATAGCGAAGAAAAAAGTACAGAATCAGACGAGTTTATTCTTTTCCTTTGAAAGCACTTTAGACCAAAAACA
>Ga0209390_10007525_pt1 | contig 13911 bp, 18 predicted proteins | sample BON01_FD_187212 | JGI IMG/M metagenome (GOLD analysis project Ga0209390, IMG submission 187212) | Freshwater microbial communities from Lake Bonney liftoff mats and glacier meltwater in Antarctica - BON-01 (SPAdes) (version 2) | ecosystem: Environmental > Aquatic > Freshwater > Ice > Glacier... | reverse complement strand
GTTGTTGAAAGCGACTTCTACACCAAGCTCAAAAAGCTTGATGTACAAGAAGGGAAAAAAGACAAGCTCTTCGCCGATCATGTGACACAGGTATGCGAAGCGCACAATCGGGTGATTGTGTCCTTCGTCCAGCAGGTGCAAGGAGGTATGAGGCCAACCACAGAGGGATCGAGGGAGAGCATCGGGCACAGTGTGCACGTGTGAGGAGATGGAGAGAGGAACACACACTTGTAAAGCGTCAAAGCTGGGGCCCGTCGAACGATGGTGGACTCAGGATGGTAAACTAGGAATCACAATCCAAGACCCCCCCCCAGAGTCCGGAAGACGGACATATTTATTGTATTTTACTTATTCGTATTGCATTCTGTCATGTGTCTGAAAACTTGCCACTTCGCTGCTTGTTTTACGATACTATGGACATCTATTTCTGTTTTCGGTGCAGATGCAATTGAATGCTATTTCACAAACTATATAAACTGCTACATTTAAACATGTACTGCGGAACTACGAGTGCACATTCTTTTTCCAAAATCATGCTAGAACCACCTCCTCTAGTCTCACCAGTTGAGTTTGCTCAAAGAATGGCACATGAACTGCCATTGATTTTTTCGGGGGACGCAGGATTTGGCAACCCCGGGTCGTATTACACCGATATCTTTACTAATTTGACAAGCATCCTGAACAGATATCATTATGGCTCTATACCAGTATTGGCACAGAGTATCGCGGACACTATTAATTCATGCATAGGGGCCGGAATTCATCTGATCTGTGAAAAATTTGAAACTGAGGGCGGCTATGATGTGCTACACTTGAGGCTTCAACGGCTGCGATCCCGTACCAGATCAATATGTGCCAGAATGCATTTGATATTCAAAGATGGCCGCCACGACTGCGGGCCTGGTTTCCACAGAGAATTGTTCCGTAACCCTCGTTTGACAATACTGAATGAAGTAGTACGTGTATGCAAGATTCAACTTGTGCCTGTCATACAAAACAGACTGTGTAGGGAGTTTGAACAGCACCGTGATATCGAGGCGACATCGATCGAGCTGCAGCAACTCGCCACCCGATTCGACACGGTTGGGATATTGCCGGGTGTGTATCCGGAGTCGGAACCTCACACGATGGGACTCGCGGCCGCCCAAACTTGTGCACGCAGACTCCTTCCGCAGTTGGAAGAAGCTTATGAAGCGATTGTTGCAACCATAACCATGTCACTGAATCGACACTCTGACCGTAATAGTCGTTTACATCGCGTGCTGGTAGACCAAGACATCCGCATCATTACTCCACTATTGGGCAGCAGATTGGCAGCAATGCAATATTGCCACACACTGGCCTATGGGAATATTGTCGGAGACACTCCAGCACTCCTCAGCAACTGCCCGTTTTATTTCAGGCGTTAATGTGTAATCATTGAAATGCCCCGAAATTTGTGTATTCATGGGATTGAGAAGTAAAAAAAACAATCGCTATCACAAAACTGTGCCGAATTCGCATGGTTTCTACACAGTACAATGTCGGGGAATATGGATTTCACCAAGAATGAAGACTTCTTGAGTCAGATTCTCCAACAGTGGGACGCGTCGGTTGACAGTTTTGCGACGCTGCTTCGTTTGCGATTGACCTGTACCATGGAAATCCCGCAGTGGCTTGCCATGCTGCATGCGAGGACGAGTGCTATCACTGACAACGAGGTCTTGTTGAACATAAATGGCGGCGCAGGCACCAAAGAACACCCTGTGATACACTGGAAGCTTCGATACATCACGAGGGCCGAAGTTTTTCGTACATTGCAGGAGAATTATTTTTTCGACGAGAGGGTCGTCGGGATGATTTTCTACCACATGCGCACTAGTGGACGACATTATCTTGGCTGTAGAGACCTCCATCACGCACAAGTTCCACGAGGCCATCGTGCTTTTGGGGGATATTTGTATCAGGGCGATGCGGTGTCACATCAAAAACCGCCACATTGTGCTGCACGGATGCGGCATCCTGGCAGACTCTCAGAGCCATGCGAGCCGGGATTGTGCATTAATTAGCCAGCAACTGCCCATGCTGACGGACGCGCTGTACCATCACAGAAGCGATATGCAAACCGTATCGGCGTTGCTGCGCTTTATCTATCGCATCGATAAAAACCATCAATTTTTCCGATATAAAAACATTTCCAGCTGCAGCGTAGAGAAATGCGATAATTTTTCAGCGGCACTTGCGGACGTCATGCAGTGCCACATGAACTCCAATGCATGGCTTAACATACAGACCGGCATCACATTGCATTACACAAGAAAGGCCTGCGTGAACATTGCGTGTGACATTTTGGCCCAAGTATGGAAAATCAAGCACGACGAATATTACGTGAGCATCGGCTTTGCAAAATCAGTCCATGCATTGGCGAATGCTTTTCGCCTCCACACAGGGCGTACTAGTCTGAAAAGTGCTGCCAATGCAGTGCGTGTCTTACTTCTGGGGCGATCTGTTGGATGCCCAGAAACCCAGAAGAGCGTGAAACACATGTTACAGGCCTCTGGCTTGATAAAACCTACCAAGCACAAAAAAAATTGACACGACATCTACGGGATAATCTTGAATTCTAAATTTTTTGACCGACTTGCGATATTTACTTCAAGACTCGACAATAATGAAACTCCAATCAATCGCGCCATCCTACACGACAGCTACTTTCTACTTTCCTACGACCTTCTTGTCTAGTGTAGAATCGGTAAAACTAACACTGATGTCCATAAAAACTTCTATTTTTGCTAAAAATCAAACACCAACAGCCGTGCATGCCTACTTGCCCGAGGCAATGTCCCTATTTTTTTTGGAGAGGCGAGAACGGTCACCGTTGGGCTCATTTGCACAGCGCTTTTTGCCTGAGGAAACGTCTTTCGGTGTCGAAACAAGATCTTCTTGCTTGACCCGATGCATGATAGTCGGGGTGGAAATAATAGCCACCTTCCACAAGCTCACGATATTGGCAGCCGACATGCGCACCAGCGCCATTTCCTTGTCATCATCCGGTGACGGCTTTGACATGTTCTTGATGAGTGCCGGGAGTCCGGACGCGAGGAGCAAATGAATCTTGTCTTCAATATCATAAATTTCAAGTTGCTCGAGAAGTGCGAGCTTGGTCTTGCTGTGTTCCACTGTGTGAGTATGGATTAGCACGTCCAACGTATTGCCGAAATAAATGACGGTCGCCGCCTTGTCCAGCCTCTTCTTGGTGTGAATTTCATCGAGTCGAGAGATGTAGGCGCGTTTCTTGGCATCAGCAGCCGCTACTGCGACCTTGGCCCTCTCGTCGCTAACTGCCTTGAGCTCGGCGGCGAGTTTGGCACTTGCAATTTCTTTGACTTTGTTTTCGCGCTCGAACTGCATCCAACTGCGGAGCATGTGTTCTTCCATGAGGTCGGAGTTACGATGCATGTGCGTTTGCAATTGCTTCATGTTCATGTGACTGTAGCTCTGATTGCCGCAAGTATTGCAGCAGGATGGCTCGTAAATCTTGGTACCCGAGCGCACCATCTCACCGACACATTTGCCTCTGAGCGTCCACATATCGCACATTTGAGGCATGCCAAGAAAGATGCAAGATATGAAAAAAAATCAATTTTATCCATTTTATGGACAATATATACCCAAAATAGATTTTTTTGGTGTGTGGAGATAGAATTTCGAAAACGAGCAGAGAGATTTGCAAAGTTTGGTGCGATGTGTGTGTAGACTCATCGTACGCTTTTGTCATGCATGTTTGCAGGACGGTGACACATCGACAATACGCGTACAAAGTGTTTATTTGAACAAAGTGTGTCTGCTTACGAAGTTCAAGTGTCCAAGATCCACTCGTTGAAGGAGCAGCGACAGAAGGGGCAGCTTAAAGTGCGAATTTGCACACCGGGTAGCTCCTTGATGCGATCCTGTAGTTTCATAGTGCCTTGCGTGCAGACCCCACATATGAACTTTCCGCACTCGGCACATTTGATGTTGGAGTTGTCGCCGAAGGCTGTTGCAATTTCCATGGCACCACAAAATGGCATGTCGCACATTCGGAGCAGAGCATGTTCAGAAGTGGGCAGCTTCTTCATTTCCTGCAACAACTTACATCAATCAATCGTGGTGCCCTGTCTGGTCTGCATGCTTGCCCCCGACCAACACAGTGTCTTGCTGCAAAATTCAACAATTTTTAATAAAATACACAAATGCACTTGCGACGGCCTTTTATAGACAAAAAATCTGACATGCCGAAAAAATCCTCTCTCAATTGGGGCGAGTGGGCAATGCCCTCGAGCAAAATTCTTTCCAACCCAGCAAGTATGTGGGAATGGACTCAGAGTGTAATTAGTCCACCCATATTTCAAAAACAATTGTTTGCGAAGGCGAGTCTGCACATGTGACCATGTAAATAATATCTATATAAGCCTCCAACACATGGCATGTACATCAAAAAACAAACATGAATCCGGCGCGATGGAATATTCCTACATTCGCCGAAAAAGAGGCTAGGAAAATCCTCCGTGATGTCAGGGCAGAGCGGGAATCCATAGCCAGGTTTGGGCTGGAAATGAGTTTGCAAAACATAGAGCACCAACTCGATTATGCAGATGTGTACGCACAAGTCCACCTTTTCGGTCCCCACGGCCAATTCGTCGGCGAAACAGCACGACGCCGCCGAAACCAGTGTATGCAGGAAAAAGCGGCCTTGTCAATGAAGCTTCAAACGTACAGAAGGTCCCAAGATATCTTACGCGACACAGCTGCAGAACGCTTCAATGAACCAACTTGGGGGACAGATGCTGTGGGGGCCAGCACGCGTGCCCGCCGGGACGTCAAAATGCACATGCTGGAAGCCAAGGACTGGGTGCTCTGAGCTTTGCGTCTGCAATCCCTTTGCTCACCGCCATGCCATCTCCCACACCACCCCCCCCCCTCCAGTTGCAAAAAAAGAGTCTTTCGGCTATGAGCGGCATGACAAATTTTGAATGCAACATGTGTCAATATTTTGTTTTCAAAAGCTCGCAAAATGATGATCCAAAAAGTTGCCATCCATTCTCCGGCTCGTCAACATACTTTTTTGTATACTGACTTCCCACTGCGCGGCCTGTAGCGCAGTGTCTGTGTCTCGAGGGCGACCAATTTGTAACATGTGTACGACATTATCAACACGATTCTTGACGGCCATGCACGTGTCGAGAAGGTGAATAGAGTCCAAATTGTAGAAATCATGCTCGACCTGGCGGATACTTCTTGCGAACAATAAATGAAGGTTGGTATACTTGTGCACAAGAGTTTCAATGTCGGTGTCGCTAAGCATTTGATCACTCAAGAGTATGAAGATGCAACGGTTCAAGTGATAAGATTGCTCGATGTCTTGCAATGTTTCGGTGTTACTATCAAACCGGCGGGTGATATCGATGTAGTTGGTAAGAGGCATTTCGTAGTTGTGCAGGAGACGACAACCTTACGTTTTTATGCAATTTTCAATCTATCATTTATATATAGAATTATTGTGATGCATTCCGACGGTGCCACGTTTTCCTGTTTCATATTTTTTTCCTGAACCAAAAATCATCCCTTGTATTGTGAAACAGAGGAATGAATCTGAGATTTATTTTCAATGTGGTCGATTTTGTATGTGATTGGATAAAAGTTTCCTAGTTTCAGGCACATGTATGCGTGCTCCCACTCCGGATCCATTATAAGCAGACAGACGAGACAGGTTGTGTGTTTATGTTGAAAATTTTTATTACATCTATTTTCGGCATTAAAGAGAATCCGAATCGGGTGAAAATGACGTAAAAACACTCAATGCATAAAATATGCCACGTTTTCCTGTCTGTGCAAGCGGTGCACTTGCCTGGGATGCATGTTTCTGTTATTGGTATCTAAATTGCAAATATGCAATATGAAAAAAATAGATGCCAATATATTGGCAAACAACACGGCCAACAGAATCAAAATTGTTGATATGTCAGATGATGCTTGCGTGGGTTGAGAAGGTGTGGCTTTATCTTTTTGAACTGAAATTGTCACTCTCGTGGACGTGACATCGATAGATTCCGACGACGCCACACACAATATTTACAAATCGTTCAAACGTGGCAAGTGAAATGGTATGCGTATTTTCGTACTCACTTCGACTAAAGATTGAAAACGAGATTTCTGAGCTCAAGAGTCGTCGGGATGACGCAATACTGCTAGAGAATTGAATCCTTGTATTCTGGATCTCGATATATTCAGGAAAATGCTGGTCTGTGTTTGTATCTCATTGGTTATTTCCTCTGATATATCAAGAATTGAGGCATGGATGACAAAATGAAACTGCACCGAATATTTGTTGTCAGGTAACGTCAAATCTCGAGTGCAGGAATCGTCGTTACGGATGAAACGAGAGAATCCAGCATAGCATACGCATGCAGCTGCAGTCTTGCTGCCTTTCATGGAGCTCGAACCGTCTTTGCAACTTTCGCAACTAGCACTTCCTGACATGTTTTTGTATTTGCCTTCTGCACATGCAACGCACGCCTGTCCATTGAGACCAGAAAACCCTCTTTTGCACAAACAGGCAGTTGAAGTGGTACTCCCGGCTGCGGAGTTTGAATTGGCTGGACAGTATTCGCAATCACCATTACCCATATCTGACTTGTACTGGCCAGTGGCACATGCAATGCAACTTGCATCGCTTCTAGCCGAGAATCCAGCTTTGCATAAATAGTTTGATCCGGGTGGACAGTCTTGACATTTGCCCATTCCGGCATCTGCCTTGTATTTACCTACCTCACAAGTTTGGCAATTGGCACTTCCTGACGTGTTTTTGAATCTGCCTTTTGCACATGCAAAGCACGCCTGTCCGTTGAGATCAGAAAACCCTATGTTACACAAACAGGCAGTTGAAGTGGTACTTCTGGCTGCAGAGTTTGAATGGGCTGGACAGTATTCGCAATTAGCATTCCCAATATCTGACTTGTACTGGCCATCGGCACATGCAGTGCAGCTTCCATCATTAGTACCAGAAAATCCAGCGTTGCATAAACAAAACGCACTGCTGGCGGTAGGAAATGAGTTTACGGGACAATCGTGACAACTGTCACTACCCGGAACTGAATTGTACTTGCCAGACGCACACGTTTGGCAATTGGCATTCGCTGTATCAATATTATATTTGCCTGCCACGCAATCTTGACAATTGGCGTTCTTAAGATTCGACCTGAATTTGCCTATTGCACACTCTTGGCAATCGACGCTTCCGGGAACTGTGTTGTATTTGCACGCACTACAATCTTCGCAATTGGCTTTCCCAGTATCTGGGTTGCATTTGCCTGCTGCGCAATCTTCACAAATTGCACTGTCAGAAAATGACTTGTATTTACCTACTGCACAATCTTTGCAAGTTCCAGTTTGTGACATGTATTTGCCTGGCCCGCAATCGTTACATTCGCCACTCCCAATACCTGCCTTGTACTTGCCTTCTGTACATTGAGTGCACGTTTGCCCGTCGGGACCAGAGAATCCAGCGTTACAAAAACAATCTGTTGACACAGTGCTGCCTTCTGCAGAGTGCGAGTGCATTCCACAATCTTTGCAATCAAACAAAGAGTTCAATACAAAACTTATCGAATTTGTGTATAATCCATCATTGCACATCTCCACCCAATTGTGCACCGGCACACTCGTCGTAGAAGCGGGATTACGAAAGTTTATAGATCTGTCTTGTCCCATATACCAACCCAACAACCACATATGCTGATTGGTACCAATACGTATACGGAATATATGCCTCGTTGCGCCTGCGCCTATCTGGCTGTAAGTTGAGACACCATCATGAATGAGTGTGTTTTTTGCGTACGTACCCAGAATACCAGGCTGGCATACTGTCTTGCCGGTGAGTACGAGATTTTCAGTCAACTGTCCATATGTTCCTGCTTTGCATATGCCATCTGCTGTCGCGAGTTGCACAATGTTCATCAAAAATACAAGACCATTCGCACTCGTTACTGTGTGCATGTCGGAGCAACGTGCGATTTACCTCATAGATAACGACAATCGCGCATATTTTAGTATACATTTTTGTAAATGTTTATATATCAAATATTCATGACGAGTAATATGCATTGATGGGTACGGAGCTGAGGCGCGTCAAAGTTGATTTTTCTGGCAAAACACGCAAAACGCGTAGTGTTTCTGCATACTCGGCCATGACATCAATCAAGACAAATCTGCTGATTTTGAGTGAGTTCCTTGCGCTTTACTATTGGGCAATTTGCGATGGCGTCCGTGTTACGACTTTTCTTTCCAAGTTCAACTACAAGAGAACGAATGTCGAGATTTATGTCATAGTCGTTTCAGCGTCATGCCATCAGGGGCATACTCCATGGTCCAATCCTCGTCGATACCTGGCTGTTCCTTCGTGAAAATTATCGGACGACCAAGGTAGTCTACACGCTTGCCAGGAAACACGAATGTACAGAAAACATATTTACACAGACTCGACTGATTTAGTGCGGGGTGAATATGTGATTTGATACGGAGGTTGTGCTGGTCTCGCAGTTTAGACCAATGCATACTGGGGTACATGTGGTGAACCGTTTGGAATCCGATGTTGAACGTCATTAAATTCAGGACAACTCCTGTGAAATTCCGAGCAGTATTGTACTTATTTGCACGTGTATCCTCGTGAGGCTTGTCACCTTTGGTGTGACGGATGACGCTGCAGCCGTCGTGTTGCAGGATATTCATAGTGACAATGGCCCATTGAGCGAACAAGTGGGGCAGGTAAACGTAAAGCAGGAATTTCCAGGGGTGTACACAGAAGAGTATAATTTGTGAAAATAAAAGGGTGCACCACTGCAAACATGTGTCCCAAAAATAAGATGTATTCATGATGCGCTGCATAGACATGTAGCGCATGTCCATTCGAAACACATCCCACGCCACAGTCGGTTAAAACATTACAAGGTTGAGAAAATGCCACTTGTATTGCATCTTTGATGTCCGCATGGGATCGCGCGTAGACTCTGTGTGTCTGTGGTGACTGAGATTGTGACCCGGCACCAGGGTCGACACCGGGTGTCCAAACGAAAGTGTCAGCATATGCTGGTATGTCTTTTCGATATTTCGGCTATGGAATGTTTTGCAGTGCATGCTGTTGTGTGAGACACATGCACATGAAAAGGCATAGTAACACAGAGTGCCACAGTACATGGCAGCGTAAACTGAATGTAATGTATCGGATCGGCTCTACGCGAGGCATGTGAGCACAAAGTGCATGCAAACGTGTAGTATCGAGAAGATACCGTACACATTGCATAACAGCATTGCGGATTATGGTGTGCTGGCTTCACATGCTATTGTTTGCTTTTATATGCACAGTCATTTTGAAATACAAAAGTCCAAGCATGTCTCATCATGGAGGTAAAGTCAAGACTAGTGTGTGAATATACCCAGCGGTTTGATCGTGGTAATATTCGAGCGTCTCTGCGCGGCGATGAAACTGGTATGTGCCGTCGGAAATCGTCACTTGTGGGCCAGATGGATATTGGAAAAATGGCACAAATACGACAGTGGGAGCAACTGAAATGTCGTCGTGCTCGTTGGTATGAAACTCTAAATAAAATCGCCTTGTTTTCACATCGAAGCGCATGAGAGACAACCTACCTGCACATCGCGTGGCATATGGTCGCACAATGGCTTGCAGAGCGCGACCGCCAGCAAATACATCGTGCTCTTAACCAGGACCAATCTGGTCGGTAGAAAATATGGACAGATCTTCACCATTCCAGCCATCGCCAAATCGATTGGAGTTGTCTGGTGTGTAATTCCACAATACGCCAGAGAGAAGCGCCATGTCCAGCGCACAAAGTGTGGTGTGGCTGAAATTTGCAATCCAAAGTCTCCTGTCCGATACGCGTCGCCGTCATTCATGTCAAAAGGAATGCCAAGTTCACCCACAATGGTCGGAATCCCTCTGTCGCCTCCCATTCCATCCCCACCGGCTCGCAAAAGCAAAAGCTGACGACTGTATTCACACACCAGATTTGAATTTCCAAACACAATAAATGGAGAACTCCGACTCTGGTCGCGAGCCACACCTACCCAAGAACGAAACGATTTCATCACAATAGGCACAAGATCATACCAATGTGGAGCCCACACGAATCCCTCTGCAGCGTCTCTGTCCGTACCCAGGACGCTCTTTGTGGTGGTGGAGGTGTAGAAGTGGTTGAAAATACCATACGTCAGTTCTCCTTCTTCGCACACACATATGTATTTAAAACCATAGAAAATGTGGCACGACAACGAGTTTTGGGTGTGTGTGTGTCTGAAGAAGACAAAAGCACATCAGTTGGAAAGAGAATATACCTGTAGGGCACCAGCCGATGGAGGCGTCTTCAAAATCAGTGTTGCGGTCCAAAAATATGAGAAGTGGATTTCCGCCCCGTCCCTCAATTGCCTTGTTAATTGCAAGTTTGAAGCGGATTGCAAATGGCACGAAGTAATCGCGAGATAAATCAACGGGCACACGCACACCCTCTTCGTTTCTCCACCGAAAGTAGTCTTTCTTCAACAACACAGACTGGCCGTTGACGACGTCCCAAACACCATGCTGTCTCCACACGCAAGCAGATCCTGTTTTCCAAGCGCGCACATGCTTGCTATTCACAAGACGCTTACCTGCTGGTACGAGACTGGGATTGTAATTGGTAACCAGCTTTTCAAACCCGTCTCCAAGTTGAAATGATTCAAATCACGTGGGTGATGGTCCTTGTTTCAGAGATTTCGATCCTACAGTCAAGTCGTGCCAGCCAATCATGCCGAGATTGGGCTCGTTCAGTGTGTCGAATCCAATGACGTTGTCTTCTGCAGCCAACTTCTCCGCTGCAGAAAGAAGACAAGTAGCGTGATCAGATTGTACTTACGGCACATTCACAAGGAGAGAGAGAGAGAAAAGGAGACGGAAGGCTGCACGAAAAAGAGAAGCACATAGCACACATGTTCACACCTACACGGGCCATTGCTGCAATGTAACGACCCTGTAAAAAGTCCTGAATGTTCATATCTCCAATTTCAAGTCTGGTGCAAAGTCTTTGCCTGCGAAAAAGAGTGTAAACATGGTGCCAGCAGCTAATTTATGGTGATTCGATGGCCATGTCATGCGCGGAAGCGTCGCGTCCGCACAATTTTCTGCCAAATACCCCTGACGTGTAAACGCTGCGCCACTTGCGTGCAAAGACGAGATGTAGAATCCAACACAATCGAGAGTCCATGCCGGTGCTCCGTCCCCACCCGTCCACCGTGACCACACATCCTGATGAGGATCAATGAGACATGAAATGCCATGTGTGCGGGCCTTTCGCACAATAGCCAGCAAATAGTCCAAATACTCTTCGTCATATTCACCCGGACCCTTGTGTTCAACCGCCTCCCAAGTTACAAGAAGACGCACAAATGTGAATCCCCATGCACGCAGTCGTGAAAAATGATCGTTGGCATCAGCTAACGCAAACGGCCGTCCAACAAACGAAATCGAGTCGGTGTTATAAAAGTTGTCAGTGACGTGTGTGCCTTGGTCAATTGGAAAATATTACCTGACGACCGTGTAGATCTCGAAAATTGCTGCCATGGTCAGCCCGCAGCTCGTTTCGCTTCAGTTGTGGCGGCGCTTGCAATATCTCATTGGTATCACGACTATACACGCCATATCCGTGTGTTGAATACTTGGGTTGTATTTTCCGAAGATATGTGTATAAAACAGGACCTGCCACCAAAAAAAGGCCTGCCAAGCATTGGAATCCTGCGACAGCGGCGAAAATTGCAAACACAGTAATCGTACCTGTCAAAACAATGTCAGTGCACGTCACTCAGACTTTTGCGACTCAAGAACGTGGTATACAGTTCATACCCGATATCAGGAGTTCCACGTCGTATTTGAAGAGAAAAACCCCCGAGTGTTTGAAAAATGAATGTAATAATTATTTTCACAAGCGTGCACAACGTGCAGACCCTTCCCAATTTTATATGTAAAAGTGCGACGACTCACAGACCCCTTCACTTGAATACGACAGTTGCCACAATACACGAAAATAATGCGTCGCAGGCTTGCGATTGAGTTTTAAGGATAAACACATCGGATTTATTTGGAATTGGTAAAAAATTATGTGGTACATCTCAATCGTTATTGATTGCTGCATAGGTGAGCAAGGCATGATCACGAAGCGCACGGTACGGATCGATAGAAGGTGGCGTCATTCCTCCGTGCAAATCAGATGGTACTGGCATTCTTGTAATTGTTTCATTTAGATGGAGTGACATTAGTTCCTGCTCCATATGTTCCTGCTCCATACGTTCCCTGTACATCTGCTCCATACGTTCCCTGTACAGCTGCACCATCTCGCCACGGATGAAATATTCTGCATTCTCACCACTTTTGCTCTCCCTGATTAAGCGCCTTCGAATGTCCTCTGGCACTGGTCTTTCCCACTCTTTTGAATGCAAGTTGTGTGTCAGAATGCCCTCCACTCGAAAGTTCTCACGGATAGTCACAATGTCTTGTAAAACCACAAAGAGATCGCGAAGAATGAATTTTTTTTCCATGTATGGGGTCAACCAATCACGAGGAAATTCACTACTGAGACCGTGTACTTTTTGAAGATAATCCAGGACAGAGTTGCCTTTCACGTCTTTACCGTGGATTGGGTCTGCTTGGGATGTACGCATGCCATTGATACACCCACGCCCGCTGATGTATGCGAGACAAATAAGAAACGCCGATATGCAATCTGCACGACAACTCACATGCGTTCTGTGAGACTGCGCCAGCGAAGGAGGACTTGTCGCCAGCGCTCCGGGCCCTGCTGGACTCAGAGGATCACAGAAATATTATCCTGAAATCAAGAGCTCGAATAGAGAAGATTTGTTCTCGTTGGACAGAACACGCAAATTCGGCCTGTGAACACTGTACTTAAGTAAATCCCTGACAACGTCGTCGAGGTTCAGATATACGGCAATTTGCAGGGCATTATACTGCATGATGGTACCACCAATATCGACACTGGCGCCAAGTTTCAACATGTGTATCAGTCTTTCTGTCTGTACCGCGCGAAGATTCGGGTGTAGACGTCTCACTTCTTCTGCACATCTACTTCTCTTGTTGTAAATATCTATAATCAGGAGATGCAGCAGTGGTCTGCGCAAAAAGTTCATCTGCATGTCAATGTGGAAGTTGTCAACGCAGGACGCAGCGTTGTCAAAATTCCACATTCTCGGCATCACAGGACAACACAACTTGAATGAGGTGACACATGTGCCAGTCGGCCGAACGACCACGCATGATCAACTTACGTTGTTTTTGCTTGATGGTACGAGCAATGAGCACCGGAGGATTTTTACAGTTGTCATCATCTCCTTTGACGTCGTGTTTGTAAATTTGGACATACCTGGAAAATTGATTGGCGCCTATGTAATTGCTCTTCGTATAGATTTCTTGCTTATTTGCAGACAATAGCCGCGGATTAAGCTTGAAATTGAAAACATTTTGTCCAGGCACGTCTTTTGGTAGTGGACAGAATAAATTCTCTAAAAATTTCAGCAAAACGTTACTTTCCCAGGATTTCAACTCATGATTTAAATCCAAGTCTTTTCGCATTTGTTCATGGCGTTGACGAATGAAGGCATTTCCGTCATGCAAAGGTCCTAGGCCATAGCCATACTCATAATTATCAAAATCCTCGTGAAAATCATTTGGTGGTCCATTGTCATCGAAATCGGGTTCTCCCATACGCAGGTACGATGTGATGTATTGGCACATCCTTGCTTATATACGATAATGAAGCATGATATTTGGCTTTTGCGACGAAAACGAGCACGCATTTACATGATAATTTGAATGACAGTGGGATTTTTAAT
>Ga0209390_10007523_pt1 | contig 13912 bp, 10 predicted proteins | sample BON01_FD_187212 | JGI IMG/M metagenome (GOLD analysis project Ga0209390, IMG submission 187212) | Freshwater microbial communities from Lake Bonney liftoff mats and glacier meltwater in Antarctica - BON-01 (SPAdes) (version 2) | ecosystem: Environmental > Aquatic > Freshwater > Ice > Glacier... | reverse complement strand
CCAACAAATTTGGTTAATGCTATTTCAAATATGGGTGGAGATACCTGGGTAAACCCAGTTTGGTGGGATAAGTAAAGTCTCACTTAGAACCTTTCGTAAATAAATTTCAGATAGAGGTCTTGGTTTTACCGGGCCTCTATCTTTTTATCTACCTATTAACTATTTCGCTATGCGATTTTCATTTCTTCTATTTCTTTTGTTTTCTTTTCTCTTCCAAAGATTTTCACAGCAAGGAGAAAAAAAAGTAGTCATCGGATACATCGCAGGATGGAAGGGAGTGGATCCCGATAAAATCCCGGCTGAGAAACTCACACACATCAACTACGCTTTTGCAAATGTGGTAGATGGAATGGTCACTTCAGGAGAAGGATTGGCAGCGCGAGATAGCTCGAACTTCTTGAAACTTCATTCACTCAAATCCCGGAATCCAGACCTTAAGGTATTGGTTTCTATTGGGGGTTGGACTTGGTCTAAAGGCTTCTCCGATGCTGTCTTGACACCTGAAAGCCGGAAGAAACTAACTGCATCGGGAATAGATTTTTTGATCAAGCATAAGCTTGATGGATTGGACTTCGACTGGGAATATCCGGCACTCCAAGGCGATAATAATGTGGTGAGAGATGCAGATAAAGAGAATTTTGTTGCGATGCTCAAAAGTTTTCGAGAAGCATTGGATTCATTGGGTCAGCTTCATCAGACACGTTACCTGACCACCATTGCAACTGGTGGTTTTCGGAAATATTTGGAAGCCAATGATCTTCGATCTGCAGTAAAATACCTAGACTTAGTGAATATTATGAGTTACGATCTTTTTGGACCCGGAGACCAGATCACAGGGCATCACGCTAATCTATATAAAGGCAATCCCGAAACCATGCCTGAAGGGAAAAAGGAAAGAGCTGTAGAATCAGCGGTGGCCGATCATATCGCTTTTGGGATTCCTGCTCATAAATTGGTAGTGGGTATTCCTTTTTACGGAAAGCGATGGAAAGACGTAGCGACAGCGAACAATGGATTAAACCAATATGGCAAGTGGGATACAACGCTTTCTCATGACAGAATTCAGCTTCTTCTTAAGGATTCTTCCTACGTTCACTATTGGGATGAGATCTCTCAAAATCCCTTTCTTTATTCCACTGAAAAAGGAGAATGGGTAACCTACGAAAGCCCCAGATCAATAGCAGCGAAAATTAAATATGTAGAACGAATGAAGCTGGCAGGAGTGATGTTTTGGGAACTTTCTGAAGACCCTTCCGGAGAATTGCTGGATGCAATAGATCAACAGATTGGAACTTCTAACTTTCTTAATTAATCCTCAAAATCGAATCTGAACAATCGTTACATGAAACTTATCGGAGTAGATATTGGAGGATCACATATTTCAGCCGCTTCCTTGACTTTTAATTCTGAAGGAAAGCTGAATTTGGCTGATTTTCAAGAATCATCCGTAGATACAACAGCCGCTGCCGATACATTGATTTCTGCTTGGTCTGCCGTGATTCAGGCAAGCGCCAAGGGAGCAAAGAGCTATCAGGTAGGAATTGCAATGCCTGGCCCTTACGATTACCCAAATGGAATATCTCTGATTCAGGATCAGGGGAAAATGAAGTCACTCTATAACCTGTCAGTTAAAAATCTGCTTGCCAAATCGCTCGATATTCCTTCAACAAACATTCAGTTCATCAATGATGCAGAAGCATTCTTATTGGGAGAAAGTCTAGCAGGATCCGCAAAGGCTTTTAAAAACTCTATTGGTATCACTTTGGGAACAGGTCTTGGATCTGCGATCAAAGTAGAAGATGTGGTAAGCGATGCAAAGCTTTGGATTGCGCCATTCCGTGACGGAATAGCCGAGGATTACTTGGGTACAAATTGGTTTGTCCAAGAAGCTAAGAATCGGTTTGACCTCTCCATTTCAGGGGTGAAAGAACTGGGTGAATTAGCATACACTAAGCAAGAGGCAGCTATTATATTCGAAATTTTCGGAAAAGCGCTCGGTGAATTTCTTGTACCATATTTGATTCGTCTTCAAAGTGAGGCTGTTATTCTGGGAGGAAAAATAGCCCTGATGAATAATCTATTTTTACCCACAACCTCTCAATATTTGATTCAGAACGGCTGTTTAGCTAAGATTAAAATCTCAACGCTAGGTGAACAAGCAGCACTGATCGGTGCCTGTCAACCGTTGACAAAATCCTGAACCATGAAAATTTCAGCTATCAAAAAATCGTTTTTAATTGGGCTTTTAGGACTTTTTAGCAACCAGGGTTTTTCCCAGCAAAACTATGAGCTCATCATTGTAGGTGGAGGAGCCAGTGGAACTTCTGCCGGAATCACTGCCGGGCGATTGGGGACCAAAACGCTGATCATCGAAGAAAGTACCTGGCTTGGAGGGATGCTGACATCTGCGGGCGTTTCGGCAATCGATGGCAATGATAAGATCTCCGGTGGCTTCTATGGGGAATTCAAACAGGCACTGGAAGCTTATTATGGAGGGTCTAAAAATATGGCTACCGGCTGGGTGAGTAATACACTTTTTGAACCCAAAGTAGCCAATGAACTACTTCAGGAAATGGCAGCGAAGACTCCAAACCTTACGGTATCGTTTCAGAGTACGTGGATGACTGCCATCTACGCCGAAGGGAAATGGAAGCTGACTTATCAAAAGGGAGGAGAAAATGTAATTGTCACGTCAACACTACTGATTGATGCGACAGAATTGGGAGATGTCGCGGTAGCTCAGGGTTTGGAGTATCGCTTGGGAATGGATGCTCGGGAGGTGATCGGAGAAATCTATGCTCCAGCTGAGGCGAATAACATCATTCAAGACTTGACTTATGTGGCCACACTTCAGGATTATGGAAAGGAAGTAGCTAAGACCATTCCAAAACCTGCCAATTATGATCCTGCTGAGTTTGCCTGCGCCTGTGCTCATGCGGATCCCACCACGGATAATGCGCCGACTTTAGATTGTAGCAAAATGCTCGACTATGGAAAATTGCCCAATGGCAAATACATGATCAACTGGCCAAATTGCGGCAATGATTATTACCTGAATAGTATTGAAATGAACCCACAGGAGCGAAGCGAAGCTTTGAAAGAGGCGAAAGCGGCTACGCTCCGATTTATTTATTACATCCAACATGATCTAGGCTTTAGTCATTTGGGGTTAGCAGCCGAAGAATATCCCACGGCAGATGATCTTCCAATTATCCCTTACCATCGGGAATCCAGACGTTATTTTGGATTGGTGGATTTTACCTTGCCTTATGTATTAAATCCTTATACAGCCCCTAATCCTTATTACCGTACAGGAGCGATAGTGGGAGATTATACCATAGATCACCATCATAAAAAGAACTTGGATGCGCCGGCCATAGATTTTATCAAGATTCGGGTGCCTTCGTACAATGTGCCTTTGGGTGCTTTAGTCCCTAAAGATCATCCGAGCTTGATCTTGGCTGAGAAAAGTATTTCCGTTTCAAATATCGTCAATGGGGCATCGCGACTCCAGCCCGTAGTATTGGGAATAGGACAAGCTGCGGGAACCTTAGCTAGTGTCGCGATAAAATCTAATAAAGCGCCAGCTGAAGTATCCATTCGAAGCGTACAACAAGCATTATTAGACCAAGGAGCTTATTTGATGCCTTTTATTGATGTTACACCTTTTGATCCGCATTTTGAAGCAGTTCAAAAAATCGGGATTAGTGGAATTCTTAAAGGGGAAGGAGTTCCGTATCTCTGGGCAAATCAGACTTGGTTTTATCCGGAGCGATTGGTTTCCGAATATGAACTGGTAGATGGGTTGAGACCTGTTTATCCTGAATTAAAAGATTTCTGGGGAGCATCAGGAGCTTATTTGACGGGAGGACGATTCCAGGCGATTCTAGAAAAAATCAAACCAAATACTTCACGTTTGGAACTAGCTCAAATCTGGGATAGAGCCAAATTACCTGAGAAATTTACTGCTGAAAAAAAACTTACTCGCCTAGAGGTAGCGGTCTTGTTAAATGAGCTAATTAATCCTTTTGGGGTAGAGGTGGATTGGGAGGGTAATTTTGTCAAATGGACTATTCAAACTTAATTCTCTAATTCAATAAGTTCTCTAAATTTTGGGGACTGCTAAATAACTTAAAAAGTTAGTTTAAAAAGAGATTTGACTATTCTGATTGGGGTTGTTTCCCTATTCCCTCAACCAGTATTTATCTTAGACAAATAAAAATTTCTGATATTTACATCAGATAAATCTTTAATCACCATAAAAAACGTAGATGGGCATTTTCAATAAAATACTCGGAAATTCAAGTGAGGTTTCAGTTGAAAAACTAACAGAAAAGTATGGAAGGCTACTTGCTGATGGCGAGCGGGTCGAACTGGGATTTCAGCTAATCCGCGATACGTTTATGTTCACCAACAAACGTCTAATCCTAATAGATGTCCAAGGTCTGACGGGCAGCAAAGTAGAATACAAGTCCATGCCTTATAAAAGTATTTCACAGTTTTCTCTCGAAACAGCCGGAACCTTTGATCTTGACGCAGAACTCAAAATCTGGATATCCAGCGAAAATATTCCTTCTGTCAGCAAGCGATTCAATAAAAGTATTGATGTCTATGAAGTGCAGAAATACCTTGCTGGGAAGGTGATGTAGCTCTGATTTCCTATTCGTTTTAATGATTGAGTTCATTTGCTATGGATGCTCCTGAGAATTATTGGAAGCATAGCTTTTAAATCTAGGCCAGTTAAGTTCAAGAATTGATTAGGAAAGAAGGGACATTTATAGGTCATCACTTTACCGCGTGATGCAATAGCCTTGCACGGGTTTATTTAGTAGCTTTGAATTCAGTGAAATTCCTACAACATATCGCATTATTTCTGCTCGTATTCAGTACGTTGGCTACCGGCTTGGATTTATGTTGTGAGATTCAGAAAATCCCGAATTTAGTTTCCCATTTTGCGGAGCATAAAGCATTGGATGGAGATTCTGTTTTTGATTTTGTCGTAGAAGATTACATTGATCATGGTTCGGGTAGTAACCACCATGCTGAAAACAGTCATGAGGATTTGCCTTTTAATGGAAATCATAACTGTTCTCATGCTCCAATTTATTTTTCTTCAGTACCCAGTTTTTTGGTGATTCAATCTGATACTGAAAAAACAGAAGCAATAAGTTTCTATAATTTCCACTTCATATCACCAGCTTTGGGTCATCTTTTTCAGCCCCCCAAAAGCTAAATAAATCCGAATACTTCCAGAATAACACCTTTTGGTCAGCATTTCAATATGCTTGAGTAATTCTGCCTTGTTCGGTTTTTTCGAAGGACAGCTTTGTCCGATTCAATTTTACTCCATAAAAATTAATTCCGTATGCTGGATAATATCATCCGGTTTTCAGTCAAAAATAAACTGATTATCGGGCTACTTACCATGGGTTTGGTCATCGTGGGAGGGTATTCACTTACCCAACTTCCTATCGATGCCGTTCCCGACATTACCAATAATCAGGTACAGGTAATCACTTCTTCTCCGTCATTAGCGGCGGAGGAGGTAGAGCGCTTAATTACCTTTCCCATCGAATTGACGATGGCCACTATTCCTGATATAGAAGAGATCAGGAGTTTTTCTCGCTTTGGCTTATCTGTAGTCACTATAGTTTTTAAGGAAAAGGTGGATGTCTATTGGGCTAGACAGCAAGTCAATGAACGAATGGCTGAAGTCAAAGAGCAAATCCCCCCTGGAATAGGCGCACCCGGCTTGGCTCCGATCACCACGGGCTTGGGCGAAATCTATCAATATGTAGTTGGCGTAGAGCCTGGCTATGAGGATAAGTATGATGCGAGAGAACTGCGAACTATTCAGGATTGGATCGTAAGAAGACAATTACTGGGTACACCGGGGGTTGCGGATGTCAGTAGTTTTGGAGGTTATCTGAAGCAATATGAAATAGCAATAGAGCCTGATAGACTGAAATCACTCAATGTATCCATCTCGGATATTTTTCAGGCTTTATCAGATAACAATGAGAACACAGGAGGTGCCTATATCGAAAAAGATCTGACGGCACTTTTTATCCGAAGTGAAGGACTGGTTGGATCCTTGGATGATATCAGAAATATTCCGGTAAGGGTAAATCCGAATGGTATTCCTGTCTTAATCAAAGACGTTGCAAAAGTACAGTTTGGAAATGCAGTCCGCTATGGTGCTACCACCAGAAATGGAGAAGGCGAAGTCGTCAGCGCTATCGTCATGATGCTGAAAGGTGAAAACTCATCGGAAGTGATTGATAATGTCAAAGCTAAAATTGAGGAAATCAAGAAAACGCTACCAGAAGGAGTGACGCTGGAACCATTCTTGGACCGTTCCAAACTGGTTGATAATGCTATTGGAACTGTGACCAAGAACTTAATCGAGGGAGCCTTGATTGTCATTTTTGTGCTCTTGCTGTTACTGGGGAATTTCCGTGCAGGCCTAATTGTGGCATCGGTGATTCCATTGGCACTTCTATTTGCCTTTTCACTCATGAATTTCTTTGGTGTTTCAGGGAATTTGATGAGCCTTGGAGCAATCGATTTTGGATTGATAGTGGATGGAGCTGTAATTATTGTGGAAGCAACCTTACATCACTTGGGGCTGCTAAAAATCGGGAGGAAATTAACGCAGTCAGAAATGGACGAGGAAGTTTTTCAGTCTGCCAGTAAGATCAGAAACTCTGCTGCCTTCGGGGAAATTATTATCCTGATCGTATACCTTCCTATTTTGGCGCTAGTTGGCACTGAAGGTAAAATGTTTAGACCGATGGCTCAGACAGTGGCCTTTGCGATTTTGGGAGCATTTATCCTTTCACTGACCTATGTACCGATGATGTCTGCGCTTTTTCTGAGTAAAGAAATTAGTGATAAACCAACTATTTCTGATCGGATCATGGGTGTTTTCCAGCGATTTTATAATCCTGTAATCCGTTGGTCCATGCATCATAGAGGTCTGATTTTGGGGATAGCATTAGTCCTAATGGTGATTTCCGCATGGGTTTTTTCCCGCATGGGAGGGGAATTTATTCCGACACTTGAGGAAGGAGATTTTGCAGTGGAAACCCGGGTGGTAACTGGTTCATCTCTTCAGAACACTATTAAGGCGACCACCCAAGCCGAAAAGATACTTTTGAAGGAATTTCCGGAAGTGATAAAAGTAGTCTCCAAAATTGGATCCGGAGAAATACCAACTGACCCCATGCCTGTTGAAGGTGCTGATCTGATGATTATCCTAAAGGACAAAAGTGAATGGACCTCAGCCACCAACAGGGAAGAGTTGGCGAATAAAATGTCCGAAGCTTTATCAGTATTGCCAGGTGTGAACTTTGGATTCCAGCAGCCTATTCAAATGCGATTCAATGAATTAATGTCAGGAGTCCGTCAAGATGTGGCGATCAAAATATATGGGGAGGATCTAAATCGACTCTCTGAATATGCAAATCAAATAGGACAGATTGCAAGTGGCGTTGAAGGTGCGGAGGATATTTACGTGGAAGAAGTTACCGGAATACCGCAAATCGTCATTGATTATAACCGGGCTCAATTGGCGAAATTTGGTCTGAGTATCAAGGAAGTAAATCGATCTGTTCAAGCTGCATTTGCAGGAGCATCAGCCGGAAAAGTGTACGAAGGGGAAAAGCGGTTTGATTTGGTAGTCAGATTAGCTCAGTCCAAAAGGAATGAGTTGGAAGACGTTCAGAACTTGTATATAGCACGGTCAAATGGGGATCAGATACCGCTTTATCAGGTGGCAGATGTATCAGTAAAAGAAGGCCCCTATCAGATTCAGCGTGACGATACTCAAAGAAGAATTGTGGTCGCCTTTAATGCCAGAAATAGGGATGTAGAAAGTATAGTAAATGAGATAGAAGCTAAGATTGCCAGTTCGATGACATTTGAGCCGGGCTATTCGGTGACTTACGGAGGGCAGTTTGAAAATCTGGTAGAAGCCCGGGCGCGGCTGGGTATAGCAGTTCCTCTTGCACTTTTACTGATTTTTGTTTTGCTGTTTTTCACGTTTGGATCTATCAAGCAAAGCATCCTGATATTCACAGCAATCCCACTTTCAGCCATAGGGGGAATCTTTGCATTATCACTGCGTGAGATGCCTTTTAGTATTTCTGCCGGAATCGGTTTTATCGCGCTGTTCGGAGTCGCTGTTCTCAATGGAATTGTCCTGATTGCTGAATTCAATTCACTTAAGAAAGAAGGAATCAGCGATGTGTTTGAGCGGATATATTTGGGGACTCGCACAAGGCTACGGCCTGTTATTTTGACTGCTTCTGTGGCATCGCTGGGTTTTTTGCCTATGGCACTTTCTTCTTCCAGCGGCGCTGAAGTTCAAAAACCATTGGCAACCGTAGTTATCGGAGGACTTATTACTGCTACTATGCTGACTTTGGTCGTGCTGCCTGTCTTGTATTTCTACTTTGAAAAGGGAATTAAAAAAACAAGGGGACCTGTTGGGATGATCCTATTGGGAGTATTGACATTGGTAAATGTGGACGCTTTTGCGCAAACACCTTCTAAAGTCACTTCTTTGGATCAGGCGATTCAGGTGGCATTGGAAAACAATCCCAATGTGAAAGTTGAAGCGCTTAGACTCGAACAACAGCGAGCTTTAATAGGAGCCAGTTGGAACATGGGAAAAACTGCGGTGGATATGGAATATGGACAGACGAATAGCATTGCTATGAATGACACCCGATTCTCCGTTTCCCAAACATTTGAGTTCCCTACTACCTATATCAGGCAATATGGACTGGCCCAGGCTAAAGTAGAATCAGGGGAGCTGGCAGTAGAAATGAGCAAGAATGAATTGACCCGAGAGGTCAAGTCCACCTGGTACTCACTCTGGAAATTAATAGATAAAGCCCGCCTACTTTCTAGACAAGACAGCATCTATGCAGGTTTTGCAAAAGCTGCTGCACTACGATTTGAGACGGGTGAAACTAATCTACTTGAAAAAGCAACAGCGGATGCAGTAATTGCAGAAATCCAAGCGATGGTCGTTCAAAACCAAGCAGACATTAAGATCTATCAAACAAGGTTAAAGATGTTGCTAAATAGCAAAACGGAAATAGAAGTAGAATTGGGAGAATTAACGCAAAAGGAGTCCCAAATACCTATGGATTCTTCAAGTTTGGCAGCAAATCCAACCCTAGCGTGGGTTCAACAGCAAATAGCCATAGCAGAAAAGGAAAAGTCCGTAGAGAAATCCAGACTGATGCCCGACTTAAAACTAGGGTATTTCAATCAGTCCTTAAACGGTCCGGGCCAAACTGCTTCGGGAGATGCAGTGACTTTTGGTTCTGGAAATCGATTTGATGGATTTCAAGTTGGATTGGCTATTCCGATTTTCAGTTTGAAATCCCAATCAGCTACCATCAAATCCAAAACCATAAAAATTGCTGAAGCAGAACAGCAAAAATTGGCTTTTTCCAATGAACTGGAAAATCAGCTGAGTGCCTTGATACTGGAATATGAAAAATATCAAACCAGTTTAGCTTTTTATGAAGTCAATGCTTTGCCTCAGGCGGAGCTCATTTTAAAACAGTCACAGAGGGGATTTCAAAGCGGAGAAATTGGATATGTCGAATATACCCAAGGGCTTAACCGAAGCTTATCTGTTTCTTTTAACTACTTGGATTTACTGGACAAGTCAAATCAGACCTTGATCCAAATTGAATTCTTATCAGGCATCAATTAATCTTCTCAAAAAGGAAAATAGCATGAAAAAATATATCATTAAAAGTTTATATACACTTATGGCCATCTCCTTGGCCACCTCTTGTAATTCTAAGGTTGACAGCATCGTGATAGAGGGTGAGCATCAAGAGGATGAATCCAAAGTGGAGCTCACTCAAGCGCAATATGATGTGACAGGTATCGAATTGGGAGTACTGGAGTATAAGACGATAGGGACTGAACTGATGGTGAATGGGAAGATTGACGTCCCTCCACAGAATAATATTTCCATTACCATGCCTTATGGGGGCTTTGTGAAAAATACCACATTGCTTCCAGGTAACGAAGTGAAAAAAGGGCAGCTACTGGTGACAATAGAAAATCCGGATTTCATTCAATTTCAACAGGATTACCTGGAAAGTCTGGCTAACAGCTCCTATTTAAAAGCTGAGTATGAACGTCAGGAGAAATTGTTCAGCGAGCAAGTTGCTTCCGGAAAGAACTTTGAACAGTCAAAGAGTAATTATCTGGCAAATGAGGCCCGGGTTAATACTTCCAAAGCAAAGCTGATCATGATTGGCTTTGATCCAAAGAAAGTGGAAAATGGAGAGATAAAGACGTCGGTGAATATCTACTCGCCTGTTTCAGGAGCGGTACTGGATGTGTATACTAATATCGGTAAATATGTTAGCCCACAGAATGTAATTATGGATCTAACAAATTCTGATGACCTGCATGTGGAGCTTTCTGTCTATGAAAATGACATTCCAAAAGTAAAGAAGGATCAACGCATCAAATTTAATATTGCTAATACAAATGGAGAATGGCGTGAGGCACATGTGTTTTTGGTAGGCAAAGGCGTTCGGGAGGATAGGTCAGTGACGGTTCATGGGCATTTTGACAGCAAGAATACTGATTTGCTTCCGGGTATGTATGTGACTGCCAAAATAGAAATAGACAGTGATGAAGTACTGGTGGCCCCGGATGATGCGGTGGTGCGGTTTGGCGAGAAGCATTTTATCTTTTCATACTTGGGTCAGCGGGATGAAGATGGTACTCCTGCCTTCGACTATAAAATGATAGAAGTGGAAATGGGTAGCAAAGAAGATGGCTACACTCAGGTTAAGCTGCTGGATTCCGTAGGAGCTTATCAGGATATCAAGCTGGTGACAAAAGGTGCTTTCACTCTCCTTTCAAAAGCTAAAAACAGTGCCGGAGAAGGTGAGGGACATTAAAAGAATCAATTAGAACTCTACCTGAATTTAGTGGGATCATAACCTAAGCGAATCTTAACTAATCCTAGCTGGATTTTGAGGGTAGTTTTTAACTTAAAAAGTTAATTTTTTGTCCAATAATACACCTTCTAATACATGTTTTCAATCACCTGAATAATTAAAAAATTAGATTCCAATGTCAATTTTAAACATTTATAAATTATGGATATACTGAGATATTTTCAATTTTTAAAAGTTAAGAAAACGGCTCATCATTTAATTTTTGCTTTGATCAGTATTTTCCTTTTGCTTACTGCATTCGTCTATTTTCTACCTACCACCATTATAGATTTAATCAAATACACCCAAAAAAACCGGATGGTAAATCTATTAAGGGTCATACAAGCCAAAAAAATTATCCCGCAGGATTTGTTTAGCCATGGTGAAATAGCAGGGTTGGTAAATCCCATCTAGTCCAGATGAATATTTGACCATACCTATTCGTAAATATTTTTTTAAAAGGCTTTTTGGTATCCTAGTTATTGCTTCAATTTTCCCTTGAGTTCAACTTGGTGAATAGTCAGCAAAAAAAAACATTTAAACCCTTTGTAACCTGTCACTTTAATCAGCCGTTGGGATCACAATTGCTTATATTTTCCACATACACCATCTTCCGCCTATGAAAAATTATAGCATTAGCTCCCTGATTTTGATTTTAACGGTTTCCGGCTCTTTTTTTTCTTGCCAAGACGAAATCACAACTACTTACACCTATCGGGCAATGGTTCCGGTTTACCTTGCGATGAGCGATGTGCGGGCGAGGCAGGTGGTCATCGAACCAGGGAAGGAACTCGAAAATCCTGGTAAAATCTACCTTTACGGTGATTATCTGCTGATCAACGAACCCCAGGAAGGCATTCATATTTTGGATAATACCAACCCTTCGTCTCCGATTAATCTGAATTTCATACCGATTGAAGGCAACGTCGATTTGGCAGTAAATAACAACATGCTTTATGCTGACAACTATGTGGATTTATTGGTTTTTGACATCAGCAACATTCGATCAATCAAGCAAGTAGAGCGTGTCAAAGACGTATTCAACCACATGTATTCCAATTCGGATACAGGAGTAATCCTGACCTTCAAAGATTCTGTCATCACCAGTGAAGCAGGTCAAAGATTCGGAAGAGGCGATTTTTTTATTACTAATTCAAGCCTAGGTTTTGCTTCCAATTTTTCTGGTGCCGCACAAAGTTATGGTCAAGGTGGGTCAATGGCCCGATTCACATTGATGAGCGGGCATCTGTATGCGGTGGATGATTACAGCTTGAGAGTATTTGATGTAAAAGTTCCTGCCAAACCCAAGCATCTTCAAAATATTGAGCTGGGTTGGGGAATAGAGACGATTTTCCCTTTTCAGGAAAAGCTATTTATCGGTTCTAACACAGGTATGCGTATCTACGATGCAAGCAAACCATCAAATCCGATTAAAATGTCAGTTTTTGAGCACTTAACAGCCTGCGATCCGGTAGTTGTGAATAAGGATTATGCTTTTGTCACGCTTCGAAGTGGAAACACCTGTTGGAATGGTCCGAATGAGCTGCAAGTAGTAGATATCAAGAATCTCAGGGAACCGAAACTGGTCAAAGCCTACCCCATGCTGAATCCCCATGGTCTGGCTTTGTCAGGTGACCATCTTTATATCGCAGAAGGTCAACATGGCTTGAAAAGCTTCAATGTCGCCAATGTGATGGGAATTGACCAAAACCAACTGGAATTTTTAAAATCAATGAAGTCAGTAGATATCATTCCTGGTCCAAAATCCTTGATTGTCATTGGTCCGGATGGGGTTTGCCAATTCGATTATACCAAACCTGATAAGCTTAAGCCTTTAAGTTGTATCAATGTGAAGAATCCTGTGGTAGTTTAGTCGAAGGCAGTCCAGTTGATCTTTTTAAAGTTCGGAAATTGAACTTGTAGTCTATCGTTTCCCACTACCTCAAAAAATGAAGTTAAGATTCTTGATTATAAGCATTTTGGCACTGTCTTTCACCGAATCCTTCGGTCAGGAGAAAGCATATTTCAACCAGACGGAAATGGGAGTATCGTTTGGAAATAGTGCTGCTACATGGAATGGGGAGAATGAAAAAAGAAGAGACTTTTCGTTAATTACTTTTCATGGAGTCAAAATTTCAAAAAACCATGCAGTAGGAATGTCTCTGGGATTTGATCAGTACGAATCCATTTCGGTCATCCCCATTGCGATAGGATGGAGGGGATTTTTGGGAAAAGAAAATAAACCTCAGCTGATCGGAGGATTTGATTTTGGAGGTGGCTCAGCGATGTTTGAGAAAAAAGAAATTACCGAATGGCACGAAAGCTGGTACCGGGGCGGGATCATGCTCAGTCCCTCAATTGGCGTGAAATTACCATCCAAAAAAGGTAAAACTTCGCTTACGATGAGCATGGCCTACAAGAGGCAGGAACTAGGATTTTTTACAGGATTCTTTGAGCGGGGCAACAGCCCAAGGCCTTTGCCCAACTCAAAGCTTCCTCCGGGCTATGGTTCTATAAGTGAAACTTCCTACTTGTTTCACAGCTTGGTTGTCAGAATGGGCTTTATGTTTTGATCAAACTGCTTTCTATACTGAAAGTTATTTACTGGCAATTCTTAAATTATGCCATAGGATTCAAAATCCTAGTTACAGTAAAAAGTTTAGAATCTGGAATCTTAAACCCTACTTCCTAACCTTCCTCCAAATCATTTCTCCAATCTTTTCTCCCTGACTTAGGCCATTTTCAATCGAATCCCGAAAGTGAATCCCACCATAAAGTCTAGAAACAGCTGCTTCCTCTGAGGCTGACAAAAATGAGTTAAAAGGACGGGCAGGCAATCCAAAAAAGAGTTCAGAGGTATCGATAAACTCAAAATTATCTCCAAAATAACCAGTTAGCACTACTGCCGAGGCTCGACTGATGAC
>Ga0209390_10007522_pt1 | contig 13914 bp, 13 predicted proteins | sample BON01_FD_187212 | JGI IMG/M metagenome (GOLD analysis project Ga0209390, IMG submission 187212) | Freshwater microbial communities from Lake Bonney liftoff mats and glacier meltwater in Antarctica - BON-01 (SPAdes) (version 2) | ecosystem: Environmental > Aquatic > Freshwater > Ice > Glacier... | reverse complement strand
GCCCACAGTCTTTATTCGCAGTCTATACATCAAACACTCGCAGCCTTTTATACACATCAATTACACACACCAGAAAGATGAATTAATTATTAATATTTTTTTATAACTTAATTACGTTAATATATAATTTTAAAACATGCATGAACTCCAACTTTTAAAAAAACGAGCGAGAGAGCTTATGCCTAACATGCCTATGACGTTTTTTAATAAAACCGCCATTGTTTTAAAACAAATGATTCATGCTGAAGAAAAAAAACTTAAATTCGAGAAAAAAAAACTTAAACTTGAAAAAATTAAACTCAAAAAAATTAATGCTATTAAAGCTCAATTTAAGCTTAATTTAAGAGAATCCTTAGTCTCTTATTTAGAAAATATTAGAATCGAAAATATTAAATTCGAAAAAGTTAATGCTATTAAAGCTCAATTTAGGCTTAATTTAAGAGAATCCTTAGTCTCTTATTTAGAAAATAAAATAGCAAAAGAACAAGCTAGTCAAAATTTAGAGAATGAAGAAAATGAAATAGATTATGAAATCGATGAAAAATCCCTTCATCATTTATATTTTAATAATAATAATAATAATAATGACATAGATGATGAGAGTGAATATAATGATAATGGCATAGATTTTGAGAGCCACAAAAAAGCCCTTCTAGATTTATTAATTAAAAAGAATATTGATGACCTAGATTATCAGAGCACTGAAAAAGACCTTCAAAATTTAGAGATTGAAAATGATAATACTTACCCAAATTATCATAGCGACGAACAAGATATTGAAAATTTAAAGATTGAAATTGATACTAATAACCCATATTATTATATCTCCGAAAGAGATATTGAAGATGAAAAACAAACAAATAAGTTATTTGCTTCTAATAATAAAATAATCGAGATTAAAGAAAAAATAGAAAAATTTCAACAATTAGAACATATCGAATCCGACCCTGAAGAATATACCCCAATTGAGCTTAAACTTGAAAATTTAAATCAAGAGGAAATGATTGAATTAGTACTTCTATTAAAAATAAGGGAGGGATGGAGATTCGCAATTCGACCCGGTAATAATTTAAAACGAATATCGTGGTATCCATTAACAACATTCAATATTGAGATAATTCAAGAAATTGCTATCCAACAAAAAAAAGAAGAAAAAAATTATGAAGTTGACAATGACAATCCCGATTTTATACAAAGAGGGTTTGCTGGAAAGGGTTCCGATGCTATTTTTGTCGAGATGTTATTCTATGGTACGTTGATTTTGTCACAAAAAAAAAATGTGCCAAAAAAGAAAAATAATTCGGGCGGAGCATTCTTTCCGTTCTTAAATCATACTAGATTAAATTTGGTAAAATATGGTATATTTGCTTCGATTATTCCAGAAAACTATAAAGATAACTGTCTTATGTTAGCATTAATTCAGTCAGGTCTTTTAACAGAAATTCAAATTCAAGAACTAAAACAAATAATCAGTGTTAAAGTTTTTCCCGTTGGACATTTGATCAAAATCGCTAACCTCCTCAAAATAAAAATATTTTTGAAACAGGATCTTACTAAAAAACCTAAATCATACGGAGCTTATCAAACATCAATTCATTTAGGATTAATCAAAGAGCATTATTTTTATAACGATAAAACGATATATAATTCCTTTGCAATTAAAAATTATAATGAAATAAAAAATTACGTGGTTTTTAACAATGTTAAGTCAATTTTACCAATAAGGCGGGAAAATTTACCCGTAGATGCATACACCGTAATAAGTTTAGCATTATTAAATAATTTATTTACTCCAATTAAATTATCTACTGAGAACATTCTGAAAACACAATATACAGCATGTCCTGAGATTGTTACTAAAGGATTAGATCTTAATTTTACGAAAAATTGCATTAAAACCGTTAAACTGCCTGAAACACAAAGAAAATTCACAAAAATATTTTATGCTGACTTTGAATCGTGTACAGAAGGGGATATCCATACACCATATATGTGTTGCGTTGTTACCAATAATCAGCCAGCATTTTCGTATGACAAATCTGCTATTCCTGATGAAAAGACGTTCGTGGGGGTTTATAGCGCAGTTCGTTTATTAGAGTATTTACCCCATAATTCAGTCTGTTATTTTCACAATCTCGGATACGATATTCAATTCATTATGCAATATCTATTGATAAGATCAATAATCAAATCAGGCTCCCAGGTCAAAATTCTCTCAGGACTTTATATGAAAAAAACTTTAACATTCAAGGATAGTTATAGCATGATAAGCTCTCCATTGCGAAATTTTAAAAATATATTTAAATTGAATATTCAGAAAGAGATCATGCCGTATGGAGCTTATAATTCTTCTACAATAAATAAAGTTGACATTCCTTTTGAATATGCGTTAAATTGCATTAAACCTCATATACATAACGACGAATGTAAAAAAGATTGTATGATCAATAATGTTGACGATTTTAAAATTTTAGCACAGGATTACGTCACAAATGGTAAATTTCATCATATGTTATATGCTAAATTCTATTGTTTACAGGATTGTCGTGTTTTAATGAAAGGATTTTCAATTTTCCGAGGATGGATAGCGGAGGCTTTTAAGCTTGATTGTGTCCAATTTGTAAGCTTACCGTCTCTATCGTATCGCTATTTGGATACTCAGGGGTGTTTTGTAGACGTAAATGCGTTGGGAATGACTCCCAGATTGTTTATACAAAATTGTGTTAAGGGCGGACGCTGCATGGTTCGCGATAACGAAAAATGGCATTGCTATGATGAACTCGATGATTTTGATGCCGTATCCTTATATCCCTCCGCAATGGCTAGAATGGGCGGGTTTTTAAAAGGTGTTCCAAAAATATTAGAGGATAACCAACTTACTATGGAATTTCTCAATCTGCAAACAGGTTATTTTGTCGAAATAGCTAACGTAGTTGTAAATAAAAAATTGCATTTTCCGCTGCAGTCCCAAAAAGATAAAAATGGGATTAGAAACTATGTTAATGATTTTACCGAAAATATTTATATCGATAAAATCGCGTTGGAAGATTTCATTGAATTTCAAGGAGCAACGTTTACTATTGTCAAAGGGTACTATTTTAACGAAGGACGTAATAATGAAATTGAAAAAACGATAAAGTATTGCTTTGAAAAACGCGCCGCATATAAACGCGAGAAAAACCCCATCGAATCGGTTTTTAAATTATTAATGAATGCTTCCTACGGGAAGCTAATACAACGAGCTATAAAAACAGAACAAAAGTTCACTAATACTAAAAAACAACATGAAAAATTTCTTGATTATAATTACAACTATTGCCTATCATACACCGAACTCGCGAAAGATAAACACGTATATGATATGCAAAAATCAATCGAATCCCATTTTACAGTAAACAGCGCCGGCTGCGAAATTTTGAGCATGAGTAAACATATTATGAACGAAGTGATTTGCTTAGCCGAGGATTTAGACATCAAAATATATTATACCGATACTGATAGCATGCATATCGAACGCAAAAATGACGCATTAAAACGACTATCGGAGGCATATTACGCCAAATACGGCCGGGTATTAATTGGAAATAACATGAACCAATTCCATAGTGATTTCTCTGGAGGAGATTATTCCGTCGAATCATACTTTCTAGGCAAAAAAGCGTATATCGACCAGCTCGACACTGGACATTTACACATTCGTATGAAAGGAATTTGTAATGCGGCTATTATTGATAGGGCATTAATCCCCCTAATCGGACCTCTGAAAATTGACCCAAATCATAAAGTGGCTGGGGTTCCGCATAATAAAAGCATTGGTGGGGCTATGATATTATATAATCAACTGATTAATAATAATACAGTCGAATTCGATTTGGCTAAAAATCAGGCGTCGTTTGTAAGAAATAAAGATTATACATATTCAACAAACGCCATATTTTTAAGATCTGTGTCATTTAAAAAATAACCTATTTCGCAAATAGTGTCAAACAGCATATATACCAATCCGGCGGAAATTTTTGCTTTATAAATAATTTTGAGAACTCACGCGATGTTAATTCTTTCATTAATAAACGCATCACAACCCAACGTCCGCATGTATTAGAAGATATTTTTTTTTGCAACCGTATATCATTATAAATAATATTATGATCCTTTATTATGTTTGATAGATATTTTTGATCATATAACCTATTATATCGTGAGAATGCTAATTGATAGTCTGGCGGATATCCATATGAATCAAAGAAATTGATTTTTCGGTTCCTATCCAAAAATACAGCCGTCCAATGACCCATGTTTTTAGTGTCCTGGTATAATATTATTGACGCCGGTAATAAATCGTTAATTGTTTTATTTTTAAGCTCTTCGTATGTATATATCGGAATATTCGGTAATACAGCCTGTATATCTTTTTCAGAAAAAAGAGAATGGATTGATTTGGAGATTAATTTATCCATTAGTATATATGTATATAGATTAAATGAATAAACATCATTTAAAACAAAAACGGTTATTTGACCTCAATATTAAATTGATCGAAGATGCATTAAACAATACTAGGATAATCCATACAGAAGAGCCGTTTGTGATATCTCAAGATAACGAACAACTAAATATAAAAAAAGACTTGAAATATAAAATTAAAGAAAAACGACTAATTGCGCTTAATGATAAATTAATCGAAGAGACAATAAATTATAAACCTCATATTCCGACATCAATTGAATGGGAGCCTCCAATAGACCCGCTTATTCAATTTCCAGAATCTACCAAAGACAGACGTAATAAGCGAAAAAATTTGATTGAAAACCAATGCCAAAACGAAATGATATTGAAAAACACTAAGGATGAGCATTCATTTGAACACTCAGAATCCAAGCTTATAGAACATAATAGCGTAAAATCAGATAATTCTAAAAATATAGTAGATGCATCATTAGTAGCTCAACAACGAAATCATGAACGTGTTAAAAATAGCGAGACATTGTCAAATAATTTGATGTATTTGCTATCAGATAAGATTAAAGAAAATAGCGAGAACATAACGCACATTAATCAATTATATGCTTCAATTGAGAAAATGATGGGTATTAGTGAAGACATATCAAATCTCCTAGAATTACAAAAATAATACTAAGTGGTTGTAATAATCTCTTAAAGACAATATTACGATAGAAAAATCTCAGTTTCGCTGCATACCCATTTCGGATATGAATTATGGATACATACCCATCTAGACGGTAAATTCATTATTTTTTTCAATTCGATAGTATCGAACCCACAATATACCTTCAAAAATCGGTTTAAATTGCTTTTATTGCTAGATGCGTTGGGGAATATTATGAAATGTGTACTTTCGTTGATCATCGTACGAGTTGCTGCTGCATTAGTACTCAAATGCGATGTCATAATGACCGATATGCGTTTATCGCGTCCGCACTCCAACATTTCATCTTTTAATTTAGTTATCAAGGTTTTGTATTTTATTTGCAAAGCATCGGTGTCGTCGAAAATGCATAGGCAATTTTTGAATTCTTCTAATTGAGGCATGTCCTCTAATATATCATCGTCAATAACTACACGATTCAAATTTCCTATCCAATCTAGATTTTCATCGCTATTTTTTCTACTAAAAATCCATACTTCGTTTTTAGAATATTGTTTCTTGTATTCGACAATAAAATTGGCTATCCAGGTCGTTTTACCTACTCCAGACATCCCAGTCACATAAAAAACGTCTCGTTCCTTGGTTAAATCAGGTAATACGCTAAATTTAGCATTGTCATACAGTTTAAAACTTTTTCCACGATTTTCATTAATAATGAGATTGGCCGCTGTTAATGATTTTTTATACTTTGTGGGGACTTTAGTTTTTTTCGTATTTATGAATGATTCTATTAGTTTTAGGTCCCGTATCGATAATTTAGCTAAGTTGTCTTTTCTATTATTAAAGAAAAAATCATCTCCCAAAAGATCTAATGGTTCTAAAACAGGAGTACAATCTGTTTTATTTTCACTTATCATAATTTTTTGATTATTAAGATTTCCATGACATATTCGGGCTATTTGATTTCCAGAGCAAAAGCTTAAAAACGATTCCATATTTTTATAATTTATATTAATATAACCATTTTAAATAATTTTTAAAATTATAAATAACTCAACGAATATCTTATAATGCCTTTTTTCTATACATTAATTTAATACTAAAGGACATCCCAGGGCTTAATTTGTATGTATGAAATATTCCTTTAGTATCGATCAGTTTCACAGATAAGTCAATAGCTTGTAACGGAAGGCTGCTCACCATCGGGATCAGACGATACTCAGCTGTGGGTAAATACTGGGCCAACGATACTGCTTCTGTCCCAATGTTATTTTCAATTTCAAAATCGGTCAGAATCTTATATTGAGGTGCTGTTGCGTCTTGAATTGCCGAACCGTCAATATTACTAACGGAAAATACGTCGCCTCCAACAGGGATATTGGACGATAAAAAGGCAATTCCTCGAAATTCGTTCCAATTAAATAACGTTGGATATTCTTGAGGTAGGATGTTGGCTGAATATGTTGGAGAAGTGACTCCATTAACCCCATTATTGCCAGACACGATGCTACTATTAAACGTTTGATTCGATAATCCGTTAGCATACTCTTGACCCGGTCCCAAATTCGTTGCAGAAGAAGGGTCCGGCTGTCCTCCACTCACCCCTATAGGAAGATTCAATATCATAAAAGTATCCATTATTAGTGATTCGAAGAAATTGAATAGTTTTTCAGACATAAATAATTGAACCGCATTACTCCCCGAAATATTGTTAACATCAGCGATATAGCTAACTAATTTTGTCACAATGTCTAATTTTAAAAATGGTTGATTTGATATTATTGTCTTCGATTCAGTCGTATTTAGGTCAGTAACCGCTAGAGCGATAGCGTTATTTATGGATTTTATGAAGTTATGATATTGCCAAACCTTCTTTGTCGCAGTAGCTTGAATATAATTCGGATTAACGATTGGGATGTATTGAATATATTGCTGAAAATTTTTATACACAACCCCATCATAGTATCTTAAACTTAAAAACCAATTATTATCAATAAACTCAAATATATAGTTGTCTGTTAGAGGGAGCGTAAATCGAATTACGGACATATTATAATCACTTGCGCGTGCTAAAATTGGTGCGGGCCGATTTTCGTAAAAATTGATTGGTAAACTCGTTTTGGTATTGTTCGATACGTAGATATTGTGATAAATGATATCATTTTCATGCGATAAATTACTAGTTTGCGTTAATGACATTTAATTATTATGATATATTAATATGACATATATTATATATAATACTATTATAATGACACAAGTACTTGGTGGTGGAAGGAGTCAATATCCTAAAAATATTATGAAAATATTAAAATCAATAGATACTCAATCGCATTTAGCGGGTGGAGCTTTATATTCACAACGATTTCTAGTATCAAAAAAGGCGCCTGAGTCTGTTTTAGCTAAATTAACAGAGGTAAATAATGATATAATTAATATGATGACCGAGCATTCGAAATTATATGCCGATTCTAATAAAGAGACTATTATGCATATGGTTAGTAAATATCAGACAGATAGCGAAGTCTTAAAACAACATTTAGAACAATTTCTAGATTATATAAAAAATAACACACCTATTTATTATGCAGAATACGTGAAAATCAGAACTGCTCCAAAACCAAGAACAGCTGCTCAGAAAGAAGAAACACGTAAAAAAACAGCAGCTACACGATTAAATCGACCAAGAACAGCTGCTCAGAAAGCACTCACGAAGGCAAAAAGGGCTGCTACACTATTAGGAAGACCACGACAAACATTTCTTGACGTTATTCCTGAAGAAGACGAATTAACGGAAGAGGAAGCAGCTGTCCTTTTATCAAGAATTTTAGAAAGAAAAGAAAAATTATTAAATACATAAAAGACGAACATATTCATCCAAAAAAAAATAAACTAACGATTAACGATTATAACGTCTCTTTTTTTTTTTTTGATTTAAATTTAGGTTTTAATTATTCTTCTATGTTTTCCCGAATGAACTACTTCATCATCTTCAAAACTGGCTAATATAGCATTTCGTTCGTCATCTGGCAGATTTGCCAATGCTTCCAGGGCAAGAACCTCTTCGTCTGTTAAATCGTTAGTTGACGATCCTCCAACCAACGCCCCTCCGACCATCCCTCCAGCCTTCAATTTTTTGAGCCCACTGCCGATAAATCCTCTAATTCGATCTAATCCACTGGCTATAGGTGATGCAATTTGCCCTACTACGGGGACATTGCGCAGTGCGTTTGCGATATTGGACGCGACGGGCAATGCTTGCTTTACGATATCAACCCCTCTAGAAAATACATTTTTAGCGCCTTGAATTAAATTGGAAAACCAACCTCCCCCAACTAATGAACCTCCCATGACATCATTAACGCGATTATGAGCTACAGGATCATTTGCGGACAATTTTACCATAGCCACATCTGAGATACTTAATGGTGCATAGATTTGTTCGCATCCGCCTGTAGTAATGCTACAAACCCCTGGATATTGCATTATAGCGTATAATTGATATTCAATATTAGCGCTGCTATTACCGTATAATCCACATAAATTCGTAATATTAACATTGAATGAAAAAGGAAACGACCCAACCATACCGGGAGCTGATCCTGCTTCGAGTTCTATGTCCGTACCCATTTCCAGACATAAAATACTACCCACTCTTTGGGAATGCTCCAACCAACTCGATTTCAAGCCGTTCTTACAAGAAATTTGATATAAATCAGCAGGATCAGCACTTGAAAACAAACCTTGAGCATTACCGAACGATAAGGATAATGAATTTATTGCGGCAAATGTATCGGTAGTTGTTGAATCAGCTGTAGAATCAGATCGTCTAGCGAATATATAGACTTTTTCAGGAATACCAGAAATTGAGTTTGTACTAAATTCGCGAGTAACTGATACACCCGCGTTCAAAACGAAAGTAGAACTATTTAAGATACGCAAGAAATTATACTTATAAAAATACTTTTTGTCTCGATAAATAGGGGCAACTGACTGATCGGGACTAATACTAGTGTATAAAAGAACTGGAGCTGTGTTAAGGATAATCGACGCTACACTAATACTAGTTAATGATGGATTTGATGCATTAACGGAAAGCAAACGCGCTAATGATGGCAAAAACGACATTGAAATGTTTAATGTAGTAATGTTAGCCAATGAAACCGATTCTAGACTCGACCATGTTAAAGGGCTGCAAAATATAGATTCCGTGACTTTATAATAAAAAGTCCAGACCCCAACGGCAGCAGCTGTGATGTTCGATCCCGTGACGAGATATGGTAAATACCCTCCCCTAGGCTCTGCATTATTTCCAACATTTGCATCGTTATAATTAGCTAATGGGGAGCGTATGGTATCATGCAAATCGTTATAAATTTGAGTTGAGTCTTTCATGTTGGGAGTTTGTGATACTGTATAATTGTTTTTGCTGGGGTCGACGAACCTCTCAAGCGCTGAAATGAAAAGATATGGTTGACTTGTAAAACTATTTCCGTTGATATTAACGGTCACGTTTTGCATTACGGAGCTGATTGGAAAGCATCTTAATGCAAATGCTTGATATTGACTACTAATGCTATTGAAATTGGATGCTACTATGGTAGAGGCCGTGCTATTCGTTAATGTCATTTGAAAACTAAAATCCCATACAACCTTAACATTAGAATCGAACAAGGTGTCCGTTGCCGTAGTGATATCGAACTGCACATTACTAAAAGAAGACCCTGACACAGATGCGAGCCGTTTTTGAGCTATTTTATTCGGGGTCATTATTACTGAATATTGTTTTTTCTCGTTAATATCCATACGTCTGTCATACTCTTTCACTAAAGACAAACCATTCAATGAATGTTGAATTTCCATAATTTTAAAATATATTGTGAGAATTAAAAAAATTATATATCTAAATATATAATATAAAATGTCATTAAAACACCTCAAAATAAATGGCAATAATAGTGATATTTTACCGAAATCAGTATCAACAGGCTCTCTAACGATGACAACCGGAGCAACCGCGGGATATTTATTAAGTTCTGACGCCACGGGCATTTCGTCATGGACAAATCCTACCGCATTGGCTGTTACAGCTATTACCGGAACAGCAAATCAAATAATTGCATCGGCTGCTATTGGAGCAGTTACTCTATCATTACCCCAAAATCTATCAACCACTTCTGCAATGCAATTCGGGAGCATTCAACTAGGTGCGAATAGCGTTTTTTCACAATTAGATAGTGGGACCTTTTCCGTTACTATTGGGGCGGGAGCTACGGGAGGCCCTTTCAATGTCATGTACATTCGGTTGGGTCAGTTAGTCCTGTTAACTTTCCCGACAATGTCAGTAACGTTAATAAACCCGGCTGCTGATTTTCTCATTAGTGGAGTCCCTGTGGCTATTCAAAGCACAAATGCTGGGACGGTATTAACAGCTGCATCGTCTGGGGGTAATTATGTCGATCTATTACGATATGTGCCTAATACAGGAACCGTATTAGCATTCGTCAATTGGCCTACATTAGCGCCATTAGGAGGTGTTGCTCATATCGTTTCTGAATGTACGCTCACTTACCGTATTTAGTTAAAAAAAAATACAAAATACTAAACGCATACGTTAAGTATTTTTTAAAAAAAAATCATATATATATACTATAAAAATATGAGTTTAAAGCACTTATCAATTATTGGTAATAATGCCGAGCCAATTGTAAAAAATATAAAAAGTGATAATTTAACAGACACGAATACATTAAGGATTAGAAATAACGCTAGCACGGGATATATTTTAACGTCCTCGGATGATACTGGATTGGCTGTTTGGACTAACGTTATTGCTGCAGGTCTGGTGGATAGTGTCTCCGGCGCATCGAATATCATATGCAATCCGATTATCGGCAATGTCGTAGTCACATTAGATAATAATGTCAGTATTACTTCGTTAACCGCAACGAGTTTAACTGGTGCAATTCAAACGGCGGCCCAAACTCTGATAACTAGCGTAGGAGCGCTTACTGGCCTTACAATGGGCGGGAATATTAACATGCAATCCAATGACATTTTTAGCAATAACGGGGCGGTAATAGGAATCGGGACAGCGACAGTTCCTCGGAATGGTATATTGGGAAACAGGGCTATTTTGGGTTTACATGGGTTTTCAAATCATCCAACTCAACCGGGGATAGAATGGACGACTAATTCGAGTGATAACCCTAATCTGATGATTGGTAGTAATATCGGAGGATCAAGTTTTGTGTTGTATAATTCCTATATTAACGGGTTTTTAACCTATCGATATTCTGACTCTGGGTTTAATCCATATGCCATAATGAATGCTAGTAACACGCTTAAATTGCAATATGCCGGGCTTGGAACGATCGATGACCCTATAACTTTTTTAGATGGTTATAGTTTGGATGCTACTGGTTTAAGTACGATAAAGGCTATTAATATGGGCGGTACTCTGAATTTGGTTAATAATATTATTACAAACGTAAATACAATCTCAGCCAATTCGATAACGTTACAAACGACAGGGGGTACTGCTTCTGCTTTGAACTACTACGAATCAGGCAGTGGCGGGTTAGACTGGTCGGGAGCATTCGTTAAAATCGGGGTTTTGTATAATTTTACAAGGATCGGTAAATTCATATCGATCTCATTTTCGCAGATTTTCGCCGATTCTGGAGCTGTTCTAGCGAACATTTTAAACTCGACTCCATTACCGTCACGCCTTTGGCCTAATTTTACTATTTTTAATAATAGCTTAGGGTCTGATAATTCGATGGGAGCTTTAGTCAGCAGTGCTATCAATAACATCGGTATTATTCAAATTGGAGCCGGAAACGGTATTAACAATTTCACGGCCGAAGCAGCCACAACGGGGTGTGGGACGTATGCATTCTCGTTGAGTTATTCCACCGTATAAGATAATAGGTAACAAAAAAAAAGAAATAATCGCATTCTAAAAAGGGACTATTCTCCATAAAGATCTACATTTGGATCAATATCAAGCAGTTTTAATCTATTTATATAATCAATTAATTTTTTTATAGTGTTTTCAGAAAGTGATGTTAAAATTTTTTTTAATTGAGCCTTATATGGGTTAAAAGGACGTCCCTTCTTCATTCCAGTGGTTTTTACAAGCTGTTTAACGTCATATAATTTTGTTACTCTTGAACCGTCCCTTTTCTGATATGTTCGGGAAGCCTTGTAAACACGATATTTTCGTTTATCAATGGTTATTTGTGGATTTGGAATATGGGGTTTAATTTCATCTTCCTCGTCTAATTCTGATTCTTCTATGTCAATTTTCGAGTCTTCTATGCTATTTTGTCGAATATTTAATCGTTTTAGCATATCTTTTTTAAATTCGCCAATATCCTTATTTTTTAACATTATATATATATAAACAAAAATTTAAAAATAATTTTATTAATATAAACAAGATTAATGTCTAATATTCAATCAATAATATTTAAACTAGGCCCTCCATACAACTGGAATATCAGTGAATCGAAAAATTGGTTAAGATCCCATAATTTTATATATAAAAAAGTTGACATTACGTCAAATTATCTAAGATTTCGTCAATTTTATCCCAAAAAAGAATATAACTATATTACAAAAAAAATATCTAATGGAATTAGTTTAATTATATTGGTTCCCTAATTTAGGGTTGCTATGAATTCCAAGATTTTTGTGCAATTATCGTTTGATAAAGCCTTTAAATTTTTTCTTAATAACAACTTGCTTTCCTTTATTTTAGGGCCTCGCACTTGGGGTTCTTTAAAAACACATGTTTTATTATAATAGTAAGTTTTTTTAGTGCCATCCTTCAATAGACGACTTCCTCGGGTAATGTATGATTTCATTTCTGATTGTGATGTTGATTGTGAAATAGTAGACATTGTTATATATACTCATAGAAAATAAAAATTAAAATAATTAATTAACTATTTCAATATCATTATTAAAAAATTCTTATGCGTGTTAATATGCCCTCGCTACCTTATGCATGATTCGTATGAATAGATAACATATTGGTGTAATTGATGTGTATAAAAGGCTGCGAGTGTTTGATGTATAGACTGCGAATAAAGACTGTGGGCTTATTTGATGTATATAAAGAACGTAGGCGTGTTTTGGGGGGATATAATAGATACCCAAATTATATATATAGTACCAAAAGCCCCCCGAAGGGGGGCCGCGCCCCTCCCCCTAATTGCCGATGTCAAGTGACGCATGCCATAGGACGTATAATTGATGTTGATGTATTGTATGATGATAAAAGACGGTATCAAATAACGGTAACACTTGAATAATCAAAGACGGTGGCTAAAAACGGTGACTAAAAAACGGTGACTAAAAAACGGTGGCAATAAATAATATTATAAATAAATAAATAATTAGGTGGTAATGAACGGTGACTAAAAACGGTGACTAAAAACGGTGACTAAAAATGGTGACTAAAAAAACGGTGACTAAAGAACGGTGACTAAAATAATATTATAAATAAATAATTAATTCGATAGCCTTGAAAGTGCTCCTATATTATATGCTAATTGTTAATGATAATTATTAATGCTAATTACCAATGTTATAAAAAAATATTATAAATAAATAATTAATTCGATAGCCTTGAAAGTACCCCTATTTTATATGTAGGTCTTTTTCATAAGTATGAAAATTGAGCTAATTAATAAATGGGGGGTTTTTTGATATATACCAATATTATTTTTATTATCAAAAAACCCCCCATTTATTAATTAAAGCACTTTTAGCTAGCCCTGAAAGGTCTCTTATCTTAT
>Ga0209390_10007517_pt1 | contig 13917 bp, 16 predicted proteins | sample BON01_FD_187212 | JGI IMG/M metagenome (GOLD analysis project Ga0209390, IMG submission 187212) | Freshwater microbial communities from Lake Bonney liftoff mats and glacier meltwater in Antarctica - BON-01 (SPAdes) (version 2) | ecosystem: Environmental > Aquatic > Freshwater > Ice > Glacier... | reverse complement strand
AGAGGCGATTGCTAGAAAATGGGGGTTCCCTGTACTGGTATCGACTCACCCCCGCACGAGGCAACGACTAGAACGTAAGGGTAATTATACAATCGATGGAGTCTCGTTTCATGAGCCATTTGGTTTCTTTGACTATTGTCATCTCCAGACCCGAGCCTTCTGTGTGGTTTCGGACAGCGGCACAATCAGTGAGGAAGCAGCGATCTTGGGGTTTCCGGCCGTGACTACCCGCTCTTCCATAGAAAGGCCAGAGGCCCTCGATGCTGGGGTTATTATTACTACCGACTTGCGCCCTAAGGATCTCATCGATGGGATTCAAGCGGCAAAGTCAGACTATACAAGTGCTTCACTGCCAGACGACTATGCCCCGACGAACACTAGCGTTCGAGTGCGCAATTTCATTTTGTCGACGGCTCACGAACACAAGGTTTGGGCAGGTTTGCGGTAATCCGAGGATTGGCTGCTCTGCAAGCCGCTATATTGCAAAAGCTAACGCAGCCTCTTCGACTCAAAATTTCCATCATCTAACGGTGTAACTGTCTATTCACGGATAGGAGACGGTTCCCCTCGAACACGGTCTCGAATGTGGTCTAGCCTGTGTCCGAAGGCAACCACTACCCACGCTGTTGAAAAAACCAGCACTAATGCGGCGGCAAAGGTAAAACCTGAATTCAGAAAAACTCGAGTACCCAGTGCACTAAGCATCCCAAGGGCAAGCAGGTGCGAGAGGTAAACCGGGTACGAGAATTCACCAACACGCGAATCCCACTTTGAAGAACGCGTTGCGGAGAAGAGTGCCGGTATTAAAACGGCGAAGCTGGCAACCAAAATAAGTGGTGTCAGGTATTCGCTCACAAAGCTCCCATATTGATAACCAAACTGGTGTATCCAGGGAGCGATGAGCACTATGGTTCCGGCTATGGCTAGCGGGATCCACGAGCCTTTCCCAGCGCGTTGGAACGTCCATTGCTCTTTGCGTGTAGACCAATAACGGAATAATAAGATGCCAGCGAGAAAATAGGCCAACTCGAAAACAATGAACCTGTTCGTCCAAGGGTCTGGTAATTGCAATATGAAGCCCGCCACAAGGATCTTGCATCCGAAAAGTGCGACCACAACGACCGCAATCAGGCAAGTACTCCGCCGCACAAGCCATGGCGCCAAGATGTAAAAAATGAGCTCCATTGCCAACGTCCAGGCCTGAGGAAGGAGCAGAAGGGTGAACAATGGTGGGTTGGACTCCAAGAAAGGACCAAAGTCAACCCCCTGATAATTCACCTGAAGGAACATCACCGCGCTGCTACCAAATATTGCAGTATTTGCCACTATTAAGATCGCTATGGCTGCCGAGGGCAGACTTGCGAGCTGACCCAGCCAATTGGCACCGTTCAGCTCGCCAAACACCAAGGCTCCTACTGCAACTAACCAATATTCGGGATAAATCCGTAATCCGCGATTCAGTAAAAATGCTTTCGTACGGCCTGCATAAGTTCGACTCAACACTAACGCCATGTAAAATCCCGACATCACGAAGAATATTTCGACGGCCACGCTTCCTCCGACTCCGGAAAGTGCGGTTGGCCAGTAGTCGCCCGCATGAGCCGCAACAACGGAAAGGGCCAAAACTAATCTCAAAACACCCACAAGTCACCTTTTATGCGCGCGAATATCAGAGCCGGTATTGAGTGAAGCTCAAATATGTATCGGCACGCATATTTTAAGTGCCGTTTCTGAATTAACGGGTCGCGCATCGGGTGCCCAATATTCGTGGTAACGAGATATAGAGCAATGACAAAATACCGAGTAAAAGGACCACAAAAGGCATCTGCACCAGTCCACGATCTGCAGCAATAGCGAGTCCCGAAGCCATGATTGTGAAGAAACCCACAATCAGTGACACACTTGAGTGTGAGAGTCCACCATCCGTCAATTCCTGATATATGTGCTCGCGATGGGCGATGAAAAGTGGCCTGCGTCCCATGATTCGCAATGCAATTGTTCGGCTAACATCAATGAGGTAAATCACTAACGGAGCGACGGCAATCAGTGGGCTGATACCAACTTTCCATGCGGCAATAACTAGTACTGCGTATAGAGCTCCTAAAAGATAGCTTCCTGAATCGCCGAGAAATGCCCTCGCCTTAATACCCCAATTCCATGGAAGAAAAGCGAGCGAGACTCCCACTACAGCGGCGGCGATCGCCGCCCACACTGGTGACGTTTCCGTTAGCATGATCCAATATGTCGCTCCAAGCAGCACACCGTGCAGAGCGGAAATCCCATTGATACCATCCATAAAGTTCGTAGCATTTACAACGACCACCACAAAGATTGATCCCACAACAACAAATACTAAAAGAGATATCGTGTAGCGAAGTTCCGAGACAAAAATAGACACGGTTGCAAAGCCGATCATCAGTTGCACCATCAACCGAATAAGAGGGCGTTGTGCCTTAAGGTCGTCGACAAGACCGAGCACTCCGAACATGATCGGACCTAGCACGCCCCAACTAGGAATCCACCCCAAACTTCCCCAGGAAGAAAAAATCCCGAAAATCTGAGCCGCGCCGGCTCCACGGATGGTCGGAGAATGGTGGGACGAACGCTCACTTGGGTTGTCCAGAATAGTCCATCTCCGCAGAAAAAAAATTACGACGGGTAAGGCAGCTGACGTGACCAAGAAGGCGACGAGCGCCGACTGAATCTCTGCTGTCATAGATACAGCCAACCATGTATTCCTAGTAGTTGTGGAGCCCCCATATGATTTCCACCCATCGATGCAAAGCATAACCCTTCTCAACGAACTTTTTTGCCTCTGAAACGCAAGGTTCGTCATCTGAGGATTCAGCCATTCGTTGAAAACTGAGTAAAACCTTGGAACCGTGCCGAGAATGGATAGGTGGGGGCTCCGCAAATCTTGTGTTACCTGGACAGGCATGGAAACGATAAATCCTACTCATGGCATCCATTGAGCATGCCGACCTTTGATCAAGGTTTACCAAATCTTCCAGACAGTAGACCACACCATAAACGATCGAATCGTGGACCAATCCAGACGTCAATTAGTCGACAGGGTAAACCAACGGGCGGCTCTACGGACTAAAACCTGATGGAGCCCCCCTCAATCGCATTATGCAGATCAAAGTAGTTTCATGACATCATTCCATGGTGCTGGTCGTACATTACGCAGGTCCTTACCACTACTATTTCTCACAAGATGCGACGACTATGGCACATGGGGAGATTGTGACGGTAAGACAAGAATCACAGAGTTTTTCGTGGCAAATTGCCTTGACGGATGCCACGGCTTGGATGATCGCAGTTCCAATTGCCGTCGTGCTTCGTTTCGACTTTGCTCTGCCCTCAAACCTCGCTGAATCAGCGATCGCATGTGGTATCGGTGCTAGTTCGCTCTCGTTTGTGCTCGCTGTCGTATTTAGAATGTATTCGGGTCGATATGTGACGGGCACATTTGACGAGGTATTGGGAGTTGTAATACTAACGGGCTTTGTGAGTGCCCTAGGAACACTTCTACTCCTCACAAATGTCGTGGACCTTCCACGCGCCACTTTCATTATTGCCGGCGGATTATCCGGACTAACTATGCTTGGAGTCCGCTTCCTCATTCGTCGCACTCGCACACTACGCGCACTCGGCCGAGATGGGAATCGGACGCTCATCTACGGAGCAGGTGAGGCAGGCTCACAACTCGCAAATCTCATGCAGAGTGACCGATCAGCGACCTTTATTCCCATCGGATTTTTGGACGACGATACAGGAAAACGTCATTTGAGGCGGTCAAATCTTCGAGTATTGGGGTCTGGAGTCAATCTTGGTGAACTCATAGACCTGCACGCAGTTGAGACGCTTGTAATCGCCATTGCAGGCGTATCGAGTAAGCGCTTGCAGGAAATCGACCGTGTCTGCAGTGCACGAGGGGTTCGCGTCCAAGTTATTCCGACAGCAGTGGAACTTGTAGGTGGAGCCATCCGACTCGGTGACGTATCAGACTTGTCTGAAGAGGACATCATGGGTCGACAGGCCATCCAAACCGATGAACACCAAATCGCTGCTTTCCTTCGAGGGAAAATAATTCTCATCACGGGCGCTGGAGGATCAATTGGATCAGAGATAGCGCGCCAGGTGCACAGATACTCGCCGAAGCGTGTTTTCCTTCTTGACCGAGATGAGTCCGCGCTCCAAGAGGTGCAACTTTCCATTGATGGTAGCGGGCTCTTGATGTCAGAAGATCTCGTCTTGTGTGATATCCGAGACAAAGGGCGTGTGCAGTCCTTATTTAATGAAATTCAACCAGATGTTGTCTTCCACGCTGCTGCTCTCAAACACTTAGCATTTCTGGAGCGAGCACCAAGTGAAGCCTGGAAAACAAACGTGTTGGGCACTTACAATGTTGTTGAAGCGGCAGATGCAACAAATGTTCCCCACTTTGTAAATATTTCTACTGATAAAGCTGCAGATCCTTCCAGTGTTCTCGGTCGGAGCAAGCTAATAACAGAACAAATAATTTCTGCACATAACACCTCAGATACCTCTTGGGTGTCCGTTCGATTTGGTAATGTTTTGGGCTCCCGTGGGTCTGTCGTCACCACTTTTCGTTATCAAATCGCGAAAGGCGGCCCGATAACGGTTACTGATCCCGATGTCTCCCGTTACTTCATGACAATTCGTGAAGCCGTCCATCTTGTTTTGCAAGCCGCTGTCCTCGGTGAAAATGGGCAAACACTTATTCTTGATATGGGGGAGCCTGTTAAAATCGTAGACATTGCCCGCTACATGGTTCAGCGGTCTGGAAGAAATATACCCATCACATTTGCTGGCTTACGGCCTGGCGAGAAGTTGGATGAAGTCCTTGTTGCAATCGACGAACATCTGGACACCACCGAACACCCGCTCATTACAAGAACAAGAGTTAGTGCTTTCAATGATTTTTCCTCGCTCGACGCACTCGACTGGGAAAACGCGTGTCAAAAATTTTTGCAATCCCACAAACCCATTAATTTGCTGGCATTAGGAAAGTAGATCTGGCGGGACCTCGTTACTCGGTCCGGGTTGATCTGACCCCTTGAACCCAAGCCCCGACTCTAAAACAAAATCAGACACTGAATCATCCGGCGAACCATCTCACCCATGAAACTAACCAGATACTGACATGTCATAGGAATCCTCCTTCAGATCAGCCCGCCGCAGCGCGCAAAAACAATAGTCAATATCCAGGGGTCACTTCACTTGGAACTAATAATGAGGTCGGGCCACACTCAAACTAAATTGCTGTTCTTGAAACACAATGACTGTCAAGAAGCATTCACTTTCAAGAGGCCTACAAGCCCAACAAGTGCGCCTGACGGTCAAAGTCCGGAGCGCACTGGCGCACCATCTCGAAGGTTCCTACAGCAGAAATTCGTCCACGATCGAGATAGGCCACTTGATCGCAATGCCTTATGGTAGCCAAACGGTGCGCGATGATAATGAGCGTTACATCTCCCTCAAGGTCAACAAGAGTCTGAGATACTGCCTGTTCCGTCTCGGCGTCCAAGGCACTAGTCGCCTCGTCGAGGACAATCAGTTTGGGCCGGGTATAGAACGCACGCGCGAGGCCGAGCCGCTGCCGCTGGCCACCACTTAATCGCATGCCGTGCTCGCCAACTATCGTGTCTAGCCCGTCTCGTTGCTCGCTCAAGAAAGCTGCGAGTTGGGCTCGTTCCAGTGCCTCCCAAATCCGGTCGTCAAGGACAAGATCCGGCGGCAGGCCGAGGGCAACATTGTCGCGGATCGTGCCGTTTACCAAGGCAATGTCCTGGGGCACATAGGTAATTGCACCAGGCGACTGGGTGATCGCCACTGACGGCTCATCGCCACCAATCGTGACCGTGCCAGTGTCGGGGACAAGAACGCCGAGAATAAGGTCAGCTAGAGTTGATTTTCCAGCGCCGGTAGAACCGACGAGGGCGAGTGAAGTGCCCGAATTGATATTGAGTGTGATGTCAGAAATCGCCGGTGTAGAAGCATTCGGATAAGACAATTCAACTTCCTTTAACTGAACGTGCGCAACAAACTTCGCGTGGCCGTCTTTTAGACCCGATTCAACTCGTCGCCGAGTTTCAGGATCAAGCATGAGGGTCGTTCCTCCCACACCCTTCTCCTCTTCAAGTTCCCTGGCGAGGGAGAGCGTGAATTCTGCCGTTCCCGCGGATGATCGAATGTTGAGGGAGGATGACTGCATGCGTAGAAGCGAGGGCATCATCCTTGAGGCAGCTGCGAGAAAAACCACGATAACCGACAGTGCCGCTGTTGCATCTCGAGTCAGAAGTTGCGAGATAGCAAGAAGGCCCCCGCCGAACACCAAGGCAATCTCGAATACATATTTTGATACCTGACTCATAATCTGCAGGTCGGCCTGGACCGAGGCTGCTTGCCAACGGAGGGCCCGAAAACGATCAACATACATACTCCGACGGCCAACAACACTAACCTCGCGGTATGTGCGAAGGACCTCCTGCACCGAGGAGTAACTAGCCACTTCAACCTGGGAAACCTGAGCACCCAACCTCCCCGCCCAATTGGCAAGGATTTTGTGCAGTACTAATCCAACGAGTACGAAAAAAATGATAGTGAATACCGTCACAAGAAGGTCAACCACAGCGAGCCCCGCAATAAGGACGACAACCAGTGCCAACTCGGTGGCGATCATTACAGCGTTTCCGATAACACCCAGAATCGTCGCGTTGACGCCGGAGGTCAGGGCGTAGGCCGTCTCTTGGCTCGACCTGCGTTGAATAAACAGTAACGGTCGTGCGAGGAGGTCGGCCGCCATTTTTCCTGAAACCATTGCTTGACGGTTTGCGAGAAATCGCAAGGTACGCCTTGTTAGCAGAAAACTAATTATGCTTTTTGTAACGAGAAGAACTGCCGCGACCGCAGCCAGCGCTAGCGACAATGTGAGCGGGTCTGAATTTGAAAGTCCAACTCTGTCGAGCACCATTGAGACTACGGCTGGTGTGGCGCCGGTAAGGGCTGAAGCAGACAGAGCAACGACGATACCGAGAAGTGCGATAGCGATGAGGTCCAGAAAAGCAAGTGACGCTTGAATTCCGATCAGCAGAATGAGAATTCGTCTATCCCTGCGACTAATTAGGGCGAGCGCAGCCTTGATGCTTTGTCGCAGATTCACTAAAAACCTTTCTACATTAATTCAGACTCTGAACTTTATCTTACTTCCAGAGAGGGAACTAAATCGTGACTCGTGGGGCGACGGGCAATTGAAACATGATGACCTGCACCGCTTGCGAGAATGTGGCATTGGGGATTCCGCCGGAGTTCATCGATATTTCCTTAGTGTGGAGACCACTCGCGCGGGACGGGATCGATACCGTTGTTGTGAAGAACGTTGTTCAGTTATTCGGTGGTCAACGCCAACGCCTAGGCATAGCCCGCACCCTCTACAGTCGGCCCAAATTACTGGTCCTAGATGAAGCCACCTCGGCGTTGGATGCCGAAACTGAGCGCATCATCACTGAGACGCTGGATTCCCTTGCAGGGGATGTCACTCTGATTGTGATTGCACACCGGCTTGCAACTGTGAGGCGCTGCGATCAGGTGATTCACTTGACAGGGGGCGGATCACTGGGCGAGGGACTTTTGAGCAGGTGCGGACGCAGGTGCCGGAGTTCAATCGGCAGGCGGAGTTGTTGGGGCTTTAGTTCCGGGAAAGGCCTCAAGTCCCGGTTCAGGTTGATGTGATTCCAATCCAAGGGGTCGTCTACTTGAATGTTGAGCGGTTTTCCACCGAGTGGAAATTGGTTGTTGTCTTCGGTGGATTCAACGATATTGTTGGGATGGTACAAACGAGATTAGCGGTGAACCGGTAGGAAGGTGAGAGACATGACTGAATCTAAGTTTTCATTTCGAATCACTGATCCTGCTTTGCCTTCTGGGCAAATCTTGGCGAGCGACCTGGCAAGACTGGTTGAGGGGTTGCAGGAAGTCGCCCAAAGAATCACCCGCGATCTTGCCGGGGCAAGTGCTCGTGGTCGAACACCGCAACAACGCTCTGATGCCAGTCAGATAATGATCACCGGCCTGGCAAGTGGTTACACGGTGCTGGATCTGCCGGGGGCTTCAGACACCCAGATATCTGAACGATTTGAGGCAATCATCGCTGGGATTGCTGGCAATACGCCGCCACTAGCACGCGAAAGTTTGAGGCAGTCATCAGCGATTTGAACAGTGAAGTTTGGGACATTCCAACGGAAAGTGTTCTTCGCCGGGTGGTCGTGAGTGGCACTCTTAATCGTGTCGACCTACGAACCAATACGTTTCGCATCACTGATACCGCTGGCAACGACATCACTCTCTCTGAAGTGGCCGACCCAGAACAGTTTGGTCCCCTTGTGGGGACATTAGTTGCGGTTGTTGGTCAAGCTGAGTTTTCTGGGGACAAACTTGTCCAGATCTCCGATCCAAAGATTGAATCTTTGGAAGTGCCTTCCGCTTAGAGAGCGCCTGAACCGTTCGTGCCTATTCACACTGGTGGAGTTATTCGTGCTGGTATTTCTGGCGTGACGGAACAGGAAAGCCATAAATTCTTATCGCGGCTATGACGAGTGCGTTCAATCCAAAAGTTGAGCCTCACCTCACTGACACGTGTGTTCTGTCCTATTTAACCCGGCCCCTTAAAAAGAATTACTACTTGATATTTCAGCGCAAACGGCGGACAGGTGGGGAGCCGCAACTTCGCTCACCCACAATCTGCCATTAATCACGAACGGCAAGGATTTTGACGGTATCCCAGATTTGCCCAGGTTTCCGATCTCATAGACCGCGATAGTTGTCGTCGGATCCGTGATCAATGAGGCACCTCTCTCATCGACGATTCTTCGATCCGGCCCAGATGACCTATTTCTCGCTTGAGTGGTGCCTTCTGGTCTAGTTTTAAATTTCCGCTAACTCGGGGGAACTTAGCCGGCTAAGCCTTCACTGTTCTGAACGTGATGTCAGACCCCGGCTCTACATTGAAATCATTGATCGATCGGAGGTAATCGTGAGTGTGTTGAGGCGGCGGTTGTTGCCATGAACCTGCCCGAGGTTGGGACATCTGCTCGAATTTGTTTCCTTGATGAGACCGGCGTAGTCGCCCAGGACAACTTCTTTGCCGTCGGAGTTCTCACCATTCGCGAAAGCAGCGATTTGCCCACCTTTGTTCGCAAATTTCGGCAGCGAAATGAGTGGAACGGTGAATGGCATTTCAGTGGAATGAGCGAAAGAGAACTTGGCCACTATAAAGCGCTGATTGACCTGCTTCGCGAACATTGTGGTTGGTCATTCTGTTTAACTCTGGCTGATCGCTCGAATTTCGACGTTTCCGCTGCATGCGGGGACCGGTATCTTGCCTACGAACGGATCGCAGCACAAAGCATCGCGGCGAGTATGTCCCCAGACGCACAAGCTGTTGTCTTGGCTGACGAATACTCAACACCTGACTCCGTGCGATTTGAAGAAGATGTTCGCTGGTGCGTGAATTCTCAGCTCGGCGGAAATGTCGTAGCTGGCGCTGTGAGAGTGAGCTCCGAGTCCCATGACCTCATGCAAGTAGCAGACGTCCTCACGGGAGCCATCGTGTATCCATTTAGGTCGTCGCGTTCTCGCCGGCAGTTGCGACCAACAGCAAAGCGAAGACTGGCTAGCTACGTGGCCAGGGAACTGGGAGATCGTTTGCCAGTTAGCGACTTCGACCAAGCGTGGTTAGTACCGCCGAATCGGGAACAGAGGAACGGCCCATTGCCTGGATCACATCCATGATGTAGTCTCTGCCATGACGGGATTGGACTGCGCTTTCGAGCGATTGAGGTCCAAGGCCCGCTTTTCTTTTTTCTGCACCTAACACGTCAGACTGCTATGGACGCTGAATACTCTGAAGTTTGATGTACGCAGCTCCCGGCAAGCCATAATGGCAGGACCCCTCGCCATCGTGCCACCACAAAAACCATTCAACGCAGTCCCGCAATCTTTGTGGGTACTTTTCTGCGCGTATACAAGCGGTTTGGGTTGACATCAATCCGGTTTGAAGGTTTGGATTGCTTGTTGACCGTTCCGGAGTTCATCGATAAATCTGCTTTTATTCGTTCGCTGTCGAGGTTTGTCAGACCGTTAAGGCATTCTGTTCTTGTTAATGGGGGAGAGGTAATGGCTGGCTGTTGACCGGGACGGTGCGGGAGAATGTGGCGCTAGGGATCCCGCCGGAGTTCATCAATAATTCCCGGGGGCGGAGACCACTCGCGCGGGATGGGATCGATACCGAGGTTGGGGAGAATGGTGTTCAGTTACTGGTGCTGGATGAAGCAACCCTCCGGCACTGTGATCAAGTCATTAACCTCTCCGCAGGGCGGATCACTGGGCGGGGGACTTTTGAGGAAGTGCGGGCACAGGTGCCGGAGTTTAATCGGCAGGCGGAGTTGTTGGGGCTTTAGCGTTAGTTGGGGTGTGACCCCTGAGGGTGCAACACCCCAGCTTCCAGTGATTCGTGTGAGTCAAGGATGCGAGGCTTACTGGTTTGGTTGCGGCAAGTTTCATTGGAAATAATTATTCTTCTCTTCGCCACTGAGGAACAATTCGGTCCAAAGGGCAGCCGCTGTCACGAAAACCGGGCAACCTACCCAGAGCGCCTCAGCGATCACATGACCGAAGTTCTCACCCAGAGTGGACAAAACGAAGACTGGAGGATTCTTTACGGGTCACGGTGAGACTGGAGGGGAGTTGGGACCGGGCTTCCCAACCAGGACTTGATTCAGTTCACCTCGTCTGGGCTTGAGGCGTGCCAGGTGAGACTAGTCGGAATCAACCGGCGGGTTGTGTTGGTGAGCGGTGACTTAACGGCTGGGAGCCGATGTCAGTGGATCAAAGTACTTCGTGGTGATGGCCGAGGAAATCTCCAAGAAACGGATCGAGAAACTCGGACGCGCGCTACGAGCTGGCAAACTCACCCCTCAAAGCGAGGATTGGAACCTGTTTAGCTAGTACCTGTCCAGTCAGAATGAGTTGCTTGGAAAGATCGAAAAGAACCTGCGGCATTTGGTGGGACCCGAAGTCGTCATTGTCCCTCGGCTAAAAACCACTACCACCCTTAGAGAAAACTAATTCGAACTCCGAGTATTCAACTACCTACCATGCATGACTTAATTGGGATTCGAGTCGTGGGCGACTTTGACCTATCCTCACAAGACAAACTCGTTGCATCGATCGCTCTAGGTTTTGGCGATTCGGTGAGGAAAATTATCGATCGTCGCCAAGACCCAAGATCGGGCTACCGAGCCGTCCACGTAATTCTTAACGTTGACGGATCATTCACTGAGGTGCAGGTTCGAACCAATTTGCAGAGTAAGTGGGTCGACTTGTATGAAAGGCTCGCAGACGAATGGGGGCGGCAAATCCGCTACGGTGCCGGGCCCAGTCCAGACTCTCAAGGCGTGTTAGTCCACCGAGAAAAATTGGTTAAAAACCTTCAAAAGCTTTCTTTGAGTGGTATCGCTGAATACGAGAAGTCGACCAACAACCTGCAATTCCGCGATTTACAGGAACTGCGTGGGTCTAAGAGTGCTAGGGGACTTTCACGCCCGGATCTCGTCAGACAAATGAATCTGAGATCAGCAGCAATTCAGTTAGATGACTTGCAGGGGCAGTTGGAGGCGAAAAAAGGCGATTGGCTCGCTGCATAACTTCAGGATCTAAAAAAACCTTGCCCGCGAGGCCGAAGAAATACTCTAGGCTTATTGTTACAGGAGGAGGAACAATGAAATCATTCTTAATCATTTACAACCGGCTGAGCGGCAAAGTAGACGTTCGGGAATTTTTCGATCCCTCCTTAGCGATTGCGGCCCGCTTGGATTACGAGGCGCACTGTTCAGTAGACGAAGAAGTGGTCGTGCTTAGCAGTGATTCTCTAGAAAGCGTGAAACGAACTCACTCTCGCTATTTTCAGAGCGTTCCACAAATTCTTCGAGCAATTGCTGACTCGCTTCCCCAGGTTGCTGTGGCTCCCTAGCTTTGGTGCCTGAACCAATTTTGAGCATAATCAGCTCCTCGGTAGTTGTAGCGGACTTAGGAGTTCCAACGCACGCATGCCACTAGCGTTGGGTAAACGAGTCTTCCTGAAAACCATTGTTCGTATTGGTCCTGACGAACTTTTCTAGAGTCAGCATCGATCGCACTCGCGAAGACTTGCTCGGTATCCATCCACCGCAATCCAGGATTTATTGTCGCTTCACCGGTCCCCAAAGCCTCACCCAGCTTTCCTGCTTCGTTATACAGTGGTCTTGCAAGGCAATGGGCTGCTTTGTTCCTTACCCATCGCGCAGCAACTTCATGCTGGCCGTCCTCGCTTTCTGCTCTAATCTGTGTGTAATCCCTGCCACTTGGTGAACACAGCCCAGCAAGGATCTTTCCCTGACCTTCAACAACATAGGGGTACACCATTTCGGCATTCGCTTCTGGACTTTCATGAGCCTTTTTAATCATGGCAAACCGATCCTGGGCTCTGTGGATCGCAAGCGCGTATGTCCAACTCAGGTATTCATTTATTGGATTCATGACTCGAAAATATAGATGGCCGAAGTTGACGCTGTGACGCTAATGAAGTATTTAGTGATTCACGGTGGCGGGGACTCGTACCGTCGTGTCAGCACAAAGAAGGACAACCAAAATCCCTTAACTAGTGCTCACGTTTAGCCATGCGACAGATTGGATTTTGCCGGAGTAAATTCTTTTCCAGGTTGCGAATCAGATATCGATGGTTCGTTGGCTCTGCCCGGAACGGTTCTCGAGAATGTTGCATTGGGGATTTCCCTGGAGTTCATCAATAATTCCCTAGTTTGGGAAGCGCTCGAGCCGGCTCAACTCTCCACCTTCCTGCAAGAATCACGCGACGTGATCGACACCGTGGTTGGGGAGAATGGTGCTGGCGTTATCCGGTGGTCAACGCCAACGCCTGGGCATCGCCCGCGCCCTCGACAGCCGGCCCAAGTTACTGGTACTGGATGAGGCGACTTCGGCATTGGATACTGAAACCGAGCGGATCATTACTGAGACTTTGGACTCCCTCGCAGGAGATGTCACCTCGATAGTGATTGCCCACCGGCTCGCAACCGTGCGGCACTGTGATCAAGTGATTCATTGGGCGGCTGGCGGATTACTGGGCGAGGGTCTTTTAAGGAAGTCCGAGCGCAGGTGCCGACGTTCAACCGGCAGGCGGAGTTGTTGGGGCTTTAGGTCGGTCAAGATCCGAGATATCAGTTCAGGTTGCTGTGAATCAACTTCAATAGTTCAGGCCACAGAGGCCCCGACCCCTTGCGGAAAGCTCACCTGCCACCACGCCCGATTGGTGGAACTGAGCGCCTTTTGGTCATGTTGTGGAAATTCTTAGTCTCGTTCTCGATTGCTTGGCGGATGTAGTCGTTCAAAGACATTCCTTTGTTGTCTTTGAACAAGGACAATGCTAAGATGTCCTCGTTCAAAGACAGGAGGAATTAGTGTCGTCAACCCAGATTACTCATTGGAGCAAACTTGGAGCAACGGTAAAAGACTCTCGCCAAGCACTCGGCTTAAGCCAGAACCAACTGGCAGAGCGGGCACAGGTATCACGCTCTTGGCTAGCACGAGTAGAGGCAGGTCACCGTGGAGCCGAGCTAGAGCCATTACTTCGGCTGTTAAACGCACTCGGCTTGAAGCTGTCTTTGACACAGGGCGGAGCCGAAACATCAGAATCGCGCAATTTGCCCAGCAACCTGCTAGACGCCGCCAAGGCGAGGAAGCAAGCTTGGTTGGGTGGGAAGGCCGATGTCTGACGAAACCTTGGCGGTTCTGCTGCATGGAAATGTTGTAGGTGAACTCACCCAGATAGCTGGCGGA
>Ga0209390_10007513_pt1 | contig 13922 bp, 16 predicted proteins | sample BON01_FD_187212 | JGI IMG/M metagenome (GOLD analysis project Ga0209390, IMG submission 187212) | Freshwater microbial communities from Lake Bonney liftoff mats and glacier meltwater in Antarctica - BON-01 (SPAdes) (version 2) | ecosystem: Environmental > Aquatic > Freshwater > Ice > Glacier... | reverse complement strand
GCCGCGGCGAGCATGTCGCCCGAGGGGCGCGTTTGGCAGCTCACCGAGGAGCTGCGCGCAGAGCGCGCGCACTCTGACGAGATGCGCATCGAGCTCGAGACGTCTCAGCGCGTGCTGAAGCGCGCTCTTTGCCGCGAGGAGTGCGGGGCGGCGGCCGTAGTCGCGGAGGGCGCGTGGGCCGAGCTGCAGATCAAGATGATGGCGCAGGAGCACGAGGTGCGCCACCCGCCCAAACGCGAAAGCAGAGCCCCCTCCTCCCCTCTGCTCACCCCTCCGTCCCACCCCTCCCACGCAGGACGAGACGCGCGCGCTTCGCGCCGAGTACGGCTCCAAGGCGCGCGAGATGACGAAAATGCACAAGGCGGCCGAGACCGAGTGGCAGCACAAGGTCAACCGCGAGAAGAGCGCGGGCGTGTTCAAGCTGCGCGAGCTGGTACACAAGAGCCGCGCGGCGTAAAAGCAGGATGCGGTATCGCGGCGCGACGCCGAGGGGGACGCGGACGCGATGGCCACGCGCGTGCGCGAGCTCGAGGCGTCGCTCGAGCGCTTGCACGGCACTCGGCAGCAGACTCTGCTTGACACCATCAAGGAGGAGAGGGCGGATTGTGCCGAGCAGACGGCCACGCACCTGGCCAAGATTGCCGTGCTGTCGCAGCGGCGCATGGCCACCATGCGCAAGGTCTCGGACATCAACCTCTCAAAGCGGCGCGCAGCGCAGGCGACCGAGACGGCGAAGCAGGCGCAGCAGGCGCTCAACGACTACTGCATGCGCGACCTGGCCTCCGACATAGATCTCGCGCGGCTGGAGGAGATCGAGGCCGAGCTCGTCGCGACGCACGCGGAGCTGGCCAAGGAGAAGGCGCTGCGGGTAGAGTACGAGGCCGTGGCCTACCCACCCAAGAAGTACTTCTTCGAGAGCGGTGCCTACACGGCAGCGGTGGACGTCACCATAATCCGGCTGATCGCCGACTGAGGCATAGCGAGCCGCGTGGTGCCTGAGCTGTTCCAGATCTTTGCCGGCTTCTTCAAAGTTACGCTGCCGGGCCGCACCAACAAGGTGCCGGTCGCGAGCGTCAACAATGAGCGGCGCTTCGCGTCGCGGGAGCTTAAATTATGTCCGGGCAGGTCGCACTGCCACGCGATGGGCGCGTTGGTCAGTGAGTTGCACCGGGTGCAGGTAAGACAGGCCGGCCTCACCGCCCGTTTATATTTTTATTTTTGTGCCCCTGGCTGAGCCCCCCCCTGGCCCCCTGCAAGGCCGGATCGGGGGCGGGTGGAAGGAGGGAGCGAGCGAGGCAACGCCTCGCCCGCCCCAGCATCACGTCCCCACCCACCACCCACCCACAAATCCCAGCCAACGCAAGCATGCTCATCGCGCCTGACCGAAGGTGGGCACCCGCACCGAGGGCTCACCCAACCACGCTGCACACACCCCGCAGGCACGTGGAGCAGCAGTAGGCTCCGTCATAAACATTATACCACTATAGACATAATAAAAAAAAGCTTTAGCTCGCTCGGACGCTCGTTGCTCCCCCTGTGGTATCTGCCAGCCCTGACCAAAGTTCACAGGCCACTTTTGAAAATTTTGCTAAGTTCACAGCAGTTGAAAAAATGTTGTCTAAAATGTTTTCGGGGCAGTACCCGTTTACGCCGCTAAACGGCGCTACCTGCCGGCGGCCCGTAGCTAAGGGTTCACCCGCTGGATGTCCCATCGGAGGACTTATCGGAGGCGGATGTCCCGTCGGAGGACCCATCGGAGGCGGATGTCCAGTCGGAGGACCCATCGGAGGCCAATGTCCCGTCGGAGGCGGACGTCCCGTCGGGGGCGGACGTCCCGTCGGGCCCCTCCTGGGCGGACGTGGACGTTCCACGGGAGGACCACGGGGGCGAGGCTCCGGGCGGGGCCCAGGCAACCGGTACGGTCGTCGAGGCGGCCGAGGAAGCCACGGTGTTGATCGCAGTCTCGCTCGAGCTCGCTCCCCGTGTGCAGGAATTCACGACCGCACTTGCGCACGAGCACCGGGCGTTCCGGGCCGAGGAACCACGCCGCCTGGCGACCCTGGCGACCCACCGCGCGATGCTCTTACAGGCGCATGGCATCGCGCACCTCGCGCTCGACGGGCACCTGCGCCCCTCGGTGCCTTATGGCGCATTCCGCAGTGGCTCGCCGTGGGTCGAGGCGACTGCGGCGGAAGCCATCGGGGTGGCAGAGTACGCGGCCCTCTCGGGAGACCCCACTCACCCGCGTACCGTGCAGTCCGTCAAGCGCTTCTCCTCCTGGGTCGCCGAGTCTGCCTACGGAGATGCTGTCATGCGCACCGACACATCGGTCCGTCATCCCCCGGCATGCGGCGTGTGGTCGTGCGGCGCGGGGAACCAGGTCCTGCTATGGCGGGACCTTATCCCGACGGAAGAGTGCGCCGATCGATTCGCGTGGACCCTGGAAGCGATTGCCATCCTTCCGCTCGCGACCCCACGGGGATTCGATGCGCGATTTCAATGCAAGGGCGTATTCGCCTCGCGCCTCATCCGCGAGGGAACGTGGTGCTGCAATCAGCGCGATGGCTCGTTCTCGATGCTCTTGCTACGTGTCTGTCCGGGCCGATGCGCGACGGACCACTCGGCCCTTGGCCCGCATCACGACAGCTGTTCACTGGAAGCCGGCTATGTCATCCTGCGACCAGAGTTGGTCGTGCCGGACTTGCTTGTCAAATTCGCATGACGCCACGGAGAAGCCGCGTCGCCGGTCACATGGAGGTGGCCGTGCAGGAGACGACCGTGCTGTCCCATCCCAGCGCGTATGCCTCGCGCAGGTGCGTCGCGGCATATGCCGCGCTGGGCGCAGTGGGATGCAGATGCGCGTCGCGCGCGCCAGCTGCGCACGCTCGCCGCGCGTCCGGGTCCACCACAAAGGCGTCGCACTCGGACATGACGGCGAACGTGCATTGCACGTCGGGGCGCAGGGGGCGCGCGTGCAAACGCAGCGGGAGGAGGGGGCGCGCGCAGTGTTGACCTGGGCACATGTATGCATGCGCCGACGACGTCGGGCAGCGCGCGGCTGCCCATGGGTGCTCGAACCATGCCATTCTCGGGGCCCGGGGTGGGACGAGCGGAGATGCGACGGGGCTTTGACTGAAAACTATTTTTTTTGAGAGAGGCGAGTGTAGTGCGGGGGGAGGGGGTATGCAAATCACGGAAGAGCAGGGAGTATTCCTTCGGGCTCGCCGTACAGCGCACCCTGCTTGCGCCACCGACTCACAGCGCCACATAGGCAAGCTTGCGCCACCGACTCACAGCGCCACATAGGCAAGCCACCGCCGCGTTGCTGGCTTCGGGTGGCCGAGTGTGCCGCTGGCGCACAATTGAATCCACGTCGCACCACTCGCGCCGTGCCTCGTGTGTGTCGCGGTGGCCGGTCGACACTCTTTCGCAGTCCGTGTTGTTGAAAATTGAGACGAGTTCAGCCCCCAGTCCACCGTTTGCGCACGCCCCGTTCTTGACCGCGCGGGCCGGCTGCGCGCGCAGCCAGGCTTCGTACCATTTGCGGACGCCCTCTGCCTGTGCGTCGCTAGTGCTGCACCAGGCTTTTGTGTATATCGAACCCGCCACCAGCGCCAGTACCACAGCGAGCCCCATGGCCGCGTACACCAATTTGAGCTCGGTGCTCGCCCCCTCCCATGGCCCCTTGCGCGAGTCACGGGCACGGCGAGTCCGCCGCCGCGGCGACGCGGATCTAGACCCGAGCATACTATTGATTCCCGCGCCCTAAAATAAAACACGTCACAAAACACCACACGCACACACTCCGTGACGCTCCATGGGTTTCGCAGCTTGGTCCCCGATATCCACGTGGCTAGGCCCTGCCCACGTAGCTAGGCCCCCACGTGACTAGGCCCTGTCCACGTGGTGAGGCCCAGGCCCTATCCATCGCACTCCGTCCGCGTGCACAACCCCAAAGCATGCACCCCCCGCAGCGGGAAGGCACACGTCTTCTGGCGCACCCTCACCTCCCCGCGCATGGCCCGCATAGAAAGCCGACCGTACTCGCAAATGGGCTGAGGACCGCGGCTCGTATATCATCGTCGACCGCCTCGCCCTCGTAGACTGTGCACCGGACGCACTGCGACGACCCCACCACGACCGCCTGGGCGGGGTTGTACGCGACGGGTGCAAGCCGCCCGCTCTCCTCGGAGGAGCGTACCGTGACGAGCACGTCGGCAAACAGTGCCCCCGCGTCGCGCAGCTCCGAGAACCACTCTTGGCACGCAGCCAGATAGGCAAGGCGACCCTGGGTGGTGCACGGAGCCTCCAGCTCGTGCCACGCGGGCTTTGGTCCCATCGCACGCGGCTCCTGCGCGAGAGGGTCCCTCGAAACTGACCTTTTCGGGTCTCCCTTCACCCTCCCCTCGGGGGCAGCGGCAATTTGGGTCGCAACGGGGACTTTTTTTCCCCCCGAGCCAGGAAGACACGGCGGGGACATGGAGCTCCCCCCCGGGGAACTGGTGGCGACTACGCTCGCCATGCTGCTTGTCGTCGTGCTCTACCAGCGCCAGGTGACGCGGCTGATGACGCAGCAGCACACCGCCGACCACCTCCTGCCCACGTGCCGCACCCTTGCGGCCATGATCGCGGCATCGGGGGCCGACTGCCTGGCCCCCATCTTAGCCGCGATGCAGAACGCCCACTTTCGATTGACGTGGGTCACCGTCTACAGCCACTCGGGTGAGGTATGGGCCGACAGCTTCAAGCCCTGCTACGGCCAACTGCCCATGCCCCCGTCGCAGTCCCAGGTCGCCGCCTTCGAGGCCGCCGCGCGCGCCGGAGTGATGAGCGACGACCACCCGCGGGGCATCCAGGCCGTGATGTGGGGCAGATCCATCTCGACCAACGCAGACGCCACCATCTCGGTTGCGGCCGTACGGGCCGGCGACCTCATCGTCGCCATGCAGGCCTGTGGGAACGAGACGTTCTAATGGGCCCGTTCGCCGCGTGCGCTCTTTTTTGGGGCCGTTCCCCCAAGCGGACGAGCCGCGCGAGGCAATGACATTCCAAGAGGAGATGCTCGCGTGCGCGCGCTGGTTTCACCACCACGAGCCCGCGGCCCGGCCATTCCCGACCGGTTCGACGACGAGGACGCCGCCGTGCACTCGCTGATGGACGCGCTGCTGTTTGAGGCGCACCGTGCAATGCGCGAGCCCATCGACCTCCCCCTGAAGCCCATCCTAAACGCAGTGGACCTCGCGTCCGACCAACCGGGCATCATCGAGTCCACAAGTGCGTCCGACATGCGAGTGCTACGCGCCGCACCCCACGGTGGCGCGCCGGGCGACGCCCCGCCGAGGTTGCAGTACGAGCGCCGCTCCCGCCCCCCATCGGACCGGCGCGAGTCGTACCCGTCGATTGCAGCCGCCGCCATCTCGCGCGCCGCAGCCGCCACCGAGCGAGCTGCGGCGAAGAAGCTCCAGGGCGAGGAGCAGCGAGCGGTGCGCGGCGCGGCGCACGTGGCCAAGGCACCCAAGGAGCACCAGGAGCCAACGGCGCCAAAGGCGCCAAAGGCGCCAAAGGCGCCAAAGGAGCCCAAGGAGCCCAAGGAGCCCAAGGAGCCCAATGCGCCGGCCGAGCCAGAGCCCGCGGACACTGCGTCAGCCGAGGAGCCGATGGCGCCCATGTCGCCCCCGCCCGAGCCCGGATATACGGGGGCGGCTGGAGCCCGCGGCCCGAGTGGGGGCCCGAAGCGCCCGCCCCCCGCCCCGGAGCAGGTGGATGCCATCGATTACGCCCCTCCAGCGGACTGCCCGAAGCGCCGGCGCAAGACGCGCGGGGCTGACGACCTGGTCGTGCACGAGAGCCCCGTCCCGCACGACCGCCACCTAAGCGCGCTCGAGTGGTGCGGCGTACATCCCGAGCTGCTGCCCACCCTGCTGCGCGGCGCCCCCGCGTCCACGCCGAAGCTGAGCTTCGTCGAAGGCCCCCCCGGGACGGGAAAGACGACGCGCCTGCTGGCCGACCTTGTCGCCTTCCTCGGGCAGTTCCCGACGCTCCGCTGCCTCGTGTGCTCGCCGACCAACGCTGGCGCCGTCGACCTGTTCCTGCGCTCGATGCGCCTGGGCGTGGCCGGCCACCTCTGCGTCGCCAAGGAGCTGATGCCGCCCGGCCTGCCGCGCGCGCAGGTGGTGGCGCTCGACCAGGCCCGCGTCCTCTTCTGCACCGTGTCGGGGCGCAACTGCGCGCGCCTGCGAGCGGAGGCAGTGGACGCCGTCTTCCTCGACGAGGCGGCCATGTGCCCCGAGGCGCTCGTCTGGGGGCTGCTTCGCCCCGAGGTGGGCTACCTGCACCTCGTCGGCGACACGCGGCAGCTGCCCGCGCTCGTCTGCGACGCCGGTCGCGGGCTGCGTCACGACCGCAGCCTCATGGCACGGCTGCGCGACATCGGGGTCGTGACAGAGATGCTCCACGAGCAGCGACGCATGCACCCCGAGATACTGCGCTTCCCCAACGAGTGCTTCTACGAGGGCGCCCTGCGCACCGCCTCGGACCGCGCGCCGCCGCCACCGTGCCTCGCCGCCGACGGGGTGGCGCCGTATGAACTCCTCGACTCCCCGGGGGCGGAGAGGCCGGTGGGCACCAGCTGGGCCAACGACGCAGAGGCGGCCGAGGTGGTGCGCGTCTCGCGCGACCTGCGCGACCGGTGCGGACTTGACGTCCAGATCCTCGTGCCCTACGCGGCGCAGGTCCAGCAGGTCATGTCGATCGGAGCCGGGCTCCGGGTCGCTACCGTCGACTCCTTCCAGGGCAAGGAGTGCGACGCCGTGGTGCTGGGCATCGTGCGCGTCGCACGCCTGGGCTTCTGGGCCGACCATCGGCGACTGGCCGTCGCCCTCACGCGCGCTCGCCACGTCCTGCGCGTGGTCGGGGACTTTGCCGCGTTTGAGGGACCCGCGGGCGAGCTCGTGGGCGAGCTCGCAGCGGATGCGGCGCGACGCGGCCTCCGCCGTGGCCGCGACCCGCAGTCTATGGGTTAACAATTCACCCGAGCTACCGACCCGTCGCGAACGTTTTTTTTCGGTCGAGCGATTCATGCATAATGAAGTTGTCTACCGTGCTCGAAAACCTCATCGGCGGACGCGGCTAGCACGAGTTGCACTGGCCTGGTTGCCGCCGCCCATCGGGTTTGGGGTCAATCCTCATCCCTCTCGCTGATTTTGCAAAGGTCGGACATGATAGTCCCCAATGACGACGTCGGCCCCAGCGGAATCGGCCACAGCGCCAACGGCGTCGCGTGGCCGGCTGGCGCGGCGAGGGCGAATTGGCGGGGCGTGGATGCTGCACCTCCGTCTCCCAACGACGCTTGCTGCGGATGGCCCGATGTCTGCCTAGACGGGGGTCGGCTGACATCGTCTGCGATGCTGACGCGGGCGGCGCGGGGGGTCGGAACTGGAGTCCCCCTCGCCCATGCGGCGATCACTGGCTGGCGGAACGCCTCGGCCATGGCCACCTCAGACTGCGCCTCGAATGCAATGGCGACGCAAGCGGCGATGGGGGTCGGGACCGGAGCCCCCTTCGCTGGTATCCGCGCATGCTCCCGGGACGCGGTCACGGCCGATAGTTCATCGATGGGAGACTCGGTCGGGGTGTATTGCGCGAGGTTCCGCTCGCAGATGAAGTCGAGCAGAGTGCGCAACGCCGGTGCGGTGATGCGCCCGCCCGGCAACACCGCGTCGACACCCGCCGTCCGCAACTCGGCGCGCAGGCCAACTTGCCGGTCCGCGCAGCTTGGTATCGCGACGGCAACTAGGAGCGGCCGCCCGTGCATGTCGATGCGGATGGCACCCTCGCGTGGGTCGACGGCGCGGCTGAACTCCTTCATCGCGCGGACCCGGGCTGTACTGAGCGGCACGGACTCGTCCATGCCCGCGCCGGTCAGGACCAGGTGCATCGGCAAGCTTGCCCCCATCCGCGCGAGGGTCTGGTCGCGCGCCGCCGCGTAGCAGTGGGTGCAAAGGATGGTCGCGTTCGGCGCCACGGCCCGGGCGACGGCCTCGTACTCGGCGCGAAGGGCGCCGTTCTCCTCGATGATGAGAATTGTGACATACTTGGGAGTCGGTGCAATGACGGAGAGGGTGTCGAGCGCCAGGTCGATGAGCGAGGTGCGGAAGTGGAACGCGAGCGCATGTACGTGGGCAATCTTCGGGAGCCACTCGGCGAACGCCGCGCACTCGAGGTGGACGAGGTACTCTGGGGTGTATTCCATGAAGCAGACGGCGTCCGAGGCAAAGACTTTCTCTTCACATAGCGGTTTGAAGCTGAGGCTGATACCCGCGGTGAGCGCGGAGCGCCAGTCGAAGCCGGAACCCGGGGCGAGGAGTGGCTGCACACGGAAAACGTGGAAGGGTGAGTTCGCCGTCCAGGTGGAGTGCAGTCTGGGACAGAGCGACCTCGGGCTAACCCGCGCCCGGGTTATAACCCGACGACGCAGGCGAACCCAAACGCGGGGACACGTGGTTGGGTTCCAGCCAGCGCCCATACCTGAGCGAACATCACTGCAGCACTCATGGCGTAGGCGTCCAGTGCGAAGGCATCCCACGCCCGCTGGGCCAAGGCTTCCACCTCGTGCACCTCCGCGGTGGCGTCCATCTCGTGCACGGCGAGGCCCACCGCAAGGCAGCAGGACGACATGCAACTCGACATAACTCGGGGGTACGTGCTGTAAAACTGATGGATGCGCAGGTACCTCCCGCAGTGTGCAAGAACTCCCCCCCCCAACAAAAAACTCTAGCCTCACCCCCCCCCCCCCCCCCCCCCCGCAGCGCGCAGCGCGCAGCGCACCCTGCAGCGGCGCCGCGGTCCGCGGCGGCCGTCTTGAGCTACCGCAGGGGGCGTGCGCCCATCTCCCATCCCGCCCCGTGGAAACTCGCATACCGGCAGCGACGCGTCCGGCGGCCACTCCCCCCGGCTGCCATGGGCGCGCGCCCAGGGCCTGCCCGCCATATGGACTGGACTGACGTGCGTTGGGTGGGTTGCGCGGCAGATGGATTTGTGTGGTCGGGGGCTGGGTATCAACAAAAACTATTTGGGAGCTGGTAGGCGGCAACGAGGTCGATGGCGTGTATTCGGCGCATGTATGGCACCATCGGTGGCGCACTGTTGATGGCCGTGGACGACGCGCGGCTGCGGCTCGCTTCCCAGCGCACCGCCGATACCACGCCACGCCTCGAGTCTCAGTGTGGTCGGATGCCGGCGCGCATCCTTTATGTGTACGATGGCGACACCGTCTGTGTGCTGTGCATCCTCAACGGGCGTCTATGCCGCCGGCGGTGCCGCCTGAACGGCATCAATGCTCCAGGACTCACCGGCTCGGGGGTTCTCCGAACGCGCGCCGAGGCCGCACGCGAATTTTTGAATGGGCTCCTGTCCAACAATACGACGGTCATCTTGTACTACGACGGGTTTGACAAGTACGGTAGACTCCTGGTGCGCTTTCGCGTCGCGGGGCGCTGGGTCGCAGACCAGATGGTCATTCATGGCCACGCGTGCCGAATGGGCCACGGTAGGCGCCAACTCGTACGTGACAGCGCCGTGTTCGCCCACGGCCGACTCTCGCCGCCCAATGGCAGTTCCACCGATTAGGTCCGTGCAGATGGCCGATCGCTCCCATGCCTGTGATCGGATGGCACAGTGCATGAGTCGAATCCGGTGCTCACGCCTCGTGGGTTAACCCTCGAATCCGGTGCTCACGCCGCACCTGAGTGTGCTACGCGGGGGGGGGTGCTCCATCCCGGAGAACGTGTTTGCTCAGAGAACAACCCCAACCCAATACCACCGTGCACACTCCCTGCTACGGAGGGCCCTCCACGCGGGAGCGCTTCCCCGCCCCCGGTGCTGCGCCGTTTCAGAGGAACGTTTCCGGGAGTCCCTCCTCTTCGTCACTCGAGTCGACCGGCACGCGCGGGTGCCGGGCGGTGGCACGCCCTGCGCTGGGGCCCGCGCCCGGTGTCCCACTCGCGCCCCGGGCGGCGCCCCCAGGGCCGGTCGCCTCCGTACCACAGGGCGCGCCTCCGCCCGCGCCTCCCCAGCCGCCCGGTAGCCCGGACAGCATGCTCCCCATCATGCCGCCCATCATGCCGCCCCCGCCGCCGACCAGCTTCTTTTTGAAGTGGTACATCCCAATCGACCCCAGGATGTCAACCGCGATCTCCATCTCGGGCGACGAGGCGGAGCGGCGCCAGTACTTGCGGTAGAGGCGCGACAGCGCCGAGTCGTACTTGTTGAGGTCTCCGCCCATGTCGGATGCCCACCCATCGAGGTCCAGAAAGGGGCCCAGCCTGCCATTGGCAATCTCACACGAGCCGCATCGAGTCTCGCATGAACTGGACCGTGTTCTTCTCCTCCGCCGTCAGCAGGTGGCGCCGCACCTCAAACTGCATGTCTTCGATCCGGTCGTCCATGGTGTACGTCTTGCTGAGCGTGATGCCCTGCTGCCGCAGACGCTCCAGCTCGAGGAGCACACTCTGCTTCTCCATCATCAGGTCCTCGCTGTCTACATGGGGGCAATCGCAGCCACCGCGGTGACCGTCGCGGCGGCCCCGGTAGGCATGGCGCGAGGACCCCGAGTCGGACGCCTCGCTGCGTGGCGGGTGCTTGGGCGGCCTCGCGCCACGAGCACTGCGTGGCGACGCCACACGCGAGGCGTCCGACTCGGCGTGGACGACCCGTCCTCACTCCCCGCCGCCGGGGCGGGTCGGGTGGCCGTCGAGGCGGAGTTGTTGCTCGCCACGTCCGACGCGGAGTCGTCCATGCTTTCCCCGTCGCTGTCGCCGTCCTCGGGTACGCCCTCGAGCGCCGGACCCCGCCCCACCTCGGGTGCCCGCCCCGCCTCGGGCGCCCGCCCCGCCCCGGGCGCCTGCCCCGCCTCGGGCGCCTGCCCCGCCTCGGGTGCCCGAGGGGGGGGCGCGTCCATCGCGTCCGCCGCGCGCAGGGACGCCGCCAGGTCCAATGCGTCCACCGCCGTGCGCGTCGTCTCTGGGTTCGCGAGCGCCACAAACAGCTTGACGTCGGTGGAAGAGACGTCGGACATCTTCACGGGCTTTGCCTTGCCACCCCGTCTTCGCGCCGCCCCGGCTGCCGCACTGACCGCGCAGGGCACCGGGGAGCCGGTCAGTTTGACCCCCCGGGCGCCTGGACGCTCGACCGACTCCCCGCCGACTGCGCCGCGCGGCCGTGATCCACGGGGCGCGCGACAAGCTCTGCTCGCCGCGTGGCCACGGGGCGCGCGTCGGGCTTTGCGCGACGTGTGGCCACGGGGCGCGCGACTGGCACCTACCCGCGGGCCCCGTTCGGGGCCGGCACAGGCCGCGTCGCCCGCTCCTGGGGTCCTGGTCGACCGGGTGCGGGTGGCTCCCGGCGCCGCCGGCCTCGACGAGGGCCAGGCGCCGGCGCGCCGGCACCGCGCCGCGCAACCCGCCCCCGCCACGCCCGACAAGCGGGGAAGGAAGGAGGTCACGGGGGCGCGCATCGCGACAGCGTCGGTTCGACAACGGCGTCCTCGTAGTGGTCATAGACGAGCACGTTCACCAGCAGCGTCACCCCGAGCAGCCCCTTGACGGCGAGCGACAGCACCTGGTAGGCGTACTCGCCCCGCACGTAGCGGCTCGGCGGGGCCAGCGCCTGGTAGAGCTGGGGCAGGCCAAAGGAGAAGAACAGGAGCGCCTCCCCCGCGATGATGTAGTAGACGAACGCGGGCGGGCCGCCGCACACCGCGCCGGCGCCAGTCGTGCTCCGCAGGAACGTGAAGGCGACGCCATACCAGGCGGCGAGCTGCGGCACGTACCCCAGCAGGTGCGCCTGCAGGCGGGGCAGCAAGGGGAGCGCCCACGCGTCGACCGGCGCACCCGTCACCTTTTCGAGGACGCGCGGCCGGTTGATGACCTCGTTCAGCCAGCCAAAGGTGATGGTCGTCGCCAGGAGCGCGTACCCCTGCAAGAGCTCCACGTGGCCGCGCACCCCCGCGGCGTACGCGATGCTCAGGATCATGATCGGCGCCGAGACGACGTACTCGAGCCAGCGCAAGGGGCACTGCGCCTGCCCCAGTCGGCGCAGGTAGAAGCCCCGCCAGCACGTCGCGTTGCCCGCGTGTGCGACCGCGGATAGCGCGAAGAAGAGCGCCGCGGTCCTCGTCAAGGGGAGCGCCCCGTACTCTTTGTACGCCGGCACGAGCCGAAAGCCGCGGTCCGCCGTCGGAGGGTCGAAGTCGAGCCGCGTTGCGTACACAGGCACCCGCAGGCCGAGGTTGCCCACGAGAATCGTGGTTGCGGTCAGGGCCGAGTGGAAGAGGGCCATGGCCGCGTTCGATGCGGTCAGCGAGAAGCGGTGGCGCGCGCTCAGCATCGCGAGGACGTGCGCGGGTGGTGCGGTTACCCAGTAGGCAGATAAAATGGCGGAGGGTTACATACGGGTAAACTCGCGGACCGACTATCTTTGTAGCTCACGTCAAAAGCACGCTTCCATCGGATCGTAACGGGGCGCCATGTCGGGAGTCGGCAGGGCAGTAAGAAATGGCAGGGCAGTAAGAAACGGCACTGCAGCAGCGAGACGTGCAGCAGGCGCAGCAAACAAGGCAGCTGCTGCAACGAAACGTTTAGCAGACGCAGCGGCACGTGGTACAACAGGCGCATCAGTAAGAGCCCGACCCCCAAGGCTGGAGGTTAACGGAAGAGTCCTTTTAGGAAGAAATGCTGATCAACCCCTGAAGGCTAAACACGTCCCCAGGCAACCGAAAGGTACTGCACCCCCCCCATCCCAGTTGAGCGACAGCTCCCGCGCCGCACCCGTAGATGCGGTCGATACAGTAACCACCCCCCGCACCGCATCCACCACGCCGGTAGACAGGTTAACCCAAGGAAGCATAAGAACCGTATCGCCAAAGAACCGTGCGATGCTGGACCGAATGGCTAGTGTGCAAACAGGCAATCAGCGCAACCTCGGCGCCTCCACAGACTCATTCGACAGGGGACAAACCACGCCAGGTGTCACCGTTGAGCGTGTCAGTGAGCCTGACCTACCGGGGGTTGCTACCTTTAAAAGCGACGGGACCAGTCTGACAATAATATCCGATAACAAACTGGATCTGCCGATCAAGGTCAACGTGGCCAGTTCGGGATGGCAAAATGAAAAATTCCGAGATAAGGTCATTGCGGTCCTTCGGTTCCTCGGAGTTAAACCTAAACTTAGAACTGGCGGCGGGGTGGACATGAGTGATATGTCAAGCCAGTTGACGAAGTTGGGGCATATAGCTGCCACGAATACCACGGGAAACGAGATGAGATTGATGAAGCAGGCTGATCCCAAAGTGAAACCCTCAAGTGCGGTCAGCAAATTGTTCAAGAGCGTCGGAGCGTTTGCACAAACGGGTGGTGCCTACTGCGCGCGGAACCCGAACAGATGCAAGGGCATTGGCGGGTTGCTCGCAGGGTCCGCCGCCGGGGCCGCCGTGGTTGGGTTTTTGCTGATGGGCATTGCGGTAGCAGCGAAGGAGTGCGATGCGATGGATGCGTCGGATTGCGACGCACAGCGCGAGGCGACGAATGAGGAGTGTAATTTGGAGTACATGGTGTGCAGGTCCATGTGCATGCCAACTGCCGATGGGGGGTTCCAGACCCGCGGGACGGCGGCAGGAAGACTGATGGATACATGCGACTGCACGTTTACCAATGCGGAGGCCACTGATCTGATGTCATCAACCGGCGCGCTCGAATCGCAGCCCTTCTGCCGCGCTACCTCCGGCAACTGCAGTGACTACTGCCGCGACGAGTGCTTGGCCATTTCCTCGTGTGAATTTGAGTTCATAGAAGAGGAGGGCGACGGTGGCGGCGATGGCGACGGTGGGGGCGAGGGCGGCGGCGATGGGGGCGGTGGGGGCGACGATA
>Ga0209390_10007509_pt1 | contig 13932 bp, 10 predicted proteins | sample BON01_FD_187212 | JGI IMG/M metagenome (GOLD analysis project Ga0209390, IMG submission 187212) | Freshwater microbial communities from Lake Bonney liftoff mats and glacier meltwater in Antarctica - BON-01 (SPAdes) (version 2) | ecosystem: Environmental > Aquatic > Freshwater > Ice > Glacier... | reverse complement strand
GAGAGCAACAGATTCCTAGAAATAGCAACTTGAATCTGGTGCCTTTACACCGTTTAAGGCACCGGCTCTCTCTCGAGCATTCGGCAGAACTGGGTTCTTCCGCATCTCCGGTGGCCGGACAGCACCCGAGTTACAAGAGTACCTCTAGCAGAATCCGTTTTAAAGCGCTGGCTATGGCTCATGGACGTTAACGTCAGAGCAGGTCAATCTCAAGAAGAATAGCAAGGCTCACACGTCTGTCATGTCGCGAGGGGCGTTCTTGATTTCAATGGATCCAGCAGATGCTATCCACGAGATCTATCAGATGGCTGCAATGGCACTCTGATTGTGTTGTGATTCAGGCTGCCCAACTGGAGTCATACATTTTATGTTCGAGGTCGAAGGAGACATTTCTTCTTGATGCCATACCTCACCTTGGGTTTTTGACACCAAGGATCTTGGGTGCCTTGTCTCCCAAGAATGATGCTGGAGTCTTTTTCTTAGGTTCGCTACCTTAAGAAAGACGCCTACGGATCTGAATCCTTCTGATCGGCGGCAGGCGGCACAATTGTGGCAGAAGCCTCAAACACGCCCCGCTGGCCACCTTTGAATATGCGTGGCTGCATCGCCGTTTACAACGCAACATTCAGAGATCGAAGAAGAATTCATTGAGGGTTTTGAGGACGTGCAAGGTAACGAAAAGCTGCCGAGGTGTTGACCAGATCGTCAAAGCCTGTTGCACAGCATTTCTGCGGACTCAGAAGATTCTGATCTGATACATTTTGACAAGTAGATCTTGGAGGCCCTTGTTCATCTTGACCACGCTCCTCCTCCTCCTAGTATCGTCAAGATTTCACCCATACTGTCTCCATCTAAATCTTCACTCCCAGCAAGTCGCTCGTGGCGGTTTGAAAGATCCTCCTGATGAAGATATGGCTCCTACGATGGTGACAGTGATTGTCGCAGTGACGAAGACGAGGATGACGGTAGAAGTCCTGTTTATGCAACACGTTCCTCGGCGCACGGCGTGAAACAGCCGACGTTGACTGGTGATGATGATCGCAGTAATCTATGAATCTTGCGCCCAAGATTGGCAAGTCTAAGTCAATTTCTTCATTGACAGAACAAAGCCTACGTGCTAACAAGACTGTGTTACTTGGTATTGGTGCTAGTCTCACTAGTCCATCCAGACAAACACATCAGGACGCCTTTCTCTACAGTGGCATCTGGGAGAGATGTGGTTGCGTATGATGTCGTCTAAGATTTGTACAAGCTTGAGTTTGTGGCAGACGGCGAGGTGCACTTCATGACGTTCGAGGACATGCTAAGTGTGTTGCCTAGGTCATGGTTTGGAAAACAAGCCAGGGCACATCAGGCTCGCGTCATACCCTCTCTTGCTCGTGCTGCTCACGCAGCTTGCTAGCTTGGTATTGGCAATCAACCGATTCAAGTATCTCCCCTTTTCAATCCGAACAGTTTACCGAGCCCGGCGATTACAAGATGTGCTGCAAGACGCCTAATTATTCCAAATAGCACCCTAGTTATGACGCCGGTAGCAGGATCAATTTCAACCTAGTTACGACGCCGGTAGCAGGATCGATTTTGGACCCAAATTCCTAGGCTAAGCTTTTTTCACTAACGAGTTTTTAAGAACGGGTATATCTCTAGATTTCCCTTATCTTTTGAAGTAATCCAAGTAATCTCGTCGGGAAAGTTTAGCAGTGTGGAAGAAGATGGCCGCAGCTTCCATTCAAAAACGAAGCTCCCAAGAATTCCCTCGGAGGTTCCTTTTTCGGAAAAGAAACCGTGGTTTTTTATTGAATGTTCTTCGGACTGACTTGGGAACGAAGGGTCCTTCATATGAAGGACCCCCCCTCAAAAATCCAAATGGCCCGGGGGCCGCAGCGGCCGGTAGCAGGCGGTGGCACCTCCGAATCCGGTGGTGGCACTGGTAAAGCCATGCATGCTATCCTGTCCTCTAGTCTCTCACATCTGCTCCAATTTTTGGTATCGTCATAATGGCCTCGACACCAACACCCCCAACTATCACTCTGCAGCTATTTCTCAATTCCCCAATTTTTCGTTGTTTTTGGTTCATTTCAAAAGTTCTCAGGTTACTTTTTTCACTTTGATTTTTTTCGTTCCGGCCGGATGGCCAAATTTCTTCCTGGCCAGTCTGAGTTCTAATTCTGGTAGGTGGGGGATAAATGCATCCACTCCACGAGAACAAAAATAATGTCGGTTGGATATCAGTAAAGTAGAACTCGTTGGTGAAAAAGTTTAGGAATTGGGCAGAATACTTCGTCTTGAGGTCATCCTGCAATTTCTTGTATAGTAAAGCGTGGACCCCCCCACCCCCACCCCAAATGGGAGATGGATACTTTTTGAGTTCAACATAGAAAAGGTTATTTTCCCTGGGACAAAGAACATGCTGTTTGTGTATGTGTCTCTCTTTATTAATTCAAATCAACCTCCGAGCCCAGACTGTATCTAGACCATGAAGGGACCCGCATGGGTGATATAAGTCCGAGTTGAGGTCAACCAAACACGAGAGGCACATGTGGAGGAGGTGAGACCCGAAATTCATCATTGGAATACAAAACGGAATTCTGAATGATCATCACTTGACCATTCAGAATTTTGATTTGAAATCCGATGACCATTTCCAGGAGAGGCCCGGGGTGTTGACTTGTGTTGTGGAGGTATTACTTCAACTTTTCTGAACGAAACTGTTCGAACATGAAACCCAATGCATTGTGTTGCCCGCATGGAAAGCTTCTGGGAATCCAGCGGGTGTTGAACTCGTCCACCGAAAACCAGCAGATATCAACCCCGGCTCACTCAAATGGGTGAAAATCAGAAAGTAAGTAAGTTCGGAGCTAATGGTACCAATCAAACAAAAGAGTGTATACGACCTCTTTCTTTCCAAATTGACGAAATCTCTCGAAAGGGGCGAGCTTTTCAAAAGTGGATTTTGACAAGATCCATCCACGGTACGCCTCTGTACTCGTCCTGCTCTGTGCCCTTGTTGTCCTTGCTGCACCTAGAATTACCACGCTCTTTACCCGCCGCAGGTGCTGTGAACACACCCCTTGTCTGCTGTCGTGCGCATGCCTTGCCTAAACTTACTATACACGTCTACTTATTATACTCCGCCTCCGCCCACGGGTAAAAACTGTCTGACGCGCTCCCCAGGTGCACTATTCACCTCTTGCCATGTTTGCTGCGTGCCCATGTTGTCTTGCTTGTCTCTTCTGTACATGTGTGCTCTTGGGTTCTGTCCTTTCAGTGGGTTACTCTGTAATCTGCTGCTATAGAGTCGTCGAGGGCTCAGCCCGAAGGCGTATTGCCAGAAGAGCATCTCGTTTCACAATCATGACGTGCACTGCTTGGAGGATACCAGGGCAGTCTGGTGCCTTTCCTACCCTAGTGGGGGGGGCACCATTCCTTGGACGCTACGTTTCTTGGTAGTTAGGGAGACTTGATTGTTGGAACTTGTTAGCCCGAGGATGCATGCCAGCCCACAAACATTGTGGACTATTTTTACCCACAGCGGGTCGGCCTCGAGCTATGTGTATGGTTACGAGCACATAGAGCTTCCAGCAAAGCTACTAGACTATTTCTTACGAAGTAATAAAAGCAACATCAATCAATAATAGTTATCCAGTACCACTGCGTACATAGTTTCGGCGCCATGAGGAGGGGAGGCGAGGCAAAAAACATTCCTGGATTTTTTTCGATTTTACTCCAAACATTGCGATTTTTCATGGGGGAAAAAAAATACGCCCAGAAGTACATATATATCTCTGTGGCCCGTTCACTCACATCGTGACCTGAAGTCAGTGTCATCGTCTATTGACAATATGAACCTCTTCGGGTTCATACCACTAGCATATACCTGCGGAGCATCGTAGTGCGGGTCTTCGTGATGCACACAGGCCCACACCTTTTATGTCCACAGCTCTCATAGCACCTAGAATAACACGAAACCCGGCCTTCTTTGTGAGCAGTGGCAATAAAGACACTACTGGTAGAGCCTCAATACTAGTCAATAGCACGCACCCAAGTGACCATGTCCTCGTCCATCCCTTCCACGTCCATCATGCTCAGAGCGCAAGATCTTGTCTGACTGGTTATATATCAAGTACGTTTGTGGAGAATTCAAGTTCGCCCTCCGTGACTGAGAGAGTGAGGGTGCGTGCCCTGTCGCATTTGGAGATAAAGATTGATGTGTGGAAGTACATACGGACCATCATCATTGGCCAGTACGCAGTTTGTGGGCATTTGCTGGATAACCATAACCGTGCACATAGCCCTCGCATCTAGGTCGGCAACGGTCCGGGCCCGGGACAGTGTCTTAGGTCCTACGTGATTAGTCGGGTGCGCAACACCCACTTAGTTCAGTGATTAAGTTGGGTATTCGCCACCCAAGAAAGAAAAAAAGAAAGAAAGCCCGATGTGTGTAGTAAATTGGCTTCGCCCCAAACCTATCATTTTGGGTCTTGGGAACGGCTGTATCTGATCAAGTACGAGATGTGGGGGGTGGGGATGAATATCCAGGCTATCGATACCCATTCTTCACTTTTTCAGATTCGAACCCATTTTTTGGTTTAATTTGTACCAATAAATTACCGTTACCACACGCCCATCAAATGGTACTTGACGTTATGTAATAGCGGGAACTTTGTACTAGTAATGCTGTAACAGGCGCATACGTCCACCGCTCATGAGATTTATTGTTTTTGTCTCTTTTTACAAGTGGAACAATTTGTTTTTTGTTTTTTTTGGGTCTCTACTATTAGAATCATTATGTGACTCTGGCATGTGTAGACCATGACTCGCATCAGTCACGCTTGGGGTTGACTACTCCGAAGGCTTGAGTCAACTGAGAAATATTTGAGGGTTTACTCCTTAGGTATTTTAGCTTCTAGCAAATTTTGGATTGGCAATGTTTACCAACAAGTCCGAAGAGCCCCAAGAGGGGGGTAGCAGATTAGTTCGGCTTCAGTGGTTTTGTCCAAGTTTGTTTTTAGATCATAGATCATAGGACCTAAATCCTATACAGTTTCACAGGATGGGATCGATACCCACATGAGGTCCAAGTGGTACTCAATTAGAATGTGTTTTTTTTGACATGACAACTTACGGAAAAATTATTCGAAACCTCCTTGGTTCGATGTTTTACAACGCCTGCTAGGACCCCTCTTTGTGCGATTTCAAAGTTCAAAATCGTGTTTCTACAAGTCAAAAGAGAATGTACCACCCGCCTTCAAACAGTACACAATTCAAGGTAATGCAAGTAACATAGTACAATCTCAATTTGGATCTCCACCTTGAAAAGAGCTCGAGAGTGGAATAGCACCTCTAGCACCACGGGGATTCGACCCCGCGTGCTGGGGTCTGAACCAGCTACCCCCCTCTCAGAGCCCCTAGTAATTAAAATGGAATAAGAAAGAATAATATGGCAGTTGCACTGCCACATTAAGGTGGGGTTGTGTATTTCTCGAACGAACGCAGATTCTCAGTGGAATCCAGTTTACAACGCATTTCATCGATTTTTTTGTTGTGGAAACGAAACGATTCGTCGGTAGTACTGTGAACGTGATCTTGACGCGGCAAACCTGCGGCCAGCGCTTGAGCAGGACTGCGGAAAGTAAACGCCGAGCGCTAGAAATTTATTTTTCTGGGCGAATTTGCTATATGTTCCCAATGTCAAAATGTAAAGGAGACTGAGATCCAGGTTTGTGCACTTTTTGGTTACTTGCGAAATCAGAACCGCTGCGCAATGGCGACTTCCGAAAAAAAAAGCGTTTCGCCCGCAGGAAAAATCGGGATTTGCGACTTTTCAAAAAAAAAGCGTTTCGCCCGCAGGAAAAATCGGGATTTGGCATTGCGCAGCGGTTCTGATTTCGCAAGTACTCAAAAAGTGCACAAACCTGGATCTCAGTCTCCTTTACATTTTGATATTAGAATATATAGCAAATTCGCTTGGGAAAATCATTTTCTAGCGCTCGGCGTTTGCTTTCCGCAGCTCTGCTCGAGCGCTGGCCGCAGGTTTGCCGCGTCAAGATCACGTTCACAGTACTACCGACGAATCGTTTCGTTTCCACAACCAAAAAATCGATGAAATGCGTTGCAAACTGGATTCCACTGAGAATCTGCGTTCGTTCGAGAAATACCCAACCCCACCTTAAACCTCATGACAGTGAAGAGTCCAGTGGTGCAGATTAATTGCACCTTACAAGTTGGACGCAAAGTCGCAAAGAGTGGGCTTACGGTCTCATAGAACAAAGAAATAAGAAATTCGAGACCTCAGGCAGGCCCAATCTTCCACATCCTCGGTTCTAAAATCAAGCAATACACGCACACTGATAAGGCTTTTGACCTACCAAACAAAAAAAATTGACAGTGTCATTTTTAAAAGTCATGTGGCTTGCTGCAACCCGACGTCACAATGTTTGTCGATGGTTTCCGCATGACATTTAAATGTTGTGACTTGGGGCTACATTACATTTGTGAAGATTCGGATGACATCCCTCTGTAGTGTAGAACTCATCAAAATTGTCTAGAGACTCATTGGAAAGTAGACATCTTAATCGCAGCAATCATCTTGACGTCAGATGTATTCCTACAGAATCGAAGGTATTACAACGAACGAGATTCGCAGTCATCTTATTACCATATGACCTGCTCAACTTGTTGATGATCATTGCTTTTATTATTTCAAAAAGAAGTCTGCGTAGTGGGAGACGATTCACACAGACAAAGACACGAGTCCACGGCAAGGAATTATGAACGCAGCGTTCAATATGCATAGAGATGCAGAAGGAGATTACACTAAGGTTACGGAGGTAGAGAAGGCAGAATAGTCTCTCACGAGATGCTCCACACTGACCAAAATCTGCTATGACTGGAATGAAATGAAAATAGGCACCTATTTGAGGACTTGGTAAGAAAATTTGGAATGAAATAAACTTCGAGCACAAAAGTGGTATTACATTTTGTGTTTGAATGAAGTAGCATTGATACTTCAGAAGCACGTCATGCTAATGACAAAAAAAATTGGTACCACGTAAATCTACATAAGACTAGAGAAATTTGATTAGACAACGAGTGTACCACCATTAAATGCGGATCTACCCGGTTGAAACGATGGAAAGCGACGCTTGGACCACTTTTTTAGGACTTTATTCACATTGTATCTGTTGCTACCTCCACAGCATGTTATTTGCTCCCAGGAACAATATGCTTTTTCCTTATTCTAAAGAATTTTGTACAAATTTGATCTGGTAAAACAATTTAACGGTAACTTTTTTTTTGCGAACCGGGCCTTGCCCGGTTCGCTGAGAAAAATAAGGAACTTCCGTCGAAATTTGTCAGTTGAACTCATTCTATTGTGTTTTCGCCAAATTTGAACCCGTTTTCGAACCCGTTCCAAGGCCGTTTATGATGAACGTGCGGAATGAACCTCTTCATGACATGGCTTGTGTGGTAAAGCGTGAACCCCCCACCGGTTGGAGGTGGAGACTTTGTGAGTTCCAACATAGACAAATCTTATTTTTCCTGGGAACAAATAACATGCTGTGGATAGGGTTACAATCCCACTGCACTAGAATTCCAGTGTTTTTCATGTTTGGCCATATACTGGTCAAATTTTACAATGTAATACCAAAAGATATGAAGTCTCATTCCCAGGCCAACAAGCTAAGTTCGTATTTTCTCTGTGCTGACCCGACAGGCAAGCGAGTTCACAATTTTGAGTGTGACAATCTCGGGTCTTAGGACACCAGACAAACATAGGCCTCAGGTTCAGAGTACAAGTCAAAGAATTAGAAAGTCTCAGCCTGGTCTCAGACTCGCAGCCTTTAAATTGCAGTGACTCTTCCTTGCGTGCGTCAGCGCATACACCCTGCAACTTTCATCGTCACCAAGTCACAATTTTCTATAATTTCATATCAGACTCAAGAGGCTTGCTCTGTTGTCAGAATCTAAGTAATTGAGTTCATCGACACCAGAACCGGGCACTTTCAACAGGATAAGTACACGGTCAGGGTGAGCAAGCTTTTGCTCACAAACTGCGTACAGGCAAATGACAATAGTTTGCAGGTACTTCCACACATTATTCTTTACCTCACGATGAGACGGCCTCAAACTTTTGGGTCTCCCGGTCACGTAACGCCCAGTTTCCCCCCTCAAAAATGGACTCGATATATTGGTAGAATCATTGGTCTGGACAGGTGCGTAACCCACCTGGACCCACCTCTTACCACGTTTTCTGCTTGCCCTTACTGTCTTGATTGTCGATTCTGTGTATGTGTTCTCTAGGTCTCTGTCCTTTCAGTGTGTTTGTCTTTGATCCGCTGAGTCGTCGAGGGCTCAGCCCGAAGGCGTATTGCCAGAAGAGCATCTCGTTTCACAATCGTGACGTGCACTGCTTGGAGGACACCAGGGCAGTCTGGTGCCTTTCCTACCCTAGTGGGGGGGGCACCATTCCTTGGACGCTACGTTTCTTGGTAGTTAGGGAGACTTGATTGTTGGAACTTGTTAGCCCGAGGATGCATGCCAGCCCACAAACATTGTGAACCGTTTTTACCCACAGCGGGTCGGCCTCGCATCCAGGTGGGCAAAATGCTACGAGTCGGGTGCTCACCACCCGCTTAGTGAAAGAAAGAAAGAAATGGACTCAAGAGGCAAGAAATGCTGGGTATTCTGTATGACACGGAAGAACAAGACATTCGCTCGCAAATAGATGCTAAGGTGTGTGCTGTTGAAGCGCTGTCTGTTGTGAGTCGATTGTCGCAGCTCACAAGTGGCATATGTGGCTGTCCAAAGCCGACTGGGTTCAGAGTCACCCTGAAATGCTATAAGACTCAGCAGCACGCCAGCTTGAGGGTATGGGTCCCAAACGTTTCATGTTCTCAGTGGATGATGACACTGAATTTAGGTCACTATGTGAGTGAATTTGTATTTGTGTGTTTGACATGATTTCTCAAAAACAAAAAATAGTAAAAATGTCATAAAATCACCAAAAAAAAAATCACTTGCGCGCCCCGCACCCCCAAATGTCTGGCTGCAATGGTGCTTGCTCACCCTGACCGTGTACTTTGCCAACGGTTCGTAATTTTCGTGACACAATGTAACCCCTCCAATCCTACATTTCAACTCTCGTACCGTTGGTCCTCCGAGGCTGGTCCAGGTCAGATGAACAGTCTTCAATCGAGTCAGGAGTCTTGCTGCCCGTCCGACTCTTGCACAGCAGAAGTCAAAAGTCTATAAGACTAGAGTTTGCATAGAAGCTCGCCAGGGTAGCTGTCCATAAGTTCTTCCTCAGGCTGTCTTAACGACAGGCAATGTGCCAGCCTTGAGACAAGTCTCGATCAGGAGTACACCAACTTTTGCCTGTTTCAACGGTACCTATTTGCACGGTCCTCATTGGACGAGATAGAAAGTCCGAGAAGGAGAAGAGAAATTCATTTGCTGGTGAAAAGTGGCAATCTCATTGGTTTGATTGTATGTGTGTGCTCGACGCAGAGTGCATATCTAATGACACTGACTGTGAGGAATACTTGTGTTCGTTTATTTGATTCAGAAAAATATTGATAAAAATTAACACAAAGGGGTGGAACTCTTGAGAGAAGTCGTGGGCCTCGGTTGTGAATCCACGTTGACTTAGAGTAGCCACCTAGCGACGATGTCAGCAGAGGTGGCGGCACTACAACTGCATAAAATATTGGAACTTGCGGCAGCCTCTGATTGTGACACTGATGGCGGCAGATCCTCAACACTATGACACTCAGGTTTGCAGAGCGTGGCACGCTGTATCCACTCGCTGCATCTTGCATACTTTGTATGCAATGTCGCACAGTCATCCGACGAGTCGTCGGTGTTCCAGCCTGAATCCACGCGGTTGGGGTCGCTTGGCTTCGTCAATCGCCGAGATGGTGCGTATGCTTTCATCGGCACGAAGGCTGCAGCCTGAGCGTGGCGCATAGTGGGAGATACCAAACGATTGGAAGTTGATCTTCCTGCCTCCATCTTACCCCTCGTGTTCTCCGAGTCAGACTTGCGCACTCGGGCCACACGCCCTGCACTCTGTTTGTCGACGCTGCAGGCGAGTGCTTTCTTGTGCGCGAGTACGTTTGCGTGTGACAGCCGCTTTAGGTTTAGTGGTACCTTCAGCTGATCTATTTCATACATCCAGTCGAATGCGCCCAACGCGTCGCAAAGCACGTAGGCTACGACAACGACTGCGATCAGACATGCAATATGCTCATCCCATCCCGGGCCACTAACAACAACAGCCGCTGCGTGCCCCGCAGCTTCCCCGTGGATGGACATGCCTCTTATGCAATGACTTTGCGCTACGCCCTGGGTTTTAGCCCCGGTTTATGAACAAGCACTGCGTGATGAGGGCGGCGCAAAAGAGATTCGATGGAGATTCGGTACAATTGCATTTTCTGAGATGACACTCCGAATGTAACAGGCTGTATAATGCACGTGGCTATGAATTATGTAAAAATATTTAAGGGCCGGCCCCCCCGATTTGCCCTTTGAATGCTGGTACCTCACTGGTACAAATCATTTAAGTATGACCATTTTGGTCAAAGTGAAATGAAGGTTTCAACCATCAAATGGTCCGTGTTGAGTAATCACACCAGTAACGCATAATCTTGTGCGGAGGATCAGATCCTTTCTTTTATTCTCCGGGACAGATTTTGAATATTAAAATCTTATCTTACTTATCTTTGAAAGATAAGTAAAAAAATGGGGAAAACAAAAAAAGGGGAAAAACAAAAAGAGTTTTTGGTACCCAACCCAAAAAAAAGCCCGGCCCGGGCCGGATGGCCCAGACGCCTCGGGCTGGTACGGGCGACTCCGTGGGCTGATTTCGCTGGTATTGGTGATCAACTCTGATCAACTATGACAGCAATCTTTTGATGTGCGGTACTTTCTTGATAAAATTGATTCCTCATACGAATAATCGTGAATTACAAAAGAGACCTGCAATTTGAATTTGAGTGCAGTTACTTTGAACATTTGGTCATTTCGCACCCCAACAGCAATTTTTTGTACCAAAGGAGTGTACAATCCTGGTTTGCTTCCATCCCCATCTTCCCACCTGGCGAATACAAATCGGAATCAGAATGCTTTGGGGTTTCTTTTTAAATGAGCTCTTTGTAAACAGACCTGTTTTCAACGTGACATGTTCTCATGATGACTTTCTTTTCTTTCTCGAAATGTCAGCATACGTACGTCGAGAATCAAAAGAGCATTCTCGAAGGGAGCGACATAAATCTTGGGCCTGACCGCTCGGAGCGGTTGATCCCAAGGAAAGATTTTGGCCTGACGTTTATTTCCTCCCTCGGGACTCATATCTTTTTTAAATAATGTCTGAAGGCATCAGCGCGGCGCCAGAACCTGCGATGTCAAAAAGTGGATTGGTCTCGGAAAACTTGTTTGGAATTTTGGGGACTCCCGTGCAAACCTGTTTGAAACTTACGGGGACTCCCGTGAAAACTTGTTGGAAATTTTGGTAGTCGTAATTATTGTAAGTCCTATCTCCTCCGCCCGTGGCAAGGGAGGGAACAGTAGATGACTTTCTTTTCTTTTTCGAAATCTCAGCATACGTACGTCTGAATCAAAAGAGCATTCTCGAAGAGAGCGACATAAACCTTTTGGTCACCGAAAGGGATTGAAATCTCAATCTAATCGGTCTCTTTCAAGCACGCTTCGTGGAAAAGAGACATGAAGACTAGAAAATCAAATGCTTGAACCAAGAAATCGCACTGAAACGCCAAGAACCAAGTTTTGCAGGTATGGTTAGTATCGTATAGTACTGACGATCAAATTGGAAAAACTCGCCCTTTCGAGAAATTCCGGTCAACCGGAAAGGAAGAGACCAGGCCGGAGGGGGGTAATATGAAAAAGAGTCAAAAAGAGTCTCCCGCAAACCATATAGCTTTAGCTTTAGAACAACACAATGCATTGGATTTCATGTTCGCACAGTACAGTAACATCATACTCATACCACTCAAGTGACTGCTGGGCCTCTCAGGGCCTCCGTAAAAACATTTCACGGCCTTGTAGTCCTACTTTAGAACAAGTGGACTGGTTGAGCTGGACAGAGACCTGTCCACTGTTCCACCCTGTTCCACCTAATCTGAAGACCCCCCTGTTCCAGTTCCATCCTGTTCCACCCAATATGGAGACCCCCCTGTCCCTATTTCACCTGTTCCACGTACTCCCATCTGTGCCAATCTGTTCTGGTTGGTTGTACCACCTGTCCTTTCCCAACCCCCATTTCTCAGATTTTTTTCCCGGTTTCTCATTCTCATTCCACATTTCGGAAAAACACTTTTGACTGGCAGAAAACACTTTTGAATTGCACTCAGCGCCTCGTGCAGTTTGCCCACAGTGTAATGATGGGCCCAGCGGGGACCGGGCGTGGTGGTGTCTTGATGGCTGGGGGACGGTAAGGCCAAGGCGCAAGAAAGGCCATCGCTTGCTGTCACCGCCACATTTTTTTTTAGAATTTACTTATGCATTTCAGCTTTCTGTCTCGATAAGGAAGGGTGCTAGCGAATCTCCGTTCTGTGTACTCACTCGTATACATGAATTCTTATATACTTCACATTTATTTCATTTTATTTATTTTCTTCAACACATATTTAATATTTAATTGTTATATGCTTGACGTTATTATTGGCCGACACAAATGGATCTTATCGTTGTCACCATACGGGTAAAAAGTGGCCAAATACGCACACACGAAAATACACACACAAAAAAAAAAGTAGGGAAAAAAAGAAAGGAAAAAGGGGGTAGGGGGAGGAAAGAAGAAAAGGAAAATAAAAGGAAAACGGAAGGCAAAAGAGAGGAAAAAGAAAGAGAAATGGGGGGAAAAGGGGGGGGTAAAGGGAAAAGAAAGAGGGGGGGGGATGGGTTCAGGGGGGTGGAGGAGCGTGGGTACTGAGGAACTCATACCAATCACGCTAGATCAACATGAACGTTTTCAGTTTTTCATCACCTGCAAAAGGACAAACAACGAAAACAACGCCACTCACTATTGTGAAGCTAGGAAAGAAAAACGAGAGAGTTCCACGCAACTTGTAACCGAATCGACTCAGGACATGGGTTCTGATGTTTGTTGCCGGCTCCTGGAGCCCAGCGCGCCGGCTTCTTCAAGTCCAGCGGTTCTGCAACGGCCGGCTCATCAAGCCCGGCTGTTCTGCACGTGCCGTCTCCGAGAGACCGGCCATATTCCTGCAGCCTCACTAGCTCCCCACCGCCCGAGACGCGTGCAAGAGCCGAAAGAGAGCAGACGAGAGACGCACGAGCGTCTCTCTGTTTATATGTAACTGAGATTACTTAACCAAACCTCGTCTTGCTTTCGTCGCGCTTAGATGCAGTTCCCACCATCCCGACGCCTATGACACAACTACTACATCATTTCTCCAAAAGTGATCATAAAAGCAATCATCATCATTGAAATGTGAGGATCAATTTTCGGACCCTTTTTTTGGATCTGGTACTAAATACCTCTGCTTCGCCTATGCAATTTCTGTAAGGTCCCGCGGGAAAGTTCCTGCAGAAGTGCAAGAAGATAGCCAGGTGTTAAGAGTGCGCTGTTTATGGTTCCCGACCTCCAATCGCATCGAAACCTGGCTCATCTCCTCCGGAATAACCCGGTCTAGACAATGCCATGAGTCAATCATGGTCTGACGCAACTCGCCCCTGTACCACCTCTTCAAGTGCTTAATTCCGCTCTGTCACGCTCTTTTTGTCAGAAAGACAAGACAAAGTAACAGACGTATTAAAAAACCGCGCTCGAAGCGCGGTTTTTATATATATATATATACATATATATATATATATATATATACATGTATATATATGTATATATATGTACATATATAAAAATTTGAAGACTTGACATTAGTAGCGTGTCAGAGA
>Ga0209390_10007507_pt1 | contig 13933 bp, 19 predicted proteins | sample BON01_FD_187212 | JGI IMG/M metagenome (GOLD analysis project Ga0209390, IMG submission 187212) | Freshwater microbial communities from Lake Bonney liftoff mats and glacier meltwater in Antarctica - BON-01 (SPAdes) (version 2) | ecosystem: Environmental > Aquatic > Freshwater > Ice > Glacier... | reverse complement strand
GAGGAGGGGGAGGAGGAGGAGGGGTGGCGGCAAGGAGGGGTAGGCATGAGCATATCTCGCCTTTGCAGTCCAGTAGCTACGTGCAGGGCAATAGTAGTGAGAGTGGAGGAGGAGCAGGAGGAGGAGCAGGAGGAGGAGGGGGGGTGGTTGGAGGGAGGGCGGGGGGGGTGGCGCACGAGGCGGTGTTGTTGGAGGATCATAGTCATTGGTATCTTTATCCGTCGTCGCCGCACACGTCGCCGACGCGGAGGAAGCGGGGGGGAGGGACGAAGGTACTTTGAGAGAGTGCAAGAAAGGAATAAGACACATTGGATTCCTTGCATGTGCTCGAAATACATAGATCTATAGATTATAGATATGCATCAAAAGACTGTGTGTTGTGCGTGAGAGAGAGAGCTGAGAGAGAGAAGAGATAGAAACAAAAGAATGTGAATGGTATGAGGGTGTGAGAAGAGGGAGAGTGTGGGAAGCAGCAATAGCAGCAGTAGAAGCGATGCATATGCGAGCAGCAGCAGCAGCAGCAGCAGCGCTGGCATGTGGCTGGGTGTGTAGATAAAGGGAGGTGGAGAAGATCCGCCATCAAAAGATAATGACAATTGAAGAAGAACAATAAGAAGAAGGAGAAGAAGGAGAAGAAGAAGAAGAACAATAAGAAGAAGGAGAAGAAGAAGAAGAAGAAGAAGAAGAAGAAGAAGAAGAAGGAGAAGAAGGAGAAGAAGAAGAAGAAGAAGGAGGAGAAGAAGAAGGAGAAGAAGAAGAAGAAGGAGAAGAAGAAGAAGAAGAAGAAGAAGAAGAAGAAGAAAAAGAAGAAGAAGAAGAAGAAGAAGATGATGAAAAAGAAGAAGAAGAAGCATCTAGCAGCCACAGCAAGCAGCAGGACAGAAGGGGAGAAGAGAGAGAGAACACTCAGCCACACAGGGACGACAGCAGCAGCATCGTTATAGCAGCAGTTGAGGGGTGTGAGAGAGTGAAAAAGGGAGTAGAGATGAACAAACGTGAAATAAATCTGACATTTGTGTGTGTCTGTGTGTGTGAGAGATTCCGAGATGCTGCTGGCCAAGCGTGCTTCAGTCCTGAGAGGGGCGAAGTCGCTGGTCCACCGCGGCGGCACCAAGCAAGAATGAATGCTACATAGCTATAGAGGAAAGTAGATAAAATCATAGACTTTTGTGGGTGGGTGGGTGTGCCTGTCCTGAGTAAGTGAGTGTGCAAGAAGATGAGGAAGGAGGGGACGGGCATGGAGAGGTGAACGCAAGCCTCAAAAAGCTGCGACACTTCTCCTTGAGCTTATGGCTTTAGGAGGAAGAGGAAAAGAGCATCTGCAATAAACCCAACTATGTCTGTGTGTCCATGTTTGGAACAAGAAGGAGGAAGAGAAACGAAAGAAGGCGGCAAAAGGAAAAGGGGAAAGACGAAGTAGGTGTCCCTCCCTTGTGATGCAAAGTCAACGCGATGGAAAAAAGAGAAAACAAACACAGAAATCTCAAAGAGATCATGACACGTGGGGGGTTGTCAGTCCTTGCTTTCTCATCTGCTTTCTGGTTGCTTGTGATGGTGGGGTGGAAGCGAGCAGGAGAGCCATGTTGCTTGAGCTTGCCTGGTTTGCCTTCATTTTCTTTAGACACTGCATGGCACAGGAGCTTGCTTATGGCAGAAAGAGCAGCGACTTGTCGATATGCGCGCCTGCCCTGTCGATTTGTGTGCGGACAGTGGCTGTGTCTGGCCAAGGCTCTGGCGGCATTACATCACCCCCCGGGCCCATACCTCCCTTCTGCAGTTTCGCACTTACCAAAAACGCCATCCTTTGCCTACCACAATTCCTTCCACAACCACACACACAGCACGACAACCGTAGCACGCTCAAGGCCGAGGTAGGGGGAGCGGCGAGTGCTCAGCCAGATCAGAGCGGCCCCCGCACCGCCACATAGCTAAGCCGCCACACCCGTCCCTTGCTTCTCTCTCCTCTGTCCCTTCCCTCCTCGGCGCACCTAGCACTACGACACACGCTCCCCGCGCCAGCCCAGCTCGACGCCTATGGCATGCGCACCTTTGTTGCCGTCTATGGCATGCGCACCTTTGTGTGTCCCGTGCTTTAAGGGGCATGTGCGACCTAGCCGTCCAAAGCTTGCGGCGTCGTGATCGAAGCCAAGGAAGTCCGCCAGTCAGGCTATTGGGTCCGCCTTGCTTTGCGTGTGGTCACCCTCCGCGGGGCTCTGCATGCAAGAAAGGAAAGGAGCTATTTCTCGCTATGCATTTCCTCCGCACAGTCAGAGAACGCTCTCTGTGGTTTCTCTCGCGCTCTTATTGCGTCTGGGGCCGCCACCGGCCAGGACTCCTTCATTCATAAGAGCCGCCGGCCACAGAGTCAATCCTTGCGCTCGCTCTAATATGGGCTCGTCCCGACTTTTTAACGTCTACTCTTTCCTCACATTTAACTATTTGCCCCCCATCACACCACAATCACAGTTGACGGCAGTGCTATCCAGGGTGCAAGCGCGGTCTCGCCTCCAAGTCATCGTCCGGCCTGCACTGTCGCGCAACCAGGACCTCGTTCTTTCTCCTTTCCACACCTAATCATGGACCTCCGCATGCCGCGCCACGAACGTCCTACATGTACGCAGGTGTTCGTCTCCGCGGACACGGAGAAGATGTTCGACCTGGCGGAAGATGGCGATGTACAAGGTGTGCGGGCCGTCTTTGAATCTATCGACAAGAGCATGGAGGTTACCTGGAAACGACTGCAGGCCGCCTCAACTTGCGCACTGCCGCTATTTGTGCCGCTCGGTATGGAAGGCTGAGCGTATGATGCATGGCAGTTTTTGTGCGGGGAACGAGGGATGCCTCGGATGGCTGCGCCGCAAGATGAAATCGGTGCGTCCTTCCCTTCTTTCTCTTCCTCTATGTGGAAATCCTGTTCTTTGACGTGAACACGTTTTTCTCATGTCGACCTTCACTCTTCTCTATTTTAAAGCCACGCGCACTATTGTACTTCCCCTTCCCCATATCTTCTCTTCCCATACCCTCGCGTCAGCGCTGCGATGAGCCTGGGCCAGTTCAAGCAGGGCGACGAACCTTACTGGTTGCCCCTGAGGATTGCCGTCGAAGGAGGACATGAAGACATGTGCATGTATCTGCTTGTTTGATCGGCCCACAGGAAGACCTGAGCGGATCCTGGTGCAAAGGATTTACCATGATGCATTTCGCGGCGATGAGTGGGAATCTGCCCTTCCTCCAAGCTTTGGTGCGGCGGGGCGTGGATTTCGACGTCCGCCTTGACGCGGGTATCACGCCCCTGGAAATTGCCATGCTATTCTGTCGTTTGCCTGTCGTGCGTTTCCTGCTCGAGCAGTATCGGGTGCGAGGACGGGAAAAGCGGGACATGCTGCGTAAGGTGGAGGACCGACTGCCTGTGGATGCGAGCGGAGGGCGGCAATCCCTGTTGTTCCGTATCATTCCTCAACAGAAGAAAAGCAAATTTGACATCAAGGACGAGGACAAGCGAGCCATGGTGGCGTTTCTCGTGCGAGAGGCAGGCGCGGATATTTGGGCAGAAGGGCACATGGAGTACGTTACCATTGGTGGCCAGCATTCCGGTCGGAGGAAGCACATTCTTTTCCCACTGCACACAGCAGCACATTATGGCATCCAGCAAGTCCTCGATTTCTTTCTGACGGAGTGCAACATGCCGGTCAATACAGCTTACGGCCTTGCATCTTTTGGCGATGTCTCCGAGGGAGGAGGCGCATCTCCTGCGCATAGTGACTTGGTTGGTGCATGAGAAAGGCGCTGATGTGTTGTGTGTGAATGCAGATGGGGCAACTGCTGCACAAACGGCCCTTTACGCGGGTAAGAAACGCATAAGTCAAGGAAGATTAAAGCAGCTGCAGCAACCACCAGCAAATCAAAATAGAGAAAGGCAGGCGCCGGCGTGACGAAAAAAAATGAGAAGAAGCGAGCGTCCTTGAGGGTATGGCGCATGGTGCCAAGGCAAACGGTGGATGAGGATCTGTGCATGAACGAAGTAGACGAAGAGATAGTGTCAAATAAGGAGATATGAAACATATTCCTGTAGATGCATGTATATGCCAGGCCGTGTTGTATGTCATGAGTAACAGAGGAGGTCATTACGCGCAGAACTCAAGGCCCGCACACATGCTTAGCAGGGCGGGAACAGTGGAGCCTGCGCGGACACGCCGGAGCGGTTCAGGACCACTCTAGTACAAGCGTGTATGTGTGAATAGATCTGAAGAGCAGTAGAAAGAAAAAGGTTTAAAAGACAGATTTTATGGAAGCTAAGGGAAGCAGTGGTTGCTCATAGTGCTTTTGCGAACGCAGTCCAAAATTGCCCTTTCTTCCTTCCTTCTCTGACGATGTTGTCTGAAGCTAGCCATGACGGGTAGTCTAGGCGCCCTTACAAAAAGAGACGATATCCAGCCTACTTATTTACTAACAAAATTGCTTTGTGTCATCATAAAATGCCTCCTCTGCACGTCCCATCCTATCGCGCTGGGCCAGGCGGCCGTTGGTGCTAGGAGCAAAGTGTCTCCTTTTTGAGACCATACAGGCAAGGTGCTGACAAATAAGCTCTTCCCAAAAATTCAGCTGGGCTATCTGCTTGTACCAGGCAAGGTGTGAAGCCTGGTAGGGAGGAGTACGGAAAGAGGGCATCGTGTTTGATATATATATTGGGGGATTGGGGCGTAATACCCCCCGAAGCTCGCTGTTCCCTTGGAAGCTTTGCTTGCCTTGCCTTGCCTAGCGCGACGCATGCGGCTTTACGAGCATTGATGCAAACCCCCCGCTTTTGCTCGCAAACAGATAGAGCTGTCGCATCCATACCTACTGCGCACGCAGCAGAGGTGCACCATCATCATTATCATCGTACTCACATTACACGCATACATACGCACCATATGACTCCTTGCGGACCATCTACGGCAGCGGCCATCACGACGGTCAAGCTCGCAGACGTTCCACGGTGTGGCGGCCCGCCGTCTTGCCCCTGCACATGGCGGCGTGCGAGGGTACCAAACCTCTGCTGGATTTCTTCTTGACGGAGTGCAAGATGCCCGTCAACACTCGCACACCCGACTTGCAGCTGACGGCCCTGCATTGCTTGGCGGCGTCTGAGCGAAAGGAGACGGATCTCCTACCCATTGTGATCTGGTTGGTGGAGGAGAAAGGCGCTGATGTGATGAATAGAGACACAAAGGGTTATACGGCGGCGCGGGTGGCAGCTATCACGAAGAAGACGAGCGTCCAGCGGTATCTCCAAGCACAGGAGGCTGGGAAAAAAGAGCAAGAGGAAAGTCGCGAAAAGGCAGCAGCAGCGGCGGCAGCGGTGTTGCAGATGCAGCAGACAGAAGAAGCTCTGGCAGCATTGCTTTTTGAGCTGGAGGAGGAAGAACAAGCAGCTGCGGCAGCTGGCAGCAAGAAAAAGGAACGCGAAACAAGCAGCGGCAAGAAGAAGAAGAGGTAGATTGTGACTTAAGGCTTGTTTCTGGGGCTGGAGTTTCTGGAGGATGAGGAGGAGGAGGAGGAAGCAGCTGCAGCAGCCGGTAGCAAGGCGAAGGAGGGCAAGGCCCGCAGCGGCGGCCAGAAGAAGATGACATAGAAGCGGGCATTGGGAAAGCGAGAAGGATCAGAACATGAGCTACGATGCTTATAAATAGATATTTGTGCTTGACAGTGTTCGAATTGTATAAGTTGTGATTTTATTTGTTTGTAAATTCTGGCTGTATTTGTGTTTGAAGCAAAGAAAAGATTTCGCGTGGGGCGCAAAAAAGGAAAGAAGGAAGGGGGCGGTATTTTGCAAGCATACTCAATCGTTTACTTTTGAATCAAACAGGGCACTCAACCCCCCTACCATCTTCTCCTCTTCTCTTTCAAACTGTTTTGTCAATTTCATATAATACCCTCACCTCATTTCTTCCCCCCACCACTCGCCCCACCACCGCTGGCACCGCCACCGGCCAACAGCCCCTCGAAGAAATTGCGGATCTGTGCCTTGTCACTTCCCCCGCTCCCACCGCTCGCCGCCGCCGCGCCCGCCAATGCTGGCGGGGGCGGCATTAACCTGCTGCTGCTGCCACTGCCGCCACTGCTGCTGCTTCCCTTGCTGCCTCCTCCTGATGACGGCTTGGTCTTGTCCTCCCCGGTCCTCCGCGACGTCGTCGCTATGGTCCCCGCGGAAGTCTCACCACTTCCCCCAGTCATGTCTAACTGCTGTAGCTGCTGTTGTTGCTGCTGCAAGAGCTCCTCCAACCATGCCCGCGTCGGGCTGACCTCCTCGTTGCTGCCTCCCTCCTCCCCTTCTTCCTCCTCCCCATCCTCCTCCTTCCCCCCGCCCTCCCCCACCACCGGCACACGCACCCCCTTCGGCGGGAGCAAAACCTGGGAAAACGCCGCAGATGCCGGCCACGGCAAGCTCTGCGGTGACAAAAGCTTCCGCACAATCTCCTGGGAGTCCCAGCCAGCGGGAAGGAAGAGGGCCTGTTCTCGACGGGCTTGTGCGTGGAGGGAAAAGGAGTAAAATTCCGGGTAGAGACGATGGAGGAGGTAGCGTTGGAGGAGCAGGCGGTTGGTGTCTCGGGCGGCAGATACGTAGACCAGGGCTGCACCGTGCTTGAGGCAGAAGGCACGGAGGTATTGCTGGAGGAACTGGCTGCGTTGTTCGTCTCCGAAGCTGTCGGGGGCGTGGACGAGGTCGGATTTGAGGCCCACCACGATGAGAGGGACGCCGAGATTTTCAGTCAGGACGCCGGGAGGGAGGGAGGAGGAGGAGGAGGAGGAGAAGGAGGAGGCAGCACGTCGGGAGGAAGCAGTTCTGTTTTTAATGGGCGAGGATTTGTGGACTCGGAATACTTCGTCGTCGCCATCTTTCCCCTCCTCCTGCTGCTGGTGCTGGTGCTGCTCGTCGTGCGGTTGCTCCTGGTGTTGCTGACGCCGCTGCGTAGACGTGAAGCCACCGCCATAACACTTGGCCAGGTAAGCCGCCAGTCGCGCTTTACGAGTGGTTTCTTCCTCTCCCTCCCCCATGTCGCCCTGCCCTCCTCCTCCTCCTCTTCCTCCTTCCCCACCTCCCGCCTCGGCAAGCACGGCTTTCAACACACCCATCCACCGCTGCAGCGCTGCTTCACACGCCCATGGTCGTGTCATATCTACCCCAATCATGCACACAGTACGCTGCAAGGCCTCTGCCCGGGCAGCACTTTTCCTTTCCTTCCTGGCATTCCTCTCCGTCTTCGTGCTCTGGTCCCCCTCCTCCTTGTCGCAGCAATCGTCCTGTGCGGCGTCAAACGCCACTTGTAGCAGGTTTTTGTAGGTGGGGTCGCTCAGGGACCATACATTTACACGCGCCGCCGAGTCCACGTCGTCGTCGTCGTCATCGTCGTTGCCACCCGCGTCATTGTCGTTGTTTCGCCTCGGCCGAGTGGTCTGAGACGTGCCCCGCCCACTCGTTTGTCCGCTGCCCATACTCTCACCGCTGCTGCTGCTGCTGCTGCTCCCACCATCCGACACTCCGCCCGCTGGATCCAGTGCGTCAAAGTAGGAGTAGGAAAGCAAGGGCAGACCACACGCTTCCCGGCCCGCACCACGGCCCTCCTGCTCCTCTTCCTCAATCGTCGCTCTCTCCGCCCCTGCCCCCGCCCCCGCCCCCACCACGGGCGCCTGCTTGCCTGTATGATGGTCGTAGGCTGCACAAAAGCGGTTCACCAAGCGGGTTTTGCCCACCGCGGCATCGCCCAGGAAGAGGAGCGTGCCTGCGCTGAGTTTGGACTGGCCTTTTGACTTGGCAGCGGCCTCGGCAAGGAGCGCCGCCCAATGTTGTTGCTGTTGTTGCTGCTGCGGGATGCTGCCGCCGCCCCCTGCCGAATCGGGCATGACAAGCCTGTGGAAATTGTGCCGGTGGTGGTGTGTGATAGGCGGTGAGTGGTTTGCTTGTGGGTTGTGGTGTGCGTGAAGGGGAACAGAGAAGACTGCGGGCTTGAAGCATCGGCGAGGTGGCGGTGGGCGGTGAGCGTGCATCGAGCGTGCATCATCACACGACCACGCCCAACCGCAGTTCCCACGCCACCCCAGGTCACCCAAGCACGCAGGCAACCGCACAGCCCCCTGCGGAAGGCTGCAGACCAAGTCGTGGTATCGTGGGCTGCGCAAATAGTCAGCTTCTTTTGCTAATACAAGCACACACCCTTTCCACACCCGACAGCATCTTGGCCTAAGCTGGTCTGGTCCAAACCACCGCACAGGCAAAGACAGCCGTTTGTGCTATGAAGCACCTCTGAAGCCTTTTCAAAAGCAGCCGAACCCCCCCTCTCATTCAAACGTACCACAAACACACTGTCACAGGCAAAATCCATCGACGCCTTGCTACAACACGCCCTCACCCACTTGCACGACGCCGCACCAGGGGTGGGCACCGGGTCCAATTATTCCGGATACCCGGCGCACCCGGGTGCATTACCCGGATCGTAGGCTACTCGGGTCGGGCATGGCAGCCCGGGTCCGCTGGAGACCCGGGTACCCGGAATAATTGACACATGGGACCCCCCGGAAGAGGATTCGAAATCTATTCATGAAATCCTGAGGGGCCGCGCCAACGTGGCCTGGGCAGCCGCGCAAAATAGTTTACAGGAGCAGAAGGAGCAAGAGGCCCAGGTCAGGAAGGAGAGGGAGGCAGCAGCAAAAGTGCTCTCTGACAAGGAGGAAGCTAGGGCGAAGGAGGCAGCGGCCGCATTGGTCGCTGAGCTGGACGCAGAGGAGCAGACGGCCGCAGCGGCGGCAGCAAAGAAGAAATCCAAAAAGGTAAACAAGAAGAAGGGTCCGGGAGGCCAGCAGGTGGCCTCGGCAGCGGTCGCGGCGAGGGGCGTAGTGTCGGAGGAGTGCAAGGCAGAGGACAAGAAGCATGCTTCAGGGCGGCCGTCGCAGATTGAGGAGGGGAGCCAGCAGCAGCAGCAGCAGTAGCAGCGGCAGCAGCAGAAGAGGCGGCGACATCGAGGAGCACCCCAAGACGCGACCCAAGAAGTAGCAGTAGCAGCGGCTATGGGTGAACTCACTTTGAGAAACGTGGAGACGGCCAGCACGCCTACCATTGCCACGGCCAGTGCCAGCGCCGCCATCACGGAGGGGGAGGATGACGGCGACCGAAAAATGTCGGCGTCTGCTCCGCCGCGCAAGGAAGACGAGGAAGGAGACTATGTCGAAAATAATTTGGAGGAAGAGAGGCATGACTTCTTTTTCGATGGTGCTGCGGATGTAATGGAATGCTCGGTAGGGTTTTGTCTCATGACGGAGGCGGTGGTGGCGATGGACGGCTTTTCCTACCAGAAGTCCTCGTTGGACGAGTACATTACGCATTGTGCAGCCACGGGCAGCCCCTGACGTCTCCGCTGACAGGCGAGCCGATGGGGGTGATGTATATGCCAAACCATGATGCACGAACGTTTGTGAAGGACTACATCGAACAGCGGGAGAAGGAGGAGGCTCCATGTGGCGCAGCGCCGGGCGGAGAGGAAAGGCAGATGAATTGAAATGGAGAGATTCGGGGAATGTAATTAAGCGTGTAACTGCGATGAGACTTCTGGGAAACAAAAGCAATGTACAATAGCACACGAGAGTATTATTTTCCACTCTTTTTGCCCTACAGACGGCTCGACCTCAATGAGCCATACATGCACACGGGGGCTTTTCCCGCACACGCCATCTAACGGCTGCATGCTCTCCTCTTTCTTTCTTGTAGAGCACCCATTGGACACCGGCAGCAACTTTAACTCGCCTCCAAGCATTTCTGGAGGAGCAAGCACGCGTCTTACAGCCAATTGTATGGCCATTATGTTGTAAGGCAGAAATGGGAGGGCCAGGAGGTTCTTGGTTTTTTGAATTTCGAATGGATGAATCAACGGTCCGGAAACCGATTGATTGAGTCCGGTGGTCCAGTCGACTGAACATTTACCACTCCTACGGAGGGACTCCTACGGAGGGACAGCTACCCAACGCGACCAGCTTGTCGCCATTGCCTGCTTTCCCAAATAACCAAAGACAATCAGCCACACATGCATTCACAGGCCCCCCATCCTGCCACACACACGATGCTTGCCTACGACAATCGAATCTTTGCGTTGTCTGAGCACACACTCAACCGCGGCATTGGTCCCAAGTGCAGGCAGCCCTTTCCCTTTCTTCCAGCTGTACGTGAGGTGTTAAGATGGACATGTACAAGCACCTGAGCTTGCAATTGCCTGGGCAAGGACAAGGTGGGACAGGCGCCAGCAGCCAGCACACCATAGTCAAGAAGGAAGGACGACGAGATGCACCACAATCGACCCGCTAATTTCTGAACAGTTTCCCTCGCATGCACACAAATTTGAAAGAGACAGGAAGAACAGAGACAAAGGGAGAGCCACGAGCACATGCCACGTCAGATGGGAAGAGGGGTCGAGCTCCTTGACTGAGAAGGCCCAATTTAAGCATGCCCATTCCGCTGAGGAGACGACTCTTGCTTATGCCGTATTTCCTCCTGACCGCATGCTGGCTGAGTGTCTTGCTGCCAACGTTGGCGGTAGCCTTCGGCACGGCGACGCCGGAGTCAATGAACATGGACAGCGCGGTGCTCAACGACCTGACGGTCGCACTCCAAAACCTGACCGACCACCACTTCATCCCCGGAGCCACCGTCATGGTTGCTCGACGCGGCAAGCTGGTCTACCAAGCCACGGTGGGCTACCCCCGCGACGACATGATCTTTCGCATCTACTCCATGACTAAACCCATTACTACGGCTGCGGTCCTCCTTCTAGTCCAAGCTGGAAAACTCAAGCTGGACGACCCTATCTGCCAACACATCCCAGCATTTGCCAACGCACGCGTCATCACCGGGGCCAACCCCCTCCCCAACTTCTTCAAATCCGTGCCTGCCCGCTTCCCCATCACGGTGCACCATCTCTTAACACACACTGCCGGGCTTGTCTACGGCTACTCAAACACAACCGTCGACGCGCTCTACCGCCGGGACCTCCTCCCCACCTGGTTCTCAAAAGACGCCACCCTGGAGCAATTCGTCGCCCGCCTCGCCCGTCACCCCTTGCTCTTTCACCCAGGCACGCACTGCTGGTATTCAGGGAGCTATGACGTCCTAGGCTATATAGTCGAAGTCGTCAGCGGCATGCCCTTTGATGAGTTTTTGCGTACTTTGCTTTTGCCTTTAGGGATGGTGGACACGGGATTCTGGGTGCCTCCAGAGAAGGCCCATCGACTGGCGGATCTGATGTTTATGAACGGAACGAGCACGCCGTCGGTCAAGGCGCCGGAATGGGGGTTTGCGGGCAATAATTACAAGGCTAACCCTACCCTTAAGCTGGGGGGGAGTGGGATGGTCTCCACTGCTCAGGATTACATGCGCTTCTTGCTCTTTCTGTATAATGGAGGGATGCACGAGGGGAGGCGAATTCTGCGTGCTGATCTTGTGGAGAGGTTCTTCCAGAATGCTCTGCCTGCGCTGCATCCTTTTGAAGCGAATGGCGTGCAGCATAAGAATTTGTCGTTCACTTACGGCCCGCAGCTGCAGCTGATTGAGACGGAGGCCTCGCCCAAGGGGGAGATCGTGGAGGGGGGCCTGGCGAATACCAACATGGTGGTGTCAAGGGAGAGGGAGCTGGTGTTTTTGACCATGACCAATAAGTTTACCTTCCCCAATCTGGCGGCAAGGGCCACGCGGGAGCACGTCTATAGCTCTCAGAAGGATTTCCCTCCCAAGCATGGCGCGGCTGAAAGTGTGTTGGAAGACCCCTCGGAGAATGGGCTGCGTACGGCTGGGGGGTTGTTGCGGGCGTTGCCATTTTTACGAAACGAAAGTCCGTTTGCGGCGCAGAATCAAGAGGCGGCCTGGGAGCGGGAGCGACGGCGGGGGTTGGTGGGTGGTGGTAGTGGTGCCGGCGAAGCAGGAGAAAGAGACGAGGAAGCAGGGGGTGAAGATAAGGATAAAGTCGAAGGGGAAGACGGGACCGTGGATGTCTCGGTTAATACAGAGAAGGAGTTGCGAGAATGGGAAATTGAGGCACGACTAGATTGAGAGTAGGGTCAGGGCAATAAAGTACAGGTAGGTGAATGTTAGGTAGAAGCAACATGAAAGAGCAAAATAACCGCAAGGCGTATAGCCAGATGACAGATGACAATTCCTTTGTGTTTATTTTCTAATATATGGTCCTTAGTTCGGATCTTCTTTGCTTTGGTTTTCCGTTTCCTCCCTCGTACACACACACACGAGGCCACCCATCCCACCCTCCCTCCCTCCCTCCCTCATCCAACCCAATCTCGCTCACGTCGACGCCGTGCCCGCAAAAGCGGCCCGTTCATCATAGCGATACTTAGACAGCTTTGCCCGCCTCTCCTCCATCGACTCCGCCTCCTCCGCATACACCAACTTCAAATCCTTCCCTGCCGCAGCAGCAGCAGCAGCAGCCGCCGCAGCCGCAGCCCCTGACGGCGTGCCTGCAGACGGTGCGGGAGGAAGCCCGGAGGAAAAAGGGGAGGGAGCGGAGGAGGGGCCGCCAGGGGCGAAACCAGCGACGGGGAACAAGGGTCGGGGCATCCCACCTTGAGGACCGTTAGGAGGAGGGCCGGGAGGAAGCATGCCAGGGCGGGGGGGTGGCCCGGGCGGGAGAGGGGAGAGGTTTTGGTGGTGGGGATGTTGTTGTTGCTGCTGCTGCTGCATCTGCTGTTGTTGCTGCATCATCATCTGCGGTTGCTGCTGCGGGTGCATTTGTTGCTGCTGCTGCGGGGGCGGCAGCTGCTGCTGACCAGGAATATAACCTCCTCCACCCAAAGGCCCACCACCCACCCACCCCGGCGGCGGCCCCTGAGGAGGAAAGCCCCTAGGCGGCTGCTGCTGAAAGGGGAACATCCGCGGGGGCATACCACCTTGATTCTGCATCATCATCCCCGGAGGCATCCCACCCCCCATCATCCCTCCCATGCCAGGTGGCATCTGCCCCCCCTGCATCGACGGACGAGGAAAGCCTCCTTGCTGTTGAAAGCCGGGCAGGCCACCCATACCTGGCGCAAACGAACCACTGGGCGGAGGGGGAAAATTAGGCGACTGGCCATACATCCCATTAGGGCCCATGCCAGGAGGAAAGCCTTGCATCCCCATCCCTGGTGGCATGCCTGGAGGGAGAGGAGCCATCCCTCCCCCATTGCCATCGACGCCGTTCCCTGCACCACCGCCTGCCTTTTGCTGCCTTTTCGCTGCGCGCTCCATTTGGAATTCGAGGGGGATGCCTTGCATGCCAAACACTTCTACGTCGACCGAGTCGCGGCCTTCCTTGGCCCCGGGGACCTTTTTCAGCGTCTCCTTGTGGACTTGCGCCACGTGAATGACCATCCCGCTCGTCGAGGTCAGCTTCCGCGGGCACAACTGGCACTTGAAGTGCTTGTTTTTCTGGTGCAGGAGGAGGGTGGTCTCGTCGTCAAAGGCACGGTCGCAGTAGTAGCACCAAATGTCGGGGGCCTCCTCCCGCTTGAGGGAGGATTTCTTCTTTCCCATTGTGTTGCGTGGGGAGCGAGGGGGAGGGGGAGGCGGGCGCGGCTGCGGCTTGGACTGGGCTCGCTGGCGGAGTAGACAACGGGCTAAATGTGCCTGTGGATGGTGTGGGTTGGTGGAGGGGGTGGTGCTTTTGTGAGACGTGAGGGATGGTGTGTTTCCGTGGTGGTAGATTTGATGATGTGATGATCCTTGTGGTGAGGGGCTTGTTGGTGAGTTTGATTATATTGGAGAAAAGACCAAAGCCATCGCCTGCCGTCGCGCTGACCTGAGTGGCTGCTGTATGCCCTTGTTGTGGTAGTCCGCCTGCTGCCTGGGGGTGTCGGTGGGTTGTGTGGCTGGTTCTTGTTTGCCTCCCATCGATGATACCTGCCCAGGGCTTGCTTCGCTATA
>Ga0209390_10007506_pt1 | contig 13934 bp, 13 predicted proteins | sample BON01_FD_187212 | JGI IMG/M metagenome (GOLD analysis project Ga0209390, IMG submission 187212) | Freshwater microbial communities from Lake Bonney liftoff mats and glacier meltwater in Antarctica - BON-01 (SPAdes) (version 2) | ecosystem: Environmental > Aquatic > Freshwater > Ice > Glacier... | reverse complement strand
TACCAACAAAAAGCTGCATAATGGTGGGAGGGCGGTATGGCAGCTTCGATCTATGCCTTTTGGGCCCACTGTTTCTATACTCGGTGTTGAGAGGTACTGCTGACTAATCGACTGCCCCACTGGGGCTAGTGGTAATCAACACCATAAGCCGCTACCATGACCGTGCAATTTTCAAGCTGAGTGGTGAGCTGCATGCGCGTTAAGTGATACTGCAAAATAAAATCGTTTGTGCGATGGTAGGGCTCATCGTAAATGGCGGACCCATATATTGCTCATATAAATTAAGTCGATCTACGACCTCTGTGCGCAACAATTGGTGAAGCCAACGCTGATTCCAAATTTGTAAAAAGAGCGGGTCGTGCTCCTTTTTTGTCTACCTAAAGTCAAGGCTTTGATCAAGCGCAATTAGATGCTGTGTATTACCCCCCTTTAGTTTTGGCTTCTGATCTTATATATGAGCCATGCCACTTGGGTATCGTTCTTACATTTTTTGCCCTTAACGCTAATCAGAGTCCATTTAAAAGATAGACCGCAACGCCAATCCACATCATCCAAACATAAAAACACCCCGTCGTTCGTCCAAAACACGATGTATTACAAGTAGGTACCATCAAACCAAATTGGGGGGTGGGGGTACGGTGGGGTCAGCATTCCCAGCTTTTGATTCTTGGGCTGGAATTTGGTTTTTTTTCTGAACACGACGATCGTATGCTGCAGGGCCTTAATAGCGAGGGACTTATTAATCCAGTGAATATTTTTGGGTATGCTTGTGGGTATGTAAAATAAAAAAGCGCCCCTAAAGGCGCTTAATTACTAGATACTTGGCGGAGGCGCAGAGATTCGAACTCTGGAAGCACGTTTTAGCGCACTTACTCCCTTAGCAGGGGAGCCCCTTCAGCCGCTCGGGCACGCCTCCGAAAAGTACAACATTCTATCACGTAGGCGCGACCTCTAGCCCAAATGCTTTATGTAAGGCCCTGACCGCCAATTCCATATATTTATCTTGAATCAACACTGAGGTTTTAATTTCACTGGTGCTGATCATTTGAATGTTGATGTTTTCGTCAGCTAAGGTTTTAAACATCAGGCTGGCAACGCCCACGTGTGAACGCATACCAATGCCGACAATCGATACTTTCGCCACATTTTCATCGGCCACCATTTCACGCGCGCCGACTGAAGGCACAATCGTTTCATTCATCAATTTCACAACTTTTGCAAAGTCATTACGATTAACGGTGAAAGAAAAGTCAGTCATACCAGAGACCGATTGGTTTTGCACAATCATGTCAATATCAACATTGGCATCGGCCACGCGCCCTAAGATGCTGTAAGCCACACCGGGGCGATCGGGTACCCCGAGCAAGGTGATTTTGGCTTCATCGCGGGTAAATGCGATGCCTGAAACAATGGCAGATTCCATCTGTGCATCTTCCTCAAAGGTAATCAAAGTGCCCGATTGCATTTCTAGCTCGAGCGGCATATTCGGGTCGGTTAAAGATGACAAAACTCTAAGTGGCACACGGTATTTACCGGCAAACTCAACCGAGCGAATTTGCAATACCTTAGAGCCCAGCGAAGCCATTTCTAACATTTCTTCAAACGAAATAACGTTTAAACGACGCGCTTCTGACACAACACGCGGGTCGGTGGTGTAGACACCATCAACATCGGTATAAATCAAACATTCTTGAGCTTTGAGGGCAGCAGCAACCGCCACGGCTGACGTGTCAGAACCGCCACGACCCAAGGTAGTGATGTGGCCGTGATCGTCAACGCCTTGAAACCCTGTCACCACGACCACCATGCCGGCATCTAGGTCAGCCTTAATACGCGCATCGTCAATTGCGGTGATACGTGCTTTCGTATAGGCCGAATCGGTACGAATGGGTACTTGCCAACCTGCATAGCTACGGGCTTTAACGCCTTCAGCTTGTAAAGCCAGCGCTAGCAGGCCGCTTGAGGCTTGCTCGCCCGTGGCGGCCAACATATCGAGCTCGCGTGGGTCAGGTAAGGCTGAAATTTCGCGTGCCAACCCAATCAAGCGATTGGTTTCGCCTGCCATAGCTGAGGGCACCACCACTATTTGATGACCTGCAGCGTGCCATTTGGCGACGCGACGTGCAACGTTTTTGATGCGCTCGGTTGAGCCCATCGAGGTACCGCCATATTTATGAACAATAATTGCCATATTGAAACCAGCTTAAGTAGCTTACCAACTTGAATTGGAAGAAAAAGAAGTATTTTAGCGCGAAGACAAAACCACCCGCTTATTAAGGCATTGCACCACATGATGACCGTGTTGCCAGCGCAAATCACGATCTCGACCTAAGGCGTGCAAACCCTTTAATTGCTTGAGTAGCTCGTCAAGGCGCCCTGCTGTGGGCATCGCCACATCAGCCAAGGCCAACCAGCGCCTCAAAATCAATGTTTGCTGCGGCTGCGTTAAATCGCGCCAAGCCTTTAAATCAAAACTATGCCCCACGTGACCAAACCCGACCCTCTTGAGCAGATCATCAGCATACTCATCTAACAACACACTGGCCTGCTCTGCTTGCTGCGCATGCCGCGACAGGTTATTTACCCAAGCTGGCCAACGCGCGGCTAAGGCCGGAATGATTTGGCTACGCAAGGCACCACGACCCAAACGGCTATCAAGATTGCTAGGGTCAACCACAGGCTGCCAACCCGTCGCTTGACTAAAAGCCTGCACCAACTCAAGAATTTCAGGTTTGGCGAGATCTAACCAAGGGCGAAACCACAAAACGGGTTGTTGTGAATAGGTTGTAACCATTTGCATGCCTGCCATGCCTGCCACACCTGAACCGCGCAACAGTCTTAATAAAACGGTTTCAGCTTGATCTTGAGCGTGATGGGCCAACAAAATACCGCCCACACCATGGCTTATAGCCAAATCATGCAACGCCTGCTGCCGAGCGGCACGCGCGCTGCCCTCTGGCCCTTGACCTAAGGTCAAATCAACCTTTACATGGGCAACTAACACGGTTGCACCCAAGATTTGACCCAGTTGCTCAACATCACGCGACCATTGGTCAGCTTGGCTTTGCATGCCATGATGTATGTGGAATAAGTACCAAGGCCTTTGCCAAGCCTTACATAAGGTAGCCGTTGCAACCGCTAAGGCCACAGAATCGGGCCCGCCACTGCAAGCCACTGCAATCGGGCCCGTTGGTAATGATTGCTTGAGCAACAACTGAATAGGCTGGGTCAATGCTGGGGTAGGTAAGCCGCCCCAAACGCCCCAACTAGGCACGCACTTCTTGGAATCGCCCATAGGACAGCAAACGCTCAAGGCGATGCGCAATAAGTTGTTCAGACGACATACCAGAAAGCTGGCGTAATGAGTCAGCCAAAGCACGCTTTAAAAGGCGAGCCATGACACGGGGGTCACGATGGGCGCCACCAACAGGTTCGTTCACTACGCGATCAATTAAACCCAAGTCTTTCAGGCGAGGTGCTGTAATGGCAAGTGCTTCAGCCGCCTCGGGAGCTTTGTCTGCACTGCGCCACAAAATTGAGGCACAGCCTTCTGGGGAAATCACAGAAAACGTTGAATATTGCAACATCAACAATGCATTACCCACCGCAATAGCGAGTGCCCCGCCTGAGCCACCCTCACCGATGATGGTGCAAATAACAGGTACTTTTAATTCAGCCATGGCGTAGAGATTACGGCCAATGGCTTCTGATTGACCGCGCTCTTCGGCCCCGATGCCGGGGTAGGCACCCGGGGTATCAATGAAGGTAAAAATAGGTAAGCGAAACTTTTCAGCGACGCGCATTAAACGCAACGCTTTGCGGTAGCCCTCGGGGCGCGGCATACCAAAATTACGTGCCGTACGCTCTTTGGTATCACGGCCTTTTTGATGGCCAATTACCATACAAGACTCACCATTAAACCTCGCTAAACCGCCCACAATTGACTGATCGTCGGCGTACATACGATCGCCATGCAACTCGTGATAGTCAGTGAAAATTTCTCTGACGTAATCAAGCGTGTAAGGGCGTTGTGGATGACGGGCAACCAAAGCGGTTTGCCAAGGGGTGAGCTTGCCATAAATGTCTTTAGCAAGCGATTGGCTCTTGTGTTGTAAACGATTGATTTCGTCAGAAATATCAACCGCAGAATCAGCTTGAACAAAACGCAACTGTTCAATCTTGCTTTCAAGATCGGCTAGAGGTTGTTCAAATTCAAGAAAAGTGTTGGGCATTGCGTCGCTAAATTTCAGTAAATGTCACAATAGTGTAACGGGTATCGACCCTTACGCGCCAACTCGAGTCTGCCTGTGCACAAATAGACGCGGTTAGGTATAAATAAGGTTGAACTAGAACCAATTAATATATTAACCGAGCACTTCACTAGCCCCAATTGCGTTACTTCTTACCGCTTTAATATTCAACTTGAACGGGGTCTAAACTGCGCCATAGATACCAAGTAGCCACCGTACACCAAGGTGCCCACGCCTCGGCAACCTCGCGTGCCTCAAACCGCGAAACAGGCTCGCCGCTAAAGTAATGTAATGAAATGGCTTTTAACAGACCCACATCATCTAGCGGCAAAATATTAGGGCGCTGCAGGTTGAAGATAAGAAACATTTCAGCTGTCCAACGCCCAATACCGCGAATCGCGATCAATTCGTTGATGACCTCTTCGTCTTGCATTTGGCCCCATTTTTGGGGGTTGACTTGTTTGTTTTTGAAGTGCCCTGCCAAATCAGTGACATACTCAGCTTTGCGTTGCGACAAACCGCAAGCGCGCAAACCCTCTAGACCCAAACGCTGAACAGTTAACGGCGAAAAGCGACGACCGCAACCCTTTAGTACACGCTGCCAAACCGATTCGGCGGACTTAACCGAAATCTGTTGCCCCGCAATAGAGCGCGCCAATGTCATAAAGGGGTCGCCACGAGACTCAACAGAGCCCTCACCGTTAAGCGGTATTAATCGCTTCATGATGCGATCTTTTTTAATTAAATGCTTAACAGCATCTTCCCAGTAGTGGGGTTTACCGTTTGGCTCGTTGGCTTGAAGGTTTGACAAGATGTTAGCCCCTTTGCCAATGTGTCAAACCACTTGGCCTGTCTTCTAATACGACACCACAAGCCAGCAGGTTGGTGCGAATTTCATCAGCACTTTTAAAGTCTTTCAACGCTTTTGCTTGAGCTCGAGATTGTATGAACGCTTCAATTTTCTCGTCACTTAAAGCCACTTGTACCGCAGCACTTCGATGAGCCGTCAAATCACCTGAAGAACCCTGAGCCATCTGATCTTGCCGAGCAAGTTGGCTTTGTTCAAGTGCACGACGGGTGTAACGCGTGGTTGATTTTAAATAAACCGATGGCTCGGTTTGTAATAGCCCCAACACGCCACCTAACGCCCGCAATTGAGCCGCAACCTTTGCACCACTCACACCATCATTACCGTCACCAATTTTAACGTTTGCACCGATAACGCCGCTACCACCCCGGTTAGCCTGCGCTGCCAAATCAAACAAAACCGCAACCGCACCGGCCGTATTAAAGTCGTCGTTCATGGCGGCTGCAAAAGCTTGTGCTTCAGGCGTAGACCAATCTAAAGCTTCATTTAGATTTTCTGGGCTAGTTTTTTCTAAGTGAGTGGTTGCTGAACTAGTCTCGGCTGTAGAGGTTTCTGCTATAAAGTTCGCTACTGGACTAGCTGTTGCTGTACTTGTCGTTGCTTTAGCAGGGTAGGCTTGCAAACTCTGATACAAGCGATCAAGAGCGTGTTGGGCATCAGCCAGATTATCGGGTGTGTAATTTTGTATGCTGCGGTAATGGTTACGAACAATAAAAAACCGCAACATTTCAGCTTCACGTGGGTTAGCGGTGTACTCAGCTTGATCTTTTGGTATTTCAAAACTGTTAACAGTTTGGCGAATGGTTTTAAAGTTACCCAACGATTTTGACATTTTGTCAGCATCAACCATTAAAGGGCCGCAATGCAGCCAATGGTTTGCCAAGGTGCCACCAAACGCCCCTTCAGTTTGTGCAATTTCGTTTTCGTGATGGGGGAATTTTAAGTCGGGCCCGCCACCATGTATGTCTAAGGGTACGCCCAACAAAGCTTTACTCATGGCTGAACACTCAATGTGCCAACCGGGGCGCCCCCAACCGTAAGGCGACTGCCATTTTGATTCGGGGGGCTCGGTGGCCTTAGCCGCCTTCCATAAGACAAAATCAAGGGGGTCGCGTTTGCCTGCTGCGACGGCAACGCGCTCGCCGGCCCTTAGCTCGTCAAGCGTTTTACCTGATAACTTGCCATAGCCTTCAAAACTACGCACAGCAAAATTGACATCGCCGTCAGCTACACGATAGGCATGGCCCCGGCTTTCTAGGCGCTCAATAATGTCGAGCATACCGCTAACGTGCTCGGTTGCTTGAGGTTGATGGTCTGGCGCCTGAACCCCAAGTGAAGCTTCATCAGCATGCATGGCTTGAATAAAAAACCGTGTGACATCAGAAATTTTTTGGTCAGTTTCAACCGCACGTTTAATGATTTTGTCGTCAATATCAGTGATGTTACGTACATAATTTACGTTAAAGCCTGACGCGCGCAACCATCGTGCAATGACGTCAAAGCTGATCAACATACGCGCATGCCCAAGATGGCAAAAATCGTAAACAGTCATGCCGCAAACATACATTGACACCTGGCCCGCTTGAACGGGCACAAAAGGTCTTTTATTACGGCTAAGAGAATCGTATATTTGAAGCATGAAAAATAAATGAGTTGGGCTTTTATCTACACGCGGCAAAAGCACCGTTAAAATACTGAAAAGTAAGTATAACAACTGGGGTACGGATCAATTGAGTTTATTGCATCGATTTAAGCGTTTATTGCAAGGCGGGTTGGGCATTTTTGTCTTAATGAGTCTGTTCGCCTGCTCAGCCCCCCCCAAGCCTAACGCCATGACGAGCACCAATCAAACTGCGTCCACAAAGCCTGCACCCAATCGGGGCTGGGAAGCTCTAGCTTTACTTCTCGACAAAATTACACCTGATGTTGACACAGACGTGCCGCTATCAGGCGAGCAAATTGATTTACAGATTGAAGCCCTGATTACTGCGGGCGATATCAAAGAAGCCCTCGACAAGATTCAAGCGCGTCAAGCCGTATTGGCGCGCAGCACTTCACCTGGCACAGATGTACAGTTAATGTTTCAACATGCCCGAGCGCTTGCGCTGAATGGTCAAATTCAAGAAGCTAAGGGCATTTATATCGATTTGACCGAGCGCTTTCCTGAATTGATTCAACCATGGAATAATTTAGCGGTTCTCTACGCTAAAGAGGGTGATGTCGTGAAAGCCGAACAAGCGCTAGAAACAGCACTTTTAGGCAACCCCAACAATGCCAATGCTAAATACAATTTGGCTAAATTGCAAAAAGCTTTTGCTGATGCCGCTGCAACGCAAAAACCAACACCTCAGCGAAACCCCACTAAAACTAAATAGGGCTTATCTTAAACATGCTTAACCTAAACCTTAATCGCTTTAGCAAAACTCTTGTTGCTACGGCATTAATTTTCTTTACCCTTGGCGCAATCAACACGGCGTCAAGTCAATACAAACCTCAACCCCAAAAAGGCACCGCCTCCATGAGCACAAACCCACGCGTCAATCTAAAAACCAATCTTGGCGATATCGTCATCGAACTGAACGCTGAAAAAGCACCAAAATCAGCTGAAAACTTTTTAATGTATGCCCGCGAAGGTGCCTACAACAATACAATTTTTCACCGCGTGATGGATGGTTTCATGGTTCAAGGCGGTGGTTTTGAGCCAGGCATGAAACAAAAACCGACCCATGCCCCAATCGATAATGAAGCGGCCAATGGCCTAAAAAACGACAAGTACACCGTCGCTATGGCACGCACCAACGACCCCCATTCCGCAACATCACAGTTTTTCATTAATGCGGCCAACAATGAATTCTTAAACTTCAAATCGCCCAGCGGTAATGGTTGGGGCTACGCCGTATTTGGCAAAGTCGTTCAAGGTGAAGACGTTGTCGATAAAATTCGTGCAGTTAAAACGGGCACGACTGGTTTTCATCAAAACGTACCGACAACTGATGTCATCATTGAGCAGGTCACAATCATTGAATAAATTGCATATGGCGGGGCCAGTTTGGCTTGCTTCAGATATTCATCTAAGCGAAAACAGCCCGGCAACCGCCCTTGCTTTTTACGATTTTCTTGAACACGCCCATAATAAAGCGTCTGCGCTTTTTATATTGGGCGACTTGTTTGATGTCTGGGTGGGTGATGATGTGATCAACCACCCTACTCCCTGGCTTAAACAAGCACTCGAAGCACTCAAACGTTGCGCTGCGCGCATACCTGTCTATGTAGGTTTAGGTAACCGAGATTTTTTATTGGGTGTCGCGTTCATCAAACATATTGGTGCACACCCCCTAACCGATCAAACTCTGCTTACTGTTGGCACCCTTACTGCACTCATTAGCCATGGTGATGAATACTGCACCCACGATCAAAGTTACCAACATTTCAAATGGTGGGTAAGACAGCCTTGGCTACAATTTGCTTTTAAATCATTAAGCTTATCTCAGCGTTTAAAAATCGCTTCACAAGCGCGTGCTCAAAGCATGAAAAAAATGGCTCGTTTGGCACACAACGCTACAAACACCAAACCTGACATCATTGACGCATCGACTGATGCTGTAACAAATGGGTTTAGCCACTTTGGTGTCAAGACAATAATTCATGGTCACACACACCGTTCAGGTAAACATACCTACCACCTTGATGATCAGATTTGTACGAGGTGGGTATTACCCGATTGGGAATATGACCATCTACCAACAGATGCGAACCCCCGTAGTGGTTACATTCAGATCAGTAACCGTGGAGTTGATCTTGTTCGTAACAATATTGCTTAACGCTTCATTTCAATACCGAAGTTGCGAAGCAGCTTAGATGAATATCGCCTCATGAATTATGCTTACTGCATCATGCAAACTTAGCGCTAAACACTGAGTTATGAACACTGAGCAACTCAAACTAAAACACAAAAAACGCCACCACCAAGCCCAGAACAATTCGGTACCAACCAAACACGCGATAAGTGTGGTTTGACACAAAGGCTAAGACAGCACGCACGATCAATAGAGCACTCAAAAAAGCCGCCACAAAGCCAACCGCAATAGCAGCCATGTCGTGTTGCGACAATTCAGCCGCATGCTTGTATGTGTCGTATAACGCAGCAGCCAACATGGTTGGCATAGCTAGAAAAAATGAAAACTCAGTCGCTGTTTTACGTTCAATGCCTGCAAGCATGCCACCAATAATGGTTGAACCTGAACGTGATGTACCAGGCACCATCGCCAAACACTGCGAGAAACCAACAATGAGTGCTTGACGCCAAGTTATGGTTTCAAGTGAGGTCACCGTACCTGGCTTAATGTCTTGCTTGCCACCAGTTCGACCATGCTCAACCCACAACATAATCAGGCCGCCCAATACTAAGGTAACGGCGACCACGCCCGGGTGAAAAAACAGCACCTTAATTTGTTTGATAAATAACCCACCAATGACGGCGGCTGGCAAAAAAGCGATCACCAAGTTTCGCATAAATGCCACTTCAAGAGGGTTGCGTGCGAGCACACCTTGAATCAATTGCATGATGCGAGCTCGAAAAATCCACATCACAGCAAAAATTGCACCCAACTGAATAACGACTTCAAATACTTTGCTTTCAGTCGAGGTGAAGTTGATCCATTCACCCACCAAAATCAAATGTCCAGTACTTGAGACCGGTAAAAACTCGGTGAAGCCTTCGACAATGCCTAGCAAAAAAGCTTTCAATAAATGCAGGGTTGATTCACTCATGGTGTTAGTTTGCTTTAATTTTTAGTTTGAGAGCGGTGCGCGATCGATCTCAGGGTCGCTGTCGTATTGATCTTGACTGAGGTGTTTAGTGACTTCAACCATCGCGATACGACGACCCTCTAAGCGATTAACGGTAAAGGTATAACGCGCTTGACCTGTTTTAATATCGCAGGTTTGACCGACTTGAGGTAATTGCCCAAAGTAAGCCAGTAAGTAGCCTGCTAGCGTTGTGTAATCAGCCGCGTCATTGACTAATCCCTCAGTTTCAAGAACTTGCTCAAGCAAATGTAAGTCAGCCGCCCCATCAACCCGCCAGTGGTTTTCACCGTCAGAAATAATATCAGGTGTTTCATCTTCATCAGGGAACTCGCCAGCAATCGCTTCGAACACGTCAATGGGCGTTACCAAGCCTTGCAGGGTGCCAAACTCGTCAGCCACCAACACCAATTGGCCTCTAGATTTTTTCAACGTGTCCATCAAGCGAATCACACTAATGGTGTCGTGCACCATGATGGGTTCACGTAGTCTTTTTTGATTGATTTGACCATCTGTTAACAAGTCAGCCACAATTTCTTTGGCTCGACCAATGCCCACTACTTCATCTACAGAGCCGCGGCAAACGGGGAAAAAACTATGAGGTGTGATGTTGATTTGCTCAATAATAGTTTGGCCATCATCTTCAAGATTGATCCATGACATTTCAGTGCGTGGGGTCATGATGGAATGAATAGAGCGCTGACCTAATGACAAAACACCACTCACCATGTTGCGCTCTTCGATACCGAAATTTAACGGGATTTGTTCCGTATTGTTTTGTGGGGCGGTTTCAATTACGGCATCGGGAACACGCTTACCGAGCAATCGTAAAACGGCCTCAGCCGTGCGTTCACGCATTGGGCGCGACACGTCAAGTTTGAGTAAATTTCGACGTAAGAGTTGGTTAAACAACTCGATCACAATTGAAAAGCCAATGGCAGCGTAAAGATAACCTTTAGGTACTGCAAAACCAAAGCCCTCTGCCACCAAAGAAAAACCAATCATTAACAAAAAGCCTAAACACAAGACTACGACAGTTGGGTGCGCATTGACGAATTTAGTTAAGGGTTTTGATGCGATTAGCATGACGCTGACAGCGATGATAACGGCTGCCATCATGACGGGTAGATTATTCACCATACCCACTGCGGTGATAATGGCGTCAAGCGAGAATACCGCATCAAGCACCACAATTTGCGTCACAATCACGCCAAAACTGGCATAAACGCGAGACCCTGTTACCGTCGAGAATGCCCCCTCAAGCCGCTCATGCAACTCGACTGTGGCTTTAAATATTAAGAAAAACCCGCCCAACATCAGTATCAGATCACGGCCTGACATCGTTATAGGCCCCAACACTATCCAAGGCGCAGTAAGTTGCACCAACCACGAAATGCCCACCAAAAGCCCAAGCCGCATGACAAGTGCTAAAGACAAACCAATAATGCGTGCCCGATCACGCTGCTCTGGCGGCAACTTGTCGGCTAAAATAGCAATAAAGATTAGGTTGTCAATGCCAAGAACGATCTCAAGCACAACCAGAGTCAATAAACCAACCCAAATCGTTGGGTCAAACATCCATTCCATGCTTTAAGCCTCGGGTTGCATCAGAATAGACAATATTTGGGGTAATACTTTGGGGGTTGAGGCCAACACATTGCCGCTCGACATCCAGGTTTGCTCACCTTCAAAATCAGAAACGAGACCACCTGATTCAAGCACAATTAAGCTGGCAGCAGCCATGTCCCATGGTTTAAGGCCTACGGCACAGTAGGCATCAAATCGGCCTGCCCCCACATAAACCATATCAAGCACTGACGAGCCCGTACGACGCACCCCTGCACTTTGATTCGCTAGGTTTGCAAAACACTGTGTCGCCGCATTATCTGGCCCCGACACACCCGGCCAACGTGCACCGAGCAAGGCATCTGAGAGTCGTAACTGACCTGAAACCCGCATACGACGATCATTTAAAAATGCCCCCCCGCCACGACTGGCCGTAAACAATTCATTGCGAGACGGGTCATACACCACAGCCTGAACCACTTGGCCGTGCTGGCGCAAACCAATCGACACGGCAAAGGTCGGTAAGCCATGAATAAAATTAGTGGTACCGTCAAGCGGGTCAATGACCCACTCAAACTCAGCGTCTTGTTGTTTATTTTGATGGGTGACCCCAGACTCTTCAGCTAAAAAAGCATGGTGTGGGTAAGCCGTATGCAAAATATCAATAATGGCTTGTTCAGCTTCGTGATCAATGTCTGTGACATAATCTCTGGCACCCTTTCGCGTGACCTCGAGACGATCTGGGTTTAAGCTAGCACGATTAATAATTGAACCGGCGCGGCGTGCAGCTTTCACGGCGGTAGTGAGCATTGGGTGCATATAAAAAAGACTTTCCTTGAGCAGCAAATCATTGGATTTTAGATGACTCTAGCATTTTCTCGTATTCGGTACGTATTATCAGCCCCCAGCCACCCCGGAAACGTCGGTTCAGCGGCCCGTGCTGCCAAAACCATGGGGTTTGACGATTTATGGCTGGTAAACCCTAAAACAGCCAATATGCAACATCGCGACGAGGCCATTGCTTTGGCAGGTGGTGCTACAGATACTTTAGCCAATATACAAACTACTGATACGTTAGCTCATGCCCTCGCCCCGATTACCTTGTCATTCGCTTTAACGGCCCGCCCTCGCGATTTAGGACCACCCGCTTGCGACATCAGGCAGGCAGCTTTAATGGCCCGAGAACACCTACTAAGCCGGCCTGATGCCCGTGTAGCAATCATTTTAGGGTGCGAAAGATCAGGTTTAAGCAATGCCGAAGTCGCACAGTGTCACTATGTTTGCCATATACCGGCCAACCCATTGTATAGCTCACTCAATATTGCACAAGCCCTTCAACTGGCTGCCTGGGAAATGCGCTATACCCTGATTGACCCCAGCGAACGTTTACCTAGCACGCCCATTTTACAAGATGACCCGGGTCGTCAGCCAGCCCCCCAAGCTGCTGTAGCCGCTCTTTTGAAACACTGGGAACAAGCCCTCATTGTCATTCAATTTCTTGACCCAGATCGGCCTAAAAAACTTGTCGCACGCATGCAACACCTATTTAATCGCCCGCACATGACACACGATGAAGTTGACATGATGCGAGGGGTATGTACGGCCATCATCTCGTCTAGTCGGTTACATTAAATACATTATGATTAATCACCTACGCGAAGATATTCGTTGCATTCTTGAACGCGACCCGGCAGCCCGCAATCGGTTAGAGATTGTGATGTGTTACCCCGGCTTACATGCCATTGTTATTCATAGGTTGTCTCATAAGCTATGGTCAATGGGTTGGTTTACCATCGCCCGTGTTGTGTCACAGACAGCCCGTTTTTTAACTGGTATTGAAATTCACCCTGGGGCGAAAATGGGGCGTCGTGTGTTCATCGACCATGGCTATGGTGTTGTGATTGGTGAAACAGCAATAGTGGGTGATGACTGTACGATTTATCAAGGTGTAACTTTAGGTGGCACACGGCTTTACAAAGGCGAAAAGCGTCACCCAACATTGGGTCAGGGTGTGGTCGTTGGGGCCGGTGCAAAAATATTAGGTGGCTTCACCGTAGGTGACAACGCCCGTATTGGCTCAAATGCGGTGGTGGTCAAACCCGTGCCAGCAGGCGCTACTGCGGTGGGCAACCCTGCACGTATTATTCAGGTTAATCATGAACTGGCTGGCAACCACACTGAGATGCCGGGGGGGGGGCGCACCGCAAATGCCCCACACAGTGCTTCCAATACATTCAATGCATATGCGGCTGATGCCGGTGACAACGACCCCTTGGTAAAGGTTTTACATGAACTGATTGACCATACCGCGCGGCAAGACGCACGTATTTCTCAATTATGTCGGGCGGTTGATTCCTTGGGTAAAAAGGTAGATAGCCCAGATGATGTGCTTGATTGCGAACGGTTAAACAAATTAGTTGATTGACATCTTCCGCGACATCAGC
>Ga0209390_10007503_pt1 | contig 13940 bp, 4 predicted proteins | sample BON01_FD_187212 | JGI IMG/M metagenome (GOLD analysis project Ga0209390, IMG submission 187212) | Freshwater microbial communities from Lake Bonney liftoff mats and glacier meltwater in Antarctica - BON-01 (SPAdes) (version 2) | ecosystem: Environmental > Aquatic > Freshwater > Ice > Glacier... | reverse complement strand
GGGGGGGTGGGGGGGCGACGGCGCCGGCGAGAGTGAGCGGAAACGACGAGCGAGGCGACGAGAGCTCTCCCGGGTGCCGGCAAAAAACAAACCCAAAGCTGCAGACACCCCCTCTCTCAAGCGCACCAAAGCCGTCAGAAAAGTTGCTGTGCGACTCCTCGCGCAGGGTCGTGGCGTCCAACACCACGCCGTCGACCTCGGCGAACGCCGTGTCGTACGCGCCGCCGCCCCCGCCCGGCGGCCGCTGCACCAGCACGCGCGGGCCCGCGGCGGCGGCCGCCTCGGCGCTGGGCGCGGCCGGCGGCGACAGCGTGACGGTCGTCCCGGACGGGTCGACGCTCTCGACCTTGGCGACGAGCAGCACGCGGCGCCCGACGTGCTCGGCGAGGCCGGTCAGGAACACGCGCGGGATGGCGTCCGGGGTGGACGACATGTCGTCGGGCTGGATGCGTTTCCTGCTTCTCTGAAACGATTTTGAAAGCAGTCTTTCGTGTTTGGGATGGGGGGGGGTCCTAGCGCGCTGGAGCACGAGTCGGGGACAGTGACATGTAAGAGGTGTTGATGAACACGGCGATGGAGATGGAGAGTGTGTGCGTGTGTGTCTCAGGCTGTCGAGAGCTCGGGCGCCATCAAAAAGCCCGGCGCAGCTGTTCCCCCTCGTTCGGGAGAGCCCAGCAAAAAAAGGCAGCGGAGAGGAAAGGAAAGTGCGATCGCCCTGGCGATTGCAGCTTCTCAACACAGCGCGCAGCACGACGACCAGCCGCGCACGACACCGCTGGTCCATCATCGCACCCTCCGACGTTCGCGAAACTCGCTCGCGGGGCCGCACGCCGCGTTTTTCTCCTCTCTCTTTCTCTCTCTCCTCTCTGCCCTTCTCAGCAAGAACCCGATCCTGCCTCCGCCCTGCCTTCCTTCCTCGAGAGACGCCCCTCCTTCCTCCTTGTCCTCGAGAGGTCGGTCGCACTACCTCTGACAGGGCCATCACATCACCGCACGGAGGCAACAACCACTCAGTCTTCCCTTGCCGCCGACGACAAGCGTCGCGCGTGCGTCCGGCCGCCGCCGCCGTCGGTCCGCCCGACGAGCGAGCGAGCGAGCGGCGAAACCCGCAGCGGGGCGGCGGCGAGCGCCGCGGCGCGCGAGGCGCGATGGCGACAACACTGCCCCCACAACTCGACCGCATCATCGTGCTGGACAACGGCGGCGGCCTCATCAAGCTCGGGTTCGCGGGCGAGCCGTACCCGCGCCTGGTCTTCCCCAACTGCTCGACCAAGGCCGCGGGCGGCAAGGCCGGCGGCAAGGCCGGCGGCGGCGGCGGGCACAGCGGCGGCGGCGGCGGCGGCGGCGGCGGCGGCGGCGCGCTCGCGGGCGTGGGCCTGCTCTCGGCGCGCGACCTGTCGGGCCTGTCCGTGCGGCGCCCAATCGACCGCGGCGTGCTCGTGCACCCGGAGCTGCAGCGCGACATCTGGTGGCACGCGCTCCGCCACGCGGCCATGGCGGGGCCGGGCCCCGCCGGAGAGGCGGGGGGCGTGGGCGGGGGCGACGGTCCGGCGGCAGCGGCGGCGGCGGCAGCAGGAGCAGGAGCAGGAGCAGGAGCTGCGGCGGCGCCCTCTGGCGGGGGCAGCAACAAGGGCGCGGCCGCGCGCAACGTCGCCGTCGGATCGACCGCGTCCCCCCAATCTTTACCCAACGCCGCCGCAACGGCAACCAAGGCGCCTCGCCCGCCGCCGCCGCCGCCGCCGCCGCCGCCGCTCGACCTCTCGCGCTGCGGCCTCGTGCTCACAGAGCCGCTGCTCAACCTGCCCGCGGCGCGGCGCGACGCCGAGTCGGTCGCGCTGCGCCAGCTCGGGCTCGGGGCGCTGGTGGTGGCAGCGGGCCCCTGGTGCGCGCTGCAGCTGCAGGTGCAGCAGCACCAGCGGCAACAGGGGGAGGTCGGGCTGCCGGCCTTGGCCCTGCTGCCGCCGTTGCCGGCGGGACGGGCCGGGCCGACGGCGGCGAGAGAGGCGGCAGCGGCGGCTGCGGCGGCCACGGCGCCCTGTCCTCCTCCCTCCGCCGCCGCCGCCGCCGGCGCGACCGCGCCCGATCCAACGCGCCTGCCCACGCCCGAGGCCCTTGCCGCCCGCGCCGCCCTCGTCGTCGACGCGGGCTTCTCCGCCTGCGTCTGCGCGCCCTTCTTCGCCGGCGACGTCTTGTCCGCGGGCGTCGTGCGTCTGGCGCTGGGCGGCAAGGCGCTGTGCAACCTGCTGCGCGAGCAGTGCGCGTACCGCTCGCTGGACGTGGGCGACGAGGCGCTGGTGGCGGCGGCCGCGTTCGACGCGGCGTCCTACGTGGTGGACGGGCGCGTGCGAAATGGGGGCGGCGGCGGCGGCGGCGGCAATGGCGGCCGGGGCGGCGGCGGTGGCGCCGGGGGCGAAGAGGACGAGGGCGTGGACGAGGGGGAGGCGTGCCTCGGGCAGGCGGCCGTGCGCCGCGAGCTCGCGCTGGCGGGCGGCAGCGGCGCGGCGGTGGCCGCTCAGCGCGCCTCGCCGTTTCGGCGCGAGTACGTGCTGCCGGACGGCGGGGCCGCGGGGCCGGCGGCCGGGGGCTTTGCGACGGTCGCGGGAGAGGAGCACGAGGACGACGCGGACGGAGCGGCGGCGGGCGGCGGCGGCAGCGGCGGCCTGGCGAAAAAGGGTTCCAAAATGCAGCTGCAGCAGCAGCAGCAGCAGGAGGCAGAGGCGCGAGAGCGGCGGCGGCGCGCGCGACAAGAGGCGCACGCGTGGCGGCGATGGTGCGCGCGGTACTGGTGGGGAGGCGCAGGGGGCGGCGGCGGCAACAGCAGCGCCGACGGCGGCAGCGGCAGCGCCGACGGCGGCGAAGCAAGTGGCGCCGTGTTTGTCGGCGGCAGCGGCGACCCCCGGCTCGGCCGCCTGCGCGCGCCGCGCGCGGCCCTCGAGGCCGCCGCGCGCCTGCGCTTCCGCGACGGCGAGCGCCTCGGCCCGGGCTGCGCCGACCTGGACGAGCGCGAGCTGCGGCGCGTGTGGGAGCAGATGCAGGAGCAGGAGAGGCAGGACGCGGGCCTGGACGAGGCCGCGCGCCGCGAGCGGCAGCTGCAGGCCAAGCGCCGGGCGCAGCAGCAGCAGGGCCAGGCGGCGGCCGAGCAGGCGCTCGTGCTGAACAACGAGCGCTTCTTGGTGCCCGAGGCGCTGTTCCGCCCCGCCGACATCGGCATCGCGGACCAGGCAGGCGTGGCCGAGGCGGCCGCGCAGGCGCTGCTGGGCAGGCGAGCGGCGGGGAGCGGCGGCAGCTTGCGCGGCGGCGGCGGCGGCGGCGGCGGCGACGACGAGGCGGCGGCAGCGGCGGCGACGGCGCTGGCGCTCGCGCCGCTGCTCGCCGGCAACGTCGTGCTGGTCGGCGGCCTCGCCCGCATGCCGGGCTTCCGCGACCGCTTCTACACCGAGCTGCGCTCCATGCTGCCCGCCGACTTTGACCTGCGCGTGGTGGTCGGCGGAGGAGGAGGCGGGGCAGGAGCATGGGGCGCCGAGCAGCGGCAGCCGCAGCTGCAGCAGCCGCAGCCGCAGCAGCAGCACGCGCCGCCGGTCTCGGCCGACCCTGCGCTGGCGGCCTGGCGAGGCGCGTCGGCGTGGGCGGCGGGCGACGCGGGCATGGCGCGGTTCCTGTCCCAGGCGACCACGCGCGAGCTGTGGCTCGCCGAGTACGGTCTGGCAGGCCCGGGCGGCGCCGCTGGTGGTGGTGGTGGTGGCGGCGGCGGCGGCGGCGGGCCTCGCGGCGGCGGCGGCGGCGCGGGTGGCGGCGGCGGCTCTGGCCTCGCTCGCGCATCGAGCGGCGGCGGCGTCGGCGGCTCCCGCAACAAGGGCCTCTTTGGCGGCGCGGCCGTGTTTGGGTTTGGCGCGGGGGTGGTCGGAGGCAGCGGTGGTGGCGCGGTGTGACTGCCATGGTCCCTTGAGAGAAAGAGGCAGGACTCCTGCCTCAGTGTCTCCTGCCGCAGGAGAGACACAGAGTTGCCGCTTTTTGCTTTTTGCGAGCGCGCGCGCGCCGCCCGCTAAACACGTTTCCGACCGCGTTTGTTTTTCTGCCGTCGAATCAGCTGGTAGTAACAGCGGTGCAATTTTCCTGATCGGTCCCTACTACTCTCAAAACCGCGTTTGCTGGTGGGGCGCAGTGAGGACGGTGGGATTGGCACCCTGTCAGTCTCTCGTCTCGAAATTGGCAAGCTGGCCGAGGGTCGATCGGTGGGGGGGCGCGAGACCGGGGCAGAGTCGCTTGGAGCTGCTGCTGCGTGTTCTTTTTTTCAGTTGCGTCGGTGTGCGTGCGTGCGTGCGTGCGTGCATCTGTCAACTTCTAAATCTCTAATAATGCGGGCACGCGCCCTCGCCCTCGCCCGCGTCAAAAATCGAAGGGGTGTGTGTAGTGTTTTTGACGGCGCGCGACGAGGGGCGAGGGGGGGGGGGGGGGGGGGGGGGGGGGGGGGGGGGGCGAGACCTCGCGGCGCGCGGAAACCGGAGCGAGCTTCAGCACGTGGGCACGAGAGAACAAAACCTCGCAAAAAACCGATGGTGGGGCAAAAGGAGGAAAGGGCCGCGAGCGTACTGTATGCTGCTCGCGGAGGGGGGGTAGTGGGGGCGGACGGGTAGTAAGGATGTGTGTGGGATTCGTTCAGTCCCCTCTCTGCAAAAAAGAACAAAGTGGGGGCGTCCGGGGTTCGTTTTTTTGGGGCTTTTCTGGGGTTCCGACGAGGGCGCGCCGGCGCTCTCTCTCTCTCTCTCGTGTTTCTTCTTCATCGTCTCCTCTCGTCTCTCCTCTCCACTCCTCATCCATCCAATCGTCCCTCCCTAGCGCCTCTCGCGCCGCACCACCAGCGTCATGGCGCCGTACGTCATCAGGTGCACGATGGCCCAGTAGGACAGCATGATGGCGGCGGTGGCCCCGAGCGGGCGGCCAAAGTTGAAGTACTGGGTGATGGCGTTCGTGTCAACGATGCACCGCGGGTCGGCGCGCGTCAGGTTGTTGATCACCGCCTGGTTGCGCAGCACGGCCGTGTTGGGCAGCATGTTGCGCAGCAGGCTGAGCGTGCCCTGGTCGAGCCCTCCCGCGCACGACAGCGTCTGGTCGCGAAACTGCACCAGCGCCACCCCTTCAAATGCGTAGTAGAGCGCCGACAGGTAGCGCAGCTGCGTGAGCCAGGTGAAGGCGACGTCGGCAAAGTTGATGAAGAAGGACGACATGAGCAGCTGCACGGTGGTCCACAGGATGGACAGCATGAAGGCCGCGTCCTGGTTGGGCGCGAGGATGGCGCAGAAGTGCAGCACCTGCACCGCGATCAGGTAGAGCAGCGTGGCGAACGCGGCCGTGGCAATCACGGGGAAGGCGCCGCCGCGCAGGCCGGCCATTCCGTACGTGATGAACACAAAGACAAACGCCGAGGTGATCTGGAAGGGCACGGTGGCGGTCACCTTGGCCGCGTAGTAGGCGTGCGGCCGGTACAGCTTGGCGCTGGCGTCGGCCACGTAGAACTTCTTGTCGGCGCTGTAGAGGCTCATGCTGACGTAGGGCATCAGGCAGAAGAAGGCGAGCAGGTTGAACAGCAGGTTGAGCCGCGAGCGCAGGCCCAGGCCGTCGGCCGGCAGCGAGTAGTAGAGCAGGCCCATGAGCAGGCCCACCCAGCAGAAGGTGAGCGTGCGCCCCGCAACGTCGGCCGGGTTGCGCGTAATGACGAGGAACTCGCGCCACAGGCACGCGCCGTACTGGCGGAACCAGCCCGTCGCGTAGGACGTGCGCTCCTTGGGCAGGGCGGCCGCGCCGGACGCAGAGCCGTCGGCGTCGACCGCGCCCCGCGCGCCCGCGCCGCGCACGCAGGCGGCGGGGGCCTTGGCGATGGCGGCGGCGCCGGCCGCGGCCGCGCCGCGCACGCGCGCGGACAGCGTCAGCGCCGCCGCCGCCGCGTCGCGCTCGCGCGCGCCGTCGTCGGCCGCGCGCGCGCCCTCCACGCTCGCCAGGTAGTGCGACTTGAATGCGCCCGCCGCGCGCTCGACGTCCTCGCGCGCGCGCATGGTGTGGCCGTAGTAGCGCGCGGGCTTGTGGAAGCCGATGGCCACCAGGTCGAGCGCCCAGTCGGAGGCGACGCCGTGCAGCGTGGGGTCGTACGGGTAGCCGAGCGAGCCAAACCACTCGACGAGGCCGTCGCGCGGGCCCGTGTAGGCCAGCCGGCCGCTGGCCAGCAGCGTGACGGCGTCAAACATGGACCAGATGGCCGAGCGCGGCTGGTGGATGGACGAGATGACCACGTGGCCGTTGTCGCGCGCCATGCGCTTGAGGTAGCCCATCACGGTGAGGGCGGCGAACGAGTCAAGCCCGCTGGTCGGCTCGTCCAGGTAGAGCACCGAGGGGCCCGCGAGGATGCCCGCGGCGATCGACAGGCGCTTGCGCTCGCCTCCCGACAGGCCGCGCAGCAGCAGGCCGCCCGGCAGGGACCCGCCCACCAGGGTCTTGTGGTGCGCGCCCAGGCCCACGACGGCCAGCACGTCGGCCGCGCGCTCCTTGCGCTGCGCCTTGGGCACGTGCGGCGGCAGCACGATCGACGCGAAGAAGTTCATCGTCTCGCCCGTCGTCATGGTCGGCACAAAGTTGTCCTCCTGCGGCACGTAGGCGGTCTTGCGGATGAAGGCCTTGGTGGCGGGCCGGCCGTTGACCAGGAGCTGCCCCGTCAGCGTGCCCATGCTCTTGCGCATGGCGAGGATGTCCATGAGGGTCGACTTGCCCGCGCCCGACGGGCCGAGCAGGGCCTGTGTTTTTGTTTTTTGTTTGTTGTTTTTTGTTTTTTGTTTTTTGTGTTTTGAGAGAGAGGGAGGATGGGAATTTTAGGGGGGGGGGGTTGTTTTCGTCGTTTGAGGGGTGTGTGTTTTTGTTTGGAGAGGGAAAGGGAGAGGTGTGTGTGTGTCGGTGAGTTGGGGAGGAAGGCGTGTGGTGTGATGAGGGGAGGGCGGCCTAGAGAGTTCTTTTGCTTCCCCGCCAAAAAAAGCGGCCGCCGCGCGCGCGCGTTCAGTCCCCGCTCTCGCTCGCTCGCTCGGCGTCCCCCCCCCCCCCCCCCCGCCCGCCCCCCCCCCCCGCTCCCCCTCGAGGGAAACCAAATCTCACCTGCATCTCTCCGGGGCGCGCGATGCCCCACACGTCCTGCAGCACAACCTTGCTGCCCCCGGGCACGCGGTACGTGCACCCGAGGCGCTGCCACTCGACCGTGACGCGCTCGACGGCCTCGCCCAGGTGCTGCCGCGCCATGGCCGCGGCGGCCGCGCCGCCCGCGCCGGCCATTGCGCCGGCGCCGCCGCCAGCGCCGCCCTTTGCGGCCGCCGCCGACAGGTCCTGCGAGGACGAGGCCAGCGACGACGGGGGGCGGGACGCCGACTCGGCGGCATCGAGGTCCTCGGCTGTTGTTTGTTTTTGGTTCGTCGTCGTTGTGTTTTGTTTTTTGGAGCGGAGGGGCGGCCGTGGGTGCGTGCGTGAGGAGGAGGAGATGCTGGGCGGCGTCGCTCGTCGGCGGCGCTCGTCGGCGGCGGCGAGCCAACTCCCCCTTTTTTCGCGCTGCGTCTCTCGAGGGCCGGCACGAGCCCCCAAACGCTCGAGGATCCGGCCGGCCGCCGATTCTGCACGGTCGCGAGGGTCCGTGTGCACCCATCCAGCGCGTGTGCGGGGCGCGAGACGCGCGCGCTCGCGTCTCGTCGCCATTGCTGTTTCCCCCTGGGCCTCTCTCTCTCTGCGAGAGAGAGGCCAACCGCCCCCTTTTGCCAAACGCGCCGAAACCTCGGTATCTCCTGGAACCAATCCCTCACCGTGCTTGACCACGTGCTCGTCCGCGTCCACGCCGTTGACGCCCGCCGACGCCGCGATCTGCGCCTTGACGCCGTGCCCGGGCGAGAGCCCGACCACGGCGCCCTCGCCCTTCACCACAGCCGAGCCGTCTGCGTCAAGGGGCGTGTTGGGCGACCCCCCGGTGGCGGGCGCGCTCTTCTTCTTCTTGAACATGGAGCCCGTGCCGTTGGACAGCAGGAACACCTTGGCCAGCCAGAAGGCCGCGAACAGGTGCGCGAAGACCAGCACGGGCACGTAGAGCGCCACAATGGACGTCGACTCCCCCATGGTTTCTCGCTGTCTCTGCTCTCTCCCCCTGGTTGCTGTTTTTCTCTCGCTCTCTGTCTCTGATAAGGAAAGCGCTCTCTCCCGGGTGCTTGCTGCAGCGTGTCGCAGGCGCGCGCGCTCGGGCAAGAGGCGCTGCGCTGCGCTGCAACGACGCTGCGGCGGGCGGGAGGGAGGGGGCACTGGCCGGGGCGGCGCGGAACTCCTCCGCTTGCCCTCTTGGAGAGAGAGAAACCTCTTCTTCTGGTATTGAGCGCGTCGCCTTTTGCTTTGGTCTGTGGCGCGGTGTGTGCGTGCGTGCGTTCCAAGTCAGAGCTGGCGTGTGGGAGCTGACGTTGGGATTTGGTGTTTGTGATATGGGCGTTCCTCCTCGGGGGGGGGGGATGAAGAGGCGGAAAGAGGGGCGTCTCTCAAGGAAAAAACAGCTCTCTCTTTTTTGGATTCTGGGTGTTGACGCGACGTTGGGCGCAGCTACCTCCGGCGGCCGCACCGCGGCCTCACCAGTTGCCAATGCCCATACTGCACGGAATCGATCAGCGAGGAGCAAGGGCGCGATTGCGGGGGGGAAGGAGGGGGCCCAAGGGGAGAGGGGGGCGCACGTTTGGGTTTCGGCGCCGCCGCCGCCGTTTTTCGTTTGCGAGCAAAACGAGCGGCGCCGGGGCGTCGGGCGCGAGGCGAGGCCGTCGAGCGCGCGCTGCCGGGGGGTGGTGTTGCTGGGCGGGCCAGCAGGGGGCCGCCGGAGGAGGGGGCCCAACACTGACGCCGAGGACGGCAGGCGGGACCCCACGAGAGCAGCGCGTGAGAGACGATCAACGGGCAAGGATCCCGCGTCCCCGCCTCGGAGCGACCGCGCGCCGAGCGCGCGACGGGCGGCGGGCGACGGGCGAGCCCGAGAGGGGGGCGGCGTTTCGTTGGGCCGGGACGGGGGAGGGCAACCCCGCCCGTCGTCCCGGGGCCGGCAGGTGGACCTGTCGCCGACGACAGCGATGGGCACTCGCGAGGTGTGAGGAGGACGAGGTGCTGGTGCCCAAACCGACCGCCGGGCCCGCGGAGCGACGGGCGTAGGCGGGCGTGGGCGGGCGGGCGCGGGCGGCGGGTCGAGCGGGGTCGAGCGGCGGCGGCGGCTTGGCGTCGTCGGTCGACCTCCGCGCGCGTGCCGTCTCTCGGACCTGTCACACCAGTGCCGCGTCACGCCCCTCACCACCAATCACACTATAAGCCCCGATGAACTCGAATCGATCATCTCATTGTCAAAGACGCATCCATTCCGGCGTCCGCCCCCTCGCGATTGAGACGTCCCCTCCCCTGTCGGCTCGACACCTCACACCCGCCGCTCTCTCTCCCACCTGAATCCTGGAGCTCGATCAATAAGGACGCAGACACTGGCGCCATCGTGTAGGGCTTAGGCATGACGGCGCCCCTCGCGCCGCGGTGGCCGATGGCGGGAGACAGGCTGGCGTTGCAGCGGCGGCAGAGGCGGAGAGGCGACGGCGACGGCGGCGGGGGCGCGGGCGCCGCCCACGCGCGGCCGCCGCCGTCGCCGCCGGCGGCCTCCGCCGCAGCCATAGCCGGCCGCCGCCTCGCGCGGCCGTGGCGCGTGGCAGCGGCCGCGCCGCCCGAGTGGACGTCGTTTGTGGACGACGAGGACGCCTACCTGCGCCCGGCGCTGCCGCTGAGGCGAGCGCAGGCCGCCGCCGCCGCGCGCGGTCGAGGAGCAGGCGGGCAGGCCGCCAGGCGCGACGACACCGGCGGTTGGGGCGACGGCGGCAGCGGCAGCGGCAGCGGCAGCGGCAGCGGCGGCGGCAGCACGTGGCCCTCCGCAGCCGGCGCTCGGTCGACTACGACGGCGGCGGCGACGCCCCAGCATGACGACGACCGCGCGCGCAACCGGCGGTTCTCCTCGCTGCTCAGGGAGCTGCGCTCGGCGCGCGACCTGCACGCCGCGCTCGCCGACCCGGCGCTGACGGGCGCGGGGGGCGGCGGGGGCGGCGGGGGCGGGGAGGGCGAGCAGGCGGGCGGCGGCGGCGGCGGTCCCTCGTCTGCGCCCTCGTCCGCCCCGCTCTCCGGCCTGGACGGGCGGAGCGTGGTCGGCGCGCTGCTTTGGCTGGCCGACGCGCGCGGCGCCGCCGGCGGGGGAGGCGACGGCGACGTCGCTGGCCTCACGCGCGAGGCCGTGGCCGCGCTGCTCCGCCGGGCGTGGGAGCTGCAGCAGCAGCAGCAGCAATCGCGTCCGCGGCAATCGCGTCGGCAGCCTGCGTTTGCGCCCGCCGACGCCTGCTCGCTCGTCTACTGCGTCGCCAAGCTCCGCCCGTGGTGGCAGCAGCGTCACCCGCATCAACAGCAGCAGCAGCAGCAACCGTGGCAGCATCACCCGCAACAGCAGCAGCAGCAGCAACCGTGGCAGCATCACCCGCAGCAGCAGCCCGAGGAGCCCAACCCGTCTTCGTCGCTGCCGCCGTCGGGCCCCCCTCCGCTCGCCACCGCCGTCGCGTCGCGCGTGGCCTCGGCGGCCGTGGCCGACGCTGACGTGTTTTCCGTCGGCCCGCGAGAGCTGGGTCGCCTGGCGTGGGCCGTGGGTTCGCTTGGCCTCGTGACGGCGGACGACGGGGGCGACGGCGTCGAGCGGGCACCAGCAGCAGGGGCAGCGGCAGCAGGATCAGCAGCACCGGCGGCGGCGGCGGGGCGCCTCTGGGCCGAGCAACTGTGCGCGGCGGCGGCGGCGCGCCTGCCCGAGGCCGGCGCGGGCGCGCTGAGCCAGCTCGTGCACGGCGTCGCGCGCATATCCGTCGCTCTGGACGCGCAGCAGCAGCAGCAGCAGCAGGATGACGGCGGCGGTGTCGACCGCGCCGTGTCGGGAGGGCAGGGCGACGCCGCGCTCGCTCCGTTCCCGCCGCGCAGCTTTGTGGACGCCGTCGCCGAGGCCGTCGCGCGGCAGCAGCAGCAGCAGCAGCAGCAGCAGCATCATCAGCAGCAGCAGCAGCAGCAGCCGCAGCATCACCACCAGCAGCAGCCGCCGCCGCCGCCGCCGGGCGCCATCGCCGCCCCCAACAACAATCGCGCCCACAGCCCCCTCCTGTCGGCGCAGTCCCTGTGCAACATCGCGTGGGCGCTCGGCCTCTGGCAGGGGCAGCGCGACCGCCGGCTCAAGGCGGCGATGGTGGCGGCGGCGAGGGGCCGGGGGCGAGGCGCTTGGCCGTCGGGCACCGGCCGGGGGCAGGCGAGGGCGGCGGTGGCGGCAGGCGTGCGGCCCGCCGCAGGCAGCGACAGCGCCGGCGCGGCCGGTGACGCCGCCGCCGCCCGCGAGGCGCTCCGTGCGGCCGAGGACGCGCGCCTGGCGGCGGCACCCCCGCCGATCGTGTGCCGCGAGTGGCTGCGCGCCTTCTACGCGCTGACGCTACGCGACGCCCTCCCGGTCCTCGCGCCTGCGGGCGCCGCGCAGCTCGGTTGGGGGCTCGCGACGCTGATCGGAGGGGGAGGGGGAGGCGGAGGAGGCCTTGTTGGGCGCGGCGGCGGCGACGGGGACGAGGGCGGCGCCAACGCGCCGACGCTCCCCTTGCCGCCGCCGCCCGCCGCCTGGGTCCGCGCCTACGCGCGCCGCTGCGCCGAGCTGGCCGCTTCTTCGTCCTCGTCCTCCAGCCCGGCCGCGGGTGGCGGCGGCACCATGGGCCTGCGCGAGGTGTGCCGCGCGCTGTGGGCGCTGGCCGTGTGGCGGCAGGCAGACGTCGGGGGCAACGCAAGCAAGGTGGGAGGAGGGGGCGCGGCAGGTTTGCAAGGCGGGCCTCCTGCTCCGCCCCGCGACCCGCCCGCAGCGGACGAGGCCGACGTGTCTGCTCTCCTCGTCGCCGCCGAGCGCGCCTTCTTCCCGTCCGACGGCGACGGATCCTTTGGCGGCGGCGGCGCCGGGCCCACGCCCACCGACCTCGCGACTCTCGCGTGGTCGCTTGAGCGCCTCCGTTTCGCGCCCCCCGCGCGCTGGGTTGACGCATGGATGGCCACGTGCTTGGGGGGCGGCAGGGCGGCGCGGGGGGCGCGGTCGGGCGGCGGCGGCGGCGGCGGCAGCGCGCTCGCGCGCTTCTCCGGCGCCCAGCTGGCTGCGGCCGCCGCCGCGCTCGCGCGCTGGGGTGCCGTGCCGTGCGAGCCCTTTGCGGCGGCGTTTGCGCGCGCGGGCATCGCGGCCGCCGCGCGTGGCGAGGTGGGCGCCGAGGCGGCCGCCCTGGCGCTCTCGAGCTTTGCGCGGCTGCGCGGGCCATCGGGGGCGTCGGGGGACGAGGGGGCTGATGGCGACGAGTCTGGCGGTGGGGCCCTCCTCGACCGACGCGCGCTTCCGGGCCCTCGTGCCGCCGCCTCGCCCCGCTGCTGGGTGGCCGATGCATGGGTGCTGGCCATGGTGCGGTGCGTCGCTCCGGCGGGCGGCGGCGGCGGCGGCGGCGGCGCGGCAAACGGGGCCCGCTGCTCTTCTTCTTCTTCTGCCGCCGCCGCCTCGGCCGGCGCGCGCGCCCTGGCCGCGCTGCCGCGCCTGTATCCGGGCGGTCGGACTGCGGCCGACTGGCTCGCTGGCAGTGAAGTCGCGCGCGCGGCCGTGGGTGTGCTGCTCGAGCGCGAGGCGGCGGCGCTGCGGCGGGGCGCGGGCGAGGGCGGGCGCGGTGTCAGCGCCGGCAGTGGCTCGTTTTACTACGGCGGCCGAGAGCTGGCGGCGTCCGCCGTGGGCTTGGCGCGGCTTGTGGGCTTTGTGGAAGGTGCGCAAGGAGTCGCGGGCGGGGGGCAAAAGGGCGGAGATGGCGGGGGCGGAGGCAAGGCCGCGGCGTCGGCGGCAGTGGTGCTGCCGCCGCAAGCGCTCGACGGCTTCTTGCGCGCGCATGCGGCCGAGAGCGCGCGGGCGGCCCGGCAAGGGGCCATGGACGACGGCCAGCGCGCGGCCGTCGCGCGCGCCTACGCCGCGCTTGACGCCTACTTGGTGCGGACGGCGGGAAGAGAAGGGGCGGACGGGGGTGCTGGCGATGTTTGATGTGTGTGTGATATCTCCCTGTGTGCGCCTGTCGTTCCGGCGGCGGACCTTCTCTCAGTCTCGCTTCGTTCGATCGCTCGAGGATGGCCGTCGCCGACGCCGGAAAAAGCAGCGGCGCGCCGGCGTCGACTGACTTTAAAAAGCCGCTCTCCTCTTCACCCGTGCGCATCAGCACAACCGCATACACAAGTAATAACAATCTCCATAGTTCGCTTCCCGCACAAGCAGTACGCCGCTTGCAAATAGTTATTGTTGTGCTTTGTCGTTCGCACCAGCAGACACAAGAAGAGCGCACGACGTCGTCGCCGCTTGCTCCTTTCCCGCCCGCCCGCTTGCCTTGCGCATGCCGCCAGCGTCGACCCGACTTTTCCACAAACTCAAGCTACCAACGCTCGACGACAAAAGCAAAGTGCGTCCAGCAAACACATGGCGGCGGCAACGGCACAAACATCTGCAGTGGCCGGCGGACCTGGCGACGACAACTTTTCGCAGGTCTACAACGCGATCGCCAGCGAAAAGGAGCTGCGGCGCGTGATCGAAAAGTGCGCGAAGTGATACGACATGCACCGCGCGCAGGCCGTCAACAAGGGCTTAGGGTTTAGGGTTTGGGTCGGTTTTAGGGTTTAGGTTTTAGGGTTTGGGTTTAGGGTTTAGGGTTTAGGGGTTAGGTTTAGGGTTTAGGGTTTAGGGTTTAGGGTTTAGGGTTAGGTTTAGGGTTAGGGTTTAGGGTTTAGGGTTTAGGGTTTAGGGTTTAGGGTTTAGGGTTTAGGGTTTAGGGTTTAGGGTTTAGGGTTTAGGGTTTAGG
>Ga0209390_10007497_pt1 | contig 13954 bp, 11 predicted proteins | sample BON01_FD_187212 | JGI IMG/M metagenome (GOLD analysis project Ga0209390, IMG submission 187212) | Freshwater microbial communities from Lake Bonney liftoff mats and glacier meltwater in Antarctica - BON-01 (SPAdes) (version 2) | ecosystem: Environmental > Aquatic > Freshwater > Ice > Glacier... | reverse complement strand
CGATCGGCTGCCAGAAGCCGTTGTGGCGGTAGGCGGCCAGCTGACGTTGCTCGGCCAGCGCGTCGACCGGCTCTTCCTCCCATGCGACAGCGTCGCCAGCGATCAGCCCGCCAACCTCGGGGCTCAGTACGAAGTAGCCGCCGTTGATCCAGGCGCCGTCGCCGCGCGGCTTCTCCTGAAAGCTCTCCACCAGCACGCCGTCGTCACCCAGTTCCAGCGCGCCGAAGCGGCCGGCCGGCTGCACAGCGGTGACCGTCGCCAGCAGTCCCTGCGCGCGGTGAAAGTCGACCAGTTCGGTCACGTTGACGTCGCTCAGACCATCGCCGTAAGTGAAGATGAACTCCGCCTGATCGGCAACGTAAGGCAGCACGCGCTTCAGTCGCCCGCCTGTCGCGGTCTGCTCGCCGGTATCAACCAGCGTCACGCGCCATGGCTCAGTGGTAGAGGCATGGACCTCGATCGTGCCATCGCGCATGTCGTAGGTGACGTCGGATGAGTGCAGCGCGTAGTTGGCGAAGTACTCCTTAATCACGTACCCGAGGTAGCCAAGGCAGATCACAAAGTCATCAACGCCATGGCTGGAAAGCTGCTTCATGATGTGCCAGAGGATCGGCTTCGGGCCGATGTCAACCATCGGTTTTGGCTTAAGCGAGGTCTCCTCGCTCAGCCGCGAACCTCGGCCACCGGCGAGAATCACAGCCTTCATCGCCGCGGCGCCAGCATCTGTTGGAACTGTTTCACGGGTGGAGCGTAGAGAAACGGTGCAGGTTGGCTGCAATGCCGGAAGCGCGAAACGACCCAGGCCCCGCACGGGAGTTGCCGGGTCGTGCGCCGGACCTTCGGATTCAGGGCGCCGGCGTCACCAGCAGTGCGTCCTGAAATGACCGAGAAGGTCGGTCGCTGTCCCGCCAAGTTCCATAGACCATCTCCAACGGAACCAGCCCCGCCTCAGCGACACAATCGAGCAGGTAGTCGTGGTTGAAGCCAACGAAAGCCAGCGGGTCAGCTTGGTTCGCGTGGAAGAGTCCGCCGTCCCAGATCCCATCCTCGAGGCCGTAGGTTGTCGTTCCTGCGCTGATCGATCGCGACACGTCTGAATCGATCACGAAGGCAGTCAGCAGCGCGCGGCCATCCTTCGCCAGCAGATTCCTGACGAACCGAAGTGAATCTTCGACGCTCTCGGCATCGAGGTGGGTGAAGACCGAGAACGCCCAAAGGAAGTCAACGCGGCCGGCGTAGGTTGAGAGAATCTTCTTCCGAGATTGGGGCTTAGTTGAGAAAAGGCGCTTCAGATCGACGTGCCGCTGGTAGTGATCGTTCTTCGCCTTGAGCAGGCGGAAGTCGGTCCTAGCGCGATACGCGCCAATGTTTGTCTCGCAGAAATCGATCAGTTCCGGAACGATGTCAATTCCAAGCAAAGTCGATCGAGGGTTGATCCTCGCCGCGACCGCGGCGGTTCCGCGGCCAACACCGCAGCCGAAGTCACAGATCACTGCCTCTTGGTCAACGGGAAGCCCGTACGACTCCAGAAGCGACAGCGACGCCTCACCGACAGCACGCCCGTCACTGCCTCCGACGAGGTCGTTGAGGGTCGGATTTGCCCCAAGTTCCGCATAATAAGCTGCTGAATCGAACTGTGTCTTCTTCGCCACCCGACAACCATAGATCGTTGCGACCAGAGGTGCCCCGTGACCGGATCCCGCTGCGACCGGTCCGTCGCAGTGAAGGGTCGGAGAACGCGACAATCGTGGCCAAAGCGGCCAGCCGCAAGCAAAGGCGCGACTTGCCGGACCTGATTGGCCGTTAAACGGGCGAAGCGAGCAGTTTCACGCCGCCGATACCGAGGTCGGAGAGCGAATACTGCATCAACCCTGCTGTTGGCACATGCAGCGGGCCGGTCAGCAGTTCAAGTTTCGTCACCGTTAGGCGGCTGGCGATCAGCGCCCGCTGCAGGCCGTCCAAAGTAAGTCGGTTAAGGCTCCGGTATTCATCATCGGCTGGCCGCGTTGGGTCTGTCGCGGGTCGCAGCTTGAGATGGGCCTCAATCTCCCTGTCAGAGTGGGTCAGATGCGGAAACGGTTCCTCGTAGTTCATCCACAGGTGACCACCGTGCTCGGAGTAGTAGAAAGGCCACAGCTGCAAGAAGAAGACGCCATCCGGCTTGAGGATCCGGCGAACCTCGGTCAGCAACGCAACCGGATCATCGACGTGCTCAAAGACCGACCAGGAGAAGACAACATCAAACGTTGCGTCGGGGGCGGGGATCGCCGTCACATCCGAGGTCATGAACGAGAGGGCGGGCGACCCATCGCTCGTCTGGACGCCCGCCGCGACCGCCGCCCGATTCATCGCCTCCACATCGGTTGGCCGCAGATCGTAGCCCGTCAGCTGAATGGGATCGGTGCGATGGACCAGACCCAAGTCAATCACCCCGTCACCGCAGCCGACATCTGCTACGACCTTGCCGTCAAGCGTCAGCCCGTCACCAGCGAGGAACTCAACGACCTGATCGGCCGCTTCGTCGTAGTGCTGACGAAACCACGTGACGTGATCATGCTCGCGCGGGACCCCCGGCGTCTCACTCATGGCCCCATTATGGGCTAAGGCAGTTAATTATGCGATCACGGCCACTGCCAGCGCCATCAAGCTGCTCGCGACGCCGATCCTGTAACCGATCCTGAGCGGCTCGGCGTCAATCTGTCCGGGGAGGCTGGGCCTCGTCGGCTGACTTCGGAGCTTCGCTCAGCTGTTTTCGTTCCGGCAGCTGCCGGTGCAGCAGGAGATAGACGGGCCAGTAGAAAACGCGGACCAACCCCGTGAGCGGGATCCGCAACCAGCGACGGTTTGTTATTGCCAAGAGCGGCCGGATAAGGTCCCGCGGGAGCGAGCCGTCAGGGCCAACAAGCGCCAGGGCATCGTGATCCAGCGCACCGCGGGTTACGGTCAGATGCTGATCAAGTGCCTTGGCCCAGGACTCATATTCCGCGGTCAGCTTCTCTGCCTGGTCAACTCGCTCGCGGCTGCCACCGTTCTCAACCACTAGCTCACTGAAGCAACGGCCCGGGGCCTGCGCAGCAGTCTCGTACGCTGCCACCAACTCGCGTCCCGTCCGTGCCCAGGTCAGCCGCGCGCTTGCTGCGCGGATCGCCGCAACGTGCGCTTCGCGCTCCACACCTTCAACGATCAACGGCGCCGCGCGGTCCGCTGTCGCGTCGGCATCCCACGGAACGATCGTTGCCACGGCATCCGGCAGGAATTCCGCCAACGCGCTCTGAGCTGCGAAGAGGCAAGGAATGCCGGCATCTGCAGCTTCATACGGGCCAAGCCCAAAGCCCTCATAGACGCTCGGGTAGAGCAGCGCCGTCGCCCTAGCCATCAGCCATGCCTTCCCTGCTTCGTCAACGGCGGCCAACCGCACGACATGCTGCTCCAGCTCCGGATGTGCGGCGAGGAACGCCGCTTCGTCTCCGGCCGAAGATCCCACATTGACCTTCGCTCCGGCGAAAACTAACGCTCCGTCCCACCCCTGCCGCTCACGGAGCGCAGCAATCAGGCGAAGCGCGAATAGGCGGTTCTTGTGGCGGAAGTCAGTCCCCAGGCAGAGCAGGAACGGCCGCTGGCCGATTGCGTCTGAACCGCGGGGCGGTACCGGCGCTGGTGCAGCGCGCGCCAGCTGGTGATCAGTCCCAAGGTAGACGACCTGAGCCCGATCACGATCAACAAGCTCGGCGGCCAGCGCCTCGGAAGCAGCATGGTTTGAGAAGAAGAGCACCCGGTCCGCGGCCCCGAGAACCTGGCGCGTCAGGTCACGGTACTCCGCAAAGCGCCGATAGCTCGGAAAGTAGCCGGGGTTGCTGTACGCAATCAGGTCCTGCTGCGTCACGACAGTGCGATCGCCAAGCCAAGACAGGAACCGCACATCGTCCACGCTGTTCACCTGAAACGGACGATGAACTACGTCTGTCCGCTCTGTTGCGGCGTCGATATCGGAAGCGGGAACCACCTCTAGATCCGGCAGTGCGGCCAACATCTGCTGTGCATAGGTCCCCGGATTGGGCGGCACGATCGCTCGAACACGGATGCCAGCAGTCTCCTCCAAAGCCGAGATTAGCTCGAGTGTATGCAGTTGAGTGCCCGTAACAAACTCGGTCAGGCAGCGGGCGTCGATCGTGACCGACAGCCCACACAACGCTCGGCGCGCGTTTCCAATCGAGCGCGAAAGCGGGCCGACCCGCGAGGACGACTCAGCTTGAACCCACTCGGAGTAGTACGCGTAGCGTTCGGCAACGACCGCGTCATTGGCTTGCTTCCTAGTGTCACCCTCGCCATCACTGCGAAATGACGCCGCCCCCCTGTGCAGCACGAAAACATCATCTGCAACTACATGGCTGAGGCCGCGCAGCAAACAACGCTGCGAGAAGTCAACCTCTTCGCCATAACCCGGCGAGAAGCCGGTATCGAAGTAGCCGACTAGATCCAGTGCGCTGCGGCGAACGTAAAGGCAGTGGCCGATCCCGGTCGGGATCTGCGGGCGCAGTAGCTGCGAGGCCTGGGCGACTGCCTCTGCGGCATGGTCCACTTCCCAGTCCTGAGAAAGCCCGTCAGTGGAGCGGTTGCGGTTTGGAACGGAGAGGATTGTCCCGTTGTTCGAGAGAACACTGACGGTCGCGATTCGCCGGTCGGAGAGCGCCGCCGCCCGCAGGCGATCAAACCAGCTGGCGGCCACGACACAGTCGCTGTTCAGCGTGACCACGTCAGCTGGCGCCAAGATCGCGAACGCGGCGTTCATATTCTCGACAAAGCCGCGATTCTGCTCCTGCCGCACGTACCAGACGACATGATTGATCGATCCGCGCCGATCAAGGTCCTCGAGGAACTCAAGGATCGCCGGGTCCGTGCTGGCATCGTCCGCAATGAGGATCGGCACATCTACAGGTGTGTGTGCGAGCACACTCCTGACACACTGGAAAAAGAGGTCGGCAGCGCCGTAGACGGGAATGCAGACGGCCGTCTGGCCGCGGCTGAGCTCCGGCCGACTTTCCGGCGCGACGGTTCTCAGTGGCACAGGGATGGAAGCGTGATCGGTAGTGACATATGCGAGTTGCAGCCTAACGTGGGGGCAGCACGATGGCGCCTGCGTTGCTGCTGGCGACGACGGCGTGAGCCAACCTGAGCCCTAGAACCAGTGCCATCCAGCCCTGTGGAGCCCCGCCCGTGACAGAACCAGTGCGTAGCCCAGCAGTTCGTTCTTGAGGCGAAACTTGGACTGTTGGTGTACGAGAGGGGTGCTCGGCCTGCCGGGGACCCTCGCGATCTCCCCGCCGGCCAGAAGAACCTTGAACGTCAGTTCAGGGAAGACTGAGAAACGCCGTCCGGAGAGCCCAACTGCAGAAACAAAAGTTCTGCTGAAACCTCTGAAACCATAGGTACTGTCGGGAATATCAACTCCCAGAACGAGCTTGATAGCGCGTCGATATACGGCCTGATAGGCAATGTATCGCTTCGGCGTTTCGCCAGCGCTGCCGCCCTCTTCGTAGCGCGACAGTAGAACCAGATCTGCCCCGCCTCTCAACTTGTTCAGGAACTGGGGCACGAGCTCAACGGGGTCGCGGCCGCCGGGCATCACAACAAAGCAGTAGCGGCCGCGCGAATAAGCGACCCCAAGCCGCACGACCGTCCCGATCCCGGCGTACGGCAACTCCTGGACGAAGACGCGGATATGCAGCAGCGGGAAGCGGTCGGCCAAGCCGGCTGCCACCTCAAGCGTCCGATCCTTGCTCCCCGCATCGACGATCAGTACTTCAGCCGACGCCCCGCCTGCCGCGATCGCCGTGTTCAAGCGGTCCACCGCGGCCGGGAGCGCGATCTCGTCGTCCAGCGTCGGGATGATGATTGATGCCTCAACGGCCACGAGAAGTTCCGCGAACAAACCAGGAGGCTGGACAGGTCACCGTCAAGGTCTACCTCTCCTCGACCGACCACGGATCCCAGTGGCGCGGCGGGAAACGTACGTCATCGCCATGCGACTGCTCGATTGTCGCGTCAGATAGATAGAGGAGCTTGGTGCCCGCCAGCAAAGACATCGCGCCATTCGCGTACCCCGCCGGGACCTCGACGATTGAGGGACTGGCAGCATCGATCACAAAGCGACTGACCGGCGTGTCGGCGGACGGCGCCTCCCAGTCGTCGATCTTCACCGCGCAGACCAGAGCTGCTCCGGCGATTGGGATTACCCACTTACGTTCGCGACGATGGGCGTGCCAGGCCCTGACCGTGCCGACGGCGAAGTTCTCAACGATGTACATACGTCGCGCCGGCTCAAGGTCAAGTTCATTCGCAAAGACAAGGCGTCCACGATCGTCGGACGCCGACCCGCCCGGGATCAGCCTTGGCTCATCAGCGCTCATCAGTTACCAGCCCTCTCTGTTTCGGTGTGCCGCGCGAGCAGATGTGCGCTACGAATCTCCCGGCCAAACGGAATCCTCTCCGGTGCCAGGAACGGCTTCAGGGCGTCGTGATTGGAGAACTGGGAGATCGACAGATCACGCACTCGACCCTCGTCGATCAGTGACGCCACCTCATCTATCGCTTGGTCAATTGTGTGCTCGGCGCGAAACCCAAGCTCGGCCTCGGCCCGGGCGAAGGAGACTCGGTAGTTGCGCGTGTCATGGAACGGACTGTCGAGCAGATCTACACTGGCACCGGGAACGGCCGCGACAACGCGGGCTGCCAGGTCGGCGATTCGCACGTTCTCCATCCCCAAGTTGTAGATCCCGCTCGCGTCGCTGGTCAAGTGCGGGACGATGGCCGTCGCGACATCCCGCACGTGAAGCAGCGGACGGTATTGATCCCCGCCGAAGACCTGAAGCTGCCCGACGAGCTTCGCGCGCATCACGAGCAGATTGACGACGAGATCGAGCCGAATCCGCGAGTACGTATCTCCGGTTCCGGCGAGCGTCGCCAACCGAAGGATCAGAGCATCGGGACGGTTCTCCAGCAACAGGCGCTCAGCCTCCAGCTTTGACTCAGCGTAGATCGAAAGCGGCGCGGTCGGGCTGTCTTCGTCCAGAAGCTCATCCTGCGCGCCGTAAACAGAACAGGTCGACGGGAAGATTACGCGGCCTTCGAACGACTCCCACAGCGGCGCCAGAGCTTCCTGATTGATCTTCCGCGTCAGTGCCGGATCCAAGCCGCAGACAGGGTCGCCGACGAGAGCGGCGAGCCAGACGACCGTGTCTGCCCATCCAAGCTCGCTTTCCAGAGACTCCCGATCAAGGATGTCGCCGGCAACGAAGCCGACCGGCTTCAGAAAGCGGTCCTCATAGAGCAGCAGGTCGAAAACACGGACTTCGTGCCCCGCAGCCGCGGCTTCGTCTGTCAACCAGCCGCCAACATAGCCGGCGCCGCCGACGATCAGGATTCTGGCCATAGTTGAGCGTAGAGGAATTGGTATTGCGGGGTCACAACTTCCGAGCCGCGAGCAGCATCTCGCCACCATATAGGGGGACGCTACGGTCGAGCACGGCTTCCGGCAGTCGCTCTACGACTGGGCCTACAACTCGGCGCAGCTCAGGGCCGAAATGACGCATTCGATCATACGTCACTCTGATCGGCATGTGCTTGATATTTGGTCGTACTTTGAAAGTTACGAAGCCAAGCTGGAGCGCGAACGCCGCCAGCGTCTTTCGGTCGAAATAGTATATGTGCTCGGGAGCCGCCACGGGTGGCCAGAACCTTCCCATCAGGCGAGCGGGAAACGACCTAAGATTCGGCGTCTGAACGACAAGCGTGCCACCCGGACGCAACGCTTCCCCGGCAATCCTGAACAAGACCGCTGGGTCGCGCAGATGCTCGACAACGGCGACCGCTGTTACTAGATCAAACTCAACCCCGGCGGGCGGGCAGTAATCCTCTAGCCGCGAGGGCGACACCCGATTCCCCCTCCCTTCGGCCGCTTGTGCCGCAGCGCTCGCCTGCAGTTCAACTCCCCACCCCTCGAATCCAGCCCGCTCAGCCTCATCGAGCAACATTCCATCGAAGCAGCCGAGGTCGAGCATCGTTCCGCCAGTCGCAGCGCCAGCTCCCGCAAACCTTAGGACCTCCCGACATTGCGACCGGCGGCCTTCAGGATCGCCCGCCGCTCGCGGGTGCAGCTGATAGTTACCATTATGCGACCGGGCAGCGTAATGGGCCGAGAGCTCCGCAATGGTCGGGAGCGGGTCAAGGCGCCCCAACCCGCAGTCCTGGCAGCGTACGTGAGACCATCCCTGACGAACGTAGACTTCGCGGTAGGCGTCAACGAGGCATAACGGGCACGGGGGCGATTCCGTCTCGCTCGGGGCTCTGGGTCCAGTCGACGAAGAATCGTCAGTAGAGATCATTAGTTTTCAATCCCTTTAGTTGTACTTGCCAGCCAGGATCATTTACCTCAAAGTGAGGGTTCTTGCCAATGTACGGCCAGAACCACAGCCGATCGAGGCGGAGTGCATATCTTCTGGTTCCCTCAAGCGCACGGAACGTTGCTACGAAGTTGCCGGATGCACTTCGCACATTCACCGCGATTACACTCCCCTTGGATCTTGCCCCCCCAGTCAGCTCAAGGAACGAGGCGCACGAGCGTTTCGTGAGCCGGCACTGGGGAGCACTTAAAGCTCGTGATGCAGCCGGGACAAAGCCCAAGTCCTGCGAACGACCGAGCCGACCCGCCCACCAACGGGTAAGTACGCGCTCGCCCTGTCTCCGGGGCCGCAGAATATCGAAAGTTGATGGTCTGACCTGCGTGTACCTCGCCATCGGGACGTAATTGGCAATTGTGTACGTCATCACAATAGGCACTCTGACCGTCAGCGGGACTCCGTCAACGAACGAATCACGTCTCCATAGAATCCGTTGCGGCCGCTGCCTCGCCAGACGGTCAACCATCACCTTCTGCTCGCTAGCCTGAGAAGCATTGTAGAGGTTGTTGTGGTAGGGGAATCTCTGCCCGAGCAGGAAATAGACTGCTGGAGCTTCACCGACAACCGCGAAGGAACCCTTTCGTCGGCCCTCGCTGTCGCGAACAGCTCGAGCAAGCGCGGGCTCCACCGTCCACCCGGGATAAACCGCCGGGTCAAAGCGGTTCCTGTCGGCGCGGACAAGAGCCGGACCATTGCCGGTCATGCCAACACTATCGATGACCCGCTTCGGCACTCCGGCAGCTGACTGAGCAAGCCGGGTAAAGCCATCCCCGGCGTGCACCGCCGCCCCAAGTGACCCCGCGAAGATGCCGCAGGCAACTAGGACCCCGATGCTGCGGCGCGAACAGAGAATGATTACCGCCAGCGCTAGAGCCAACAGCGGAATTAGCGCCACCGCGTCGAACTGAGGGCGGACCAGATGCTTCATCAGCACTACCAGCGATAATCCGGAGCCGCCAAGTAGTAGCGCGGAGGCGCTGGCCGCCGCTTTGCCGCTCTGAAAAGCAAGTAACAGCCCGGCAACGAGGAGCATCGAAGTCGCTCCGGTGAGCAACGCGGGGAGCGTCGGGATGAGGTCGATTCCTCCCATTAGAGCCCCGAAGTGCTGCTGATCGCCGGCAGAGTAGGCGGAAACGCCACCGGGATCCAGCCAGAAACGAGCATTGCCCGCGAAGCTCCCTTGAAGTACCCAAGTCGCTGCCACGATGCCAAGAGCGGCCACGCCGATTGACACATCCATTGCCGCGCGAACCGCGGTATGCCACGAAAGCGGCGCCCGCCGTGAGATTAGCTCACCTCCCGCAACAGCCACGCAGCCAACCGCCGCGCTGCCGAGGCTGTCCAAACCATAGAGTCCGCAGCCTACCGTCGCTACCAACAACAGGCCCCACATCGACGCGCGGCGGCTGGGCTGCATCGGGCCGGCCGCCGCATACGCTGCGACCAGCGCGAAGGCCACTGAGTACCTCCAGGTGGAGTCATTCCACGCTGCCAATACCGCAACCGTGGCCACCGCGGCGAGCGACCGCGCGACACGACTATGTCGGTCGCTCAGCTGAGCGACCGACCAAGCAATCAGGCCGAGTGTGGCTAGCTTAACCAGCCATTGCAACCAAGCCCCCGAAGGGAAGAGATCGAAAGCGGAGTTGAGTCCATACGGGTAGAAGAAATCCTTCATCGGCACGAGCCCCTGGGCGACGGCCCACTCCCAGCCAATTAAGTTTTGAGCGTCCCACGACGGCGTCACTCCACGAAGGGGGTCAAGCACCGCCGAGCCAAAGCGCGGCACGAATATGCCTGCGATCAACAGCGTCCCGGCGGCAATCCAGAGTGTCGAGCGCCCTGAACTAGAAACCTTTGCGCCTGCATCACGCGGCTCCCTGCCGCCGTAAACGGGCGGTCGCACACGAACAAGAGCCACGATTGCGGCGGTTACGGTGATCGCTACGACCGCGAACAATATGCCGATCTGAGCCCCCACGTAGGGGGTCCCAAAATAGGCCGCGCCCCCAACGCTAGTGCTGACGGACGGAAGAGTAGTGATCTCGCCAACCGCCACCCTAAGAGCGAATGCCGTCAGCAACCAGCCGCAAACAAGAAGCGCCGCGCCGAAGAGCCGTTCGCGCCAGCTCGACATCGAGGCCACAACGACAAGCAAGCCTCCAACAAAGCAGCCCTCGATTGCGAGAACCGGTAGCGACGAGAACGGAAGGAACGCCCCCATTACGCTGGCGTTGGACACAAGCAGGCCGCACGCCCAAACAATGAGAACACCGACCAGAGCGCCTGCCTCGACGACAAGAGTCGATGCCGAATAGCCCATTGGCGCGGACAGCTTGGGCAGTATGAAAGTGGGACGCAAGGTCACTCAAAGATCTTGACACTGAGCGGAGCGCTACCGACTTGACGGAGCACCTTGGCTCCGCCCGGCCAACGCCGACTAATCCGTCGGACCTCTGGTTGAGTAATTGGACCCGCGCTTCTTGCGACCACAGGCTCAGCCATGAGCTAGGTCGGCGATCATCTGATCCCACGATGGGACCACGATTTGGGTTTCCGCTCCAAACCGGGAACCATCGAGTGAGCGGTTAATCGCAAGCGACGATGACTCTCGAACCTCAACCTTCAGGCCGAACGCATCGCGCAGTCGGCCCAGCAAGTCGAACTTGTTGATCGGGTCGCTGGCTACTTGGTAGACACCCGAGATCGCCGACTCCTGCTCGAACAGCTGGGCAAGTACGCGCGTCAGCGCAGCTGTTGTAAGACCGCTGAACCAAGCCTCGGAGAAGCCGTCAACCGCACCTCCGGCTTGGCTCAGGAACCATTCGAGCAACCCTGTTTCCCGAACGAGCTCGCGGCCGATGATGCTGGTCCGAATCGTCAGACCCTCCTCGGGAGTCGTCTCGCCCACCAGCTTCGAGCGACCGTACAGATCCGTTGAGTCAGGTCGATCCTGCTCCGTATAACGATCAGGAAACGGTTTCTGGCCTGAGAAGACGCAGTCCGTGCTGATGTGGACGAAGCTGGAACCTGACTCTTTGCAGGCTGCGGCAATCTGGTGAGGAAGTAACGAATTGACTTCGATTGAGAGGATCGGGCTAGCGGCTGCGTCTGATTGCTTGATGATTCCAATGCAGTTGACGACATAGTCCGGCCGCAGCTCGTCGAGCAGTTCGCCAAGCACATCGAGTTGGGTTGCATCCCATTCGAAGATCTTGCCTGGCAAGCCGTGCTGCTCAGCAACGCTGAGGCTGCGGACCGTGGCGCTCACATCAAAGCTGTCGGCAAGGCCCCTCACTACCTGGTGCCCCAGCATGCCCGTCGCCCCTAGGACCAGTACACGATTATTCGTTGTCATTGTTGACTACCATCCTTCCTTCGGCTCAGGGAGTTGCGGCACCGGGCCAGCCGCCGTTCTGACCCTGACGCCGCGCTCGTCACGTTAGCGCAGCCGACTAGATTTCGATTCGATAGTTGAGTCGCTCAGTCGCCGCGGTTGCGGTCGGTGACGAGCGAGAGCCGGCTCTGGACTCGCCAGCGAAGAACGCGAAGTGGGTAGCGGAGATAGGAAGCCAGCAAGCCTGGACCGATCCGGAACGATGTGCCACGAAGTCCCGGGCCACGCGTTCCGAGCACTGATGGAAACTCCGCAACCGAGATTCCGTTGATCGTGACAATCTCCATCTCTTCCATGATCACCGCGAAACCGGGCTCCCTGAGGTTCCACTCGGAGTACATCGCAAGCTCAACGCCTCGGAAGCCATTGGTCACGTCCCTGACCTGAGTGCCCATCAGCAGGCGGGCAACCTTGCTTCCGAGCCATGAGATCGATGCGCGCCATGCTGGGACTCCGCGCATCCCGCCGCCTTGGACGAAGCGGGACGCTTTCACATACCTCACATCGGATGAGAACCTCTCCAACAGCGCTGGGATCTCGCTCGGCCGATTGGTGAGGTCGCTGTCCATGAAGACTGCGTGGGTGCAGCCGAGGCTTCGAGCAAGAGCGGCCCCTTCTCGCAGAGCAGCGCCGTACCCGCCGTTGTTTCGGCGTTCGAGAAGATGAAGCCGCGGCTCCTTCGCAGCGAAGCTTCGAACCGTTTGCGCCGTGTCATCCGTGCTGCCGTCGTCAACCAAGACCAGAGTTACGAACTCCTCACAGCCGTCCAGTTCGCTAAGCACAGACCTGCACGTTTTTTCGACACCCGCCTGCTCGTTATACGCCGGGATCACGACAGCCAAGCGGGTTGATCCCGCGGGATTCCCCCCGATCACAGCCCGTCACCGATGTACGAGCGGGAGATATTAAGGTGACTGTCGGCAACCTCATGCCCACGAATTGTGCCGCCCTTCAGGCGCTTCAGCAGGTCGTCGACAACCCGCTGGGATGCCACCCCGTCGCCCAGCCCATGCTCCCAGTCTGTCGCCGCTAGGCGCTCCAACTTCTCAAATAGCTGCGGGGGATCGGCATAGTCCTGGTGCGCCGCAGGATCAAACTTGACTGAGGAACGACAGTCATAGACCTGTGGCCGTTCGGTCGACCGACGCATCTGCAGCGAAGGTATCCCGAGCACCGCGCTCTCCTCCACTACCGTTCCAGAATCTGTGATGACTCCGACCGAGTTGACGAGGAGTGTGAGGAACTCGCGATATCCGATCGGATCGACCATGCGGACCTGCGCGGGAATCTCGGCGCCCATCGACGCGAGCCGTTTCTGGGTTCTGTAACTGGCTGGGAAGAAAACCGGCCGCGGGCTATGCCTGAGTAGCGCGAGAATCGCTTGGACTGAATCATCCTCCTCCAGATTCTCCCGCCTGTGCCAAGTCATGAGGTAGAAGCCGCCGGATTCGATTCCACGTTCAGAGAAGAAGGCTGGTGATGCAAACTGATCAAACTGATCCCGTCTGGCGTAATAGAAGTCATCCAGCACGTCAACGATTAGGTTCTGGACGACGACGAGGTTGCGAGGGTTCAGGCCTTCGGCAACTCCTTGATCGGCGTACTCGGGAAAGTAGGTGTAGACGACGTCGGAAAGATGGTCGATGACGGTTCGGTACTTCTCTTCAGGCATCCGCCAGTCGTATGAGCGCATGCATCCTTCAACGTGAGCGATCGGGATGTTGAGCTGCGCTGCTGCGATGCACCCCATCACTGTGTTGGTGTCACCGAGAAAGACCGCTACGTCAGGGGCGAGCTCCTCCAACACCGGATGGAGTCTTGAGATCACGGCGCCGACCGTCTCGGCGTCGGTGGCTCCGCTGGCCCCGAGCTCAATATCCGGCTCGGGCAGACCAAGATCCCTGATGAAGACATCCTTCAGGTTGTCGGCGTAATGCTGCCCAGACCAGACGAACTTCAGATCGACATCGGGGTGGTGCTCGAGCAGTTTGATGATTCGGCTCGCTCGAATCAGATCAGGGCGTATTCCAAGCGTCAGAACGATTTTGAGCATGTCGGCACGCTAGCTGGTTGGCGGTTGTCGGTCGGTACCGGCCCGAAT
>Ga0209390_10007496_pt1 | contig 13954 bp, 16 predicted proteins | sample BON01_FD_187212 | JGI IMG/M metagenome (GOLD analysis project Ga0209390, IMG submission 187212) | Freshwater microbial communities from Lake Bonney liftoff mats and glacier meltwater in Antarctica - BON-01 (SPAdes) (version 2) | ecosystem: Environmental > Aquatic > Freshwater > Ice > Glacier... | reverse complement strand
GGCGACGAGTGATGTGCTTGGAGCGTTGCGTGACCTTGCGCTCCTTGGCGAGCTCCTCGGCACCGGTGTTGTCGACGTAGAGCGGCGTCGGGTTGAGCTGTGCGAGGCCCAGGTCGCGGAGGATCTTGTGCGTGTACGCGATCTCGGTTGCAGCGAGCGAGGCGACCATTATCTCGGCCTCAGTCGAGGAGAGCGCGATGCAGTGCTGGCGCTTGCTAGCGTAGGCGATGGGAGCGCCGGCCAACATGACGCAGTAGCCAGAAGTAGATTGAACGACGGACCAATCAGAATCGGAATACGCCTCGAGCTCCTGGTTAAGACGCCCGTCGAACGTGATCCCGTCATCGGCAGTGGAGTTGAAGTAGCGCATACACTTGTCCACCTCGATCTCCATCTCCGGTGTGGGGAACGTGAGCGCCCTAGCGAGGTAGCTGACGGTCGCCGCGGCGTCGGGTCGGGCACACGGTATCGGGTCGATGAGCGATCCTACTTTGGATCCGTAGCGCTTGATCAGCTCGCGAGTAGGCGGCCGTTCGCGGTTGAGCGCGTGCTCGTAGCTCTTGACAAGATCGCTGTCGCTCGGCGTAGGCGGCGCGCGCCCGCTCACGGCGGCGGGCCAGTTGTCAGCGAGCGTCTTGATGTACGTCTTGCATGAGAGTTTGATGCGGCCGAGCTCGATGTACTCGATGTTCATGCCCAAGAAGAAGACCGGGTTCTCCTTTATAGTAATGCCAAACTTGCTGTGCAGAATGTCGAACTCTTGGATGGCTTTGTCTCCGGCATCGGTGGTGATGAACATGTCGTCGACGTAGAGGCACAGTTCGATCGAGGTGCCGTCCGCGTTATGCTTCACATAGAGGCACGGGTCGGTGTTGCTGCGCGCGAAGCCCTGGTGGATTAGCTGCGAGCCGAGGTCGCCCAACGAATTCTCATGTTGATTGAAGCGCGTTTCTGTATCGTCACTGAGTGTGGTAATAGCGGTACTGTTTCCAGTAACGGTCTCATGTAGGGTTTGAAGTTGAGCGTCTATACTAGTGTCGAGCGCGTCTAAATTAGTCTGGAGCGTTTTAACTGTTGCACCCACTAACCCCAGCCCCAAACCGAGGTCGCCCAACGAATTCTCATGTTGACTGAAGCGCGTTTCTGTACCGTCACTGAGTGTGGTAATAGCGGTACTGTTTCCGGTAACGGTCCCATGTAGGGTTTGAAGTTGAGTGTCTATACTAGTGTCGAGCGCGTCCAACTTAGTCTGGAGCGTTTCAACTGTTGCACCCACTAATTTCAGCCCCAAACCGAGGTTGCCCAATGCATTCATGTGATAATTCAATCGCGTTTCAATTGTAGTTGCCATTAATCCCAGCCCCAAACCGAGGTCGCCCAACGCATTGTGGTGTTGAGTAAAGCGCATTTTGATGTCATCAGTCAGTGTGATGATAGCGGTACTATTTCCATCGACGGTGTCACTGAGTATCTGAAGTTGACCGTCCAGATTCGTGTCAAGTGCGTCTAAATTAGTATGGAGCGTTGCCACTGTTACACCCACCAAACCCAGCCCCAAACTGAGGTCGCTCAGCGCATCTTGGTTGTGAGTAAAGCTTGTTTCGATGTCAAGTGCGCCTAAATAAGTCCGGAGGGAGTTTATGTTCGCGCGATTAATTTCAACATTCTCATAATTTGATTTTTTTTTAGAATATATATCATTCACGTCCACATTTTTTTGAGAAGTGTCCCTGTTTCCAAACGCACCACCACTGCCTTGCATTTATAACACACTTTTAGAATTAATATAAATGATGAATAATAACGCACTAACCATCCCCGCCACCGTACTGGCATCCACACACATACCACAGTCAGTTTTAGCTTGCGATCGGTTTCATCAATGTGACTTTATATACACCACTGTTCTTGCCAACAACGCCATCCATCTCGAATCGGAAGTACCGATATGATACAGATGGAAATAATACTTGAATTGGATCTGATGGTCTTGTAGGAGGCGGTGTGTCCACGATCGATGTTCCAATCGTAATCCATGGATCAGAAGTCGATAATCGGGCCCTTAAGCGATTAGTTCGAGGGACCCAATCTGGGTATAATTTGTTGACCCCGTCGTAAATTTTCATCCAAAACCCACTGATGTCAATCAGAGACCCAGCGTCAAAATCTACAAATGCATTTCCAGTGGGGTTATTATCAGAATATTTCTCCAGCCAAAATCTTGCAAACGTTCGCGGGTCATCATCAAACATTTCATAGGCCCAGAACGGGTGGTTCCCATAAGAGTCAGCCTTATCCCACGTCGCACCCACAAACGATTTAGTCGCATCGGTAATTACAAACGATGTCCCGTCAATGTAAGTATTAGGACCTCGGTTCAACCTCTCCAATTCCATAATGCGTGCGAACAGATCAGTGGACATCGATATCGCTGTAGCATCAACGCCAACGCGAGTATTGAGTGCAGCGATGTCGATTTCGTTAAATATAGTTCCGCTATCAGGATCTGACACTCCTCTAGTCACTAGCAGGGCCAGCCAATCAAACAGGGCATTCACATCTACAGACTGGGTCATTCAATCAAGATTACATTTAGAATATATCTACGCCACGGTGAACCATAAACTAATTGACAGGTTTTATTATTTCTTTACCAGACAGATCGGTGAACCGAACGTCCAATGATCGCTGCATACTAATAATACCCCCATTTGCAATGAAGCCACACGCGCTCGACGCGAGCTCGCGGTCGGAGTACTTGTCTCCATTAGTTGATTCTGCAACTGGCATCACCCGTTCGCGTGAACGTTGTTGCTCTTGACCTCGCCATGCACCCTGGCGACATGCATAACTAGAACCTCATTCGTGCAAATGCCGTGTACCGTGTACTTCAGCAGTGTAATACGAGACGGCGCGTACCCTCCTGGCGTCAATCCCATATTCAGTGTCATCTTCGGATGCGACAATTTGCGGGTCACGTACGCGGGCCAGTAGAACTTCTCGTGAAACTCGCTGAAAGATGCGAGTTGGCGTGTGGCGGCATTGCGAGAGACCAGTGAAGCAAATGGGTAGTCAGCTGTATCTTGGAAATCGGTTACCAGTGTCTGTGCGACACCAAACTCATCGACGGTGTATGGCCTCCATGTCAAACTGTCGTGGTTAGACGTAGAAGAGTCCGCCGCACCTGATTCCCCGTAATTTACAATGAAAGTTCCAACTTTTATGGTACTTAATACAGATGCCAAGGAAACCTACAAAAGAGCAAAAGCAGAGTGTCACAAGACGACTTTACAGAGTAAACGAGTATCGCGCGCAACCAATCTCAATGGTGAAGGCCAAGACCTCTGTGCGCATCGCGGTGGAGACAGTGGACTTCAAGAGCAACGTGATCTCGAAGAATGACCAGTCTTGGAAGTACAAGGGTGGGCTCGTGGACCGCGCACCGAGCGTCATGCTGGGTGGTGCGCATCTATACGACCATAAAGTTGACAGTACTGGTACAAAGGTACCGCGGAGGCGCCAGGAGAGTAACTTCTTTTTTACTATAAATCCAAACCTAGCGCCACGGAGTGTGGATGACGTATACAAGGTGACCGCCGCCGTTGAGACTATGGCGAAGGAGCTTGGCACAGACACCGGAATTGCGAATATCCTCAAATACGGCCCTAAAAACCCGGAGGTGTATGCAGCCGATTTGTATGCTCAGGTCATCTCTGGCATTGAGTGGAAGGCTGGTGTGGAGATGGGCGGCGTGGCGAGGCGCACTCACATGCATGCATGGCTGACGGTTACACACTACAGCCAGGTCCAGATCGACGTGCAAAAGCTACAGTACCTGGCTCGGCACTTGTACAACGAAGCCTACGCAGGAAAAGACGTCAGCTTTTCAGCTGCGTCCGAGCTCACGAAGCGGCGCCATATGAGAAGTGATGACAAATTTGTTATTACGAAGCTTCCGTATGTGCACGTCCGCCTCCTACCGCAGTCCAACTGGACGTCTATAATGCAGTCGTATATTCAGAAGGGAATGAGTGTATAGTACAGTATTTCTGAATGTGTGAATACAGATGAGCACGAAAGCACGCGTCGTGTTAGCGCCGCTGGGTGTGCCGGTCTCTGAAGATAGAAAACAAAATATTTCTTAGTGGGAAGCAGCGCGAGAGTCGTTTAAAAAAGATCCTAAAACGATTCCAGATACAATCGGATTTGAAGCATGGTGTTCTCTTATGAGTTTTGACGTAAACAACGTCGACGGTGGGTTACATTTTCAAGCGCTTATGGCGTTCTTACTAAGCGACAGTAGTCCACCGACGCTTGGAACATTAGAAAAGGCTATTAAAAAAAAGAACATTTCACAGAAGCGTACTACGATGTAAATATTGGATGGCCACGCAATAGTACCCTAAAAGTACAAGATGTAGGCGCTGTAGACAGAAATCAAAGTAAAGCTTACTATGTATTGGAAACAGCGCGGTCTACAACTTTAAGTTTTGCTCTGCTACTCTTGGAAATCGCAGCAGTAATACGACGCCCATTTTCGAGTATCATGGAAAGGCCCAAGACAGTGCAAACTCGAATCGGATAGAGATAAATGTATCACACGATATATATTCTCAAGTATCGTTCTTACTAGCTTCCGGCGTAACCCCTACAAATGCTGGAGGAGAGGGCGTGCATTCCAGCGCAATGTCATTTCTAATGGACGGCACTTCGAGCACTAACAAGGCTAACATGGGCGAACAATTTGGAAAACTCGCAGTTGGTAATTTATGTGCACAGTTATTCGGGCTATATTGGTACAAAGGCTGCAACGATAAAGTGAATAACTGGTCTGTGAATGGAATCAGAACGCGTATGTTCAACCCGAGCTACAGCGGCCCGTCCTATCGGATGCTGCTAGAGTTATCGACTACAGTGTCTGTAGATCAGCAAAACGGAGGAGGTGCGTACATGGGCGGAGACGCCGGTATCGGCCTCCCTAAAGTGAAGAAATACGAAACCAGCGTAAGAAACCTCCTATTCATAAAAAATAAATTTTGACTGGTTGGGTGGATGTGTGGCTGTGACAGCCAGTCGAAAGTCTGAGGTTCTAGGGCTACAACTACTAGTAAACATCCTATGGGGGCCGGTGTTGACCTCGATTATTACATACCTCGTTCTTTAATTGGGGGCTCTGATACCCGGAGTGCTACAATGTTTAAGGCTTTTGGAAGGTTAGTTTATAATCCGCGCGATGACACGGATGGGAGTCAAACCGACTTAGATTTTGGATTTCAGATGGTGCTACATCGCAATAGCCCACTGGACCAAACTACTACCTTGGACGATATATCACAACCAAAACCTGTTTATATATCTTACCCAAAGTGGCGCGATATGCCGCCAGACACACAAAAAGACGCTAAAAAGGCTCGAGTATGGGTGCGCGCCCAGCTACAAAAAGTGGACCAAAACGTTGTTAACAGACAAAAACTTACAACAGAGTCGCTGTTTACGTTTCAAGACGGTAAAAACGGTGTCTATGACGCACCGGCGCGTCCTGTGAATGTGGACGATGGACGACGACCAGACAGACACAGATAAAGGAACAAACGCGCTTACCGAAGAGATAGAAATTGTGACAAACTCTGAGTATCTAGACGGAGTGGAGGGTGCGAGAGACCAGCGTGTTGGAGAAACTGCAAATGCTCACAAAGTAATCGAATTTGCAATCGCGTCCAAGGAAGATCTTGAGGACTACAATGGTGAGAAGCATAATAAACTTAGTGTGCGTCCAAGCGCTCAAACTACATACCCGGGCTCGAACAGTCATTTTCATCCTAAATCGAATCCGTTTTCTCGTGATAAGCTATACACAGAGGCGAGGTTTGCGGTGACTACGCGCGCTGTCGGATGCAGAAGAAGAGGAGCACTCCAAATTATACGGGACAGCCAATATGACAATGCGTCCAGATGTAATTGACCGCACCGGAAAACCACTGAAGGTTATAGGCGTACAAAATACCGTAGGTCGCCCGAGAAGCGACGTCCTAAATAAGAAAATTAACACACTCCCTCGTGAGTTTGTACGCGTACTCGATACATTCTTCAACCAGCAAGATATAAAGCATATAAGCAACAACCGAAACACGCTGCTTACTGATGAACAGAAGAGAAATGGGATGCAGCACGGCGTCTGGCGCATAAAGCAGGGTGGTAAATTGACAACAATTTATCAACATCGAGGAGGCGCAGAAAAGATTTTTGGCCCTGTATTTAAATTTGGAGTTGCAACTTCTCCGGCACAAAAGCAGAAAATTGCGGCTATATTTAAGTGGGATTCAGTGAGTGGGTTCGAGACACAAGACGACACTGAAGATTTCACAGAGCACCTGCGCGTGATTCGGGAATTCAGAATCACCTCCAATATGACCGTGGGACAGTACGTTAATACACCGTGGCACATAGCATATCTATAGATCTCAATGGAGCAGATGCATCTGCAGCACTATGATAGTTTTAGTATGGGATGTAGGCGGTGCGCGCGCGCCTTCTACAAATACACAGAGATGCACGTGAGTTATAGCGACACCCCGATTGAGAATAGACAATACCCTACTCGATTCTGGAAACGAGTGGGTAGTAGGGCCCACGAGGCAGCACAACCAAAAAACGCACTATGTTTAAGTCGCCGGCGGAAATAGATGTCACAAATGACCTTAGTTTCGCGAACAAAAACTCAAAGACAAAACAGGACGTTAGTAAGCTTATTAGAGAAGCTCTAGACACATTGGGTGTGTTTCTCGACACTGGGAGAGATAAGGATAAGAAGAAACGGATTTTCCAAGCTACTAAGTTTGTAGAGGCGTTTACATCGAACCCTGCTCTATTCGACATACTAACGGACGCATACCATAAGTATACACACGAAAACGGCGCCGAGTATAAGCGTAGCGCATCTACGTTCGACAGCAATATATTCCGCATGGAATATCGAACACCAACTGAGCTCAGAATACACAACTTTGAGCCGAGTGTTAAAGCTTTGTTTGCGACTCAATCTGCCACTACAACGCGGAAGGTAGAGGGGGCAACATACAAAAAGGGTAAGAGTCAGTGGAAGGGCGATCCGTGGTGGAAGGATAAATATGAAACACCACAGCGCCGCCGAATGACACAGATGCGGCTTTTTATTACATGGGCCCTCCATTCACCGGTTACTGACCCGGTAGCCGCGCATTTAATATTGGAGAAAATGGCAGACGCGACTCGCGTTGTATTCTCAGACAAATATTTAAGCCAAATGCTGCGTTTCGGACCGAAATTGTACGGTATGGAAGCTGGCGCCAGAGGAAACGCCAATAGTATCTCAAAGGTGACATGGGTGGATATACTGAAACCGCGAAAAGCAGACGCTGTAGACAGTTTTTATGGCAGTGACAAGGGGAACAATACGGGCTCTTCTTACCTATATGACACATACGAGACGCATGTGGAGCGGGTTCAGGTAGATGCAGGTATGGAGATCGGCCCTAAACGAAAGCATCCGCATATGCACGTGCTCCTCACAATCGACCACTGGAGCTACGTCCAGCTAGATACATGGCATATGAGCAGCCTGTTCGAGGAGATGTTCCGCGGAGTAGGCGAGTGGGGGACTAAATTCAAGCTTCTAGACGCGTCGGGGCTTCCGCTGTACACAGACCAAGAGTTTCCATACATGAACGTCGAATTATACCCACAAGATAACTGGCAAGAGATCCTTGCGAATTACGTCCGCAAGAGTGCTAACTTAACCGGAATCGTCGCTAGATCGGGGGCCGGCGGCGCGCGCGATTAATTTTGACACACATGTATAGAACGATGGCTGGTATAGCGCCCATACAGCCTCCGTCTCTGCCCCCTAGTTTGCCCCCGTATATGCCCCTGTATGCGCTCCCGCGCGCGCCTGAATACGGATCGAGTCTAACTTCCCCCCCCAAACAGGAAAAAAGAAGAGGTCTGCTACTATCGCTGGTGATAATATCGGCGGCGATCCCATGTCTGGCGGCGTTGTTGATACTGATGCACTTCTTCAAGATCCTGCGATTGAAGCGCTTGTGGCAGACGTTCAAGAAGCGAATCCTTCATTTAACGCGATGATTGAGCCGTTCAAGAAGCCGATTGTGACTGTGAAAGTCGAGAAGCCGCCTCCAATCGTGCGTCAAAAGGCAGAGAAGCCCGAGCGCGAGCGCCCGCTGCCGCCTATGGTGCCGCGGGTAGCCCTCCCACAGGAATGGATGAAGAATCTGTGTGAAGAACCGGACGTAGATGTTGTGGAGCTACCCGCACCCGTTACTCCCCTGTTTACGCCTAGCGATGTGTCTATTCCGCTGTTGGTGGCTGTTCTGTGTACGGGGTACGCCGTGTGGCGTGTGTCGGTCGTTCACGGCGGACGCGCCTGCTGTGCCAGCGCTTGTGCCGCAGGTGTCTATGTAATAACATTATAATTTTCTTACTATACTATAAAAATGACGCGATCCCTTTTGTAACATAACAGTAAATGTCGACCTACACGAGCCAATCACAGACGAGAATGATTATGCTGATAAGGCAAACATGATGGCAAGCGCCATGCATGACGTACTCGCAACACGCGAGTCTCTGTCCTCTCTCACAAAGGGAACACATATGACTGTCGCACACGCAGAATGTGAGATTGAGCTCGTTGGGAAACACTCTGCGGATCGGCACTATTCGACGTCGAGGCTGCTGATGTTGTACTGATTAATAAGCTGAATCTGACAAAACTGTTCCGCGATAGACTTGCATATCTAGGCAAGGTTAAGGTGGAAAAGCGCTCCTTAGAGGTACCGATACCGATGATCGAGGCATAAGCGCATTAATTCATTACTCCTCCGTGTCCGAGTCCGGGGCGTTGACCGAGTCGATGGAGTCGCGGTCGATGCACTCGTCCAGCATCTTGGAGTACTTGCGCAGGATCTCGGAGGGCTGGTATTGCCTGTCGCATCAGTTCAAAGCGGACGCAGCAAAATATTATATGTTTCAAGGGTTTGTGTCTCTATTTGAGAGTGTGCGCGCGCGTCCGGAGATGCACTAACGGTTCTGGCGCTATATGGATATGATGTGTGAAGTAGTGTAAACTGAATTTAATTTCCAATTAAGACATGAGTGTGCCATGTCAGAGAAGATCGATCCGCTAGATCTGAGTGCTGTGTCGCGAGAGGGCGTCGCACGCACTGCAAATTTGAAGGCAGCTGCGAGTGCCACTTCTAAGGCGCCGCCGCCGCCGAAGATGAAGGCTGCGCCGCCGCCACCGTCCTCGGCTCCAAAGAAGGAAATGCCAGTTGAAGAGAAGAGTGCCTATATTGATAAGATTACCGCATACCGCGAGAAGTTTACGTGGCTCAAGAAGCGAAACGGTTCGCTCAGCGCGAAGTCAGTGGACGCCGACCTACTAGACGAGATGCACTACATTGAGACCCAGCTTGGTTCCAAGGCCGCGTCCGATAGTAATTTGGGACTGACGTTGTTCAGCGCTGCAATGAACAGCCTCGAGATTCCACGCACGTGTTCAACCCGATCAACTTGCAGCTGGGCGGTCTCGGAAAGGTTGCAACTGAAAATGCGGACCAATTCAAGGACGTCCTCGACGAGATAGTCATTAAGTATACTACCGGAATGTACGTGTCTCCCGAGGCGCGTCTAATCATGGGTGTGGGTGCGCTTGTTATGACTGTGCACGCCGCAAACACGGGAGACCCGCGTGTGAAGTCTGCGTTGGAGCGAATGAACCTCGCGCCAAAGGTGTCTAGTGAGCACAGCGATCTGTGAATGTAATTCTAAGTTTTATGTTATATGTATGGTGAATTTTGGTAAAATTGTGTCGTGTGCGGGGCACGCGATTGGAGAGGTGTCGCATCACACTGGTAATAAGATTGCAAATGTTGGTAAGAAAGCCGGGTTTCTGGGAACAATCGGGGTTGGGCTCGCAGCTGGTCTAGGAGGGGGAACGTTCAAGTGGGTGAGTGAGAACGGTAATACTGTTCTTATTGTGGGTGCTGTAGTAGCTTTATTCATGCTTCGGCGGGGTTAAATTCTTTTCTAAGAGAGCGGTATACCATGGAAAACGGCGCGTCGGTGCCAAAACAGGGGTGCACTGGCAATCCAAAAGCAGATGCGTATGCCTCTCTCGGGGCACACGGCGTTCTAGCGGTTACATCTATGGTGCCATTCGTGGGGTGTGGTGCCGCAATTGCAGACGTGGGCCTTACCACAGCAGAGGAGAGTGGACTCCTCTGTGGCGGCGAATTACAGACTCCCGCTGCAGGGTGGAGGGCTGTGAATATGACACTCGCCATTACGGGCGCTACGCTGAGTTGTATTCCGGAAATAGGTACTATTTTTGGAGGCGTGAAGAGCTTGTTTAGTGGTATTTTTGGAGGAGCGCGTGCTACAAGATCAGTGACACACGTAGCTACCGAGGCCGTTGCTTCCGCTTCAAAGGTAGTGAAAATAACAAGCGTCGCGAAACTCTCCAAGCTAGTAGCTGCGCCAGTCGCTAAAATTGCAGACGCCGCCGCACAGCACGCGGAAGCCCTAACAGAGGCCTTGAAACACGCTACAATTACCCCGGTAGTATTAAAATTCGGACGATTCACTGGCGCGAGTGTCGCGACTACGAGTAAAGTCGCGGTGCTCACCAAAAAAGTAATTGTGACCGGGGGGAAGGAGATACAGGCTTTGGTTCGAAATGTAGGACACGTCGAGCCTCCACACATGCCGGTGCCGCATACGAAGCCAGCCGTTATACACGATGTCGGCGCGCCACGCGTGCCGCACGAATCACCTGCTGTGAATGTGCTCAAATCTATCAAAGCGCCAGTGCCAATCAGAGCGTTACAGTTCAGCGCCGACGTAGTAGCTGACGTCACGGGCGCTCGAGCACGAGGGGGAACCTACACCTCTTGCACCTGTATGCGTGGTCGGGGCGGCACTCGCCGCAGGAGTTACGGGCGCCGCAGTGGGGCGTGTCACAGCCGCCTAGCGTGTATTCGCGGTTGCAGTCTGCGCATATGAGCCTGGTGTTTGTGATGTTTCGAGCATGCCAACAGGAGTCGCATAGTAGAGGGTTGTCTGTGTCTGGGCGCTGTATAAGGGGCACGCGGCGGCAGCAGTCGTGGCACGGTTTGTTCCTAGAGCGCGCCTTCTTTTTGCGTGTATGGATAGATCTGCATTTGTAGCACTGCGCGGGCTCGCCCGTGTACCACACACGCACGTCGTCCTAATTCGAGCCGCAGTCGCAAATAAGAAAGAGATCCATTTTATATATTACTCTTATGTATGTTAGTTTTTACTCTTACGTAGTTTCACATCATAGACGTACAATATTAATTAGATTTAATTACAACAATTCACAGAGTACACAAGATATGCACGCGCTTCACACCGCGCACACCAACGGACACACTACACTCGTCATCACGAGATCAAAGAATAGAATGCAAATGATAGCAACAGTGATAACGAGCTCCATATTACTGGGTCGTCGGCTACGAGGAACGTGAAGAGCAGTCTCCTGTCGGTATGTACGGCACTCAAATGGGGGCGGAACCCGATCACGCGCCACGCGGCGTTGCTGGACGGTCCGGGGCTGGGCATCCCAACTGCCGTTGCACGAGCGAGTGTGCAGACAGCGGCGTCTTCACGCCTGTCAGTATGTTGTAGACACCGTTTCGGGATGCCATCTCCCCTATCTCGAAGCGCGTATCTAGTTTATTGAACCAGTCTGCGTCGATGAGGTTCTTCTCCTTGCAGAACTTTAAGACTTGGTCTATGCAACGGACGCAGTGGTCGTACTTTCCCAGAACATCCACGTGTCGTGCGATGAGATGGCGCATTGTAGCAACCCCCTTGTACTTGTCGGTACTCCACGTCCTTGTATCGTTATTGTAGCAGAAAAATGCGCTTCCAGTAGACTTCCATGAATACTGCTCGAGTGGCATAAACACTTGAAATGCTTCTAAATTGGTAGCTGGTTCGGTGGTTGATGAACTGAAATCATCATCCGATACGTTCACAGTCTCCTGAGATTCAATGCGCGCGCGTACGTTGCGCTGGGGAGACGTCTCATCACGCGGGTGTGTCGCACGAAGCCCAGACACTTGGCCATCAAGGCGCGGGATGACGGTTGCGTGCTGTTGAGCGTGAATAGACTCCCTGGGCTCGTCCTCGGGATCTATGCTCCAATCCGAGTCGCTCATACTGCTTACCGAGTGGATGAGAAAATATTGATACACTCAAAGAAACCTAGTTGAAAGGGTTTTTTCATGCCAAATCCATAAATAGAAGGGGACAAAGGGGATGGAGGGGATAGGGTTTTGGATGAAAACTCTTTTGTATACAGAGGAACAGGAAGTTTCCTTTTTAAGTATGTAGACACTTCCAATTCAGGGTTTCTTCTATACAACAGGCTATACCCTATCCCCTCTATCCCCTCTGTCCCCTATCTCTCTATTATTTTTTCTTTTAAAAATATACTATAGTATATAATAATATACTATAGATAGTAATTAAATCTAATTAATAGTGTAAGTTTCATGGAACGTTCCTGCTTTGAATACCTTCTCCAATATATCCGGGGAGTAGCATTATTCTCGTGCTGCATGCCCTCGTATCTCGCTCGTGGGGCGCACCCTAGAAACCCCATGAGCCCGCAGCTCTGTAGGGAACCCCCCCCTAACTGCCCCCCTCCACCCTGGACAGATGCATTGGGCCCCCGGTATCGTCCCCTATTTATACCGTTCTAAGAATATACCAAAATATAACTGAATTAAATCCAGGTAAATCGAGGTCAACTCGAGATTTAAAAAGACATTCGTCATTAAGCCTGCTTGCTGAACATTACAAGGATTGCAGCTGCTTGGATGCGTAGGTCTTCGTCGTGGATATCCTGTGCCGCTGATTCACGCCTCATGCTAGCTTTCTCTCTGACAACATTAGCCCTACTTTCTGTGACAGCGTCCATTTTTTTGGCGCCACACTCTTATGTATGTATATTTAATCTTATGTAAGTCTATTACTCTTAGAATGCATACCCGTCCCTGGCGACACCAGGTGTAAAGTCAGAGTTCTCTGCACAGTACTTTGCGATGATAGCATCGTGAATAGATTTAACATACGCTTTCCTGTCTACCCTAGCCTGTTTGGTGTTTTTTTTTAGCTGCGCGGTGGCGTGCTTCTCTGCCTGCGTCTTCGCCGCTGTCTCTGCAATAAGGTCATTCTTCCTCTGCTCCATGGACCGCTCCGCAGTCTGTTCCTGCCGTTTCGCTTTCATTTCCATCATTTTGGGCTGTCTGTCTATGATATACTTGTTGTCTGGATCCCTGCGGAACATCTGCTTCTTGTGAACGCAAGCCTCGCATCGAGGTGCGCTATTGGGTCTCTCTGATCCCTTGCCCTTCTTGCGGAACACGACGTCGTCCGCTTGGATCCTGCAGTCGAGGCATGTCAGAAACAGCATTTTTTATCAGTATAGGTCTTGTGTGTTGAATGCAGTCTTGTGTTTGTCTCTGATATTTTTTTATTTCACATTCACACTCAGCCCAGAGTCAGTGTCTATATAGAATTGCATTTTCACAGGAATACCTGGGATCGCGCGGTCGAGTCGGGGGCGCAGGAGCCTTAAAAATATTTCGAGTCTCCAAATTCTTGTCATGGTAAGATTGTGAACCCCAGTGTGAAATTCCTGTTTTTTTTAAACACCCCCCCCCAAAAATGCCGTCGGGGTCATAAATTTCGAAATTATATATTTTTGTCCGACGACCATATCGCGCGGGGACCTATACACTGGCAAAGTCGGTTAGTATGGAGGCGCGTCTACAAAAAAAAAATTATACAAAAGACCCCCCCCGGCGGTATACTGCTGGGCAGTACCCCTCGGTATTAAAAAGGGAACAGAAAAGCGCACCATATA
>Ga0209390_10007495_pt1 | contig 13955 bp, 13 predicted proteins | sample BON01_FD_187212 | JGI IMG/M metagenome (GOLD analysis project Ga0209390, IMG submission 187212) | Freshwater microbial communities from Lake Bonney liftoff mats and glacier meltwater in Antarctica - BON-01 (SPAdes) (version 2) | ecosystem: Environmental > Aquatic > Freshwater > Ice > Glacier... | reverse complement strand
GTTTGACAAGCCCGACGCTCCGAGACGCCGCAGGTCTGCATGATGTTGCAGACAGCCGCGCGTCGGCGAGTCGGGCTTAGAAGTTTCCCTCAGCGGCCACTTTCAAAATTCGCTTGTCCACCTCGGCTTCGGCCAGCAACTCTTTCAAGTGACGATTCTCAACCTCCAGCTCACGCAATCGCTTAGCCTCGTCCGACTTCATCCCGCCGTACTGTTGCTTCCAACGCATCCACGTCGATTCCGCCACACCAAGCTTCTGGTAGACCTCAGCAGATACCTTGCCGGCGGCAAGCATTGACTCACCTTCCGCTAGGGCTTTCACGACTTGCTCAGGACTGCGACGTTTTCGCTTCGAATTACTCATCAAAATCTCCTCGCCCAGTATTGGGCTCTGAAGACTCTCATTCTAACTGGTACCGAATTCGGGGAGCACGCCAGCAGCCACGCGTCCGATCTTCGCACCAGGCTTGCGGCAAATACAGTTCACGGTCAATCAGAGCGTGTCCTTTCGAGAAGCGATACGCAAGGACGACTCCGATCTGACAGTTCTCAATTCGTCCCGCGGTTCCTGAATACCGCCTCCCCACGCCCGCCGACTTCGTCCCCTTTTTTAGGAATCCCGTTTCATCAATGATCAGCACTCCGTCCTGTTCTGCCAGGAACTCGACCACGTATTGCTGCAGATCATCGCGAACTTCATCGGCATCCCATTTTGCGCGCCCGAGAAAGTGTTGAATGTTTCTGGGCGTCGCATCGCCGGCATATTCGGCTAACGGCCAGCTGTTTTTGCGCCGCACATTAGAGAACAGAAATTCCAGGTAAACGTGTACTCGCTGACGGATCTCCGTCCGCCCACAGCGGGGCCCGATGCGATCGCTCAAACGATTCAGCTCGTGCCGCCATTTCCTGATATCAGCGACGCCCGGCTTCCATGCCATGCTCCCCCTCCTAAAATCCGTGTCATAGAATATCCAGCGGCTTTAGAAAAGTGCGACTGTAGTACTAGGGCAAGTTACGGAATTATGCGGTCGCTACGCCATTTCGTAATACTCTTTAGCACAAAAAAAGAGCACCCGCGGTTTAATACGAGTGCTCTTTGTTGCCTTAGTTTTTCAACTAACTGAGTTTTTTAGTCCCAGCTGAGTGCTCCGCCGGTTTGGTATTCCGTGACCCGAGTCTCAAAGAAGTTCTTTTCTTTGCCGAGGTCAATCGTCTCACTCATCCATGTAAATGGATTTGAGGAACCGTATTGAATCGGCAGGCCGATGCGTTCGAGGCGACGGTCAGCCACGTGCTGCACATAATCGCGGAACAGTTCTGAATTCAGTCCCAATACGCCGCGAGGCAAGCAAGATTCGGCGTAATCCACTTCCAGTTCAACGGCTGCTTTGATGCGGTCAATCATTTGCTTCTGGAATTCCGATGTCCACAGATCAGGGTTTTCCGCTTTGATCCCGTTGATCAAGTCGACGCCAAAATTCAGGTGAATCGTCTCGTCGCGAAGAATGTACTGAACCTGTTCTCCGATACCGCACATCAAATTGCGGCGATGGAATGACAGCATCATCACAAATCCGCTGTAGAAGAAAATCCCTTCCATGATGACGTAGTAGCCGATCAGATTCTTTAGAAACGCCTGCTGTCCTTCAAAAGTGTCTGTGTTGAAGTCAGGGTCCAGCACTTCTGCTGTCAGTTCCATTTCAAAAGCGTCTTTCTTTGCGATCGTGGGGATCTCACGATACATATTGAAGATTTCGCTTTCGTTCAGCCCAAGGCTTTCCACGATGTACAGAAATGTGTGGCTGTGAACTGCTTCTTCGAATGCCTGACGCAACAGATACTGACGACATTCTGCATTTGTTACGTGCTTAAAAATAGCCAGTACCAGATTGTTCCCGACCAGTGATTCCGCCGTTGAAAAGAAACCTAGATTTCTCATGATGACAAGACGTTCGTCGTCGGTCAGCTTGTTGGAACGCCAGATTTCGACGTCGCGATTCATGGGCACTTCGGTTGGCATCCAGTGATTGGCACAGCCATTGAGATAGTGTTCCCATGCCCAGTTGTATTTGATGGGCATCAACTGATTAACATCCACCTGAGCACAGTTGATCAATCGTTTCTCAGTGGCTTTGAAACGTCCATCTGCTCCGACCAGAAGTTCTTCCTCAGTCGTAGGGATTGCAGTTGGAGTTGACATAATCATTCATCCTTGTGGTTATGGTGATGAGAGGGCTTAGAGCTGTATTACTGCAGCCTGAGAAACTTTAGACTCGGGACTGATTTGTCCAATGGCGATAAATCAAAAGTGCGTATCCGATTTTCCGAGGACGTTGAGTTGTCGGACCAAGCTGACATATCAGCAACCAGCGTGCCTCCCGGAACTAAATCCGAGAAGCACGTCTTGCTGATTTTATCTGGCCCGTTTTACTATTGGCACGCTTCACAATCAGGGTCGTCAAGGCTGCAGGCCTGAACGTTTGTCATGTCGGTGGCAGGCACCGGATGAGGAGTGTTCTTAGCTGTCGTCGCCTCGTCCGTTCTAAGTGTCTCGCTAATGACTTCACGATTGACGTGGATGTCATCAGACGCACTTTTGTTCTTCATCCAGCGAGGCTGAACGCCGTACTTATTGACGTCGACAGTTGACTTTTCTACCTGTGTTGCTGCGAGAGTTCGCAGGTAATAGGTTGTCTTAAGTCCCTTGAGCCATGCCAGCATATACATTTCATGCAGCTTGCGACCATTTGGTTCGCACATGTACAGATTCAGAGACTGGCCCATATCCAGCCACTTCTGTCGACGAGCCGCACACTCGATAATCCAACGTGAATCGACTTCGAATGACGTCAGAAAACGTGCCTTAACGTCGGCCGGAATTCGATCTATCTCAGTCAGCGTACCGTCGTAGTACTTCAGGTCGTTCAGCATGTCCGCGTCCCAAAGGCCAAGTTCTTTCAGCTCACTGACCAGCAGAGTGTTCACATGAGTAAACTCCCCAGACAGATTGCTCTTCACATACAGGTGCTTGTATACAGGTTCAATGGACTGAGACACACCGATGATTGTTGAGATCGTTGCTGTCGGAGCAATCGCCATGCAGTTGCTGTTACGCATTCCGTTTTCGGCGATTTTCTTGCGAACAAACTCCCAGTCCATCTGAGCTGAACGATCGACGTCGATCGCTACGCCGCGTTCCTGTTCCAGAATGTCCAGGGTGTCGATCGGCAACAGGCCGCGATCCCATTTAGAACCCGGATAAGACGAATAGGTGCCACGTTCGGCAGCCAGTTCGCTGGAAGCCAGAATTGCAAAGTATGAAATGGCTTCCATGCTTTGGTCTGCAAATTCGACAGCCTGTTGACTGGCATAGCTGAAGCTCATTTTTGCCAGAGCATCCTGGAACCCCATTAGGCCCAGGCCTACAGGGCGATGCTGCTGGTTAGCGTTTTTGGCTTCGTCGGTTGGGTAGTAGTTGATGTCGATAACATTATCCAGCATCCGCATGGCGGTTCGGATAGTGTCTTCCAGCATCTTCAGGTCAAGCTGACCGTTGACAACATGTCGTGGCAGATTGATGGAACCCAGATTGCAAACGGCCGTTTCAGACTGTGATGTGTTCAGCAGAATCTCTGTGCAAAGATTGCTGCTGTGAACCACACCGCAGTGATCCTGGGGCGAACGAATATTCGAAGGGTCCTTCCATGTGATCCACGGATGGCCGGTTTCGAAGACTCTTGTTAACATTTTTCGCCACAGTTCAACCGCTGGAATGCGGCGGAACAGATCGATGCGACCTTCGTCTGCCAGACGTTCGTACTCTTCGTAGCGTTTTTCAAACGCACTACCGAACAGGTCATGCAGATCTGGAACTTCGTCAGGGCTGAACAATGTCCAGTCCTGCTCGTTCTGAACTCGCTTCATGAACAGGTCAGGAATCCAGTTGGCCGTATGCATGTCGTGAGTACGACGACGGTCATCTCCTGTGTTCTTACGAAGGTCAAGAAACTCTTCCAGATCCATGTGCCAGGTTTCAAGGTACGAACAAACCGCGCCTTTTCGCTTGCCACCCTGATTTACAGCCACGGCCGTGTCGTTGACGACTTTCAGGAACGGAATCACTCCCTGGCTACGACCATTGGTTCCTTTGATGTAGGAATTTGTCGCACGAATACTTGTCCAGTCGTTCCCCAAACCGCCGGCCCACTTGCTGAGCTTCGCGTTATCCGAAACACATTTGAAGATGTGGTCTAGGTTGTCGCTCACTGTAGAAAGATAGCAGGAACTCAGCTGAGGATGATTGGTTGCCGAATTGAACAGGGTCGGAGTTGCTGACGTGAACCGCATACTGGACAGCAGATTGTAGAACTCAATCGCCTGTTCTTCTCGGTTGGCTTCGTTCATCGCAAGCCCCATGGCGACTCGCATCCAGAAATACTGAGGCATTTCGATGCGTCTGCCGTCGATATGCAACAGATACCGGTCGTAAACAGCTTGTATGCCGGGATATTTGAACAGCTCGTCATTATTGGGCTGCAGTGAATTCGCCAGCTTTGTTAGATCGTATTTTCTAAGTTCCGGCGTCAAACGGTCGGCAACGATCCCGTCGATGATGTAGTGTTCAAACTGATTTCGATACAGCCGATCGAAATCTTCCGCATTTGCGGGAGCACTACCCAACGCTTCGTTTGCAATAACCATTCGCAGCAAACGAGAAGCGACTATGTCGTAAGCCGGGTCGTTTTCGATGCGTGACCGAGCCGCCAAAATCATCGCACGGTAGATTTCCGCAATTGAAATCCCGTCGAAGATCGACTTCATCACTTCCTGAAGCAGACTTTCGGAATCACATTCTTTCAGGTCCTCGCACGCGACTTCGAAGCGACGACGAATACGTTGAGCGTCAAACGGCACAGGAACGCCGTCTTCAAGCTTTACAAATGTTCGCGGCACCGAAGCCACGTCGTCCGACTCAGGACCGTCCACCATTTGAAGAGCACGAATTTTCTGATGCTCAGCTCGGTAAACAATATAACGTCGAGCGATACGGTAGTGTCCGCGTTTCATTAGCAGCAGTTCAACAGCATCCTGAACAGCTTCAACGTCCGTGCCTTTGTCGGTTGCAGCATCAGATGCGACAGTTGCAGACACCTGCTCGGTAATTTCGCGAATTTCTTCGTCAGTCTTGCTGTCCAGCGGCTGACCATCCGCCAGATTCAACTCTGCGCGGTAAGCATTCGCGATTGCTCGACCAACCAACCCATCATCAAATGGGGCAATTCGACCATCTCGTTTACGGACAACCCATTCCGATCGTGCACGAATCATTCGATGCTTCTCCTCTTTAATCTTTCGTCCAGGTGAAAGCTACGTGTCTTGCGCAGATGTTCCATCAACACAATGAGCAGTGCTCGCCTGCGTCAGCAGGCGAAAACCATCTTTAACAATCGCGTTTAATAACCACATGCAGCGCAGCATTTACGAACTGAGTTGAGTCTGGGGATTCAGCAAAGATGCTGTCAAAAACCCGAAGGACTGGCAGACCTAGCTTGATGTAACTGGCTGGCATGTTGAGTCGACTTCCTGTCGAAGTTTGGCGTCCGTGCAGGTGGCAAGATAGAGACGTCAGCGACAGTGTCAAACCACCGTAGTGGAATACCCCCAAGTGGATGGGAGGCAACGCCTTGTGGCTTTGAATGCCAAACTGGCAGATACTGTGTCGGTCACGTCTGGTCGCAATATAGTGGGCTTTGGAAAACTGTCAACACTAAATGTTGTATGTTTATAAGATCGGCCCACAAGCGTTTTTATCGACAGCAAATCCCTGAAGATTCTAAAAAATGCTGTTTGTCGCCGCTTCTAGTGACTTGGTAATTGAGGCGATTCCGGACGTTTGAATGTCGATCGAATCGACCAAAATAAAAAAGCGGCAAGGCCGTCGTTTGACATGCCTTGCCGCCATTGAACTCACGTGAATTTCACACACAATTCATCAATTGTCAGAACCGCTGTCAGGGCTGCTGTCAGAATCCGACGGTGCTTCGCCAGTATCGGCAGGTGTGCCAAAAAGATCGGTCGGAGGACCGCCCATGCCGCCCATAAACAGACCCATCGCTGACTGCACAAAACCGTCCAATGCTGCATTAACCTGGTCTTGGTTTTCGGCGCTTTGAAGAGGAGCCAGCATGCCGCCAGCCATTCCACTGACCATCATCATCTGACCCTTCATAGCACCTGTTTGTTCCGGAAGCTTTGCCAGTGCGTCTCGTGCTGACGCCATTTTCATATCCCAATCCTGAGTCATATCTTTGGGCAGCCACTTACCGCCCACTTTGATGAACTCCTGTAGTTGTTCATTTCCGTCCGGAGACGTGATTTTCAGCGTGGCCGTTGAATCGGTGGATTCAATGGTCTCCAGCTTCACTCTACTAATTGCCGCCAGACCGTTGGGGCCGCCCGTTGGGTTTGGAGCCAGCTGTGATATGGCATCTAGCTGAGTTACCAGGTTGGCACCAGTGCTGGTCATGAAAGTCGCTCCGTCGAACGCCTTCAATGCCTCCAGGTCGCTACTGCCATCGATAATGGTCTTCAGGAAACCAGCAATCTGAGGAATGGCTTTTTTTGCGGCATCCGCATTGGGGCTTTCCGCCAGCATTGGATAGTTGGCAATGAATTCTCCCTTGTCTACAAGCAGCGTCTGAATTGTTGATACAAGCCCCAGCGATTGCTTCCACACTTCCGGGTCCATGTTACTGCCAAAGGTCTGGACGAGTCCGTTGAGATCCTTCTGGTAGCTTTCAGGAAGAGAATTCCAGAACACGATCGGCTGACCACTTTGCAGACCGTCCATGATGTGCTGCATAGTTGCTTCTGCAGTGTCCTCAGACGGTCCCGTTGCCCCAGCACTTGCGGAATTAACTGCAACGCCGCTTTCGTCTGAGCTGCAACCTGCTGCTAAAACAGCTGGAAGTAACAGCAACAGCAGTGTGAACTTCTTCATATTCTTGAATCCTGAAATGGTAGGTAGTGCGATGCCCCGAACCGATCGTAACCGCCCGAGATTCGCATAAAGGAGCGACGCAATGTTAAATGTTAGTCAGCTAGGCGCACAACGAAAGTCGTGGCGATTCGGATTCAATAGATTCGTTGAAATGCAGCGTTTTGAAGATTTTCAGCGGTCTCGTGAACATCACTGAACGCATTTGTGCAACGATCGGAGTCCCTGATGACACCGCCGCGCAAGGTGTTTTCCGGCGGCGCAACCTGTCATCACGGACAGAAGCATCTAGATGGATGGAGCTTGCTGGTGCCATGTTGTCGCCTGTTCCAACATGTTGGCTGCCTGCAGTAGGCGAGTTTCCTGAAATGCGGGTGCCTGAAAATGGAGCCCAACTGGCAGTCCAGCGGATGTGAACCCGCACGGGATTGAAATTCCCGGAACTCCCGCCAGATTCGCGCTGATGGTGTAGATGTCGCTGAGATACATAGCCAGCGGATCGTTCATTTTTTCGCCCAACCGGAATGCCCCTGATGGAGCCACTGGGCCGGCAATCACGTCCACATCGGCAAACGCTTTATCATAATCTTCGCGAATTCGTCGACGGACTTTCAACGCTTTCAGGTAATACGCATCGTAGTAACCGGCCGACAGAGCATACGTTCCCAGCATAATGCGACGTTTTACTTCGGGGCCAAATCCTTCGCCTCGACTTCGGCGATACAAATCGACCAGCCCGTGTTTGTTGCTGTCGAAGGTTTCTGAACGGTAACCATAGTGAATACCATCATAGCGCGCCAGATTGCTCGAAGCTTCGCTTGGGGCAATCAGGTAGTAGGTGGCTACGCTGTATTTGGCATGAGGAAGCTCAATGGTCTTTATTGTCGCACCCAGCGATTCTAGATGCCTGATTGACTTCCGAACGGCGTCTTCAACATCAGCGTCTAGCCCTTCGCCGTAATGTTCGTCCACGATTCCAACCTTCAGACCAGTCAGCGGTCTGCCGATCTCAGCAGTAAAATTCGGCACTTCCAGTTGTACGGAAGTGGAATCGCGCGGGTCGTGTCCTGCAATGGCCTGTAGCAGCAGCGTTGCTCCGAAAACGTCTTTCGAAACGGGGCCAATTTGATCGAGTGAACTTGCAAACGCGACCAGTCCATAACGCGAAACTCGGCCATATGTCGGTTTCAGGCCGACAACCCCGCAAAACGAAGCCGGTTGACGAATGGATCCACCTGTATCGGACCCTAGTGCCAGGGGCACAAGTCCGGCAGCGACAGCCGCAGCTGATCCACCCGATGAACCACCGGGTGAGTGATCGGTATTCCACGGATTTCGCGTAATCCCCGAGGCTGATGTTTCGGTGCTTGAGCCCATGGCAAATTCGTCCATGTTCAGCTTGCCGACGATTACGCCGTCGGACGCAGCGATTTTCTGGACAACATGAGCATCATACGGCGGTGTAAAGTTGTGCAGCATTTTACTGCCGCACGTTGTTTTTACGCCAATCTGACACATGTTGTCTTTGATGCCAATTGGAATTCCTTCCAGCATTCCAACCGTTTGGCCGCACTTGCGTTTGGCATCAACGGAGTCTGCCTGCTTCAGCGCTCCTTCGATATCAACGCTTACAAAAGCGTTTAGTTTTGGGTTGAGCTTATCGATGCGCTGCAGGCATTGTTCTGTCAGAGCTCGGCTGGTCAGAGTGCCGGATTGCAGTGCCTCGATAACAGATTTTGTGGATTGTGAGTGATATTCAAATGACATAATTGAGCCTGATTGAAAGCGTCCGATGGAAGACTACGCGTCTTTTTGTTCCAGAATCTGGGGTACCTGGAAGAACCGGCCGTCCGTTTTCGGAGCATTTGCCAGGGCCTCGGCAGGTGAAAGCGATGGTTGGCGGACGTCTTTGCGAAACACGTTGGACAGCTCAACCGCGTGCGGCATTGGCTCGATTCCGTCAATATCTATTTCGTCCAGCACCTTGACGTAACCCAGGATATGGGTCAGCTGTTCACCGTAAATGGTTAGCTCGGCATCACTCAATGAAAGACGAGCCAGTGACGCGACCTTTCGAACTTCTTCAATGTCCATGAATCTCACCAATGTGAATTTTGCGTCGGATGTAAGTCCAGGAATTAAGACTTAGAGCATTCGGAAACTTGTACAACGGGTCGCAATGATCATCAAACATAAGACAGCTGAGTAAAAAGCAACAGTGTTTCGGCCGCAAGTTTCGCAATACCGCGGCGGATATCAAGCGGCAGACGTCCTGCCATACGGAATTCCCGCTCTCCATATGAGAATTATGGATGAAAAGCAGAATTGATTATCAACGCAAGTCGACCTACTTTGTTACCATTCCTCGCTTCTCAGCCGGACGAAACGGTCTGCGGCCTGCATCGGCCGCCCTTTCACGGCATCACCGATCGGACCATTTCATGTCCACTGCGACACCGCCCACTCAAAATACTAGCGAAAACGTTATGCGCCGCGACGATATTCGCAACATCGCCATCATTGCTCACGTCGACCACGGCAAGACCTCACTTGTCGACTGTCTGATCAAGCAGAGCGGTATGTACCGTGACAACCAGAAAATGCAGACCTGCGTTCTGGATAGTAACGATCAGGAAAGAGAACGCGGTATTACAATTTTGGCGAAAAATATCGCCATGATGTATAAAGGTATCCGCGTCAACATTATCGATACGCCAGGTCACTCCGACTTCGGTGGAGAAGTGGAACGCGTTCTGAAGATGGCCGACGGAGCTCTGCTGCTGGTTGATGCATTTGAAGGCCCTCGACCTCAAACACGCTTCGTGCTGCAGAAAGCTCTCGAAAACGATTTGGCCCTGATGGTTGTGATTAATAAGATCGACCGACAGGATTGCCGGCCGGACGAAGTACTTTCTCAGACGTTTGACTTACTGGTTGAGCTTGGGGCAGACGACGCGACTCTGGACTTCCCTTATATCTTCACCAGCGCTCGTGAAGGCTATGCGACTCACGATCCGACAAAGTTGGGCGGCGACATTTGCCCGCTTCTGGACATGGTTCTGGATAAAATCCCCGGTCCCGTTGTACGTCCCGACGAGCCTCTGCAGTTTATGGTGACTTCGTTGCATTGGTCAAAGTACGTCGGAAAGATTGCCACGGGACGAATCGCGTCGGGCAAAGTACGAACCGGTCAGCAGGTCGTTTTGATGAAAAAGGACAATTCGCTGGTCAAGTGCAAGGTGGATCAGGTTCAGTTGTTTGACAACCTGGGACGTACTGATGCGGACCAAGCATCAGCTGGCGACGTGGTCGCATTGATCGGCCTAGACGACCCGGAAATCGGTGACACGGTGGCCGATGTTGACAAACCAGTTGCTCTGGAACGAGTGGAAGTTGACGAACCGACCTTGTCGATGAAGTTCACCATCAACAATTCGCCGTTGGCCGGACAGCACGGCAAGTACGTCACCAGCCGTAATTTGCGTGAGCGTCTGTACCGCGAACTTCAGTCAAATGTCGCTTTGCGAATTGAGGAAACAGGCGACAAGGATTCATTCAAGGTTTCCGGTCGAGGTATCCTTCACCTCGCGGTACTAATTGAATCGATGCGTCGCGAAAGTTTTGAGCTTTCCGTTGGTAAGCCCGAAGTTATTATCAAAGAGATCGACGGTAAGAAGTGCGAACCATACGAATTGCTCGTTGTGGACGTACCAACTTCTGACGTCGGTCCCGTGATGGAACTTGTCGGAAACCGACGAGCTCAAACGATCGAAATGACGGCAACCGGAACTGGTATGACTCACCTTGAGTTCAGTATTCCAGCACGAGGTCTGATCGGTCTGCGAACGAGAATGCTAAATGCCACCAAGGGCGAAGCTATAATGCACCACCGGTTTGAAGAATACCGTCCAATGGAAGGCGATATTCCTTCGCGTCAGAACGGTGTTCTGATTTCTCAGGTGAGTGGCAAGTCAGTTGGTTACGCTTTGTGGAAGCTTCAGGATCGAGCTGAAATGTTCATCCACGGCGGAGCCGACGTTTACGAAGGCATGATTATTGGTGAAAATGCTCGTGAGAACGACATGGTGGTCAATCCGATTCGCGAAAAGAAGCTGACTAACGTGCGTTCGTCTGGTGCTGACGATGCTATCGTTATGCGACCACCGCGCGAGATGTCTCTTGAAGCCGCTCTGGAATATATTGAGTGGGACGAGTACGTTGAGATCACTCCTGAGATTATTCGGCTCCGAAAGACTTTTCTAACCGAAAACGAACGCAAGAGATTTGCTCGCAAATAGCTGTTCGGAATCGCCTGAATTAAATAACGCCGTCCAATTGGGCGGCGTTATTTTTTTGACTGTGCCAGAAAGTTTGAGGTCGCGCAAAGACTTCAAAACTGAAGTTCCGTAGATTTCGTGGGCGCTGAGTAAGGTTGTTTGAGACAGGCATTCTGTCTCGGTGAAATGTTGTGCGAGGCTTTGCCTTTTTCGGAGCCGTTGGTCGTTCACTCACTTGCTGCCGTGAATGATCACCGGCGGAGACGAATGCGAACCCGGCCGCCATCTGTGGATGTCCCGCCTTTGTTGGTGGGGTTCTAGTGAAATCCATCTCTGTCATCTCTGTTGTTCGAACTGTTCCGGACTGATTCCACCGAACACTGAATGTCGCAGAACGCGATAATAAGAGACTTCGATGTACTCGAAGATACCTGCACGAGCTTCGGCCTGATCTGCGTGGACGCACTGGTGCACAAGTTCCTGCTTTAGAGTGGCGAAAAACGCTCCGCCACAGCGTTGTCCCGGCAATTTCCTTTGCGGCTCATGCTGCCGTTGCGTCGCAGTGCTGATCGAAACACCTGACGGCAATACTGACTACCTTGATCCGAATTATGAGTCAGGCCATACACGTTGCCGCGACGGATCAATGCCATTTCCAATGCCGACAGGAACACGTCCGTCGACGTCGTCACATCCATCGACCAGTCCACGATTTCTCGCGAATAAAGATCAATGATCACAACCAAATAAAGTCACCCCGTTTCGCTGGGATTTAGGTCAGATCGGAGACCCACACTTCGTTCGGCTGAACACGCTCAAACTCCCTGTTTAATGTGTTTTCTGCGACACAAAGGTCATAATTAGAATCCGTTGTTCTGATTCGAAAACTGCGAAGCGTCGACGCCGAAACGCTTTCCCGGCGGATGAGTTTCGGCAACCGTCGTTTCGCAGATATCATGACCACGCTCAACCAATTCCAGATGCATGCGAGGACTCCCGCAAACTTCCTTAAGGCGCTCTGGATGAATCTGTTTGATCGTCGCAATTACTTTCGCGTGAAGCTCTGAACGAGCACCCATCGGACGATTTCGCGAGACATGAAATCGGCTTGGTCGAACCTCAGGCACATCTCACATTCATGTGATCAGCCATTCTTCGCGGCGCTCAGCGATGAACTAAAATCTAAGTTCTTATAATTCGCGACGGCCTCAGCGGGGCCATCAGTCCGCCGTTTCGGCGGAACGTGGCTTTTCTTAACAGGTCACGTTCTATACGAAGACGAACGACTTCCTTCCGCAGACGATCCAGTTGCTGCTGATCGCCTGATCAAAGCTCACCAGCTGAAGCGGCCATTTTTCGATACTTCTGACGCAGCAGATTCGCGTTGATCCCAGTTTACGGCCGCCTGAGCCGTCGTGTAACGCTGATCTTCAACCCGCGACACCGCATTCCGACGATACTCGTCACTGTAACTGCTTCGGATAATTTTGACCGGTGGCTTCGACATTCAGTTCGCTGCTTGCGTGCTATATAACGCGATTCGTCGAGCGCCCACTATTCACAAGGAATTCCATTGTTCAGCGTTCGCAAATTCAGAACAGCGTGTTCCGCAATCAGACGTTCCGCAGGACTCAGTTCTTCAAAGTTCATCGGGGGCCTCCTTGGTAAGAGTGACAGAAAAACGTCACCGTAACCCATCTTGTCCATTCACGCGATTATTCATAAGCGCATCCGTTGAAAGCTGGCGACGCGACGCAGTTCTGGCCTTAGATTCAGCCGTGCTGTGGATGGCATTGCCATGGTCCTGTTGTCCGTGGATTCGTTTGCCTAACGGGAAGCGTTTTTAGCTTCTTTGTGTTCGCCGGGCTTTTTCTGACCAGATCAAAGTCATCTCACATTCAAACAGCGAGCGATGGGTTGACGAACTCGCGCATCGACTATCTAAGTGCTAGGAAGCTTTGAGATTTGCACGTTGATTACCGGCTTGTGTGGTATTGGTGTGGCCTGTTCAACTGGATGAGTTCCGGCCATTTGGCTTGATGCTTACTTTGCTTGGGTCCGGTGCTGGCAATCGACGCGTGATAGATTTACTGAAACGTGAGTTGTACGCAAATCGCAAAACGTCCAGCTCGTCGGCAGGCTGATGTTTGCCACAACTTTGGCTGTTAATATAATCTCACATTTCGTTGCGTCACGCGACGTCCGTCGCTGCCTGTGTTGACTTGCGGCTTTTGGAAGAAAACTCGAATTTCGAATTCGAAAAATTCCTGCTCTGTAACAATCGCCGCTGATGCTGCGACGCAACAAATCAAACCGACTCACGGAACCTGAAATTTGCAGGGATAGTTTGTCCGTTGTTGGTCTGCGAATTTAAAGGCCAACTCACCGCATCGGACCGTCGGACTACTGACGTTAGCGATTGGCGCAGGAACAAACTGCAGGCATGACTGTAGGCCGATCTAACTAGATGTGGATCCGCTAAATGGCAGTGGATGAAGTGAGTTGTTTTTCGCATTTGTTGTTGTTTGCCTGGTGTGCCGTGTCAAGATCACTCTCAGGTCGTGAGGGGCCGTCCCGTGAATGTCCAGCGGTAGGGTTTGGCCATGGTCTCGTTGAAATAGTCGATAAATTTCAGCAGACGTTCTCGTAATTTATCGACGGATTCGAAGTGGCTGCGTTTG
>Ga0209390_10007492_pt1 | contig 13955 bp, 16 predicted proteins | sample BON01_FD_187212 | JGI IMG/M metagenome (GOLD analysis project Ga0209390, IMG submission 187212) | Freshwater microbial communities from Lake Bonney liftoff mats and glacier meltwater in Antarctica - BON-01 (SPAdes) (version 2) | ecosystem: Environmental > Aquatic > Freshwater > Ice > Glacier... | reverse complement strand
CACTCTCTCCTTCCATGACCATGTAACGAACCGCCTCTTTCTTGAATTCCTGGCTATGTCGTCGTCGCTTCATTTTTCAATTCTCTTTCTAAGAGAATCCCCTGTCCATTTTTTCCAGTACAGATCAGTCGGCGCGCGGGTGAATGGAGCCGGGGCGGAACGACCGCCGCCGCGAGCCGCCGATGGAAGCGGACCGCGCATACGATGCCCGTCAACTGCCGCTTGTGACGTGCGCGAGGATTGCGGAGCGAAGCGGGCGCGGGCGGATGGGAGACGGGGCCGACCGGCGGCCCGCGCAGCGCAGCAACCCTCGCGTTGGTCACGGCGAAATCAGAGTTGCCAACAGGTCGTCAGGAAATCTCCGTGGTCGTCAGTCGCGCCGGTTCCTCAAGAATGTCCATGATGGCCTTCGCGCAATAAACCCGGTCGCGCTTCGCCTCGCTGATCTGGGTCAGCGCCTTGATCTTCTCCAATTGTGCGATGGCACGCATCACCGTGTTGTAGGCGATGTTCAACTCGTCCTCGACCCCGCGTGGTGTCAGAAACGGATTGGCTCCGATCAGGTCGAGCATCTGCAGGGCAACTTTGGTGCCCGACTGGCCGGAGAGTTTTTCACGCCAGCCGGTGAGCTGCCGGTTGATTCGTTCCGCCCTGCTCAGCGCGTCTTCGGATTGCCGAGCCACGCCGTTCAGAAAATACTGCACCCAGCCTTCCCAATCGGCGTGTTCCGAAACATTCCTCAGACCGGCGTAATAGTCCGCCCGCGTCGCCTCGAAGAAGGCGGACAGGTAGAGCAACGGCACGGGCAGGATGTCGCGCTGGCACAATTGCAGGGTGATGAGCAGGCGGCCGACGCGGCCGTTGCCGTCGAGAAACGGGTGGATCGCCTCAAATTGATAGTGGGCCAACGCCACATGAACGAGTGGTGGCAGCATGCGTTCGTGCAGAAATTTTTCCCACGCGGACAGATGCTCGCCGAGCGTGTCGGGTGGTGGCGGAACGTACTTCGCCTGTGCGAGCGTTTCGCCGGGACGACCGATCCAGTTCTGCGTGCTCCGGAATTCACCGGGTGTGGCGTGACCGCCACGCACGCCGGTCATCAAATGTTCATGCAACTCACGCACGAGGCGCAGGGACATGGGCAGCGACTGCAACCGTTTCAAACCGTGCTCCAGCGCGGTGACGTAGTTGCCCACTTCGCGCAAGTCATCGGGACTTCGATCCACCGACGCCCCGGCTTCTGCCGCGAGCAACTCGCCCAACGTCGCCTGGGTGCCTTCGATGCGGCTGGACAGGACTGCTTCGCGACGGATGAACGGCCGGATCAACAGGTGCGGATTGGGCAGCCGTTTTCCCTCGCCCGCCAGACGTCCCACCAGCATCGAAGCGTCTGCGAGCGCGGCTGCCAGCGCCGGAGACCAGTTCAATTCCGGCGGCAACGGATTGGGATGAAAGGCACGATAGCCTTCCAACGTCTTGATCCAGCGCCCGGATAAAACTTTCCCGGAAGCCGCTTTAACTGACTTTTTTGCCATGCCGGAGACAGAATTCCACTGTTTCATTGTTTTGGCAATTATTGAAACAATGGCGTTTGCTATTTCAGGCAGTTGAAACTTCGTTCCGTGTTGTTTTAGGGGCTTCCTCCCAACCCACCGTTGATGCACCCGTTTGCTGTATCATCGGAATGATGTTCCCGGACAACGCGTTCTCTTCGTATTTCTCCAATGACGGCAGGGTCACCAGGGCGCGCTTCGCGTAGGCGCGATGGACCGCCTTGCTGTTGTGCCCGAGCGCCTCCTGCGCGAACCGCTCCGGGTAGCCCGCTTTCCGCGCACGCTCGGCCCACGCGTATCGGTAGGAATGGAGGCTGATGCCTTCCAATCCCAGTTGGAGGCAGCGTCTCCGAAACTGTTTGGCCCGGTGCTTCTCGTGCAGTTCAGAAATCCGGGGAAACAAGCAACCAGCTCTCGGTAGACAGCGAAGTATCTCTACCACAGTATCACCAAAGGCGATTTGAGCGGGCGTTCCGGTCTTCGTCCTCTCGTAGCACAGCGTCTGGCACGTCCAGTCGATGTTTGAAGCCTCTATTGTGGCAAGGTCCGTCTGGGAGGCCCCGAAGTGCCAGAGAAGTTCGTAGTAGGCATACCACTCCGGGTTTCTTTCTGCGGCGAGTATCTTGCGATGCTCGTCCAGAGTGATCGCGCGCTTGTCTCGATAGGCAACCTTCGGCCAGCGGTTGCGCGGGATGAGCGGCCAAGGCAACCAGCCCATGTCCACCGCGTAGTTGTGTATTCTCCGCAGGTACACGTTGGTTGACACTGTTCCCGCTTCCATGGCCCGGAGGAGATGCTCCGCCCGCGTTTCAAAAAGGGGGAGATTCCGGATCATGTCGAACGCCGGATCACGAACGGCGTACAACCATCGCTCCCGGGTGGTGCCGCTTCTCGATTTGACGATCTCATTCATGGGAACCGCCCATGTCCGTTTGCTTACCTCCAGATCGGAAGCGGCGAGATAGGTTCGTGCGATTTGAAGATTGAGCTGCGGTTGGCGCACGGCCTCGTTGCGGGCGGTCAGGAGCGTGAGGGCTTCCGTTCGGCTACGGGTGCCCAGACTCGTCTGTTTGCGGGTCTCCGTATCTTCGAGGTAGTATATGCCCCCCCGCTTGCGGCGGTAGAGGATGAATCGGCGTTTCATAGGTTCAGACGTTTTGTCCGAAGTCTATGAGACCGGGCGTGGCGGTGGGTGTATCAGCTACACCAAACGGGCGGCGAATCCCGCTCTTACGAGTGATGGCCGGGTAATACCGGTGCGGTTGTTGAGTCGTGGCCCGGTACTGATTTCACTGGCACTTTCACTGGCACCTGCCTCCTCTGGTTGATGTAACCTGTTGTTTCTGAAAATTTTAAGAGTGGAGCCAGTTGTCGGGATCGAACCGACGACCGACGGTTTACAAAACCGTTGCTCTACCGCTGAGCTAAACTGGCAAAACCTTAATAAAAGCCTTTGTTTACAGGCTATTTTGAACTTTTACCGACTTGGCCTTGTGGCGCGTCATTACTGCATTGCGACGTGTTACTTGTCGGAAAGTGTCGGAATTTTCCTTCGCCAATGGACGGCAAAAAATCGGCCAGACGGTTTGTGCAACCTTTGCTTGCTGGCGTGTTCCGACGGTTCATGTCGGAATACATAGCCGGGCCTGATAGTGCGCTGCAAGTCATAACCGTCGTCGATTGATAGCAGGGTGATGTTCAGCTTGCGCTGATCGGCCTGGGTGTGTTTTGGTTCTCCCGTGATGCGAGAACATCAACCGTCATTTGTGGTCGGCCTACTAAGCTGTGACGAAAAACACAAAACCAAGTCCGCCATTTTGGATAGTCGTTACAGGTAGTGCTGATCGACAACAAGGTTCTCGCCTTCCAGGGTGGCGGACTTTTTTTGAAAGGTCAGAGTTATGCGAACGGTCCTCGTTAAAGACAACCACTCGACTGGGAACACCAGCCTTGCCGATCCGAGAGCTAGGCCCGGCAAGCTGAGCGACTCCGTGACGGCGAAACGAATTCACGGCGTTCCTGACAATGTGACGGCGGCCGAAGTGGTTTTGCTGTGGAGCCAGACGTCCGACTTGACGTGGCTTGGTGGCGAAGGTGACACACTCAGCCGCGGTCGGTTTGAATTCGAGTTCAGCGAACTTGGAATCGGCCGGATATTGATGAAATAATTCTCCCGTAAAGCTCCCTCCCTGCGAGCGCCCGGCACGGCTATACTGTGCCGGGTTTTTTGTGCCCGTAATCATCGGCCACTTACAAAAAAAAGTCCCGGCCGTCGCTACCCGCCAAGGTTCGACGACCGGGTTTTTCGCGCCAGGCTGAAAAACTTTAACCCACCACGCGGAGGGGAAAGACCCGGCGAAATTTTAACCCAAACTCGCGATGATGCTTTCCAAGTCCTCGAGCAGCGGACCTGGGTCCGGCGCAGATTCGCAGAGCTTACGCGCTTCGGCAACGATGGCCCTGAACTCCGGTTCCAGTTCGCTGAGCGAGCGTTGCAAGTAGCCTGAAAGACGGCCAGCCGACGCGCCAACAGGGTCTCCGGCGGCCTGATTCGCGACGATCGACAGATCGCCAGGCGGCGTGCCGCCTGCGGAGACCAAAAGCAAAATGCGCTCGTCGAATAGATGCGCATGGCCTCTTGCGGTTTGGTGGTAACTCCGGACGTTGACGACGCGTTCGGCCAGTCGCCGAGCATCGTCAACCGCTTGAGTCGCCGGTCGTCGTGACTCGTGCCACGCGTTGTTTTTTTGACGAAGAGCCTCCTGCTCAGATTTGAACCGGGTTTCCAGTTCCAGAATTTCGGCAGCTTGGCGCTCGCCTTCGGACGGCGGCGGTTCAGGAGGCTGGACGGTCTTCTTGCGTGGCATTTCGACCATTTCGGCCATCGTTTTGAGTTGGTTGGACATAATGTTTTTTTGAAATTAGTCAGTGAGTTTTCCGCCGTTCCTCATGAAGTCGGATTTGGCCTGCGGGGACAACCTTGAAAAGCTCGTCCGGGCCATAATTTTGTCGCCGTTTTCAAGATCGCCTGCGCCCGTTGGAAGCGGACGGCAACCCGTCCCGGCTAGGATTGTCGCGGCCTGTCGCGATGCCGCACTTTTGATTTGCGCACTTGGATTCGCTTTGAAAGATTCAAGCTCGGCGGCCAATGTTTTGTAACCGTCGGACAGCGCGCTGAGTTGACCGTGAAGCTGCCTGTTCTCCGATTGAAGTTCGTATACGCTCGGCAACGGCAACGCGCTAGATGCGGCGCCAGGCTTCGGGCTTGACGCCGTGAGCGTGCGTGACGATGCGTCGCCGGTCAGTTGGATTTTCGCCTGCGGACGTTTCCAACTGGTGAAGAACGCCGTCATCTTTTGAATCAATGACGGCCCGCCCATCTTGACACGCTCGCCCTTGGAAACGGTGGACTGCTGGCTGGTGACACCAGCAATCTTTAGCGCCTCTTGGGATCGTGACGAAAGCCGTTCCAAAGCGTGACCGCGTGTGTGTGCGTTCGGTGATCCCAAACGCCCGATATGAAGTTTTGCCCCGGTGTCCATGATGATTTTTTTAGCAGGTGGGTTGAAGTTCGAGCGCGACAAGCTGACGAACTTCGTCGGCCTGCGATGGCAGAAAGAACAAGTTCTTCAATTTGCCAGATCTGTTGACCGCGACTGGACTCAATTTTCCGGCGTTTGCCAGTTTGATGATCTGGCCGACCGGCACGTCAGCCAGCCTTGAAAGTTGCGTGCTGCTAAGGAGTTCGTTTCGCATGTTTCTTTGGTCGCAATCATTGTGTGATTGTCCAGAACTTTTTGCGGTTTGAAATTTCAGCGCGTCCATTCGGCGCTCAGTTTTTGGAACTCTTCCAGGATGGCGTCGTTTAACCGCTTGCCGTAAACCCGGGCACCTCGCACATCGAGGCCAGCCGCCGCATTAGGATATTCAACTTCGAGCTTTTGCCGTAAGATGCTTTTAACCCTGGCGGCAACCGCTGAGTGACGGGATTGAACATAAGCCATCGGGACCAACCTGCGCTCGTCGCGGTCGTTGCGCAGTCGCAACCGCCGGACTTCCTCAAAAAGTTTTGCGTCTTTAAGCGTTCCCGAATCTTGGATTTTTGCGCCGGTGGCCAAGAATTTCCGCAAGTCCTCGAGCAACTTTGCGCGATAGATCCGGCCGCCTCGAAAGGCTTCGGAGCCGCCGTTTTTTAAGTGCCGCAGAACGTCGATTGAAATTTTCGTGGATGCCGAACAAGCCCTTAGCGAATCCCATGACTTTGGTGTTTTCATAAAATTGTGCGCGTTTTTGTTTTTTTAGGTCTCATAAAGGGCGTGCAAAATGACTTGTAACCCGCCGTCCACCACTAGGAAAAAGATTCCTTACCGGGGGGGGGGTCCACTCACCATCGAAAGCCTTCGCGTGGCCACGTGGTAACTTCCTCGACCTTCGGCGCGGACTTGGCCAGCTCAACCCGCTGCCGCCCGCCCAGGACGCAGCTATACAGAACTTCGAAATCTTGCGCCAGAAGCTCGGCAATCCGCTGATCGTCAGAAGAATCAAATACCCAAACAGTGTGCCTCTCGCGTTCGGCCAAACTCTCGTGATGATGCTGCCCTTTCATCCTCGGTCCTCCTTTATTGGCTCGCACTTCGTCGCCCTAAGCCCATAGGCGCGCAGCAATGCCTTCAAGGCCGCACGCAATCGCGCTTCGGGTGTCCGGCGCAGTCGGTCGTTCGGTAGTGGCGCCAGGACGATGAGGAACGCGGGTGGTTTCATTTTGGAGATTTAATCGCAAGCAGCGACTTTGGGTTAACTCCTCGCCTGACAAGTTCGGCTTTGAGTGCTTCGGCATCGACGTTGATTTGATCGATTGCGCTTTGGTCTCGATCGGTAAGCGCCCCCGCGATGTCCCTTGACCGGATACTCGCGCACGTCTGTGGAAACTTTTTGAACGCAGCCTTCAGGAATTCGTCCGGCAGCTCGTCGAGGCTCTCTCGCGAATAAGCGGATGACACTGACGGCTTGCCCTTGCGTTTCGGCTTCGGCGTCTCGTTGCTTGGCTTGGAAGAAGAAAAATCCCCACAAAAAGAATTCTCCGTTGGGTCTAGGGCAGCCTTTAAATACTCCGGATCGATTGGGTCCTCCGCTTCCGATTCTTTGCCCCAATCGATTGGCTTCGAATCATGGGTGATGTTCTGTTTCGCCGGACACTGGTTCTTAATTACAGGTTCTTTCTGGTTTAAGACAGGTTGGGGGGACACTGGTGTCCACCGTTCGGGACGTACACGTCCACCGTTCGCCCCTGGATGTCCACCGTTCGCCCCTGGATGTCCACCGTTCGTCTTACGGTTAACAGGTGTTAGCGGTGGACGTACATGTCCACCGCTTTCATCGTCTTCTGTTTCATCGCCGTCCACTTGGAGGAATGGAAGGGCGTACCTCTTTGACCTGCCGACGTGTGTTGTGCCGTCCTCAACAATGATTAGCTCCTTGTTCTCCAACCATCGCATCCAGCGTCCAACCTGTTTTTTGCTCAAACCAGATCGGCAGCCCAGGTAATTGAAGGAGGGATTGCAGAATCCCGAAAAATGATTGTAGCAGTTCGCCAACTCGTAGAGCAGCAGCTTGGCTTGCGGCGGAAGCCCTTCAAATTTAGCCGCGCGGGCCATTGCCCTGAAGCTCATTTACCACCTCCGTCGAAGTTTTGCTGAATCCAGATTCCGACTTTTTGAAAGGCCGCGCGCCGCCTTGGCCGGTCTGCTGGGCGTGCGTTAATGCGTCGCCAGTCGGTGCTTGAAACTGTTTGGGAAAAATGTAGGTTCCTCATGTTCGGTTTTTCTTTCCCCGGTTTGAGCTTGCGACTCAGCCGGGGTTTTTCATGCCCAGCGCCGGGGGTGTGAGTTATGCAGAAACGACAACTCGATGCCGGTCTAACCAACGGTCCAATTCTGACCGGCGATACCGGATCAATTTGGATGTCAATTTGAAGTGTGGGACCCCGCGTGTTGACCGCCACTCGCGCAACGTTCGGGGTTTAATTTGAAGGTAGGCCGCCGCCTCAGATTCGCTTAGCGGCGCGTCACTGCATGTTAGTGTTTGCATGGCGCAACCATCCGCCAAGCCACCTGAACTGTCCGTAACCCGGACAACAAACGGTAAACCTGTCCGAGTTATTTCTTGGGAAGGGAAACGGGGTGCTTTTCAGGAGCCCCAGGCGAGCGCGAGGACACCAAGCCCAGGCGGGTCGCACGCTTGCGCCAGCCGGACGGTTTCAGCGCCTCGCCAGTCTTGGAATTCATCGCGGCGGCAAGCTGCTTGTCGTCGAGCGCGTGGAGTCCTTCCAGAATCCAGCCCAGGGCAAGTTGCCATTTCCAGCGGGCAACCTCGCCGGGATTATTCAACGCACTGTTCAGCCAAGCCGTGAACTTTTGGTCGCCCGCAAGTTGATTGAACGCGCCCGCGTCGGGGGTGCCGTGGAGCGCCCACAAGTCGGCGGAGTAGGCGCGGAAAAGTGTTTCGTTGTCCTGCTTCAAACGCAATGCCTCGAACGTCTGCGGGTATTGCTCACCCAACAGTTTCAAACCGACCGCGTGCGCGTTTGCGCGAATGTCCACCGGGTCCGCGTCGCCGCCTTTGTCGATCAGGATTGGCGGGCTTTGTTCCTCTGCTTCCGTGGCCAGCTGCCGGGATTCCGCTACGATGTAATCGAGCACGAACTTGGAGATTGTTTCATGCCCTTGCGGGATGCTGGCAGCCCACCAAATTTCCGTGAGGCGCTTGGGTGTTCCGCGTGCCGTTTGCCATACTTCAACGCGGTGGCGAGCCTTGACGCCTTCGATTGTCCGCGCCTTCGGGAGAGCCCATTCCTTGACCGCCAACCCTGCCCAAATCTCGACATTGAAAGCCATCGACCCGAATTCGGGAATCGGCACGACGCGGCCTCCTTTCTTGAGCGATGCCGGGGGCGGTAAATCATGTTTAATTCGGATCGCGAACGGTTCGCCGCCTTGAGTGCTAATGCGTTCGGCGTTCATAGACTCAGGCGGTTTTCATTTGAACGATGTTCTTCGGCGTCTTTGGTGAAACGGCGAACCACGTTTCCGCGTCGTCCTTCGTGACCAACTCTCTATAGTGCTTGTTGATCGTGCTTTCAGAATTTCCGGCCTCCATTGCCACGGCTGGCAGGTTTTCAACTTCCGCGCACCGGTATGAAATGAAGCTGTGCCTCAGGGCGTTACCCAGCCATGCCACCGCCGCGTTCGTTGCCATGGCCGCTTGTTCGTCGCCGTAAAGCTCGTGCGCTTGTTGTCGGTTTGCCTCCAATGGCAGCCAGACGAATCCGGAACTTTTCGCCAGAGGTTCAATCCACTGGCGAAGATTGCTTTTCATGGCGACGAATCGACGGCTTGGCGTCCCGCGTTTGCGACCGCGTGCCGTGATTAGCCCCTTCTTAAAATTGATGTCCTGCCAGTCCAGCCGCTCGATCTCCGAACGTCGAAGGCCCGCAAAAGCACCAATCGCGATACACGCTCGAAACTTCGGTGCCGCGTGGTCCAACAACCTTTCAATTTCATCCGGGGTGTAAATAGTGATCTCGCCTTCAGGTGGTTCGATGCGTTCGGTCTTCGCCACCGGGTTCGATGCGTCGGGAATGTAGTTCCGCCGCTCAGCAAAACGGAAAAGTTGGAACACCTTGTTGCGGTAGTTCAACCTGGTGCGCTCGCTGGCCTTAAGTCCGTCAAGCCACCGCTGAACGTCGGCCGTTGTCACGCTGGAAATGTCCACGACAAACGCGGTCGCGAACGCCGTCAGCCTTGAGCGAAGGTCCGCAATCGTGCTTCGTGCGCGTTTGCCGTCTTTGGAATTGAGAACCTCGGCGACGACTTCCGCCACGGTGCGCGGTGTCAGTGTCTCGGAGTTGCGCTTCGCGTAGAATTCAGCCGCCGCGACAATCTTGTCGCCTCCGAGAAGCTCGACGGCCTTCGCGAAATGCGCGGCGGCAATCTCCAAGGGTGCTCCAGTGGCCCGCAGAAGCTCGATTGCGCGTCCGTAGCTTGCGGCATCCGCCGACTTCATCTTGGCCGCTTCGAACTCTCCGGAGGAAAGCTGCTTGCCTATTCGCTTCGCCTCCGCAGTTGCGGCGCCCAGATCCTTGCAGCTGCGCAACCGTCGCCGTCCGTTCGTGTAGTCGGCCACCTCGAAACCGAAGGAACCGTCGGCACGCTTGCGCCGATAGATTTTGACGGCCACGTTGCCGGTCGTCTCGGTGCGTGGCCAGGTGTCTTCTTTTTTCTTCGGGCGTGGTGCTGCTTTCATGGCGCGATACTGTCGGAAAAGTGTCGGAACTTGTCAAGCCGGGGTGTTTTTTCGACGTGTTAGAACATGCGATAAAGTGCTTAAACGCAGCAACTTACAGAGTGAAAAAAAGAGGAGGAAATCCAAGGTTTACAAAACCGTTGCTCTACCGCTGAGCTAAACTGGCGTTGAATTCGGCTCGCGGTTTGAAGTCGGGTGCGAGGTCCGAAGCGTGTCTTGCGACAGAGCGGTGATTAATGCGTTTGATCATCCCGGTGGCAAGCAGTTTCGACGGCATTGCGATTCTGAACAGACGCCGCACTCGGGAAGGCGCGGGCGGTAGGCAGATTGATTCCGAAACTGTGAATGACTTCCGCTTGTTTCCCTGCTGAGGCTTCGGCAGACTCCGCCCCCCAACGATGGATTTGAGCACACTCAACCCGCCTCAACGTGAGGCTGCCCGGACGATTCACGGACCCGTTTTGATTCTCGCGGGCGCGGGCACCGGCAAGACGCGCGTCCTCACTCACCGGGTCGCCTACATGCTCCAGAAAGGGATTTCTCCCGGGCACATTTTGGCGGTGACGTTTACGAACAAGGCGGCGCGCGAAATGTTTTCGCGCGTGATGAAGTTGATCCCCAAGAAAAAACGCGGCGAAGGGGAATCGATCAAGCCGACCATCTGCACGTTCCATTCTCTCGGTGTCCGGATTCTTCGCCGGCACATCGAGAAGCTCGGCTACAAAAAGAATTTCGTCATCTACAGCGGTTCCGAGCAGGAAAGCGCGATGAAGAAGATTCTCTCGTCGATTCATACCGGCGGCGCGAAGATCAAGCCTTGGGATGTGTTGGGTTGGATCAGCAAACACAAAAATGCCGGCGAAAATTCGCGGAAGACAACGGGTGATTCGAACGAGGAACTCGCGCGTCACGTCCGGCGGAAATACGATTCTGCATTGCGCGCGTGCAACGCGGTTGATTTCGACGATCTGTTGATTCTCTCGCTCAAGTTGTTGAAAGAGCATCCGGCGATTCTTGAGGACTGCCGCGACCATTATCGCTACATCATGGTCGACGAATATCAGGATACGAACGCGGCGCAGTTTGAGTTGGTCAACCTGCTCGCCGACAAACATCGGAACTTGTGCGTGGTCGGCGATGATGATCAAAGCATTTATGGCTGGCGCGGGGCGGAGATCGCCAATTTGCTGGATCTGGAGAAACATTATCCGGAGGTCAAGGTGGTGAAGCTGGAGCAAAATTACCGGTCCACGAATGTCATTCTCAAGGCGGCGAACGCGGTGATCAAAAACAACACCCAACGGCGTGGTAAGAATTTATGGTCGGACAATGGTCATGGTGAACTGATCCGGATTGGTGCGTTTGCGCACGAGGAAGAGGAGGCCGAGGCGATCGTTGATAACATCGAATTTCTAAGGCACACGAGAAAGACGCCGTGGAGTGACAACGCCATCTTGGTGCGAACAAATCTCCAGACGCGGCCGCTGGAAATGGCACTTCGGAAATCGCAGGTGCGGTATCGCGTCGTGGGCGGTCAGAGTTTCTTTGACCGCCGTGAGGTCAAGGATTGGCTGGCGTTTCTGAAGACGTTTTTGAACCCACATGACGACATCAGTTTGCTGCGGATCGCCAACACGCCATCGCGCGGTTTGAGCGACGTGACGATGGAGCGGTTGCTGGCGGCGAGTCAGGAACGGGAGTGCTCGGTGTTTGCCGCGATGCGTCACACCGACGTTCAGGACCAGTTTGCGACGCGCACCAAAAACGCAGTCCAGGAGTTTCTTGAGTTTCTCCAGGTCACGCGCGAGCGGTTGGAAAATCCGCCGCCGGCCATGGACCAACGTCCGTTAAAAGCGTGGTGCGATTGGTGGCTCAACGACATCCAGTATTTTAACGATGTCCGGCGCATCGAAAAGAATCCCGAAACGGCCGAGAGCCGGATCATGATTTTAAGCGACCTGATCGCGCAGATGGATGGACCGGAGGATCAACCCAACGGCGATCCGATGGAGAGCCTTCAACACTATCTGCAGGACATTTCACTGGAGTCGGATCGTGAGGATGACAAGGATTCCAAGAGCGACCAGGTGACGATCATCACGACGCACAGCTGCAAGGGGCTCGAGTGGCCGTGTGTTCACATCGCGGGCGTCGAGGACGGTTTGCTGCCGCATTCAAGATCCAAGGTGGAAGGCACGATGGACGAGGAGCGGCGGCTGTTCTACGTGGCGATCACGCGTGCCCAGAAAATTCTCGGGATGAGCTTTTGTAACTCTCGTAAAAAATACGGGGAGCTGATGCCGTGTCATCCAAGTCCTTTTCTCAAGGAGCTTCCCGAAGATCTGGTGAAGTGGGTGGACGATGAACCGGTGGAAAAAGAGAAGGGCGCGGATCTCTTCGCCGGTCTCAGGTCCGCCATTGATTGATTCGAGAAATGGACAATTGACACGTTTCATGCGCGGCGTATTCTCAAATTAGATATGGGTGATAGTGTAACAATTGAACGACCGAAAAACATCGTAACCTTTACCACCCGCGCGGTGGAGCAGGTGCGTTCGATGTGGGCCGAAGCGCCCGACGATGATGGCAAACCGCTCCGGGTTTACGTTGAAAAAGGTGGGTGTTCCGGGATGCAATACGGGCTGGTCTTCGACGAAGTTCGCGATGGTGACACCGTGCAGAAGTTCGATGGCGTAGACGTCGCGATCGATTCGGTCAGCGCGGAATATCTGATGGGCACGACCGTCGATTTTTCAGACGACCTGATGAGTGGTGGATTTAAACTTTCCAACCCCAACGCGAAGCAGAATTGTGGTTGTGGTCGTAGTTTTGAAGCCTGAGCAGAACTGATCATTCTGTTCCGGCCGTAACAATGCCGGCCCGTGCGATGCGGGGCGGCTTTTCTTTTTCTCTCAGCAATTCAACAAACTCGAAACCTGCAACCTGCTGCAAGTCAACACCAAATAGTGTGTTCTGTCAAGGAGATGGTTTGGCATCAGCAAGTTATGAATTTTTGCAGAGGTGTTGAGAATTGTTGAGAAAAATGTGGGGGCAAGTGCGGGAAATTTGTCCGCCTTCAGACTGGCAATGGGTGCGGACACGTTGCGCTGGTAGGTCAAGAATGGCATCGGTCGCGCCGCCCTTCGGACTGAAATAGACTTCGATGGAATCGGCAGCAGTTGCGGCGAATGCGGCCAGTGCCACGAGGATCGAAAGCGCCCTTATTTGCATGGCGGAAATCCTTGAGACAATCACGACCGCAGGCAAGCTCCACGCCAAACCCACTCCCGCCCAGACGGTTGAACCTCCCGCGTTGCCCCTTGCCGCACCCCTTAGACGGGGGAATGGCGCTCCGTTTAACCTCCAATAGGATCGTGTTCACACCCACACCTGCTTGGCGTCTCGGTTGTAGGCAGTAAGCCATATTCGCACCATTCCCGACCCGCAAAGCTCACAGAATTAGATACATGAGTTTCCACCCTTTTCTCCGGACGTGAAAACGGCCACGCTTTACCTTATGCGGAACCTATTTTTCTTCTCGTTTTTTCTCACCTGCTTCGCGAGCCCACTTTGTGCAAACTCTATAAACTGGAGTGGTGGCCAGTTCGCGCACTTCCATGAGAATCGATTCACGTATACGCCGGGGGCAGGATGGTCTGTTACTGGTTTTCATGGGAACGATTCGTCGGCGCAGGGAAACTTCCTTTTTGACATAGTCTCGGATCATCTCCCACTGGGAACGCCAGTTGATTTATTGATCACCATACGTTTTGAGTTTAGCGTCGATCACGACAACGGTGATTTCATCATCGATCCAGTGGCAGGAGCAAATTTTGCTGGTATTGAATCGTCCACCGTTGCATCTAATTTTGGACAAGCTTCTTTGAATTCTATAACGCTTCTGCCCGCGATGCAAAGATCAGCTACGCTTCTCTCAGGATTTGGTGCCACCGGTTTTGATCTCGTAGTCGCAGTAAGGTGGCAGGTGAAAACGGAGCCAGTGAATAAGCTTGAAAAAGGGATGGAGGCGGGGTTCCAAAGAAACCCTGAAAGCGACGAGAACCATGCCGAAACGAAACAAGAGACGAACCCTGACCCCGC
>Ga0209390_10007484_pt1 | contig 13965 bp, 12 predicted proteins | sample BON01_FD_187212 | JGI IMG/M metagenome (GOLD analysis project Ga0209390, IMG submission 187212) | Freshwater microbial communities from Lake Bonney liftoff mats and glacier meltwater in Antarctica - BON-01 (SPAdes) (version 2) | ecosystem: Environmental > Aquatic > Freshwater > Ice > Glacier... | reverse complement strand
CCCTCCTCCCTCCTCCCTCCCCCCTCCTCCCTCGTCCCTCCTCCCTCGTCCCTCGCCACCCTCGTCCCTAGCCCCTCCTCCCTCGTCCCTCCTCCCTCGCCACCCTCCCGTCCCTCGCCTCCCTCGCCCCATGCCATCGCCCCCCCGAACCCCGGACCAACTCCGCCACCACTACGAAGTAGAAAAGGAACTCGCCGCGCGGCTCCGCTCCTCCACCCGGGAAGAGCGCACCGAATTGTTCAAAACCCTCTACACCGAGCTCTTCGAGCGCGTTCCCGACCATCCGCGTCTCACCCGTCGTGATACAGCGGAGGCTTCGCGGCGCAACATCGAGACGCAGTTGCGCCTCCTCCGTCCGCACTTTCCCGAGTCTGGTCCCAAACCGGTCCTCATCGAATTCGCGCCCGGAGATTGTCGGCTCGGCGCTGCGGCAACGCAATGGTGCTCGCATGTCTTCGGTGTCGACATTTCCGACCAGCGCTCGCCCGGCGAGGCCTTTCCCGGGAATTTTGAGCTTACCGTCTACGACGGCTACCACCTTGACCTACCCGACGGCTGCGCCGACCTCGCATTTAGCTACCAGTTCCTCGAACACCTTCATCCGGAAGATGTTAATCTGCATTTTGACACGGTTTATCGCCTTCTCAAACCGGGAGGCGTCTACGTCTTCGATACCCCTCATCGCTTCTCGGGCCCTCACGATGTCTCTGTCCATTTCGGCGACACGCTCGAGTGTTTCCATTTTCAGGAGTGGACCTACCGCGAGATGAGGAAGGTGTTGAAACGCCACGGGTTCGACCGCTCCGCGATGCACCGCAAGGGTCGCCTCGTGCAAAACCCTCTCCTCAACGCCCTTCACGATGGGATCGAAGCCGTCGTGAGCGTGCTCCCGAAATCCCTTAGGCGGCGCCTCGCCTCGCGCCTCTTCCAATCCGTCACGATTTCGGCTTGGAAGGACAAGTGGGACGGGCCGGCCGCTTCACCCTGAGCCCCCTTTCCTTCCTTCGCCCAAGACCGGGCTTCGGACCAGTTACCAAGCAACCTGCGCAACCCAATGTCTCTCGCCAGGAAAATCATTCGTGGATCCGCAATCAACGTGGCCGACCACCTGATAAAGATCGCAGTGGTGTTTGTGACCACTCCTCTGATGGTTCGCCACCTCGGAGAGCACGATTACGGACTCTGGATCGTCGCAGGTACAATCATCGGATACCTGCGACTTCTCGACCTAGGAGTTTCGCTCACGGGCAACCGATTTCTTGGTCGAGCCATCGGTACCGGTGAAATTCAAGAGTATCGGGAAAATTTCATCGCTCTCTCGTACCTGTTTAATCGGATTGGTCTCTTCTCCCTCATCACCACCGTGGCGCTTGCCCTTGGTCTTCCGCTCCTGCTTCCCGGAAACGCCGGCGTTTCCGAAGCCCGTTGGATTCTTCTCGGTCTTGGACTCTCGACAAGCGTCCGCTTCTGGACACAGATCTTTTCGGTCGTGCTCAAAAGCCACCTTCGCTACGATTGGATCGGTGTCACCTCGATCACTAAAACGCTGATCCAGGGAGGACTCCTCGTTTTTCTGCTCACCCACGGTCATGGACTGTTCAGCCTCGTCCTCGTCTACATCGCCACTGAAATCCTTGATCAGGTGCTGCTGGCGCTCTTCGCTCGCCGCGCCTACCCGGAATGCCGCCTCCTTATCGTTCGCGGTCGCCCGCCGGGCCTCCCGCCCATCCTACGTTACAGTGGAACTGCGATCCTCGCCAGCCTCGGAAATCAGCTTCGCAACGGCCTCGACCCGCTGCTTGTCGGGCATTTTTCGGGGCTTGCCCTGGTGCCCGTCTATTCCATTGGCAGCCGCTTCCTCTCCCTCTTCACCGATCTCATTAACGCGATTTTCGGCGGCAACCTCCTCGCCGCTTTCAGCCAGCTCGATGGCAGCAATGACCGCGAGGGTCTCGTCCGGAATTTTCTCACAAGCCTGCGGTTCAGCACGGCATTTGCGACGGCGGGGGGCGGCGTTCTTGTGCTCTTCGGTCCAGACTTCATAAAGTTCTGGATCGGCCCCGCCTTTGCTGATTCCGGCCGGGTTCTTCTGATTCTCGCAGCACCGGTCACCCTCTCTCTCGCCCAGTATCCCGTCGGTAGTCTTCTTTACAGCCAGAACAAACAGCACTGGCTTGCCTTCGCAGGATTGGGAGGCGGAGTCTTTAATGCCGCGCTGAGTGTGATTCTTGTCGTAAAGATCGGATTCTTCGGCGTAGTCTGGGGAACCTTTGTCGAACTCCTCCTCCACTTCGGCCTTCTTGTGCCATTGCTTGCCGCCAGAGCATGCAAGCTAAACGCCGTTTCCTACCTCTGGCGAATCCTTAAGGAGTCAATACCGTATGCTGCATTGGCGGCACTCTTCTACGCGGTTATTGGAAACGTTGCGTCTCCTGATTTCCTGCATCTGGCCCTCCGTGCCGGGGCCTTTGCTCTGCTGCTGGTCCCACTTTTCTGGGCCTATACCCTGACGCCCGCCGAGCGCTCGGCTATCAGAAGATTTGGGCAGAGATCAGGTGTCACTTGATCGAATTCCGCCAGACATCGAAGCTGCGCCGCACCACTCTACCACGGTACCACCACCCTGGAACGCGCGGCGGCAGAAGGTCCCGCTCGAAGGATTCGCCCGTGCCTTTGGCCACGATGAGGATGGTATTACGGGCTTCGCTGAGGTTGTTTGAGAGGGTCAGACCGCAATATTTTTGTTCGATCCCGAAAGAACGAACGAGAGTTTCCAGTTCCGGCATCGCCCACTCCCGCACATGATGTAGATTCGAAGGCGGCCCCTGATCCTGCATCCCCCGGAGAAGGTTCCGGTCCGGGGTCGAAATCAGCGCGTAGCTGCAGTTCCTGAGTAAGCGACGGATAGCGCGCAAAAGCGGCATTGGATCGATAAGGTGTTCAATCACGTCGGAGCACACGATCACGGCACGTTCCAGTTTCGTGGCGTCAATGGGGAGCGAATCGATCTGCTCGAGGTCGGCTTCCAACCACTCCCCTTGCGGGTAATTTTCCCGGCAAAACTCTAGATTCCTGCCAAAATCGACCCCGATGATCCGGAAGCGCGGGTGCAACGCCACAAGCTTCGACGCCGTGCCGCAGCCGATATCGAGGATTGTATCGCACCCGCATGCCGCCGCTATCCCGGCTGCTATTTCGTAGACCTCCGGTTGCCAGATTACCCCCTCGGCGTGCCGCTCCGGGTTGTCGGCGTAGTAATCGGGCGCCGGACGATGAGTGTAGCCACTCTTGATCGCGTACTGATTGTTCTCGGAAAGTGAATGGCTCATTCTGTTTGCAAGGGAAATACTCTTTCCAGACCCGAATTCAAGAAGTTTTCGGAACCATCACGAGCCAAGTCTGGAGAGAAGGGCGATCGGATCCCACAAGCGACTCGACCTCGTGCATCTTTAGACCCGCAAGTTCCGGGAACTCACCAAAATCCGGACCGGCCATGTGAATTTCGCATATCGAATGGCTGCCCGAAAAACGCTGTTTTAACTCATCACTGACTCCCGGCACGAAGCAATCGTGGGTCTCCACTACCAAAGTGGCAAAGCGAAGAAGGGGAACCGCAGGCAGGTCCAGCAAAACGGTCTCGTAACCGTCAACATCGCAAACGATCAAAGATCGACCGTCCGAAAGCACTTCATTCAAACTATCCGGGTTGCAATCTCCCCTCAAGCGGATGCGGTCCCGGACTCCATTCACTGACGCGATCGTTTCAAGCATCCCGCTGCGAAACGCATCCCTCTCGAAGGCCCAAATCCGTGCCTCCGGCAAAAGGAGGGCAAGCCCGACCGCGTAGTACCCGTCTGCGGCACCGATTACAAACACATCATCAAAACCGGGGGTGATCGCTGGAAGACCGGTAATCGTCTCAAAGAGCTCGTGCTCATAGGCACCGACAACCTTTTCAAAACGGCACTCGACATAATTTGACTTGTCTGGCAGCTTCATCCCGCAGAAAGGGCCGCGAATCACTTCATCCGGATAGAGTCCCCTTTCCGTGAGACGGCGTTCCAAAACTCGTCGCGTTTTACGGCGCCGCTGATAGGCGATGTACCCCGCCATCCGGTCGAAAAATCGGATTCCGATCAAGGCAATGATTCCTTCGTCCAACAATCGTCTCAACCTTCGTTTCATTGTAAATCTCATATTTTTTTACTTTGGGAGCAAAGTGCAGAATTCAGGGAAGACTCTCGGGAAGCGAGTCTGAAGGTCCTCGTAAACAGGTCGCAAATTATCAGCGTCTTCCCCGTTCACATACTGCGGATACGGGCGCCAGTGCGGAACAGCCAGATCCCGCGTCCAGGGCAGACCACGCTCCCGAGCCGACTCAGCCAGTTGGCGATTCAACTTCCCGTGAGTGATAAAACAGGAGATGTTGTCCCGTGCCCAGGAAGCAGGGTCGAGGGTTTCTGAGAGTTCGAGAAGCGTTTTCAGATCTTCGGACAGATGTTTGGGGCGAAGCCTCAACCCCGTCCGCTCGTTGATGTAGTCGAGGGGACCGACGTGAGCATCGTCGCGCATCCCGAGGGCGCATCCCGCAAAGAGAGATTCGACGGCAGCGACGCAACAACCTTCCCGCCGGCTGAAAATCAGGGAGACCTTCGCTTTCACCTGAAGTTCCGCCACTTCCCCGATAGAGATGGACTGACGGATCTCGAGTTGCTGCGGCACCCCCAGATCGCTCGCGAGCTGACGAATGAAATCTGCATCGCGCCCGCCTTCCTTCTGCCCAACCAGAACGACACGAAGCGATGCCGGCAGTTGACGCAAGGCCACAAAAAAATCCCAATGCCGCTTGAATTCTCCCCAGTTCGCCACCATTAGGAAGTCGATGGGGCGTGCCGTGATCTCTTTCTGATAGTACGTTGGATTAATCCAATCGCAGGGAAGTGAATCAAGCACTGCAACGCGGGGGTGAAACCTTCTTAACTTGTCCATCTCACGGCGGTTGCAGGGTTGGACGAAAATGGGGCCACTCGTCTTTGAGAGGTAGTGGGCCAACACCGCATAGTCCGTCGGCGACCAACTCGTCGAAAGAATCAGATCGTAGTGCTGGTTTATCCATTCGAAATCAGACTCCGACAACCCGCAGATCAAACCTGCCCAGTTGTATTCAAAGTACATGAGCATTACGCCCTTTTCGCCACCCGCGGCAGGCGCTTTTAAGATAATCGATCGGGTGAGGGCTGGGTCCGAGACAAGCAGATGCCGGTAACGAGGAAGACCAGCGACCACACGCCCCCAGACGTCAGAGTTTCCTTCCGGCGTGAACCGCTTCTTGAGGCAACTGGTAATCCACTGATCCAACGTCGGAGACTCGCTGAATCCGAGAGCTCTGCTTAGCAGAACGGCGGTTTTGGCAGAATCCTTTGCAAAAATTGCCCGCACCAACAACCTCGCCGCATTCAAGCCACGTAGGGCGGCTGAATGCCGCAATGTATCCTTTACTCGCCAAATTGCGGTCCTGAATAGCCTTCGTGCATTCATTCAGTCACACCCTCCGCCGGTTTGCGGTACATCACATTCCACCCCATCGTGTTAAGGGGCTCGCGGTCGAAGCGATCCAACCATATCAGCGGCAGCTTGAGCACAAAGCCGAAAAGCGCCTGCGCTGCGAGCATCAGCGGGACTTTGATTCCCTTCGGCAGGGACGAACGGCGGATCTCCCGCACGGTCCAGTGCAGCTCGAAGGCCAGGAGTGCGAAGTGCCCGCCCTGCGGCAACACTTTCACCTGTTCCAATCCGGCGGCGTTCATAAGCAGGCCCAAACCCAGGTTGGTGAAATTGAAAAAGTTCCACGGAAGGTTGTGGAGGGGGGAAGATTGCGGGGTCGTAAGGAACAAGAGCCCTCCCGGCTTCAGCACCCGCGCCAGCTCCTTGCAGACCTTGCCGGGGTCTTTCACGTGCTCGAGAACTTGCGTGTTGAGCACGATGTCGTAAGCGCCGTCCTCGAAGGGCAGGTCAGAGACGTCCGCCTCGAAGTCCACCCCGGGACCGAAGTTAAGGTCGCAGGTGTGCAAGGTTGCACCCGTGGCAAGGATCTCGTCGCGCAGGTATTGCTCCGGCAGTTTCCCGGAACCGGCGTCGAGCACCTTGAGGCCGGGCTTCATGAGCGGCATGGCTTCGCGCCGGATAAAGTCATGCACATACCACCGCTCTACCTGCATACGTTCGTGGAGTTTTCCGGGGAGGAGGAGGGCGCCTAAAGAATTCATGGTTACTGTTACACTGCTTCGCTCTCTGATTGGGTCGCACGTGGCCACACGTATTTTACGATATCATGGGAACCCTGCGTGGAGAAGACACGCCCGGGTACCCCGATCACGACACCGTTTTCCGGCACGTCCTGCAAGACCACGGTATTCGCTGAAACGAGCGCATGGTTTCCCACACGAACTTTCCCCAGTACCGCACAACCGGGACCGAGAAAGACATTATCTCCGATCTGCGGAGCACCTTTATTGGCTCCGCTCCCCACCCAGCCGAGGGTGACACCATGAGCAATATTACAGTTGCGACCGATGATGGCTACGGGATTGACCCAGATGCCGCCCCAATGCTCAATCAAAAAGCCCTCCCCCACCGAGCAGGAGAGGGGAATACGAATGCCAAATTTGCGACCGTGTCGGGCGAACCAGAACAAAAGCAAAGGATAGACACTCCATTTCAACAACGCGTTGCGACGGATCTCTTTGCAGACGCGCATCAGCACGACGTAGCGAAACGTCGGAATCCAGAGGAACGCCGAGGCGAAGACCGCCAACCCTCGCCTGCCATCGATCCGGTAAAGATCAGCTTTTACTGTTTGCTTCAGTGAGGTGGCCATGATTCAGCGGTCCGGAAAAGGCTCACACAGGGCCCCCAGTCAGGGCCACGTTTTGCCCATTGATGTAGGCGGCTTCATCGCTCGCGAGGAATGCTATCATCCCGGCGGTGTCGTCGGGCACGGCGAGTCGGCGGAGCGGCACCTTGCGCGCTTCGACTTCCTTAAACCGCAGAGGAACATCCGAGGTGAGATCCGTTACGGTCATCCCCGGAGAAACCATATTCACCGTGATTTGATTCGGCCCAAGTTCGGCGGCCAGACAGCGAACAAAGCCCCATAGCGCCTGTTTGGCCGTCACATACGCTCCAAGTTTCTGCGGAGGCTGGCCGAATAGGTAGGAGGTGCCCAAAAAGATCATCCTGCCGCGCCCGCGCACGACCATGCCGGGAGCAGCTGCCTGCGCCAGTTCGAGGGCGACGCCCGTGTGCATACGCAGGCAATCCTGCAGATCTTTCGCAGTGGTCTCCAGCACGCCGTCTCGGGGCAGCGGTTGCGTAGCGGCGTGCACGAGTATGTCCAGTCTGCCATGCTGCTCCTCCACCTGACGGACCAGGGCAGAGGCACTATCGACCGCCATTAGATCCGCCGCGAGGCAGGTCGCCTCCACTCCGAGCCTCTCGATCTCACGCCTGAGAGCCTCGGCCCGCTGTCGATCGGATTTGTAGGCGATCACGACGTGACACCCCGCCTTCGCCAGGGCAAGGGCCGCCGCCGCTCCTATCCCTCTCGATGCACCGGTCACCAGCGCCACCCGCACGATTTGCTCCACGCCCGGTTCGCTCCTACCGGCGACGGGCGCGGCGATTTTGACCTTGGCCGTCCCCTGCATGAGCCTCTCACCTTTGGTGTTGGAGGCGCGCAAGAGCAGGGACATGACCTCGGCACCGGTGGAAAGACTTTCGATCTCGACCTCGACGCGAAGGGTTTCACCGACAAAGGCGGGGCGAAGCCACTCCATGCTCTGGCTCATCCACACCGCGCCGGGTCCCGGCACTTTCATACCGATGAGCCTGGAGACGATCGCTGACTGGATCGCCCCGTGTGCCACGGGATGCGCATATCCGAAGGAAAGGGCTGCCTCCGCCTTCAAGTGCAGAGGGTTGCGGTCGCCGGAAAAGACGGCGAAGGCTTCCACGAGTTCAGGCGAAAGTTCCACGTCTTCATGAAAAGTCATCCCGACCTGGAATCTTCCGGACATAATGCTTCGAACTATTTTCGATGCGAAGTAAATCAGGCGGCGACGATTTTTTCGTCCAGCATCATTTCAATCAGGCGAACGGTGCTCAATTCCATGGTTTCTTCGGGAGAGAAGGAGATATTAAAGGCTTCTTCCAAAGCAACCACCAGATTGAGATGCGCCACGGAACTCCAAGACGCTAAGGTGTCAGGACTGGAGTCTTCGGTGATCTCGTCGGTCGGGACATCCATCAAGGCGGAGATGATGTGACGGAGTTTTTGGGAGCGATCGTCGGAAGTCATAGATCTGGATGGGGTCCGGAAACGGTAAACGAATCGGGCAAAGGACGCGTTTCGTCAAGGCAGATATGCCATCGACCTCCGGTGCCGGAATTCTCATACCCATGACGAGAGTAGAAATCGGCCGCCGGGTGGTTTTTTGCGGTCGGGGCATAAACGCCGAAAAGTTCAGACGCTCCGCGCGCTCTCACCATTCTCTCCAAGGTAGCGAGCAGCGCCGTCTCGACGCCGCGCCCTATCACCCTGCAACTCATCAAAAATGTGTCCACCTCCCAAACGCCATCCGTTTCCGGCACCGCAATCGCGACTCCCACGAGACCGCTGTCTCCGAAGCGGTCCCGAGCTTTTGCGACCACGCCAAATCCGCCCGCTTCAAGCAGTTTGACCAGTTCGGCCTCGCTGTGCCGACGAGTGGTGAGGTTGAACTGGTTGGTCTTGCCGACTAACTGCACGATTCTCGGCATTTGAGCGTCGTCGAGGAGACTGAGAGTAACGACCATCTCCAAGCTGCGTATGAAGTCCTCGAGCGAGGACGCTCCCTCCAACACTTGGCTGCGCGCTGATTCCTGTCGGTAGAGAACAGCACGATTCCGGTCCTCCTCGGTGAGAGAAAAGGTATCGAAAGCTAAGGAGTTCTCAAGCGCCTCAACATACAGCAACGGACTTCCGGGCACCTCAATCACAGTGACCGCAGGCAGTTGCTCCCGCATCCATTGCCTTTCAACAGGATTGTCGTCGAAAAACACGAGCGAGTCGATCCCGATGTTCAGTGTTTCGGCGATTCGGCGAAGACTCGTGGCCTTGTCTTCCCAATGAACCTCAAATGCGGAGAAGTCGTCCCGGGTAAGAAGACAGGAGGGATGGGAAGAGAAGACAGTTTCGACATCGTCAGGATTGTTTTTGCTCGCCGCCGCCAGGAGGATGCCACAGTCCCTCAAGGCGATGACACGTCGCTGGAAATCCAGGAATGCGTTGCCGGGATAGTCCGGCCCGAGGGATATTCCCTCCAAACCGACCTCACCGACGACTCCGCCCCAAAGAGTGTTGTCCATGTCGAGAACGAGGCACTTCTTCGGAGGCACCACCCAGGAGCGCAACTGCCTGGCAAGCAGTCGAGCGATTCCGGTCAAGGCTTCTGAACTGTGGGGTGCTCGGGCAATTGCCGCCATTCGCCGATCACGCCATTTATTCCACCCGATCTCACACCCCGTGCAGTAAATGTCGAAAAGACTCACGTTTGAAACACTTCGACACCGGCGCCGCAACCGCTCATTGAGCGAATGAAGTATTCCCTCCAAGGAAATCGCCAAGCTTGCCTCTGCAGCGCCGGCAGCTTTCCACGAAGGCATCGGAAAATTTCCAAGTAGAATCGGCACCCCACTCCCGAGATGAACCGCCTCAATCACCCTGCCGAACGTTTTGTCGATTTCTCCAACGGCGAGTTCCATCTCTTCAGGTGAAAGAGTCAGGTATCTCCACGCCAACGAAGGCGAGAAATCCTCCAATTCAGGAAGAATCAAGACGGCATCCGGTTGATGGCGAAAGAGTTCCGAGGTCGGATCGATACATTGCTGCTCGATCTGCCCATAAGGGCCATTCCAAATCTCCAACCCGATCTCAAAGCGAGCCGCCTCTACGATGAGGTAGGAATTCAAGAATTCGGTAGTGCCGGACCCGAGAACGGCAAGCCGGAACCACCTCCATTCGGGCTGCTGTTCACGGCTGATCCCGGCAGCAAGCTTGGAGCGTTCGGCGCGGCCCAAGGGAGTAGGGGGAATTTGAATCATGCCTGCGATGAATAGAGGTCGAAGGCAAAACTATTGATTTTCGCCCAAGTGTTTTTTGGGATCTGCCCAAACCCTTTCACTTGATGTAACAGACTAAACTGTAACCTTTTCCGCCTGCATTACACTTTAATGATTTTCGCCCGGGAACGCCTCAATCAGCCAGTGTTTGCTTGCAGCCCCTCCCAATTTGGGGCCATAGCACGGAACGAAATTGGAAAAGGGAGCGATCTGATCCGTCGACCGAACCGCCACTCGGACAGCGAAAAGGAATTGTTAGACGTAATGAAGCAGTTTACCATTAGGTGTTTATTGAAGCAAAAAACTGCATTAACGCAAGCGTTTTCGCTCGTGGCGAGCGAAAGCTCCCCTGAGGCGCTGCGTCGTCCCCTTGCGGTTTCCCACGCATTCCCACATTTATTCCGCATCCATGATCACCGTCATCATCCCCTGCTACAACTACGCCCGCTTCCTCGCCGAGGCGGTCGACAGCGCCCTGGAGCAGTGCGGTCCCGACCTTGCGGTGGAGGTTGTGGTGATCGACGACGGCTCCACCGACGACTCGCCCGAGGTCGCCGCAGGATACGGTGACCGCATCCGCTACCACCGTAAGGATAACGCGGGGCTTTCCGCAGCCCGGAATACAGGGATGGAGCTTGCGAGCCACGATCTCGTTCTTTTTCTCGACGCCGACGACATCCTCCTTCCCGGAGCCCTCGCCGCGCTTTTGGAGGCGAGGCGAAGACTCGATCCCCCACCCGCGGTCCTCGCTTCAAAGCATCTGCCTGTCGATGTTGACGGATGTCCTTTCTCTGCCGAACACCCTGCCACCGGTGGAAACGTGAACCACGTTTCAGTTCGCGACCTCGTGCTGCGCAATCGTTTCGCCCCCGCCGTCCTTGCAGACCGTCGCTTGCTCCTCTCTCTCGGGGGGTTCGATCCGGAACTCTGGGCCTCCGAAGATCGTGATCTTTGGATCCGTGTCGCCGCCCATCATCCCGTAACGCTTCTCGATCACTACACCCTCCTCAAACGCGATCACGGGGAATGCATGTCCCGCGCTGCCGCAAAGCAAACCGCCGCCATCGAACGGGTGCTGAAAAAAGCCTTTTCGAATCCAGACATGGACATCTCTGCCATAGACCGGCGTCGCGCCCGTGCGGTCTGCCACTATCAGTCCGCTCTCATGTTTGCCGACGCTGGTGCCCGTCTTTCCGCTATAGCGCGCATGACACAGTCACTCATCACATTTCCCATAGGACACGTTGACTGTACGATTCCAAGATTGTCACGACTGCGAGGACTCGTAAGCTTGCTTTTTCGGAAATAATTATAACTCGATTTGAAAAGCCTCCTCTTCGTCTCCAACCTCTTTCCTGACGCCCGTTCCCCAGTTCGCGGCCTCGACAACGCCACTCTTCTGCACGGACTGCGGAAACAGTTCGGCTACGAGATCCGGGTGATCGTCCCTCGTTCAGTTCTGCCCCCCGGAAGGCCCCTAACCCAAAAAATCCTGCTTCACGGCCGACCGGGAGATGAAACCATTCGTCCGACCTACCTCCCGACCGGCTATGTCCCCTGGTTCGGAAGCCGGTGGAACGATCTTCTGATGGCGCGCGCTCTTCGCCCTTCCTTTGCACGGATCGTCCGTGACTTTAAGCCGGACGTGGTCATGGCATCCTGGCTGTTTCCCGACGGCTGTGCCGTGGCGGCCCTCTGCCGCGAAGCCGGGCTTCCCCTCGTTCTGGTTACCCAGGGCAGTGACACCCACCAGTATTTGACGGATCCGATCCGGCGACGAAAAATTCTCATTGCCCTCGACACCAGCGAAGCGGTGATCTGCCGCAGCGGCGATCTCGCCAAACGGCTCGAATCGGCCGGTGCCGCCCCGAAGAAGCTGGAGGTGATCTACAACGGGATCGATCCCGAAGTCTTTTTCCCGCAGAATCAGGTCTCGGCAAGGGAGGCCCTCGGGATTGCCCCCTCTCTAGCGTCATTGCTTTTCGTCGGGAACCTGCTTCCCGTGAAGGATCCCCTCTTCCTCGTCCGGGCCCATGCCTCTCTCAGTGCCTTTCGGACGGCGGCGGGCCTTGCGCCGACGCGGCTCCGCTTCATTGGCGAAGGCCCTCTCGAAGGCGCAATCAGACGAGAAGCGGGAACCTTGGGAACCCTCGGGGAAATTGAGTTCCTGGGAAGGCGGAATTCGCGCGAAGTGGCCCTCTGGATGAACGCGTCCGATGTCCTTTGCCTCTCCAGCGTCAATGAAGGATTCCCTAACGTGCTGCTCGAGGCGATGGCCTGCGGACTTCCCATCGTCTCCACCGATGTCGGGGGGATCAGGGAGAAGGTCAACTCCCCGCCAACCGGTCGCCTGGTGCCCCCCGGCGACCTGGAGGGCTACGCCAGAGCATTAAACGCGACCCTGGGCAGTCCGCGCCCATCGCACATCCTCGAGGCCCTGACATGGGAGGCTGCCGTCACGGCCTATGACCGATGCCTTTGCGCCGCCGCCCTCGCGAACACTTGCAGGAGCGCTGGATCACGCTAAGATTCCCCATCCTCCCAAGGAGTCGTTCTAAATGGAGTATTTCTTCGCCGCCCTCTTTCTAGTCATCTACTACTTACGCCCTCAGGACTGGGTTCCCGGGATGGCGGGGCTTGAGATCGTTCGGCCCCTTGTGGCACTCTGGCTTCTCGCTCTCGTCGCCGCCCGTTCGCGCCCGTCACCCCTTCCCGGTCTCGTCCGAACTCCCCACGACTGGATCCTATTCGCTTACCTCGGCTATATCGTCGTTTTCGGCGGGGGGACGATTATGGGAACGCTCCCCTTTCTCGCCTTTTATGCTCTTACCGTCCAATCGATCAACACCTGGCCAAGGTTGCACCGCTACCTGACGATTTGGACCGGTCTCCTCTTCGCCCTGGCCCTTCTCGGGGGCCTGAGTACTGTGGGTATCGACCCCACCGGGGCCCAGGATAACCGCAACACCCAGCTCGGGCGCCTCGCCCTCGGGACATGGATGCACGACAATCCCAATGCCCTCGGTCACAGCATCGTCGTGGTCATCCCCGGTGCCTTTCTGCTCTATTTTTGGAAGGGCTCCGTGACCGGGCGATTCGTGATATTTCCGTTGATGGCAGGACTGGCTTTTTATTGTGCGTTGCTCACCCAGTCCAAGGGTGCCTATCTCGTGGGTGGTGCCCTCGTTGTCCTTGCCTTTGTGATCGGGAAACCGAAGTGGCTTCAAGTCACGGCAATTTCCGCTGCTCTCGTCGTCGGAGTCTCCGCCCTGAGCTTCCTGCCGCGCATGTCGGAGATGGGTAACCTACGGGGCGACGAAGGCGTCCAGGGACGGCTTCTCGCCTGGGAAATGGCGAGAACCGCGGAACTAAATCATCCCACCGGCGTCGGGTGGCAGCAATTCATTGCCATGATCAGCTGGCAGGAGGGGCGGCAAACTCTCATTATTCCCAAAGCAACGCACTCCAGCTACATTCAAGTCGGGGCGGATCTGGGACGGTATGGCCTCTTCCTCTATCTGGCCGGGCTCTGGTGCGCGCTGCACACCCTCCTGGCCTTCAAATCCGCCGACACAATGCAGGAACGATGCCGGCGAGTTCTTCTGGTTTTCCTAGTAGCGAACTTGATATCGGGCTGGATGATCAACCGGCAGTATCACACGGAATACTTTCTCCTCATCGCCGCCACCGCCGCCCTGCATCGGCTGAAGAAGGCGGAGGAACTCGCCGATGCTCCGGAGGAAGCACCCGCGGCAGAAGAGGTGGGGGCCACAAAGCGCGATCCCGCACTCCTCGCCCGCAAAGCAT
>Ga0209390_10007482_pt1 | contig 13966 bp, 15 predicted proteins | sample BON01_FD_187212 | JGI IMG/M metagenome (GOLD analysis project Ga0209390, IMG submission 187212) | Freshwater microbial communities from Lake Bonney liftoff mats and glacier meltwater in Antarctica - BON-01 (SPAdes) (version 2) | ecosystem: Environmental > Aquatic > Freshwater > Ice > Glacier... | reverse complement strand
CGAGCTGCCTCATCTGTCCACCAAGCCATTCCCCAACAAATCAGCCTCGCTGACTAATCTGCCCGTCTCCCCCGTAGAATTCCTCCTTAAATCTCATCCTCAGTCCAGGATGTGTTGGACCAATACAAACATTTGACAGACTTGCAGCAGATCATTACAGTACACATGTGTATTGAAACTGTCATCAGAAAAGATAAAACCAGCCAGCGCGTTGTGAACAGACTGACATATGAAAAAAATCTGGCTCAAAAGCTACCCTGCCGGGGTTCCGGCAGACATTGACCTGCAACCGCTGCGCTCTATTGCCGCGTACTTTGACGAAGCGGTGGCAAGCTACGCCGGGCGCGATGCGTTTATCAGCGGCTCTACCGGCGTTGCCCTCACCTACGCGCAGCTCGATAAACTGGCGCTACGGGTAGCGGCTTATTTTCAGTCGGTGCTCAGATTGCCCAGGGGCACGCGCGTTGCGCTCATGATGCCAAACCTGCTGCAATACCCGGTGTGCCTATTTGGCCTGTTGCGCGCAGGCTACGTGGTGGTCAATGTAAACCCTATGTACACCGCCCGTGAGCTGGAGCACCAGTTGAAGGACTCAGGCGCAGTGGCCATGGTTATCGTTGATGTGTTTGCACACACCCTGGCCAAAGTCATTGACAACACAGCTCTCAAGCATGTGATCGTCACAGGCCTTGCAGACATGATGCCGTGGCCTAAACGCATGCTCGGTAATTTCGTGGTGCGCAAGGTCAAAAAGATGGTTCCCGCTTATAGCCTGCCGGACAGCGTGGAATTCCTCAACATGCTGACGCAGGGCGCTTCGGCGATATTTGCGCCAGTCGACATCCAGCCGCAGGACCTGGCCTTCTTGCAGTACACCGGTGGTACCACCGGTGTGTCGAAGGGCGCGATGCTGACGCACCTCAACATCCTCGCCAACGCCCGGCAAGGTGAGGTCTGGGGCGACCCTTTCCTGGACAAAAGCCAAGCCCTCATCAGCATCACCGCGATTCCGCTGTATCACATCTTTGCGCTGGGTGCGTGCCTGGGTTTTATCGGCATGGGGGGAACCAATGTACTGGTCGCAGACCCGCGCAACATACCGGCGTTCGTCAAGATACTGGGCCGTTACCGGTTTGTGTCCATGCCAGCAGTAAATACACTGTTCAACGGGCTTGTCAACAACCCGGATTTTGCAAAAATCGATTTCAGTAAACTGCGCTTTGCGATTGGCGGCGGCGCAGCTGTGCAGCGGCCTGTGGCAGAACGCTGGCAACAGATCACGGGCACACCTCTGGTTGAGGGTTATGGGCTAACGGAATGTTCGCCTACAGTGACAGTCAATCCTTTCGATCTGACGGCCTTCAACGGCAGTATCGGTTTGCCTGTGCCATCCACCGAGGTTTCCATCCGTGATGCCGAAGGCCGGGAGCTTGGGGTGGGCGAGCCCGGTGAGTTGTGCGTTCGCGGCCCGCAGGTGATGCAGGGCTATTGGCAACGCCCGGAAGAAACGGCAGCCGTCATGGCGCCTGATGGTTTTTTGCGCACTGGTGATGTGGCGGTAATCGACGACAACGGTTTTCTGAAACTGGTTGACCGCCTGAAGGACATGATCCTGGTGTCAGGCTTCAACGTCTACCCGAATGAAATCGAAGAAGTGGTGATGATGCACCCGGACGTACTTGAAGTTGCAGCCGTCGGCAAACCGAATGAGTATTCGGGTGAATCGGTCTGGATTTACGTGGTCAAAAAATCCCCCGCACTGACTGATGTGATGCTACTGGCGCATTGCCGTGAAAATCTGACCGCCTATAAAGTGCCGCGTGACGTGGTGTTTCTGGCGGAGCTGCCGAAGAGCAGTGTCGGTAAAATTTTGCGCCGCGAGCTGCGTGAACGTGCATGAATTTGAATTTGGAGCAATAGCATGACTGATCTGGTGGTACGACGCCTGCTGATTGACCTGGCTACGCCTTTTACAAGCCGCTGGAACGGGGGTGATGCGTTTCGGTCGGCTTTCTTCAATGCCCTGTCGATGAGCTTTCCGGTCGGTGAGCAATACTTCATGGATTCGGTTCGCAATGGCCTGAAAATCCTGCCAGCTTCAGAGCAGCAAAAGTATGCTGCTGAAGTACAGGGCTTTGTCGGCCAGGAGGCGACGCACCGGCGTTTACATTCTCTGTTCAACGGTCACCTGGCAGCACTCGGCTATACCAATGAGATCGAGCGCCGGTCTTTGAGGCGACTGAAGTCCAACGCCCATCGTGACGTGCGAATACACGTCGCCGCTACCGCCGCGACAGAGCATTTCACTGCTGTGTTTGCAAACTGGATGTTGCGCCACCCCGAGGCTCTCGAAGGAGCAGAGCCACGTCTGCAAACGCTGTGGCTGTGGCACAGTGCCGAGGAGTCGGAGCATTCTTGCACGGCGTTTGATATTTACCAGGCCATCAGTGGCAGCCATGCCTGGCGGATCCGGGTTTTTCGCTATATAACACTGGTTTTTTTGACAGACGTGTTGCGCCAGACGTTGCGCAATCTCTGGCATGACGGGAGCTTTTTTAATTGGCGCACGTGGTGCAGTGGGGCCAAGTTTTTGTTTTCCGGGGACGGCCTGATTCGTGGTAACTACCGCGCCTGGTGTGATTATTTTTCAGCCGACTTTCATCCCAGCCAGCATGACGCGAGCAAATCGGCCAAATGGCTCAGCGACAACGCAGCGCAATTCTCTGTTGTGGGTCAGCCCGGTTAATCCATGGGCAGCAGCCTGATCGTCAGCGCGTCGTTCGGCGCAGCTTTTATGGGTTTTTTGCTCTGGTACGGTGGCCGGGGCAAGCCACTCACAGAAAATGAAATTGCGCGTTATATGGCTGCTCTGGCTGGCAGCAGCGCCGGCGAACACGACGCGGCTGCCACGGCTCAAATTCGACGCCTGGTGGCCAACGATGATGGGCACGAGTTCGTCATGCAAAACCTGGTGCGCTACCGGGCCAGAGCGCTTTACCCGCCGGGCCATGATGTTTACGGAGACGACCCACGCGCGGCTGACCAGCGTTACGCAAAGGCCATCATATGGCCACTGTTCAGGTACGGAAATCTGCCCATTTTCATTGCGCGGCGTACCGGAAATTTTATTGAATTCGAAGGCGATGGCAGCTGGCATTACGTGGCCATGGTGCGTTACCGTAGCCGGCGCGATTTCTTGCGCTTTGCGTTGATGTCGAGTCAGCGCAACAGCTTCATCCACAAGTGGGCGGCAATCGACAAGACCCATGTGTTTCCTGTCAAACCGGTCATCAGTTTGGTCATGGTTCGTGCCTCGGTGGGTGTACTGATGGCACTCTGTGCCGGGGCTGTGATGCAGATACTGAGATGAGCCAGCGCAGCAAAGCCATCATTTCAAAAGAGGTACTGACCACACCCCTGGCCACTGCACGTCTGAACGTTAACGGCTTTTCTGGGAGGAATTAATGATGATCACGATTTTCAGTGTCGCCGCTGCGCTTGGCTTGTTTTTATGGCTTGGGCTACCCGCGATGCTGCGGGCGTTCGGGCTGCACCCGGTCTATCGCGGCCCGGTGCACCGACTGCCGGGTGGCCGCGCGCTGGTCATTACCACCAGCCACGCCACCTTGGGGACCAGCGGCAAAGCCACGGGTGTTTTTGGCTCGGAGATGACGGCACCCTACTACGCTTTCCTGGATGCTGGCATGCAGGTCGATGTAGCAAGCATCATGGGCGGCGGGATACCGATAGAGCCAGATTCATTTCGATGGTTTTTGGCTGCACCGTCCGACAAGCGCTACTTGCGAGACCCGATTTTTCAGGCGAAGGTCAAGGCATCCATCAAGATCGATGCGATTGATTTTACAAGCTATGACATCGTTTTCATGGCGGGTGGCTGGGGCGCGGCTTATGACCTGGGGACCTCGGCCGTTCTGGGCGAAAAGATCACGCAGGCTTGGGCTGCCGGCAAGGTTATAGGAGGTGTTTGCCATGGGCCGCTGGGCCTGCTCCTGGCCACCGACAGCAACGGTGAACCGTTGGTCAGAGGCAGGCGCCTCACAGCGGTCACCGACCGCCAGGTCCGGCAACTGGGCATCACCATCACGCCGCAGCATCCTGAGCGCGAATTGCGGGCGGCTGGCGCGCTGTTTGAAAGTGCCAGCGCACTGGCAGAACCCTTCGCTGACCTGACCGTTGTGGATGGCCGCCTGGTCACGGGGCAAAATCAAAACGCCGGTGTTGAAACCGCCCAGAAAATGCTGCTTGCCGCCGGGGGACAACCCAGGCCATGAAAATTCGCACTATCTTCATCACCATCGCAGTGGCTTTGGCTGGGATTTTCGCTATCATTTACGTGAACCGGCTTTACCTTTTGCAGTACTCGCTGGGCTGGTACACGGACATCATGCACCCACGCGACCCTAACCGCGAAGTACCCTGGTTAGCTGGCCCGGCCGTTCCGGAAAAGCCGCTTGCACAGCGCCCGCCCAACATCATTGTTATCCTCGCCGATGACCTCGGTTTTAATGATGTCACCACCTATGGCGGTGGTCATGGTACCGAAGGGGTAGCTACGCCGCACATCGACTCGATAGCCCGTGACGGCGTGCGCTTTGACCAGGGATACGCTGGCGCAGCCATCTGCACAGTGTCGCGCGCCGCACTGATGACCGGGCGTTACCCGTGGCGATTTGGCCTGGAGTTCACCCCCACACCCGGTGCGATGGCGCGTGTGGCGGGCGCGCTTTATGCTGACCCCGACCGTCCCTATCCGGTCATCGTTGACCAGAAAAAGGCCAGTCAGGCAAAAAAGTTTAACGAACTGGGTATGCCTGCATCCGAGCTGACCATCGCCGAACTGCTCAAGGCGCGGGGGTACCACAATATTCACATCGGCAAGTGGCACCTTGGCAGCACCTCCGAGATGCGACCCAATAACCAGGGCTTTGATGAGAGTCTCTTTATGGAAAGCGGCCTGTACCTGCCGGAAAAGGATATCCGTGTCGTCAACGCCAAACAGGACTTTGACCCAATCGACAAATTCCTGTGGCCCAACATGCGTTTTGGTGTCAGCTATAACGGTGGCAAATGGTTTGAGCCCGCCAAATACCTGACGGACTACTTCACCGACGAAGCTGTGACCGCCATCAAACGCAACAAAAACCAGCCGTTCTTTTTGTACCTGGCGCACTGGGGGGTGCATACGCCGCTACAGGCCAGCAAGGCCGACTACGATGCCTTGCCCAACATTGCAGACCATCGCCGTCGGGTCTACGCCGCCATGGTGAAGTCGGTTGACCGCAGCGTCGGCCGTGTATTGCAGACGTTACGTGAGGAAGGACTGGACAACAACACCATCGTCATCTTTACCAGCGATAACGGTGCGCCAGGCTACATCGGCATTCCAGAAGTGAATAAGCCTTACCGTGGGTGGAAGCTTACGCAGTTCGAGGGCGGCATACGTGTGCCCTATGTTGCCAAGTGGCCAGCTCACATCCCTCCCGGGACTCAGTACAAACCGGCAATATCGAATATAGACCTCCTGCCCACCGTGGTGGCTGCGGCTGGTGCCAGCCTTCCTGCTGACCGCGTGATGGACGGCGTCAACCTGCTGCCCTTCCTTGGAAAAAATGCAGCGCAACAAGCGACACAGCCGCCGCGTGCGCTGTTCTGGCGCGCTGGACCTTACCGCACAGTGCAGGACGGTGGATGGAAGCTGATCGTCTCTGAAAAGCCGAAAAAGGACTGGCTCTTCAACCTCAACCTAGACCCAACCGAGAAGGTCAACCTCGCTGCAATACAGCCTGAAAAAATGGCGCAGCTCAAGGCTGTACTTGAGGCGCACCATGCGAAGATGCCGCCGCCCCTGTGGCCGTCCTTCATCCAGTTGCCAGTAGCGATTGATAAAACGCTGGATCAAAAGCAGATGCCTTCGGATGAATACACCTACTGGTACAACTGATGGATAAAACTGATGGCTGAGCAAGTCTTTCAAACCTGTGCAACACCTTAAAAAATTCTCGTTATTCGGTGCTGTATTGGCGTTGCTGGCGCTAGGCATCTGGGCGGGGACAAGCGTATGGTTGCCCACGCGATCCCAGAACGCAAAACATGGCTTGCCCCAAACCATGCAATGCGCGCTGCCCGTACAACCTGCTCAAAGCCCGTACCCCGGAATGGTGTGGGTGCCCAGTGGCAGCTTTGAGCTGGGCGACAACGTTTACCCTGAAGAATTACCGCTTCGAAAAACCACGGTGGCTGGTTTCTGGATAGACCGCACCGAGGTCACCAATGCCGAGTTTGCCGAATTCGTAAAAAATACCCGTTACATCACGGATGCCGAACGAGGGCCAGCGCCCGCCCTGCAGGCCAGCCTGCCGCCCGATATGCGAAAGCCGGGCGCGGTGGTATTCGTGATGCCGAAAGATATCAATACACATGGCAGTGCCACGCAGTGGTGGCGTTATCTGCCGGGTGCCAGTTGGCGGCATCCCGGCGGGCCGGCCACCAACATTGATGCGCATGACGCGTTTCCTGTTGTTACCGTGACCTATGCAGATGCCCAAGCCTATGCGCGGTGGAAGGGCCGCGTGTTGCCCACGGAGGCGCAGTGGGAATGGGCGGCCCGGGCGGGGCAGTCCCAAAGCGCCAAAGACCATAGCCAGCCGAAGGCTGCGAATACCTGGCAAGGGATATTTGCTGTGGTTAATTCGGCTGAAGATGGTTTTGTAGGGCTAGCCCCGGTGGGGTGCTACGCGCCCAATGCGCTGGGCTTGTTCGACATGATCGGCAACGTCTGGGAGATCACATCTGACGTGTATCGACCCAACCACGCTGCGGGCAATGATGGTCCGCCCGACCAAGTGCCGCGCGGCACGGCCGGCGCAACGGCGCTTCAACGCGTGATCAAGGGCGGCTCGTTTTTGTGCTCGCCAGATTACTGTATGCGCTACCGCGCTGGTGCGCGTCAGCCGCAGGACGATGACCTGGGTGCCAGCCACCTCGGTTTTCGTACCGTATTGCTCGCGCCTGGCCCATGAGCAAGCCGCTTTCTGCAGCGCGCAGTCTGACACGCCTGAAGCGTGCATTGGTTGCCGTTTTGTTGCTGACAACCAGCATTGCGGCGCTACTCTACGTCAAGAGCGAGCAGATCATCCTGGGTGCAGAGGCCTATATTTTTGGCTACCCGCTGGTCATCATGGACATCACCCGAGCCAATGCAGCGCTGGCAATAGGCCCGGAAAACACGCTGCGCAAAGCACGCCAGTTTCCAGATGCCCGCTTCCGGGACGTGGTGCGCCCGAATGTTGACACGCTTTATACCACCGGCTTTATCGACATGGCCAAAGGCCCCTGGGTGTTCGAGATGGCCGCCAACGACCAGCGCTATGAAGTCATGGCCTTCATGGATGCCTGGACCAATGTGTTTGCAGCGCCGGGCACGCGCAGTACCGGCACAGAGGGTGGGCGGTTTTTGCTGGCTGATCGCACGTGGGCTGGCGCGGTGCCACCCGGGCTGACGCTTCTGCGCGCGCCTACACAAATGGTCTGGCTTATAGGCCGCACCCAGACCAATGGGGTGGCTGACTACCCGCTGGTACACCAGTTGCAGGATGGCATCAAGTTGCACGCGCTGGCTGATTGGCGGGCTGGCAAGCCGACACCAGCATCTGTGTGGCAGCCTGCCGCAGCCCGAGGCGCACCGCCCGTGGAGCAAATGAAGGCCATGCGTACTGAAGCCTTTTTCACCCGGCTCGTGTTGCTGATGGCGAGCAATCCACCGGCTGCTGCGGACGGGCCCATAACGCTCAAGCTCGCACGTATCGGTCTGGTACCTGGCCAGTTATTCAAATGGAGTGTGCTGGACCGCGCAGCCATCAGCCTGGGCCGCTGGCTGGCAGATTTCACGGTGGCCAAAGAACTCAAAAAGCCACGCGATCTCGTGCGCGGCTGGGCCACTCCGCCGGCCATTCTGGGAAATTACGGTACCTACTACAACATTCGGGCCGTGGTGGCCATGGTCGGTCTAGGGGCCAACCTGCCGGTAGATGCAATCTACCCTAACGCTCGTGTAGATGCCGATGGTCAGCCATTGAACGGTAGCCACCGTTACCGCCTGCACCTGACGGCAGCAGAACTGCCGCCGGTGAATGCGTTCTGGTCCATCACCGCCTATGGCAGTGATGATTTCTTGATTGACAACCCATTACAGCGCTACGCTCTCGGCAACCGGGATCCATTGGTTTACAACGCTGACGGCTCGCTCGACGTTTTTATACAGGCCGACGCGCCAGCCGGTGAAAAAAGTAAAAACTGGTTACCCGTCAAGCAGGGTCAGCCTTTTCTCCTTAACGCGCGCTTGTACTGGCCCAAACCCGCTGCACTGAACGGCACTTGGGGCATGCCCGCCGTGGAGCGACTGGACTGATAGATACCGATTTGCCGACTGAGGCTATATCTTTGCGCATTCCAGAGTATTTTAAAATTCAAAAAATGGAAAAAACTAATAAATACATAGTTTATATGCTACAAAAAATGTAGCATACGATTGCTCCCCCTGATATTTCGAGTCTTACAGTGTGTGAGATCACCACTAGTCGGCACAATCGCCATTCCTTGCATAATCAATTCATGGAAACCAAATGGCTCGAAGACTTCGTCAGCCTGGCTGAAACCCGCAGTTTCAGCCGCTCGGCCACCGATCGAAGTCCTTTTGCAAAACCGGCCTGCGGGTCAGACAGCTCTTTGGCGCGCTGGGTCAGCAAACTCGCCCCGTCAGCAGCCTGACGCGCTGCTTCCTCAATCTTTTTGAATGCATCGGCCAGCTTTTCATTGCCAGGGGCAGCGTCTGTCAAATCACGGGACTGCTGTGCCAAGGCAGCCAGTTGCGTAGCGCTTTCTTGGCGAGCACTGGCCAAGCGCCGTAGCGACTCGATTTCGCTGATTGCACCCGTATCGCGCAGCGTCTTTATCTGCTCTTCAACCGCACGCAGCTCACTCTGACCTCGCGCCGCTTGCTCTTGAAGATCTTTGAGCGTCTCGCCTGGAAGGCGGATCTCACGCTCAAGGTTGGATTGCTGCGCATCGCGCTCGAGTTTTTGGCGCTTGAGGGTGATCTCCACCAACCGGTCCTGCAATTTGAGCTTGTCCTGAGCCGTCTTGGCTACCCTATCAAGGCCACGGCGCAAAATGGACTCCTCCTCGTTGGACAACGCGCGCAGTTTGTCAGTGAAGTCTTCTTGCGCTGCAAGACGGGCCTGGCTGGCTTCTTTGAAGCTGAGATACCCCTGGCTCTCATAGAGGTCGATGATGCGTTGGCGGTCCTTGAGGATTCCACTTTCCACATCCACCATGGCCTGCAAGCGCTTGACCTGGCTGTCAATACCGGCCATGGCGTTGGCTGTTACAGCCGTCGTTGCAGTGCTGTAGTTCAGTGGCTTTCGCGGTGCGGGTGGCTGCTCGGCTCCATTTGCACCATTTGCGCCACTTGCTCCACTTGCTCCACTTGCTCCATTCGCTGCTTCACTTGCCTTGCGAATCTCATCAAAGCGCTTGCTAACGGCGTCGGCCAGCAAAGGCATGTTCCAGAGTTCAGCGTAGTTCTGGTTGGCCTGCTCAACGATGGCGTTTCGCTTTTCCAGTGCCGCCTTCAAGATTGCTCGGTTTTCTTCAGAAAAGGGATTCAAGCCCTTGCCGCCAGCCAAAAACGTACCCGCCAGTTCCATGTCAGCCCATACAGCCGAGAAGCTGCTGACGACCGACTTGATCATGTTGCCAATGCCGCGCAGTGAGTCAATTACTACGGCAATCGCGTAGGCCGTGTTTTCAGCCCAAGCTGTGAGCGTGCCTTCAGTGCGCAGGCGTTGAATGCCTTCCACAGCGTTGTCCGTTCCGAGCAAAACACTTTTTAACTCTTTGGCCAGAACAGACATCGACGGGATGGCTGAGGTGACCAGCGTCTGCGCGACAAAGTTTGACTCTGCCCTCATCCGCGCCATGGCTTTGGACGCGCCGTCGGCCTCCTCGATCTGCTGAGCCGTCAAGCGAATATTGAGGTCTTGGTTTTCTGCCAGATCTTTAAGGAATGGCAGCATCGCGGCGCCCGACTTGCCAAACAACTCCATCGCCACAGCGGTCTTGCCTGCACCGTCTTCGAACTCAGCCAGTTTGAGGGCGATATCGTTCATGACATCGGCCGGGTCTCGAAGATTTCCGCTGACGTCCTTTGCCCGAATGCCCAGGAACTGAAGCGCCTTTGAAGCACCGGCCGTTTCGTCGTCTACGCCCGCTAATCCTTTGGACAGCTTTGCCAAGCTAGCGCCAATCGCCTCCATGGCAGTCCCGGAGATGGTGGCCACAGGGGCAAAGCCTGAGAGCGCGGTCGTACTCGCGCCTGTTTGCTCAGACAAGCCTTGAAGGGCTGCAGCGGCCTCAAGCGTCTTTGTGACAAAGGCCTGCATTGCAACGACCGACGTCGTGCCAATCGCCACCGCAAAGGCCGCCTTGGCGACGCTCGCGACCTGCTGCATCGAGTTTTTCATGTCATTGGCATGACGATCCAACAGCCTGGCCGTGCGACCAAGGTCTGCACGGAACTCGGAGGTTTCTGCAGACAGCTTGACGACGAGCGAGCCCAGGTCAGCCATGTTTTTTCACTTTGTGCGCGAACATCGTCTTGAACTTGATGACATTCAAACGGGTATCCACCTGCGGCTCAGGACGATCGACATAGGGCATGAAATCTTCTGGCGTGAATGCTTTGGCATTTTTTGATCGGTTCGCGTTTGCGAAGGTTGCTGCGACTACGCCGCTACGAAGGTCCGCCCGGATGTCACCAAAGGGCTCGAGTTGGTAAAAGGCCATCCACTCCGTGAGCTCGTCCGATCCAATGCGCCCCAGCAGTTCACGAACTGGAAGTCCGAGTGCCAGAGCGAGTCTGAAAACGAATCGCCGGGTGGGATGCGCCTTTAGGCTTTTTTTGCGGCGTCGACCTGCTCTGCGCCTATGCCGTTGAGGCGCTGCGCAACAGAAAAGACGCGGTCAAGTGCGCGTGCACTTTTGCGCCCCAGTAGGGCAATGTCGCTGTCTGCAAATAAACGCTCGCCGCTTGCATCGCAAACGGTTAAGGCGACGAGCCTGGCGCGTACGTTTTCCATACGGCCCTCTTTGGCAATCAGGCTGGTTTCAAAGGCATCGCGATCGGTACCGCTCATGGTTCGCACGAACACATCGCCGCCCCATTCAGGAATGGTGATCGCTTCGCGGGGCAAGTCATCTGCGGCCAAGATGGCGTCTTTGGTGAGAATAGTCATGCGCTTAGCCTTCCGTGATGTCGCCGTCGATTTCGATCGTGACACTGGCTTCCACCACCGCATCCACGCCGCCTTGGACGCTAAACTGCGTGACATAGCCGTAAAAGGTCCAAGTGGCAGCCGGAGTGGCAGCCGGAGTGGCAGCCGGAGCGGTGTCGGTAAAGGTAATCTTGTATTGCCGACGAGCGCGGTTTGAACGGTCCAAGCGCAAGCCCAGGTGCACCGTGTCGTCCGGGTCGAAGTGCAGGCTCAAAGACAGCTGGCCCTCATCGCGAAGACCGACTCGCTTTTCCTTGGCCGTCGAAGTCAGGTTGGTGACGTCGATGACCGATGCTTGGCCGCCGGGGCCTTGAAAGGAAACCACGTTCGGGATGGTTTCAAAAGCAGTGTCTCCAAAACGGGCAATGATGATGCCTTGGGCGGTGATGGCAGTACTTGGCATGAATGACCTCCAAAAAAATCTAAAAAAGAGAAAAACTAAAGTGAAAAATTAAAGTGAAAAAACTAAAGAGAAAAAAGGGCCGCACCCCTTGCGACTAGCGGTAGTAGATGAAGTCCACACAAACGCGATAAATTCGTGCTTGTTCATCAAATTCGGTCAAGCCCATGCGCACATCGGCCACCGTATGTATGTCTGCCAGCACGGCAGCCAAGACCTGCTCTTGCAATTGCTCGCAGACCTCAAGGGATCGTGCATAGGCGTCGAGCTGAACGCGCGAACGCCGCAAAGGACTGGGTCCATCCAACGAGATGACGCTTGACTGATCGACTGGCGTGTAGACCAGAGTCGGGTACTGCGCGTCTGGTGGCGCGACTACGGCGTAGACCTCGCCTGCTGCCAAATGTTTGATGGCATCGAAGAAATCTTGCATTGCTAGGACCTTTTGAGCGCAGTCGCTTCGATCTCGATTCGCTGGCGCAGGCGCTCCTTAATTGCATCTACTGCTTGTGTGCGACGCGCTTCAAGCGCCGGTCGAAGAAAAGGTCTGGCTGCCATTTTTCGGGTGCCAAACTCCAAGAAGCGCCAATACCAAGCGTCTTGCGAGAGAGTCCCACGCTTGCCTTGTTTTTGGTACTTTTTGCCATGGCGCACCATCACGTAAAACGTTTGACGGCCACCACTGGAGAGCTCCCGAATGTGTTTCATGATCACCGAGCGTTTGAGCGTTCCAGGTGGCGGCTGCTTGGGTCCCAGAGACTGCGCAGCCTTTGGTGCCCGAGCCCGGGCTTCATCACGAATGACTTTTGCGCCCGCGTAGACTGAAGCTCTCAGACCTCGGTTGGCAATGCGAATGGGCAACTCCCTAAGCGCGCGATCGAGTTCAGCAAGGCCTTCGATGTGAACTGTTTGAGCCTTAGCCATCCCGCAGTCCCTCAGTCGCGAGCAATATGACAGCGACATTGGCCTCGTCATCATTGAGCGCGCCATGGATCGAAAAAACTCTTCCCCGATACAAAACCCGCATCTGAGCCACTTTTTTAGGGTCATCAAAAGCAGGCTGGTACCTCACAGTGATCTGGTGGGTGACCTCAGCCGCAACACGATCAGCGATGCGCGCCTCACGGCCCGATATCGGCTGAATGTCTGACCACAGCGTTGCCAAATGCGCCCAAGCCTGCACAGGCGCACCCAGGGAGTCTTTGGTAACCGTAGGAATTTGAATCTGAATGCGGCGATTGAGCTGGCCTGCACTGATCGCGGTCATATGACGCTCACCCGGTAACCATCCAGTAAACCATCAACGAATGGCAATGGGTCAATGCGCCCCCGGGAAAGCGTGGCCATTTCTTCTCGGTGGCTGTAAAGACTTCCCACGCGCAACTTGATCCAACTCTTGATCCCGGCAGGCACATCACTTGCGGCTCCATAACCAGCATCAAAAATCACGCCAACCGAGCCGATCTGCGGCAAGGTAGGTGGCCAGATCTGACCAAACACCGGGGTGATGCGCGCTGGCTCACAAGCCGCGTCCACCGTATAGCTCGAAGCGGGCATCGTTTGCAGCGCGCCGCCCATGTCCAGGTAGTTGATGGCAATCACCGACTGCACTGGACACTTGGGCAGGAGCACGGCGTGCCCCGGCAAACTAAAAGATTGACCCGCAGGAACGCCCATCAGACTGGGGCCGGGAAAGCTGTCTAAAACCATCTTCCAGCGGGCAGTCACAAACTGCCTGCCGGTCAGGGTCTCGGCTGCTTGCCTGGCCGCCGTGATGAGGGACGCAATGAGCGTGTCATCCTCGTCAAAGTCCACCCGCAGGTGTTGCTTGGCCTCGATCAGAGACACAGGCTCCACAGCAGGTGGATTGACCAGTTGCAGGGGCATGTCTTAGCGCAGGCCTGGTTAAAGAACCTGAACCACAGCAGCTTGATTGCCCACCTCGGCCGGTGCATAGCGGGGATTGACCCCAAGCAGCTGGGCCGAGGTGATGCTAGCGGCCACGCCAACGGTCACTGTGACGCGCACAAAATCAAAGCCGTTCACGGTGTCGAGCTCTTCGGGCTTGACATTGACGAGCACCTGTTTGTTGTCACCCGTGGCTTTGACTATCTGTGTGATCGCTTTGCCGCCGATGTCTTTGGCACCCGTACCTGAGCTGTCCAGCGCTTGCTGCACCTTGGCGTCGACTGTGGCCGAGGTGCCCAGCACCCCG
>Ga0209390_10007480_pt1 | contig 13971 bp, 8 predicted proteins | sample BON01_FD_187212 | JGI IMG/M metagenome (GOLD analysis project Ga0209390, IMG submission 187212) | Freshwater microbial communities from Lake Bonney liftoff mats and glacier meltwater in Antarctica - BON-01 (SPAdes) (version 2) | ecosystem: Environmental > Aquatic > Freshwater > Ice > Glacier... | reverse complement strand
CCCCAAAAAAACACATAAAAAAAAACGCAGCGGCATGGTCGAGTCTGCATTCGAGTTTGCCGACATCTGCCGCAAGCACGACTACCACAACTTTGTCTTCAGCATGAAGGCGTCCAACCCCTTGGTGATGGTGGCCGCCTACCGCCTCCTCGCCGAGGAGCAGTACAGCCGCGGGTGGGACTACCCTTTACATTTAGGTGTGACCGAGGCGGGCGAGGGGGAGGACGGCCGCATGAAGTCGGCCATCGGCATCGGCTCCCTCCTCATGGACGGCCTGGGCGACACCATCCGCGTCTCGCTGACCGAGGACCCGGAGCTCGAGATGGACCCCTGCCGGCGCCTGGCAAACCTGGGGACGGACGCGGCGCGGGGCACGGGCGTGGGCGTGGCCGCTTTCGCCGACTCGCGCGACACGCACAGCTACGGCCGGCGCGAGGCCGAGCTGCCCGCGCAGCGCGAGGGAGACAGCCTCGATTACCGCACGGTGCTGCACCCGTCGGGCTCGGTCTTCAGCGCCGTCACCTTGGCCGATCTGGACGCCCCCGGGGCCGAGGCCACGTACCGCAAGCTCGGCGCCAAGATGGCGGTCGGAATCCCGATCAAAGACATTGCCACCAGCGACAGCGTCTTCCTGCGCGAGCTGCCGCCCTCGGGCGACGCCGACGGCCGGCGCGCGCTCCGCCGCCTGCAGGAGAGCGGGGTGCACGTGGTGGCTCCTTTGGAGGCGGCCGCGGCCGACCCCATGCCGGGCGTCATCCCCGTCTTACCGCTGTCGGCGCTGGCCGGCGGCACGTCCCCCACTCTGCCCCCAGGAGCCGAGCGCTTTGCCGTCCGCATCGACGGCACAGAGGCCGACGCCGCGCTCGTGCTCGCGCTGGCGCCGGGCCAGAGCGCCGCGCGCTCGCCCGTCTTTTGCTTGCTCGACCCGGAGGACCAGGCGTCGCGCATGCACGCCTCGCGCCGCGTGTTTGAGGCCCTGCGGGCCACCGGGTCGCGCGTGCCCGTCATCCACCACCTGCGCTACTCGGCCGACGGAAGCGCTGCCGGCGCGGGCGGAAGCGGAAGCGGAAGCGGCGCCCTCGACGGAAACGGCGGAAACGCTGCCGCCGGCGCCGCCGACGAGCGCGCCGCCCGCGACGCCGTGGTCATCGCCACGGGCTCGCGCTGCGGCGGCCTGCTGGTCGACGGCCTCGGCGACGGCGTGCTGATCGAGGCGCGCGGGATGGATTTGGACTTTCTGCGGACCACCAGCTTTGGCCTGCTCCAAGGCTGCCGCATGCGCAACATCAAAACCGAGTTTGTCTCGTGCCCCTCGTGCGGCCGCACCCTCTTCGACCTGCAAGAAGTTACGGAGGAGATCCGCCAGAAGACGGGCCACCTCCCCTTCGTGACCATCGCGGTCATGGGCTGCATCGTCAACGGACCGGGGGAGATGGCCGACGCCGACGTCGGCTACGTCGGCGGCGCGCCGGGGAAGATCGATCTCTACGTCGGAAAGGAGGTCGTGCGGAGGGGCATCCCCATGGAGGGGGCGTCGGACGCGCTGGTGCAGCTGATTAAGGACATCGGCAAGTGGGTGGACAAGGACGCGGAGGAGGAGGGGGCGGATGTGGGGGAGAAGCAGCTGGCGGGGAGCAAGGCGTGAAGGGGGTGCGTGCTTTCAAAAAAGACGAACTTTTGTGTTTGGATCGGCGTTTCTGTGCTCTCTTTTTTTTAAGCGCTCGCCCCGAGAATGAAAAAAAAACAAAAACATTCTTTTACATGTGCTTGATTACAAAAAAGCCGGGAGGGAGATAGAGTAACGCGCGATGACGATCGATCGCGTGCTTGAGCTGGAGGTCGGGTCGGATTGAGTTGCGGGCGCGCGCGGGGCGATTGGGAAATGAAATGCAAGAGGGCCAGCGAGGGAGGGAGGCACCGCGCGCAAAAATCGCAAAGTGGACGCATCAAAAATAAAAAGAAAACATCAATAAAAAGAAAACATCATTCCCCCTCCTGCCTCACGTCTGGCGCATGTTCTCATAGAGCGACTCGGCAAACACCTGTGCAGGCGACCGGGGGCCCTTGCCCGCCGCCGCCGACTCGCCCTCGGCCATGTCGACCGGGCCGACGGCGGCGGCGGCGGCCGAAACGGCGGCGGGCGCCGAGGAGCGGCGGAGGGCGGTGGGCGCCGCAGCCGCGCCTTGCTCGATGTGGGAGCGGTGCACGGGCATGGGGACGGAGACGTTGGAGTTGAAGTCGTTGAACGAGGGGACGTAGCGCATCTGTGTTTTGTTGTTAGTGTGCGTGCGTGTGTGGGATTGGAGAGAGAGAGAGGACCGGGTCGACGATCGAAGAGAAGGGTGTCGTGAGAATCGCCTCCTCCATGCGATCGCCTTTTCCGCCCCGCCACGGCGCCCACGGGGCGGCGCTCGATGCGGACGCGTAGCAGAACTACCGCGCGCGACCAGTTACGATCCACGCACCGCCTCCTCCTCCGTCTTGGCGCTGGAGCGGTTGTTCTCGGCGCTCATGGTTTGGATGATGGTTGGTGTTGCAAAAGAGGAAACGAGAGCGGGGGCGCGTGTGTACACGTGGAGAGTGTGAAGTTTGTATATGTAAGAGGGATTGAGTTTGCGAGCGATCGAGAAAGAGGCGTCTCCGACCTTACATCAAATCGGGGAACCGACCGTCAGCAAAGGCGACGAGGACGGCCGTGCTTCGGTGTGTTGGCGGCCGCCCAACGAAAAGCCGCCCAACGAAAAGCAAAAGAAAGGGAGGACAAAGGAAAGTGTAGCATCTTCTTCGCGATGGGGGATGGAGGAGGACACGTAAATCGTGTGTGTGTGCGTGCACGGGAGACGGGCAAAAGGGGCGGGGGGAGGGGAGGCAGAGGCGCGTGCGTGCGTCCGGGGCGCTCGCTCGTTGCTCTCTCGCCAGCGTTTTTTTTTTGCTTCCGTCGTGCGTTTTGCTTCCGTCGTGCGTTTAGGGGGGGAGGCGCTGCTCACAAACAAAAGGGGGAGGGCACACGCGGCCCGGGCCTGTGCGCGTGTGTGTGCAAAGGGTGTTTTTCTGCTGCGCGCATTTGCGAGGCCAGGGCGCGGCTTGTTTTGGGGGGGCGGCAAGCGGAAAAAAGGTACACGCCAAGAGCGGCAAACAAAACAAAAGGACAGATATCTGCACTAGTAAGCAAGCCGAAACGATAGAGCGCTGCGGGGCTGAGGGGGTTGAGGGGGGTTCAACGATGCTCGGCATGCCGGTCGACAGGTCGAGCACAAGAAAAAAGAATACAACAAGCGGGAGCCGGGGCGCCGACCGACCGACGACGGCGGCGACGACGACGACGACGACGACGACGACGACGACGACGACGACGACGACGACGACGACGACGACGACGACGACGACGACGACGACGACGAGGGCCGTTGCTCACTGGGAGCGCACGTCAAGCGGCGGCGGCGGCGGCGGCGCTTGCGCCTGCGCCAGCGCCTGCGCCTTGGCCCTCCGCTCCCGTCCGAAGGCCTCGAACGCCGCGACCGGCGCCGCCCACGTCGCTAACAGCAGCGACGCCGACGGCGCGGGCTGGCGCGCGGGCGACGCGACGCGGCGCCGCCGCCGCTGCCGCGCGGCCGCATAAGCGGCGCCGTCGTGCGCGCGGGGCGACGACGCCAGGCGGCACACGAGCTCGGCGACGGCCTCGTCCGGGTCGTTGGCCATGCGCGCGCAGTAGTCGACGGCCTCGCGGGCCGCGAGGCGCGCGTCGGCGAAGCGCGCCAGGGCGTCGCCGAAATTGGGGGCTGGCGGGGCGGCGGTGGGGGAGCGGCCGCCCCTGTTGGCGGCGCCGCCGGAGCCGCCGCCGCCGACGACATACCTGCAAGGCGAGGCGAGCGGCCAGCGGCCTGCGGCGGCGACGCCGGCGCGCGCCGTGGTGCTTGGCAAGGAGGCGGCCATTGTGGGCGGTTTGTCGCGGTGGCGACTTGGCGCGATGGAGAAGGAGGCGAGGGAGGGGAGAGAATCGCCGGAACGACCGACCGAAAGGAGCTGCCTTGGAGGTGGGCTGGTTTCGCGTGCCTGTCTGCGTGGGCGTCGTTGCGGCGGGTGGGCTTTTTTAACAGCTCTGCGCGTTATATGTACGAACCAAAAGGCAGGAGAGGAAGCCGTACAAAAGGGAATGAGGACTTTGCGTGAAAAGCGCAACGCTTTTCGGCGGAGGCTGGCAAATCCTTTTTCGGCGGCGGCCGCAAAGCGCCCCGCTCGTCGACAGATGGCACCGCGTCTCACGAAAGGGGCGGGGGGGGGAACGAGGCCGGTGGGTAGAAAATAGAGGGAATGCCCCCGGGACACGCGGCAAACCAGACCTCCCCATTGCGCCCAAATCGAGAACCCCAGTCTTACTTCTTGGGCTTGGCAGCAGCAGCGGCAGCGGCAGCAGTCGCGCCCGCCGCCGCCGCCGCCGAGCGCGCCGGCTGCTGCGGCGCCGCGTTGTTGGCCGCCGCCGCCGCCCGGCGCGCCCACTCCTTGCCGCCCTCCGCGCTGCCGGCTGGGTGCGGCGACTCCTCGGCCGTGGGAATTACGTTGTGCAGCATCTGCACGGCCGCGCGGTTGAGCGACGCCGTCAGCTCCGCTAGGGCGCGGCGGCGCGCGAGGTGCTCGGCGCCCGCGGCCGCCAGCGACGCCTCGTCCCCGCCGTCGCCCTCGCCGCCCGTGCCCCCCGAAATCCTCCGCATCGCCGCCGCCTCGTCCTCCCCCTTCTCCAGCGCCCACACGTGCCTCGGCGTCAGGTACCGGTACGCCGCCAGCACCGCCGCGTCCGCCACCACGGGCGTGCCCGTGGACAGCGACGCGCCCATCGACGACGACGCCTTGCAGCGCAGGTAGGCGTCGCTGCCCAGGCTCAAGAGGAGCGCGTGCGCCCGCTGGATGAGGGCATAGTAGGCGGGATAAGGGAGGGCGGCGTGGGTGGCCACGGCGGCGCCGTCGGCCTGCCCGGCCAGCAGGTCGGCCGGGATGCCGAGGGCGGCGACGCTGCCGCGGCCGAGCAGGTGCAGGCGCGCCTTGCTCGCCTTGACGCCGCCGGCGCCGGCGCCGTCCTTCGCCTCGTCGCGCGCGCCGCCCGCGCCCTTGGCCTCCTTGGCCATGGCCCTGGCACGCTCGCGCTGCAGCCCGGACCACAGCTTGGCGTAGTTGCGGCGCTGCGGCTCGAAGTTGCCCTGCAGGGCGAAGCCGTCGAGGCAGCGCGCCAGGTTGACCGCCGCCCGCGACCTTGCGGGGTCCCGGCCCGCCGCCGCCGCCTTTGCCGCCGTCTTTGCCGCCGCCGCCGCCTTGCCCCCTGCCTTGGTCCCGCCATCCTCCTCCTCCCCGCCCCCGTCGTCGTCCCAGGGGCACAGCGGCGCGGCGCCCACGGCAGGCGGGGGCGCCGCCGACGCGGCATTCCCCGTCGTCGTCGAGTCGTCGGCCGCCGCCGCCGCGCGCGCCAGCTCCCCGAACGGCCGCACGGGCATCATCCAGCCCGGCGTCGGCGCCAGCCGCAGCGCCGACGTGGCGCAGGCGGCCACGTGCGGCGACAAGGCCACAAAGTGCAGGCGCGGGTGCAGCGGCGCGAGCCTCTGCACGGCCGGGTTGTCCCCGTTGTGGAACAGCATCATGACCGCGGAGGGCTTCGAGGCGTCGACCCAGGCGCGCGTGCCGTCGACGAAGTACTCGGGCGAGACGAAGATGGCAAAGTCGTGCTGCGCGGGCGCGTCGTGCCAGGCGTCGCGGAACTCGTGGCCCTCGGCGCCGCCGCCGCCGCCGCTCCCGCCGCCGCTCCCGCCGCCGCCGCCCATGAGCGCGTCAAACCCGCTCGCCCGCACGATCTCGGCCGCGGACAGCGTCTCCCCGACCGCGCGCGGCATGCCGCTGCCCGCGCCCTGCCCCGACTGGTACCAGACCACCCGGCGGACGCGCGGCACGCGCTCGAGGGCGTGCAGCAAGCCCGCCACCACCTCGAGATGGTAGGGGGCGTGGTTGACGACCGCCACCGAGAGGTTTCGCGGCGGCGGCGCCGCGTACGCCGACTGCAGGGCGACCATGCGGGCGGCGATGGCCGCGTGGCGGCGCGTGAGCTCGTCGAGCGAGGGGACGTCCTCGAGGCGCGGGCGCGAGAGCGGCGGCGGAAGCAGCAGCGGGGGCGCGCGCGGCGGCGCGGGGGCCGGCGCGGACGGGAGGGCGGGCCTTGCAGCCGCTCGCTGCTGCTGCTGCTGATGCTGCTGCTGCTGCTGTCCTCTTGCAAGGAACGACGGGCCGGCGTCGCCCGCCAGGGGCCTGGCCTGGCCGTGCTGCGAGCCCGGTTGCGCCACCGAGCCGCCGCCCGCCGCCCCCGCCGCCGCGCCGCCGCCGCCGCCGCCGCCGCCGCCGCCGCCGCCGCCGCTGCCGCCGCCGCCGCCCCGCCCGCCGCCGCCGCCCGCCGCCCGGTGCTGCGCCAGCGCGACGTCAAGCGGGTGCGCGCCCGCCCCGCCCGCCCCGCCGGCGCCCAGGGCCGCCTGCTCGGCCAGCAGGTGCTGCAGGGCGGCCGCCCCGCCCGCCCCGCCCACCCGGTCGCGCATCAGCACGCCCGAGCCGCCGCCGACGCCGAATCCAGCGCCGCCGCCGCCGCCGCCCATGCCGCCGCCCGCGGGGCCGCGCCCGTAGACGAAATGGTAGGTGAGGAGCGACGACAGCAGCGAGGCCGCCAGCATGGGCAGCAGGACCGGGGCCGCGCGGCGCAGGCGGGCGGACGCGGCGGCCCGCGCGCCGCGGGGCGGGGGGGGGTAGGGCGGGTAGCCGCTGCCGCCGCTGCTGCTGCTGCCGCCGCCGCCGCCGCCGCCGCCGCCCGGGCTGCCGCCCCAGCCCCACCCGCCGCCAGCGCCGCCGCCGCCGCCGCCGCCGTACTGCGAGGACGCGGGCGAGGCGCTCGTCGCGCCGTAGTAGTAGCCGTGGTGCGGGGGGGAGGTCCCCGGGCCGCCGCTGCCGCCGCTCCCGGGGCCGCCGCCGCCGCCGCCCACCAGCAGCGGGTTGAACACGCCCGAGCCGTGCGCGCCGCTGCCCGCGCGCCGCAGGGCGAGCGCGGCGGCGGCGGCGCCGGCGGCGCCGGCGCCGCCCTCGCCGCCGCCGCCGAGCAGGGCGCCGCCGCCGCCGCCTAGGACCGCCGCGCCGCGGTTCGCGCGGGACGCGCGCCTCAGGCTGTGCCCGCCGCCGCCCCCGCCGCTCGAGGCCCCCCCGCCGCCGCTGCGCAGCGCCGAGCTCGCCTTGACGTGGGCGTCGGGGCCGCCGCCGCCGTTGCCGCCGCTGTTGCCGCCGCCGCCGCCGTGGCGCCGCCCCGAGCCCGACTGTCGCCGGCTGCGGCTGCCGTGCGGGCGCGGCCCCCCTGCCGCGGCCGCGGCGGCGGCAGCCGCAGGGTCGTACGGCGGCAGCGCGCCCTCCTCCATCATGGGGTCCGAGGGACGGTGGTGGAACTCGCGCGGCGCCTGCTGCTGCGGCGATGTCGAGGCTGCGGCTGCTGCGGCTGCGGCTGCGGCGGCGGCGGCGGACGCCGTCGCGGCAGACGCCGAGGCCGCCGCGGCCGCTCCCTCGCCGTCGTTCGACGAGGCAGACCACATGTTGCTGTTGTCGTTGTTGTTTTATTAAAACCTGCTGCTGCTTGCCCTGCTGCTGCTGCTGCTGCTGCTGCGCGTGCGCTTGCTAGCCAAGTGTATATAGTGCCGCTGGTGCTGGTGATGTTTTGCTGGCTGCTGACGTCGTCCGTCGGCGGGCGACAAAGCGCGCGCTGGCGCTGCCCAGGAGCGGCGAGGGCGTCGGCGGCGGCGTCTGCGGCGGCCTACGACGACGGCGACGCTGGTGCCCCTCTCTCTCCGCGACGCGCGCGCGGCCCGCCAACACTGCCCGGGCGCTTGTCCGGGGTTGGCCAGGCGCGCCGGGCAAGGCGCCGCCGATCGATCGACGGGCAGAGCGCGCAGGGGGGGGGCGATTCGCGCGCGCTCTTTTTTTTCTGGGGAGAGAGCTGAAAAACAGCTCCCCGTTGTGTACCGGCCAACAGCTTTTCAAGGAGCCGGCGAGCGCCCAGGCAGGCGGAGCGCTGGGCGGGGCTGCCCGTCCGGCGGCCTCCTCGGCCAAGTCCCGACCACGCCGAGCGAGCGGCGTTTGGGTCACGCGGGGCGTTTGTTTGCTGCTTGCAGGGCGAAGAGAGGGGAGGGAGGAGGGGAGGAGCCCTCCTTTTTCGGGGGGAGAGTCTGGACAAGAGCGCGCGCGCCGTCGCTCCCGAGATGATGGGGGGCGCCACAGGGCGCACGCGTGCGACGAGAGTATTGCGATAGGACCTGCGATTGGTTGTACAGTGGAGCTGCGTGTGACCAAGGGGATCCGGTGGAGCAGCCGCCCCCTTGTTTGTTTGGGGCGGCGGCGGCGGGGTTCGCGGTTCGGGGTTGGACGGAGGACGGCCCGCGCGCCCGCCGCCGCACCAGGCGCGCTGGGGTCGATTGCTCGTCTTTGCTCCCGGTGTGTGCACTTGAGCCTTTGCCTCGACGCTGGGCCTCTCGCCCATCCATCGCGCGCATCCAACAACAACGGATTGGAAGGGCTGGCGCCACCCCTCGACATCACATAGCGGCGCATCGGCCACGTCCCCTCCCGACCACGACGACACCATCGCGCAACGCGGCGCGGCGCCAACAATGCTCGCGACCGTGACGCGCCGGTCGCTGGCGCTCGCGCTCTCTTTGTCGGCCCGCCGCCTCGCGTCTGTAGCCGCCACGCCGCTTTTTCCCCCGCGGCGCCGGCTACGAGCGCCGTCGGCGGCGGCTCGGGCGACGGCGACGGCGACGGCGACGGCGGCGGGCGCAGACGCCGCCGAGGCCGCCGCCGCCGCCGCCGCCGCCGCCGAGAGCGAAAAGCCCGTCCGCCTCGACAAGCTGCTCTCCAACCTGGGCTACGGCTCGCGGCGCGAGGTGGCCGCCCTCATCCGCGGCGGGCGCGTGGAGGTGCTGTCCGCACAGGAGACAGAGGCGCCGCCGCCCGCCCCGCCGCCCGCCGAGAGCGGCGGCGGTGGCAGCAAGAAGAAGGGCAGCAAGAGCAGCGCGAGCGCGCCGCGCCTGTCGGCCGACACCCGCGCGCTGCCCTCGCGCGTGCGGCTCGACGGCGCGCCGCTCGATCCGCGCCCGCCGCTCACCCTGCTGCTGCACAAACCTGTAGGCTTTGTCGTCTCCACCACCCCCGACGACCCAAAGGCCCGCGGACCCACCATCTACGAGCTGCTGCCCGCGCGCTTTGGCGCCCGCAAGCCCTGCCTGGGCCCCGCGGGCAGGCTGGACAAGGCCACGTCCGGCCTGGTGCTGCTGACGGACGACGGCCAGCTCGCGCACCGCGTCATGTCGCCCAAGAAGGCGCTGTGGAAGGAGTACGAGGCGTCGCTGGACGCGCCGATGTCGAGGGCCGAGCTCGCGGCCGCGGCGGCGCTGTTTGCGGGAGGGGAGATGCTGCTGGCCGGCGACGACGGCAGCCCGTCGGCCGGGCGGCCGCTCCTGCCCGCGGGGCTGTCGGCCGTCGTTGGGCCCGACGGCGGCGGCGGCGGCGGCTCTGTCTCTGTCGTGCGCGTGCGCGTGTGCGAGGGGCGCTACCACCAGGTGCGGCGCATGATGGCGGCCGTCGGGCGCGAGGTGGTCGCGCTGCGCCGGCTGTCGCTCGGGGGGCTGGCGCTCGCGGGCGAGGGTGAGGGCGGCGAGGGGGGCGGTGGGGGCGGCGCGGACGACGGCGGGGGCGGCGGCGACGGCGGCGGAGGTGGCTTGGCGGCGGCGGCGGTGCGCCTGGCGCCGGGGGAGTGGCGCGTCGCGACCGAGGCCGACCTGGCGGCGCTGTTCTCGGGGGGCGGGCGCGCCGAGGAAAAGGAGCAGGAGGCGGGGGCAGAGGGGGAGGAGGAGAGGGACGGACCGGCGCCGGCGCCGTCGCCGCCGGCGCTCCGACGGGACGGCGGCGACGAGGACGAGGCAGAGATGCACCGACGGGCGCGCTTCGACAAGCGACGCAGGGAGAAGCGGCGACAGGCGCGGGACGAAGTGGTCTCGCGTTAGCGGATCAATATGTGAACGGTGTTGGAAAAGCGCGCGCGTGCGTGGCGGCAGCGGCGGCCTAGCGCAAGCGTGCGTGGCGGCCGCCCGGCGCGCGACACGCGTTGTCGTTTAAAACGGCCGCCCTCACAAAGCCACATAGAGACTCCGGACGACAGAGGAAACCCAACACCAACAGCCTCGTGCTTTGTCCACGCTTTGTCCACGCTTTCCAGGCGGCAAACGAACCAACGACAAGAGCGTGACAGAGCGTCGCTTCTTCGCGGATCCACGACACGAAAGAGAGGAGAGGAAAGAGAGAGAGCGAAAATGATGGCCGCGCGGGTGGCCCTGGCGCTGCTGGCGCTCGCCTGCCTGGCGGTCGGCGGCGCGCAAGCGAGCGCCGCGGAGCGCGCCCAGGCGCACGCCCAGCTTTTGGGGGCCAAGGTGCGTTTGCCTGGAAGAAAGGGGAAGGCGCTTCCGAAGAAAAAACATCGAGGGGGGGGAGAGTTCATCGGGCGCGCGCCCCCTCCACCTCCTCTTCCCCCCTCCTCCCTATTGCTCGACACCGACGGCCGGCAAGAGCGCAGGCATCGACCTGCCACCGCCTGGGGCTTTGCATGCGCGCCGTCTCGCCACAGGAAAAGAAAAAGCCAACGTCCACGGCGAGCGAACGAGAGGAGCGGAGCTGCTCGACCGTTTGCCGCCGGCGCCGCTGATCGTGCACCGGCGCGCGCGATCGAGCAAGAGGGGACGGCGACCCAAGACCAAACAATAACAACAACTCTCCGACATCACACACAACAAACCCCCAAAACCAAAAAACAGGCCCAGCCCCGCCAAGCCTTCTGGGCGTGGGCAAAGCAGCACGACAAGCCGTACGCCCGCGCCGAGGCCATCCTCGCGCTGCCATTGACCGGAGGCAGCGCCAACGGCAGCGGCGCTGACGCGCCCGCGCCTGCGCTCGAGGCCGAGCGCCGCTTCCGCGCGTGGTACGACAACCTCGAGTACGTGCTCGCGTACAACGCCAACGGCACGGGCTCGCACTGGCTGTCCATGAACGCCCTGGCCGACCTCACGCACGACGAGTACAGGCGCAGGTACGGCCTCTCGCGCGAGCGCTTTGGCGGCGCCCGCGCGCGCCGCGCCGCCGAGCAGGCCGCCGCCGCCGCCAACGGCGCCGCCGCGCCGCGCCCCTTCCGGCACGCCGACGTCGACCCCTCGCGCATGCCCCTGAGCGTCGACTGGCGCGCCACCCGCGCCGTCGCCGAGGTCAAGAACCAGCTCAACTGCGGCAGCTGCTGGGCCTTCAGCACCACGGGGGCGGTCGAGGGCGCCAACGCCATCTTCACCGGCGAGCTCGTCTCGCTCTCCGAGCAAGAGCTGGTCGACTGCGATGTCTCGCAGGACAAGGGCTGCTCCGGCGGCCTGATGGACTTTGCGTTCCAGTTCATCCTGGACAACGGCGGCATCGATGCTGAGGAGGACTACCCCTACCGGGCGGCGGACGGCGAGTGCCAGGAAAAACGCAAGGCGCGGCGCGTCGTCTCAATCGACGGCTTCGAGGACGTCCCGCCGGGCGACGAGGTGGCGCTTAAGAAGGCCGTCAGCCGGCAGCCGGTCTCGGTGGCGATCGAGGCGGACCAGCGGTCGTTCCAGCTGTACGGCGGGGGCGTGTATGACTCGGAGGACTGCGGGGAGCAGCTGGACCACGGCGTGCTGGCGGTCGGGTACGGCACGGACGCCACGCCCGTGCCGCCGCCGGAGGCGGCTGGAGGCAGCGCGGCCGACGCCGACGCCGATGCCGGCGCCGGTGCCGGCGCCGGAGACGACGCCTCCTCGGCCGCCGCCCCCGGCCCCCTCCCCCGCCACAACTACTGGATCGTCAAGAACAGCTGGGGCCCGGGTTGGGGCGAGCGCGGCTTCATCCGCCTGCGCATGGGCGCGGGCGGCAAGAAGGGCCTGTGCGGCATCGCCTCTGTGCCCTCCTATCCGGTCAAGACGACGCCAAACCCGCCCTTCACGCCGCCCATCCCGCAGCCGCCGCCGCCGCCGCCGCCACCGCCGCCGCCGCCGCCCGGGCCCCCGGGCCCGCCCCCGCCCGATCCCTTCGCGCCCGTCGCGTGCGACGACGAGCACGCGTGCCCGCCGATGTCGACCTGCTGCTGCATCGGCGGCGACAAGGAGGGAGAGGGCGGCGTTGACGCTGGCGGCGCCGCTGTGGGCGCGTGCTCGGGCTGGGGCTGCTGCCCGATGCCCGACGCGACGTGCTGCGGCGACGGGGAGCACTGCTGCCCCTCGGACCTGCCCGTGTGCGACACGGACCAGGGGCGGTGCCTGCCAAAGCCGTCGGCGGCGTTCGGCGGCGCCGGGCGCAGCGTCCCTTGGGCGACCAAGACGCCGGCGGCGACGCTCATGCGCGCGGCGGGCGGCCTGGCGCTGCCCGGCGGCCTCGCCGCGCGGCCGCTCACCACCTGAGCGTTTCCGGCTGCGTCGAAAACCATCGCATCTTTATGTACAACAAGCCCGAAAAAAAAGACCCCTTCTTTTTTTGCTGCCTCCAAATCCTCCCTCCTCCCTCCTTAACCAAAAGCTGCCGGAAATGAAGGGGAACGAAAGAGCGACGACAGGCGACCGCGCGCGTTTCCGCCTTGTTTTTTTTTTTCTTTGCGCGCCCTCATTACGCATCACTATGCTCCGCCCCAATGGTTCGCGCCTACTCCCCCACATTGTAACTCTCCGACCGTCCCTGCGAATCGCTCGCGCTTTCACCCGCCCAACTCGGACTGTCCCTAGCTCCCCTCTCCGCCAGCGCCGCTGCGCGGGCGGGCGCCGCGGGCGCCGGCGCCCGGCGAGGGAGGAGGGGTCGCGGGCCGAGAGTGGAAGAGCAGCCGCGCGAGCAGCGCGCCTTTATTGCCTGCGGTTGGAAGGTTCCGGCGCCTCAGCAGGTCCTGCAGCTCGCGGACCGTCCTGCCCTCGAGTTCCTCCAGCAGGGCAGCGTGCTCTCGCGGCGACGCGCCCGCCAGCAGGAGCGACAGGTCGCGCGGCGCTGCCGCCGCCGCCGCCGCCGGGTCCCGGCGCGGCCGCGCGCCCGCCCGCCCGCCTCCCTCCCCCTCGGCCGGGGCGGGCCGCTTGGCCCCCGCCGCCCACGCCCGCGCCGGGGCCGCCTCGGCCGCCGCCGCCGACGCCCGCCCGGCCGCGCCGTCCGTGGGCGGCGCCGGCGGCAGGGGCCGGCCGTAGATGGCGGCCAGCGCCGCGGCGGCGTCGGCGCCGCCGGCAATGACGCGATAAGGGGCTGTGCTTGTTTTCGGTTTTGTTCAAGGATCGAGGGGAGGGCGTTTGCGAGTTTGAGGCTCGAAACAAGCCCGAGCGCCGAGTTTTGCTCGAGCAGGGCGTCGTCTGAGTTTCGTGGTCGACCGCGCCGTCGAGCGGCCGCGGCGGCGAAGCAAACTCACGCGCGGTGTCGTACGTGCACAGGTGACTCGGCGGCGTCACCGTGGGCGCCGTCATGAGCCGCCGCTTCCTGATGTGTTTGCTTGAGAGAGTGGGGGCGGGGGATCAGAGAGAGCGTTTCGGGGAAAGGAGAGGTTTGGTTCCCAATCTCAATCGCCCTCCATCTTTCTTCTGCTCACTTTGTGGGCCACGCGCCGACCGACATGTTGTTTTTGGTGATGGTGAGTCGCTGCTGTTGTTGATGGTTCGCTGCAGTTGCAAGAGGGGGGGCTCTCTTGTTTCGAGAAGAAGAGGGGGAGAGAGGAAAGGAGAACGCCCCTTTTCCCATCAGCCGCTCCTCTTAGAACACACACACACCACGACAGCCATCGCCAACACAAACCCGCGCGTATAGACCGCCCCTTTCCATTCTCAGAGAGCCACTCACAGAGAGACGGCGACTCCTCCCCCCCCCCCCCCCCCCCCCCCCCCCCCCCCCCCC
>Ga0209390_10007477_pt1 | contig 13974 bp, 9 predicted proteins | sample BON01_FD_187212 | JGI IMG/M metagenome (GOLD analysis project Ga0209390, IMG submission 187212) | Freshwater microbial communities from Lake Bonney liftoff mats and glacier meltwater in Antarctica - BON-01 (SPAdes) (version 2) | ecosystem: Environmental > Aquatic > Freshwater > Ice > Glacier... | reverse complement strand
TGCGGGGGGCGGTCGAGATGAATGAAATACACAGAGAAAGAAACGGACACCCACTTAGTCGGCACGACAAACGCGCCGCGCGGGGGAAACGGTACTATGATTCCAAAGAGAGCAAGCGCCGCGCTCGAGACAGCCGTGCTCATCCTGTAGAAGGCGGGGCGGACGGCTGCGATGCGCGCGCTTTGTCAGCGTAACCAACGGCTGTGAAATCGTTACAGATACACGAATTGCCGTTACGTTAGTTGACCTAGTTATAAAGTAACTATGCTCGTGCGCTCGCTCGGGCGCAGGTGAATTATTACCCATTGACACGAACACGAGACGAGCTACAACCCATGCGGCGTTGAGCTATAATTACCTGCGTGATGAGCAGCCGCTTCGACTCAGCCTCGATCTTGGTAAAGACGGACGTGAGGTAGGAAAACGGAACGTCCTGCCCGCTCTCCCACGTCGCCGCTGCCGCCGGGTCGTACGAGAGGTACGCCTTCAGGTCTAGCAGGGTGGCCTTGCCCTTGGCGGCGGAGCCGGCCACCTTCGCGACGGCGGCCGCGCCAAACAGCGACAGTTGCTCTTTGCCCGCCTTCTTCGGTTTGCTCGACGAGCCTCCCTCCGCCGCCTCGTCGGCATCAGACTCCTCCTGATCCTCCTCCGCCGCCTCCTCCCCCTCGTCCTCCTCGCTCGCCTCGCCCTCCGCGTCCTGCTTGCTGCTCGACGGCTTCGACGGCTTCGACGGCGTCTCGGCGGCGTCGGCCGTCGCGGCCTCAGCCTCCCCAGCCTTGGCAGCCGCCGGGGTCGGGCGTCCCTTAAAGTAAGCCTGGATGGACGGCGCTGCGGCAGCGGCCGGGGCCGCCGCCGGCTCCTCATCCGCGGCGTCATCCGGCGTGGGCGATGCGGCGGCTGCCGACGAGGAGGGCTGCTCCGTCTCCATTGGCGCAGCCGAAGCATCCTCGTCCTCGTCCTCGTCGCAGATCACCGTCTTCCTCAGCCGCTTGCGCCCTGAGCGTGGAGCCAAGACCGGGGTGGGCTATGCGGGAACAACGCGCACACTGACGCATGCGCACCTGGCGGCTGAGCTTCGGCTGCGGGCGTTCCGCCAGCGGCCTCTGGCGGCGTGTCCACTTTTGCAGCGGCAGGAGTGGCGTCCTTGCGCTTCGCGACCGAGGGAGGAGCGGCAGCGGCCGGTGCCTTGCCCTCCTTGGCCGACTCCCCAGGCTTCGGCTTGAAGAAGGATGTGATCATGGGTGCCAGCTCGGCGCCTGGCGATTCTGTAAAACTCAGTCGTTGAAGCGAAGTTGGCGCCAAAAATAAATACAGGCGGGGGGGCCTTGGCCCAAAAGTCTACTTAGGGGAGCGATTGCCCCGCCCGTATTTTTTTTATTCGCGCCATTTTTTCGACCGCAAATTAACATGTTCCCATCTCGACTCATCGCGCTGGCCTCGGTGGCAGCGGCGGCTGCATACGTGCCGGGGACGCCTCATAGCACACTCCGTCCACGGATAGTACGTGCTTCAACCCGACTAGTCATGGGCGAAGGCCAAATGCAAAGCCAGCGCGGCGCTCGTCTGCTCGGCTTTGTTGGTGGTGCCTGGGCCGGGCGCTTTGCGTGGAATGCTGCGCTCGTGGAGGGATTGGTCGATGCGGTCCCAATTTCTAAGATCGCGTCGCAGCTCGAGTCTTTGGACGCGGAGCTCATCCGAACACCAGACTTTAGCAAAATGAAGACACCGGACTTCTCGGGCTTCTCCTTGCCCGAGGTGACGATGCCTGACTTGCCAGACGTCTCGAGCTTCCAGGCGCCTGACTTTAGCAATCTCAAGGCACCGGACATGCGCGGCCTGAACGTGCCCGATCTGAGCGGGGTCAGGGCACCTGATTTGAGTGGCTTCAAACTTCCCGACCTTGGGCTGAAGGCACCCGATCTAAGCGGCTTCACAGCACCGGACCTCGCGGGCCTCTCCTTGCCCAAGGTGACGTTGCCCGACTTGTCGCTTTGGAACCTTGACGCGCTGCGGGACAGTCTTCCGGAGGTCAAGATGCCCGAGAGCCTACCGGAGGTCAAGATACCCGAGCTCCCGCCAATGGACCTCACTCTATCCGGCTACCAAAAGCTCCCGTTCTCGTTCAACCTCGGGCCGGAACGCGCGTGGGCAGCCGACGGCATCGAGGTCAGCGAGCGTCTCGCTGCAATCAAGGCACCCGACTTCAGCGGCTTTTCGGTGCCGGTGTTGCCCGACCTCTTCTCCCTCGGCGTGCCTGACCTCAGCGAGCTCGCCACGAGCGCGGGGCCCGTGCTCGAGTCTGCTTCCAGCGACGCGCTCAACGCGCTCGGAGCAACGTCTGGAGAGCTATGGGCGCCCCTGGTATGTGGGCTGTTTGGGGCCCTGTCCTTAGGCACCCTCGCAGAGCGAGACGACGCGCTTGGTGCCGCGGTGTGCACCCTCGGAGAAATTACCGACTTCTTTGCCACCGCCGTGGCCTTGCCCACCGTGAAGGCTGCCGTCTCGGTGTCGACCGGTGCCGTGGTCGGCTTGTTTGTCGGGGCATTTGTCGGGCCGCTTAATCTAATCAGCGCGGTCAACGACATTACGCGCCGCTCCATCCAAGAAAAGGTGGAGGCACTGGCAGCCCTGCCTGGCAAGTTTAGCTCCGCCGTCACCAGCACGGTGAGTGGCACCGCCTCCTCGCTCTCCACCGCGGTGAGCGAGGCTCCTGCACAGATTTCCCTTACGCGTTTAGAGGAGAGGGAAGCCAGCCCGGAGGACGTACAGAATGGCCGGCTCTGACGTCAGACCAGGACGTACGACGGGTGCTATGATGCAGAGCAGAGACGTGTCATCATTATTTCGTATTGCACATTGCGACTTGAAACTTGTGAAAGTTGTAATTATAAGCCGCGTTTGGGGCGCATCTCTCTCTCTCTCTCGCTCGCTCGCTCTTCCGCCCGCTCGCTCGCGCTCGCTCTCGCTCCCTCGCTCTCCTGTTCTCTCTCTTTCTCATCTCTCTCCGTGTATCTCTCTCTGTGCTCGTTATTCGCGCCTCCTTCGTCCTTCGTTTAATAATTATGTTTAATATATATGATATTCAAATTCAATATCAATATACATCCATATATATAAATACAAACTCAAAGAAATGAGCACACAAAAAACTAGGTGGTACATCTTTTAATAAGCCCGACCTGGTGTCTGATGTCTGGTAGGTATAGGTGATTTTTTTTCGAGGTACAGGTACAGGTTTAAGAGCTAAGAGGTTTAGCCTGACAGGTACGCACACTTAATATATTTTCAATCTTCACAGTTCCAAGTTCCGAGTTCGGAGCCTCCACTTCACACGACCACTTCTGCACGTATTATTGTACGACGGGGTAGCGTGGAGGTAGGGGGGAGGGGGGGGGTCGGTGTAGAGGTAGAGGTGATAATCGATTATGATAATCGCCGTATGGTGGAGTCATGGCGTGATGGCGTGGTGGCCCGTGAGCGTGAGCGAGCGTGAGCCGTGGCCGTGACGTTGTACGTTGTTTATTGTGCATTCATCATACTTCATACTCATACGACGTGTGGACTGCTATTGCTATCGTGCTGCTGCTTTTTATAAAGTCTTTATTACTGATTACGACTTATTACTATTACCATCCACGCCCGCGCTATATACCATATATTACTATAACTTAAACTTACGATCGACTATTATTATTATTCGCAATCAATGATTAACCTTATAACCTTAACCTTAGACCTACTGCTGTACGCTTATAGCTTAAACTTACTATTATTATTATTAGTGATGACTAACCTTGAACTTGGGCTTGCTTGGACCTGGTAGGATCTGTTAGATAAGTGCGTATAGCGTACTATAGCTCATAGCTCTAGACCTGTACACCTGTACTAGTACTAGTACTAGTGGTAGTAGTGGGTAGGTAGTTTCGCTTAAGTGGTAAGTGGAGATTGGAGAGCGGTAGGTAGGTAGGTAGGGGTAGGAGTAGGAGTAGGTGGGGTGGTTTATGGGTTAAGTTCAGAAATAGCAGGCATCAGGTGAGGCTTAGCGCCCAGCAAAAATTGTACCGCGTGGCGTTGTGAGAATGTGAATGTGAGTAGAATGGGCATTAGATGGGGTGCACATTAAGCCCTCCCCTGGCGTGTATTTTTGGGATCTCCCGTCTGTATTTCACCTGTATCCTGTCTGTATCTCACCGTGTCCTTGGTATCCCGCTGTATCCCTGTATCTAGCCATTTTGCAGCAGATCCACTGTACTGTACATCCCGCTGTATCCCACTGTATCCAGCTGTATCTGTACGGATCTAGCTATATCTAGCTGTATCTGTTCCTAACTGTATCATCCCTCCCGCTGTATCCCACCGTATCCCACCGCCTCGAAAACGGGATATAGATATAGCCAACAATACACTCCAGGGCCAGGGGAGGGCTACATTATCGCACATTGGAAACTTTTTAGCCAAATTTGAGCATGCATGAAGCCGTAAAGGTCTAGTTTCTAGTTTAGAAATGATTACAAAATAAAAAGAGCTTGTATAGTACATGGTAATGGTACGTATGTGTGGTGTGAGTATTTTAAGATATCCTGAGTATTTGTGATATGGATATGATAAAACTTTTTAATATATATTATATGTGATGTTAAATACGAGTCGGATATATATGAGCGTATGTGTGAGCCCTAGAATAGATCTAGATCTAGAACGACTATTCTATCATAATAATAGTATGTCGTGTCTATATAACTTGTAACTGTATAAAGCTGCTTAAGTATAACTGAAAATTTATTAGGAGATGGCGACTAATAACCTCTCCTATCGATACTGGCGCCGCAGCCGCAGCGGCAGCGGCAGCGGCAGCGGCAGCGTGATATATGTCCCCCCTCAATACCAATACCAATACCTCTGCTTCTGATCATTCTGGCCACGCCAACGCTTCGGCGGGGCCTGGAACTTTCTTCCACTCTGTGCTCAGTTTGTGTGGTGGTGGTGGTGGTGCGTGGTGCGTGAAGGGTGAAAGTTGTGTCATTCTCACACTCACACAGTGCACATTGTAATTGTATTCGCAGTTCACAGACGTTTTCATTATCACGAGCACCGCAGCAATGGCCAAAAAAAAGGCACATTGTATAGTGTATAGTGCAATAGTATATGTGATGGAACAATTAAAATCGTGGATTTTCCGTCGGCTAAAGATAAAGAGAAAGAGTGAAGACGTCGTAAGACCTCACTTACGGAAGTGTTTTTATCTTACGTCTTACGCGTACCTCCGTGAGATTAAGGTCTTCCCGCCGATCTTGCGCTCGGCGTAAGCGTTATAAATGTGGCTTAAGCTTAAGGGTAAGGGTCAATATAATTAAATATATATTTTATTATTGTTATTGTCATATTTGTATATATATATATATTGTAATACGTAATACGGATACGGTTAGCAGTAATATGGTAGAGCAAAACTAAAAAACTGTTTTGCGTTTTGCTATTTCTTAGTGCGTGTGTGCGTGTGTCGTGTGTGTGTAGAGCAAAAAACGATAAACCTAAACACACAACACACAACTAAACGCACTAAAACGTCGTAGTAATAGTAAAAGAGTAAGTAGTAAGACTTATGTATGATACCTAAGGCATTCGTAAAGTTTCCGGTTTCGGGCTCCCGGACCTCACTCACGTTTTACGTCATACTCATACGTACATCGTACGCGGAGAACATCCACGACTCAAAGCTATATATATACGAATAGTATTATACTATAACTATAATCTCTATATGCTGTATCGTCATCTAATATGAATTGATTATTGATTGCTCAGATGGTATCAGAATTTTTGCTCTGAGTTTACTTCTTTAAGGTTAAGGAAAGGTCGCTTCGTCCGCGTTTTTTTCGAATATCGATGAATCTTTGTTTGTAGATCGTAGATCGTAGTTATTACTTCTAGCCGCTCGGCCGACTCCCCAAGCCTGCTCAAGGGCAAGGCCACCTGGGGAGGGGGAGAGCCGGCCGGCCTGCTTGCAAGCCTGCAGCCTGCCCAGAATGATGGATGTTCGTAGGCGTGCGCTTAGGCTGAGTTGTTTGGATTGTATTAGTATGTTGTATCTTATCGTATACCCGGTGCCCCGCGTGTCCTGGTCCCGCGTCCCGCCGGTCCTGGTCACCCCCCCCCCGTCTATTTTTCTACTGTTACTGTTATTGCTATTGCGCTAGAACGCATTGATCAATAATAAGATCAAGATGCACTGTGCACTGTGACTGTGACTGTGTACTATGTCAGTGCGAGAGAAATGTGAAGATGGTATTCTCGGTCAATTTCTTTTCAGAAAATAAGATTGTTTTTGCCTTGCGGTACAAGTACAAGTACAAGTACAGGTACAAGAACGTTAGTTAAGGTTAAGGGACCTGCGACCTGAGATCGCCACATCGTCATCCTATTCTTCTTTTTAGTTTATGCAGAGAATCAAAGTGCTGCTATTGCTATATTATTATAATTATAAGCGTTTTTATAGTTGTAGAGGTAGAGAGCTCTCGTGTTGACCCACAACAAAAATACAGACATGGAATACACTAACACTATAACTATAACTACAATATATACCATTCAACTTTGTTATATGCACACACCTGCCCCTGTCCCCCGCGCCCGCGCCGCGCCCGGCACAAGAAAACTCGTAGTCGTAGGTAGCGGAAAGAGAGTGCAACGAAAGAACGTAGGCGTCGGAAAGAGCATTGGGCCGCCACAGCGCTTGTGCAGCCAGTTCCGTACACACCGCTCTCCCTCTCGATCTATAGACAGTAAACTATACCCCGGAAGCTCGAAGCTCCGCCCGCCTCAGGGTGTGTGTACTTGCACGCCCACCACGCTATGGCTTTGGCTATGCGGGAGGAGGCCCGCCGCGTCTGCTCAGAGCAGCACCTCGGGCAGCCTGCTGGCGTTCTTGGCCCTGTTCCTGCGGTTCATCTCTTCTCGTGCTCGCGAGAAGGCGCGGATCGCGGTGACGTGCTGCTTCCATACGCTCATGCCGGCGCGGTTCTCGTAGGCGTTCTTGGTCGAGAGCGCGGCGCGGATGACGAGCCACGTCGCGACGGGGCAAAAGATGAGAGAGAGCACCATCTCTGAGCCGTGGCGCCACGCGTCGTCCACGTCGTCCGAGTTGTGGCCTCCGCCCGGCAGGTGCGGCAGCGTCCCGTTCTGGATGAGCGCGTAGGGCATCACCCATACGCAGCGCACCACCGAGATCCAGGCCCACCCGGTGAAGAAAGAGAAGGCGCCGCCGATGAAGATTCGTTCGCGCGACTCGCGCTCGCCGCTGCTGGTGGCCTGCGCGGCGTTGTTTCCCGTGAAGGTGATCCAGGCGATGGCCAGCACCGAGAGCCCGATGGCGACGCGCACGTTGGCGAAGAGGACCCACGGTGTGTCGGGGAAGGTTGCGATGGTGGGGTAAATGGCCACGGTCCAGTCAGTCCAGGCGCAGCCCGCGACCCAGCCGAGCGTGCCCTCGAGCACCGCGAGCGTCCGGAGCGAGGCCGCGATGAAGTGCATGCGCAGCTTGAGCTTGTCAAGCGTCGCGCCGATGCCCGCCTTGGTCTCCTCGGTGCGCGCGCGCAGCATGTCCATCTGCCACGCAAGGTGGCCCGAGCCACGCATCCGCAAGGGGCGCAAGGTGTCGGGGCGCGCAGAGGTGTCGGGGTTCGCCTCGCCCACGCTTTGGGTGGGACTACACTCGCTCAGCTGTCGCAGCTGGCCCTCAAGCTCCTGCGCTGCCGCGGCGACCTCGCGCTTCGCAGTCGCCTGCTCAGTCGCCGCCTGGGCCGTGGTCTCGGCGAGGGCCGAGAGGTGGCGACTCCAGCTTTGGAACTGGATCGAGACGGCGGAGCCTCCGAAGGTGATCGCCATCGAGTAGAAGAGCAGCATGCGGATCCGTACGCCGGTCTGGCTGTGCTCGATGTCCTTCGTGGCGGCGCCCGTGCACGCGTCATTCCACCTGCCAGCACCGAGCAGGGGGGTCGAATGAGTTTCTCCAAACCCGGGTTGTGGAGCCGGGGCGGGGGGCAAGGTGCAGGTTAGGCGAGGCGCAGGAGCGCAAACAAAAACAGAAACGGCGTACAGAATCATCGAGGTTGTGGCCGCCGCCTTGGAGAGCAGCTGCACGAGCGACTTGAAGCGGACCCCGACCTCTCGGCGCCAGGCGGAGGAGCCATACTCCTCGAGCGCCGCCGCGGGCTCGAGCAACAAGATGATGAGGGACGAGCCGATGGTGATGCAGAAGGCGTAGAGGAGGCGGAAGCGCACCGTCAGCTCCGAGGCGGCCAGCACCAGGCACTCCATCTGGCCGTCGGGCGTCGGGCCGCCAGAGTGGTTGGGCTTCCCCGTGAGGATGTAGATCCAGTCAAAGGCGTTGCCAGACACGTGCGTGGCCGGGCCCCACTGGTCGCAGCCGAGCACCACAGCCTCGGCCTGCGCGCGCAGCTCCTGGAACGTCCGGCCAAACGTCCAGCCGACGAGCATACCCAGCATGCCTGGGATGATCAGGGCGCCCCGGTTCTTCTTGGCATACTTGCTCTCGACCTGCACCTTGATGATGGCGCAGACGAGGGCCATCACGAACGAGTAGCGCAGCTGCACCCCTGCGGCGGCGGGCCGGTTGCACGGCCGGTCGTAGTCCGCCGAGCAGAGGAAGACGGTCGTCATCTTGAAGATCTCGGCCCCCCAAAAGTCGTCCCAGAGCTTTGAGACGATGTACGCCGCGGTGTCGGTCCTGCGCCAGGCGTGGACCGGGTTGGGATTATGAGGAAAGGGGCAAGGCCTGGGTTCGTGTTGTGGTGCGCTTCCTCACGTGAAATAAGAGATGTCCTTGATGGAGGCTTCCATGGCGGCCGTGACGAACGAGATGATCGGGCCAAAGTCGAGAGCGAAGAGGCTGAGGGCGGCAGCCTCAAATCCGGGTGTGCAGCACCAGAAAATCTTGGAGAAAACCGGCGGCGGCGGCGGAGGAGGAGCTTCCGCGGCCGCTCCGCGCGGCGCGGCGCGCTCTGCCGAGCTAGGTCCCGCGGCGGCACCGCGCGGTTCGGGCGACGTGCTCCCCGCCTCCCGCTGCGAGGCCTCCAGGAGTGGTGACCGCAGGGGATGACTACGCGCAAGAACCCGTGCGGCCGCGTCCCGCAGGGTGCGCAGCGGCGCCCCCACGCCCCCGCGCTGCATCGACACGAGAACCCGAGAAAAAAGGCCGTAGAGGTAGCCCACATTCTCGTCGTCGATGTGGTTCATTCGTTGCCGCGCCTCGGGTGCTGGGGCTTCGGCAGGATCTCGGCGTGATGATCGAACAACTTGCCCAACAAGATTCGGGTTTGGTCGCGCGAAAAAAGCGGCGCGGCTGGAATGATTTCGCTGTGAAGGGGCGGCCGCGCCAGCACATTGTTCTCACGCATCGCCTGCCAGTTCCAGGCCGGGTCGGCACGCTGCGCACGGCTGCGCACGACCCGGAGGGCCGCTCTAGCGTATGACGGCCCTGGAGGAGCTCCTCCTGGCCAACGGGCTCGATCAGCTGGGGCCTCAACTGATCGACGACGAGGAGCTGACGCTGGCGCACCTGCTGATGATGAACGACCTGGCGGGCTGCTTGGCGGAGCTTGGCTTAGCTGACGCCGACGCTAGCAGAGTGGTCCGTGCTGTGCGCGGCACCTCTGTCGCTGCAAGCGCCCCCGACGCGGCCGCAGTGGCCGAAGGCACACCCGCGCATACCGGGGCTTCGGGCAGCGCGACGAGCGGCGTGCCGCCCGCGTGCTCGCTCAGGGCCGTCCGGGTCGCTGTCGTTGGTCACAGTGGCTACTTTGCGGGTGACTCGTACGGCGGGGCGACTCGTGCAAGCCTTGCGCTGATCCGCGAGTTGAAGCGGCTGTGCGGCAGTGCGTCTGTCGACATCCTCGCGCTGGTAGCCAAGCCGTGCCCAGAGGGCCTGGTCTACAAGTTGACGCCGCCATGGGGAGGCAGCGGCGCCACCGGTGCGGAGCCCGCCGGCTCTACCGCCGCCGCTGGGCCCTTGCTCGGGCTGTGCCAGTGGGAGGGCCACGACGTGCTCATCGGCGAGCAGTCGGACCTGGTGTCAGCGCTGCGCGGCAGGGGCTACACCGCCGTTCTCTCCCTCTCCATCGAGGCACCGCTCCTCCAACTCTCGTGCGCACTCGACGCCGTATCTCGCTATGCGATGGCCCACAACTACTACCTGCCCCCCTTTGGGCCTTTCCGTCGGCACGAGCCACAGGCCGGGCACGCCGCCCTGCTGCAACATATGGACTGCATCCTGTCTCCCTGCGAGCACCACTGCCGCTACCTCGAACGGTGGGGGCCAGCGGATCCACCCCTGCGCACCGCGCCGCTCTGGGCGGCGGACTACCACTACTTTCACCAGCGGCGCGCCACGCAGTGCAACGGTGGTGCCGGGGCCGACGCCGCCGCCATGGAGCCCGGCACCGGGGCGGATGCGCTCAGCCTGCCTCGGCCGATGCGCCCGTGGGAAGCGCAGCACCGCTTCGTCACAATGGTGAGCCCCTGCCCCGCCAAAGGGCTGTCTATCCTCCTCGCGCTGGCGCGGCGGATGCCCGACGTGGCCTTCGCGGCCGTGCCCACCGGATGGACCGACGCCCGCTCGCGTGAGCAGCTGGCCAGGTACACCAACATTACGATTCTCCCCGCGAATGACGACGTTGATGTGATCTTCGGCCAGACGCGCGTGCTGCTCGCGCCCTCGCTCTGGCAGGAGTGCTGCCCCCTCGTGGTGATGGAGGCGCTTCTCCGCGCCATCCCGTGCGTCTCATCCGACGTGCTCGGCATGCCCGAGGCCAACCTCAACCACACACTCGTGTGCGCCACCCGCCTCAGCTTTGACCACGCGCGGGGCGCGTTGCTTCATGGCGTTTGCAATGCGCAGCTGGAGCGAGAGCTCGGGCCAGACCCGCCTATTCCCGACGCGAGGCAGCGCGCGGCGAACCTCGCCCTCGCAGTCCAGCAGGAGGCGACCGAGGAAGAGGTGGCCCCGTTTGAGCGCGCGCTCCGGCTGCTGCTGTCCGACGAGACGCACCTCCGCCGCCAGTCGGAGGTGTGCCGCGAGGCCTTCTCCGCGTTTGCCAGGCAGTGCGAGGGCGGTGTCGCCAGGCTCCTCAACCGGCCGACGGGGAGGGGGGCGACGTCCCTCGCACCGGCTCTGTGCGAGGGCGGCACCGGCGGGGTTGGTCGTGGTGCGGGAAGCTACGGTACCGTGGGCAACGGTGCAGCGGTGGCGGTGGCCAATGGTGCGAGGCTGGTGCGGGTATCGTTGGCGGACCTCAAGCCGCAACTTGCTTCCCACGAAGAGTCCGTCGCCGCCGCGTCGGCGCAAGGTGCGCGCGAGTTTCGCGTCGCAGCCCGGTATAGGGTGGTCTTCAAGCCCCTCGTCTACCTGCGCGTAGCACCATCAACGCGCTCCGCCATCATCACGATTGCACCGAGCGGCACGCTCATCGAGGCGGACGCCACGCTGGAGACTGCAGAGGGGACGTGGGTCCGCACCAAGCGCCCTGTTGCCGTTGAGCCCGTGCAGCGACGCGGGTGGGCACTTGTGCACGGCACGGTGGTTGGCCTGGGAACCCTGCTCAGGCTAGAGTCCGAGGGAATCTACGAGAATGATCTGCGCGGCTGAGGCAAGCCGAGGCCTGTAGCTATGCATGCGACGACACGCGGCACGGAAAGTGGCAGCGCGTTGCAAGTGTGGACTGAGCCCATGTCGGCCGTTGCTGCTGTTTCTGTGTCGTGTGATGTGAACTCATGATCGCACACGAGGAGAGTATTACACACTTCCCTGTTCCTGTTTACAGCGCGATATTCAGGTCGTGACGGTGGCGTTGTATTAAATGAATTTCAAATCGCAAAAGGAAAAACATATTATAACTAGCTCTATATAAGAGATGCGAGAAGGAATCACATTTTCAACAATTTGCAGCTTTTAAGCTGAAGCTTGCCTCGCCCTATGTGCCCGGGTCGGTAGGATAGGGTATAGGCACATATATATAACATATACCGGGTGTGCGAGAGCACCGCAGCAGAGGCGGTGGACGACGTGCAGAGGATGGGTGTCGCTAGAATCAGGAACGGAAAGCGGCCAATAGGAGGCGGCGGGGCGACCCACACAAAGGGCCGCACAAAAGCGGACCACCACACAGAGGGCCGCACAAAGCGGTCAACAGGAGGCCGCAGAGGGACCCACACAGGAAAAACACAGACACGCCCCCACAGCGAGAAGTCGCTGGACACTGTGTGTGAGGGCCTGGGAAGGTCCCGAGAAGAGCACCGCAAAGTCTGGCTAGGCGGTGACAATACACAAGTAAAATATACATAGATATCCACAGCAAGCCGTAGCTAGTGCCGCGTCGATCCGAGAAGAACGGCGCGGTGGCGTAGGAACGTGGTCTTATCGAGCGCCTTAGTGAAGACGTCAGCAACGAGATCGGTGTCCCTGCAAGCCAGACCGGCTTGGACACGCCGTTAGCGCACTGCTCGCGGCCAAAAAGCAGAAAATTCTCGTAGTGCCGCGTGCGCGCCGTCGCACCTGGTCGCAAGATAAAGGGGACGGCGGCAGTGCTATCAGTGTGGATAAGCGAGGGGTGGTGCACGTGATGGCCAAGGAAATCGAGCAGCAGCTGCGTGAAGCGTAGAGCCTGAGCCGTCTGCGCGTAGGCATAGAGCTCGGCTTCCTGCGTCGCGAGAGTGATGATCTTGATATCTTGATGCGCTTGGCGCACGCCGAGACTGCCGCGCCGCCGAACATAATGGCGAAGCCGAAGAAGTCGCGCGGCTGGCGCCCCCACGACGCGTCGCAGAAGGCCTCGAGCGCCGGGTGCGAGGCCGAGTACGTTAGTCCGACGTCCTTGGCGTGGTAGTGGTAGAGATAGGAGAGGACGGCGAGGCCCGTGTCGTAGTGCTCGATCTTAGGCGCAGTCATGAACTGGCAGGGCCACGAGACGTAAAAGTCGATCTCGGGGTGCGTCGCCATAGCCCAGAGGAGCGAGCCGAGCAGCTCGAGCAGGTTGCGATGTCCCAGAGAGCAAGACGATCGTGTTCGTCGCCGAGCTGCATGGCGTGGAAGGTGTCGATGCCTGCCTGGTGCACGGGGACAGAGAAGTCCTTGGTCGTCCTTGCGCTGCATAACTTGTTGAAGATCTTCTCGATATAGAGGCCCTGCTTGAGCGCGAGCGTGCGCGCGGCGCGGTCGCGCGTGATCTCGATGCCGAGCAGGATGTTCGGCTCGCCGAGGATCTTGATGTTGTAGCGCGCGCCGTAGGGCGTGACAAACTCCTTGTCAGCGAGGCCGCGACGGCCACGCGGGTAGCGGATCACGACGTTGTCGACGTAGATGGCGAGGTAGAGATGACGCCGTCGGCGGTGACCTTGCGCCAGATGTTCGGCTCGATGGTGCACTGCTCAAAGCCGAGGCCCTTGATGGTCTACGTGTTGCCGACCATCCAGAGGTTGCCCGCCTGCTTGGTCCCCCCCTCGAGTGGGCGAAGGAGGCAGCACGCCTTGAAGTTCGGGTCGACGTAGCCAGGCGGCTGCTGCAGGTACATCTCGGTGCCGAGATAATATCTTGCGTGGATCCAAAACACGCTTGCGTGGATCCAAACCATTCTTTCAGAGGAGTTTGGCTACATCTGCTGTAGCACGCAGCGTGGCCAGGCCCTTAGCCTCACCGACAAGAAGCGCGTCGACTTTAGCGCTGAGAGCGTTCCTCGCCACGTCCTACCCCGCGCCGTCGACGTTACTGTTCTCCACCCCCTTTGCCCCGCCCACCTCGATGATGCCCTCACTGTTGGTGCTAACTTTCTCGCCCTTGCTGGCGATGCCCACAAGATCAAGAAGCACGGCGCCGACGCTCGCGCTGCCGGCTTTGAGCTAGTCCCTGCTGCCTTCGCCTCGCTCGGTGCCTGGGGCCCGAGCATCAGGAAGTGGTTCACCGAG